>Ga0335394_10000083_pt1 | contig 86862 bp, 98 predicted proteins | sample MAT03_FD_205741 | JGI IMG/M metagenome (GOLD analysis project Ga0335394, IMG submission 205741) | Freshwater microbial communities from Lake Fryxell liftoff mats and glacier meltwater in Antarctica - MAT-03 (spades assembly) (version 2) ... | reverse complement strand
AAAGTATTCCATTAGCTGCGAAGGAAATACGTTTTCTATAAAATCGTGTGTAATATGCTTGAGGTATTAGTGTCCCGAAAGCTAACTATTTTTAGCTTGCTCCCCAACTTTTACGGCTGACCCATTAACTCCGTTGATCCGCATGGGGCGTGCCTAGAGTCATAATGCAGCAGCGCAAGCGAAGTGCTTGCTTTTTTTGTTTTTCATTTCACAATCGCTCAAGCAAGCTTGGCGATCGCTTATGAAAAACAAAAAAGCCGCCCGAAGGGGCGGCTTGCTGCGTTTATCGAGGTCCCGAGCGGATTCGAACCGCTGTAGCAGCTTTTGCAGAGCTGAGCCTAGCCACTCGGCCACAGGACCGTTTTGTTTTTTGTAGAGCTTTGCTGCTCTAGCCACTCTCCCGATAGTTATCGGGAACAGGACCGTTTTGTTTTTTGTAGAGCTTTGCTGCTCTAGCCACTCTCCCGATAGTTATCGGGAACAGGACCATTCTTAAGGGGTAGCAAAAATACACTTTTTATACTAAAACAACGAAAAATTATCTCCAAAAACCCTTTTTTTATGGAATCTATTGAATTTCTTGCAACATACAGGACTACCTGCAAAACTTCTTATGCTCCATTTTTCTTAATTGACCTGTTACCCCAGCGTTTTACCGCTCATGTAGAATCAGAATTTGATCTGGAAAGATCGAAGCTTTTTTCATCTTTATCCTTCAAATTCAACCCACATGAAAACAAAACACTTTTTTAAGGCAGTCGTGTTTGCGCCGATAGCCGTTGGTGTGTTTTTCCTCGCAAGCTGCGGAGACAAAAAAACGAAACTGAAACAGCCGCCAAAGAAGCGCCTGCAAAGGAGATCGATTTTAAGTTGTTCTTTAAAAATCCTGAAAAGGCCAGTTTCAGAATCTCCGGCGATGGCAAGTATTTTTCTTACCTTGCCGACTTTAAAGGCAAAACAAATATTTTTGTTCAAGCCGCTACCGAAGGCGCCAAAGCCATTCGCGTGACTAACGATACCTTAAGAAGCATCGGTTGGTATTTTTGGAAAGGCGATAGGATCATCTACCAGCAGGACGTTGGCGACGATGAGAATTTCCAGATTTTTTCTGTGAATCCGGATGGAAGCGGTGCTCTTTCTCTGACGCCATTCCCGGGTGTTCGGAGTGGAGTTATGGACGATTAGAAATTTATTAAAGGACATGAAGATGATTTGATCGTTACCATTAACACACACGACAAACACTATTTTGATCCTTATCTTTTGAATATAAAAACAGGAAAACTGACTTTGTTGTTCGACAATAAAATAAACGGGACAATACAAACTAATAGGGGAATGGAAAGAGTTCTTCGAGAATGGGCAGTTAAAAACTATTAAAACAAGGGATGCCCCCGGAATACCAAAAGGAGAATGGAAAGAGTATTATGAAAACGGGTCAATTGATGATGGTTGATGACCATGACGAAAAACCTATTAAGGAATCGAAAAGTTATTACGAGAGTGGACAAGTCAAAAAGATTGCAACACGAGATAGGGAACGAACAGGAGAAGAGAAGGAATACCACGAAAACGGCAGTTAAGCAGTGTTGGACATATTAAGCAGGGAAAAAAATCGGGAGAATGGAATTTTTATTACAACACTGGTAGATTACAGACGACAATAAATTTTTGAAAATGGGAACTTCTCAGGAGACTGTAAAACATACTATGAAAATGGAAAATTGAACGAAAACGGAAGGTATATAAACAGCGATAAAATAGGGAAATGGAAGTATTATAACGAGAAAGGCAGGTTGCAGAAAAAAGAAAATTGGCCGGCGAGGTTTGGCCGAAACTAGGTACTCCGTTCAATCGACTCCTGTCAATTTAAAATAGCCGCATAAGTCAGCTACCCACCTCATGCTTCGGGTCATTCATGGGAAATTTGTATGGCCAAGACCTCCGTTGCGGCCACTTGCAAAATAGCGTCAATTGTCCGCTTTTTCTCTACTCCGTAAGCCCCGTCAATTTGAGCAATCTTTGTGAATTTAATACTCTGGAGTATAAACTCCTAACACATTCATAATAGAGAGGGATTCGAATTATTATATATTTTTGTAGTGAATATTAAATTCAATTGGTTCACTGATGGAATATTTGATTATATGCCTTGTAGCCATGCTTGGTTCGGGGTTGACACTCTTTTCGGGTTTCGGACTTGGAACAATTTTAGTTCCAGTGTTTGCGATTTTCTTTCCGATTGATTTGGCGATTGTCTTAACCGCTATCGTTCATTTCCTGAATAATATTTTTAAGATCGTCCTTCTTGGAAAAAGCGCAAACTTAAAAATCACTCTGCGATTTGGCTTACCAGCTTTTTTTGCAGCCTTTATTGGGGCGAAAGTATTGCAGTATGTTTCACATGTTCAACCCTTAATTCGGTATTCCCTCTTTGATGAAACCTTTGAGATCACCTGGATAAAAATTGTTATTGCATCGCTAATGATCATTTTCGCTCTGGTTGATCTTATACCGCGGTTTGCAAAGATTAGTTTCAATGGAAAATACCTTCCTTTGGGTGGCGTGTTAAGTGGCTTTTTCGGAGGTCTTTCGGGAAATCAAGGTGCTTTGCGGAGCATGTTTCTGATTAGAATCGGGTTGAGCAAAGAGGCATTTATTGCAACAGGCGTTTTGATCGCTTGTTTGATTGACATTTCGAGATTGAGTGTCTATTTTAGCAATTTCTCAAAAGTTGAAACTAATTTAAATTACACTTTGTTGTTTATGGCTACTGCCTCCGCTTTTTTGGGTGCTTTTTTAGGAAGTAAGCTCGTTAAAAAGGTGACCTATAAAACGGTGCAAACCATTGTCGCAATGATGTTGCTGGTGTTTTCTTTACTGTTGGGTCTTGGAATTATTTAAGTATGATTTCAGTAATTATTCCGATCCATAAAAATAGTAAAGGCCTTCTGCTGCTTAGAACACTCATGTGCGAAAAAACAGACGTAGAACTAATTCTTGTTATTCAAAACCAAGCCATATTGCCGGTGGATATTATTTTTGAAAACGAACGGTTTGTATTTTCAAACGAAATTGGTCGTGGAAATAATCTTGTAAAAGGAATTCAACAATCAAAAGGAGAACTTATTCTTATTTGCCACGCTGATACACAATTGCCAATTAACTGGGACAATCTGATTATTTCCGCAATGAGCGACGGGAAATGCATCGGCGGCTGTTTCCATTTAAAATTTGATCGCACTAACTTTTTTCTGGAAGTGCTTATCAAATTATCTAATTGCCTTTTTACGATAACTGGCGAAATGTGGGGCGACAGGGCCATGTTTTCAGAAGGAGATTTTCTGAGGGCGAATGTGAACGTCATTAACCTACCAATAATGGAAGACGTGATCTTGTCACATTTTCTGAAAAGTAAAGGCAAGGTTATAATGCTACGCGAATACGTAATCACAAGCAGCGAAACTTTTTATAAGAGAGGTGTTTTAAAACACACGCGGAAGATTCTATTTTGCAGGATGCTGCATTTATTTGGTCGTGATCTAAAGATTATCTATCAAAAATATTACGATAAAAATTAATCTCTGAGCTTTTCTCCCTCAAATTTCTTTGGATTTAAAGTAGTGTCTTGGTTGAGATTTAATTTCAATTGCTTTTCAGGAGAAGAATTATCCGGTGCCTTACCAAATCTAAGTTTGAAGGCTCTTAAACCTGACATCAGCTCGTCCCAGAGGTTAGTATGTGCTTTAAACCCAAATGCCCTGTATTTGCCAGGCTGAACTTTTCCTTTTTTTGAAACAAATTTTATAGTGCTATCCACCCATGTATTAAACGCGTCCATATAGGCTTTATCATGAATAACATCTTCTGCCTGATTGTCACTGTATTTTTTATTTACCCCGCTATCAACGTACTTCCATAGTTCATCCGGCACTTCAATGCCGCCATACCTGCACTGCCAAACTAAAGGAGCGTAAGCCTGGCGCATATCTTTAAATGGCTCTTCACTTGCTTTAAAATACGCTTGATGCATTAATATTTTTGGGCGTCCGCCTTCGTTCATTTCGTCTCCGCCCTGATCACCATAGCAAAAAAATGCCGCGGTTCTTCCTTCCAAATGATTTATCATTAATTCTTTCCATTTATCAGAGTGTTCAAGTTTCATTGCCATTTCGGGATCTTTGTGCGCAATTAGTGTTTCATCAGGATTTCCCCCATTCATGCACACCAATCTATCAAACATTAACTTTAAATTGCTTGTTGGCGCATACCAATTAACGGGTCCAATAATAAACCAAGCATCGGCCATATCAAAACGCGAGTAAAGATCGGCATTCCACATAAAATCCGGCTCCGATCTGTTGCCTTTGCTATAGCAGTTGCATGGCCACACACAGAGTGCCATAGAGGTGGACACGCAGGCATTGCAGCTTTGGATTTTCTCGCGCTTATAAGCATTGCTCAGATCTTCATAATCTATTTCCCATTCTTGTGGCAGCATATTGGCCATTTTTAACATCAGCATTCTGGCTTTACCGTCAACCCCGGGACAGTTATATTGTTTTCTTTGAGAGCCCGCGATTATTAAAACCCGGAATGGTCTTTTTTCAGGTGGAAGTGCCGCATTTTTGTCGTTTGGTTTCATATCTTTGCTTTTATGTGGGAGGCTATTAAAAATTATTATACTACTATTGGTTTAAAATATCATGTTGACCCTGTTATTTTTGTTGCGATTCATGTTGTAGCAACTCCACTCTTTATTGCTGCGGTGGCATGGATCGTTCATAATCATAAGAAAAAGCGTTCCATTTTTATTCCATCTTTAGTAGCCGCCTTCGTTTTCAACGCTGCCAATATTTACCTGATCATTTTCGGAAAAAACATTCCATATTGGATCTATCTTATCATTGCCGTTACAACTATTATTTCAAGCTATTTTTCCATTCAAAGAATCAGGAAAAAAATGCATAAGCCGGGTTAAACTTCTATTTAGTGTTTGGCCGAAAACTCCATTTTCGTCGTTGTGTCAAAAAAAATAATCGCTCATTTACCCCAGTAAACCTCACAATCATTTTTTTACACGCCTCGAAACTGAATTTTTCCATCCAAACACCTAGTTTTCGGACAGACACTATTTAGTGTCCGGTTTAATTATTCCTTTAATAAGTGTTTGCAGTTCATCCAAAGATTTAAAAGAATTAATAGTTTTCGCACTCACCAATTCTCTGAGATTGCCATTGTCATTAATAAAAATAGCAGGTAACTCTGAATTTAAACTTTTATATTTAGTTAGAAATTCATCCTTGTGGTAAAACTCCAGATCGGCATCGAGGTCTATTATAAAATCTGCCCATCCTTTTTTAATTCCAAAATTATCGTAGGTTAAAGAACATAAACTACAAGCATAGGTTGATGGGGAAAATATTTTGTGTGCAAAATCTGTTACCTTGCTAAAAAGGTCACCATCTGCATTATAAACAAAAATTAGGTTCGATTTCATGTTTTATAGAATTTTTAGGTTAGCAACATTCACTTCAATTATAAATGCGTTTGGGTTATTAAAAAGTTCATAGTTTTAACCTACAACTTCGCCACCGCAGCTGCTGCCTGCACCTGCGGTGCAACCATAACAGTGTTGGTTAACGATGATGTTGCGTTTTTTTAAAGAATCATTATTAAAATCATTAATATGTTGTGAGTCCTTCGCTTCAACTTTCAGATCAAGCATCTGGTTAAAATCACAATCATAAATATAACCATCCCAACCAATGGAGAGAGTATTTCTACACATGACGTTATTGGCCGCAGCTGGGTTAAAAGCTGAAATAAGTTTTTCCATGTACGAGGCGTAGTTTCCGGTTTGAAGAAGATAATTCAAATAGCGGCTTACCGGCATGTTTGTAATTGCAAAAAGGTTGTTAAAAGTAATACCATATTTATTTTTCAGTTCGGTCTTATATTCTTTTTCCAAAGCGGTTTGATCTGGCGGTAAAAATGCGCCTGCCGGATTATACACAAGATTTAAAATTAGCCCGGAGTTTTCAATCCCATAGCCCACTGCATTTAAAATAGAAAGCGCTTTCATGGAGTCTTCAAACACGCCGTCGCCTCGCTGTTTATCTGTTCTACTGGCACTATAAAATGGTAAGGATGAAACAACCTCGATTCCATTTGTTTTATAAAACACAGGAAGATCGTTATATTTTTTATTAGCAACAATGATGGTTAAGTTACACCTGACGATAATTTTGCAGCTTGGATTTACCTTTCGTATTTCTTCAACAAACCAGCGAAAATTCGGATTCAATTCCGGTGCGCCACCTGTAAGGTCGACGGTAGTAAATTGATGTTGACCAATCAAATCTACACAAGTCTGCATGGTATCACGGGTCATTATTTCTTTTCTATCCGGCCCGGCATCTACGTGGCAATGCTGGCAAACCTGGTTGCACATTTTACCCATGTTAACTTGAAAGATGTCGAGTGCCAAAGGTTTTAACGGAAACAAAAGAATAGCAGTTAATTTTTCTGAAAACCGCGCTAGCTTCTTTCCTGTTTTTTCATCATCATTCAATACTTTTAGCTGGTATTCTGATCCGGCTAATTGGTCTTGTTTCTTATGAAGTGTTTTTAGATCCATTACATTAATATTTCCTTTACCTTATTCATCATTTGTACCCCGTGTACAAGGGTTGCGCCACCACGAATAGCAGCAGCTACGTGAATGGCTTCCATAACCTGAGCTTCGGTACACCCTTTTTCCGTTGTATCTACAGAGTAGGCATCAATACAATAAGGACATTGAACCGCATGCGCAACGGCTAAAGCAATGAGTGATTTTTCGCGTGCGGTTAATGCACCTTCCTTAAATACTTCGCCATAATAATCAAAAAATTTATCAGCAAGTGGTTTCTGAAATTCAGCAATCGTTCCAAATTTTTTAAGGTCTTCGGGATTGTAATAGGTTTTCATGATTTTATGTGTTAGAGGTTTATATTTTTTATGCTGTTGTTTTGATATTTTTATCTTCGGACACTAATAGTTTTTTATAAAGAAGTTTCAATTTTAAAGGCTCCATATTCAGTTTAAACAAGGTGAGCATAATCAAGTTGGCGAAATTCACCTTAAAATAATTGTTGAGTTCGTACTTTCGTGCGGATACCAAAACATCTTTTTGAATAAGATGAAGGCCACAACGTTTTTTAATACGTTTTGTGAATTCAAAATCTTCCATAATGACATACCTTTCATTAAAGCCATCGAGATCTTTAAATGCATTTTTTTCAATGTAGAGGGTTTGATCGCCACCTCCGTAGTAGCCACCTTTAAAACGCGTAAAAAATTCATTTATTTTAAGAAGCTTTGAGCTTGTATTAAATTTTAAACGAAAACAGCCTGCTTTTTTTTGTTGGATGATTGCTTCTTTAATGTCGTTGTAATACGTTGCGGGCGGCATTGCATCTGCATGTACGAAATAAAAAATATCGCCTTTGGCTTGCAAAGCTCCTATATTCATTTGTGCTGCTCTGCTTTTAATGTTACATGTGTAAACTGTGGCTCCATTGCGGGTAGCAATTTCTTTGGTATTATCATAACTTTGACCATCTACTACGATTATTTCAACATGTTGAGAGTTACTGTTTGCTTGCAAATTCTGTACCAGCGAACCAATATTCTTTTCCTCATTAAAAGTTGGTATGATAACGCTAATTTGCATTTTTATAATTTTAATCTGGTTTATTTATTATTTAAAGAAATCGTATTTATTGTATGGATGAATAGTTGCGACAACGCCTTGTCCGATCGTCCGGCCACTTCAATAATCTCAGCAATGTTAACTGGTTTTAAATTATCAGGATCACATTCATCAGTGACAACAGATACGGCTGCACAAGGCAAATTCATGTGGTTGGCCATGATCACTTCCGGTACGGTTGACATTCCTACCATATCAGCCCCAATCCGCCCTAAATAACGGTATTCTGCTCTTGTTTCGAGATTTGGGCCTGTTACCGAAGCGTAAACACCTGTTTTCAGTGAAACTCCAAGTTCGGATGCTGCTTTGTATAATAGTTTGTTTAACGCTGGTGAATACGGACAACTCATATCGGGAAAACGGGGTCCAAGCGAATCGTCGTTTGTTCCAACCAGCGGACTGTTGCCTTGGAGATTTATGTGGTCGTCAATTACAACCAAGTCTCCTTTTTTAAAGGATTTATTAATACCGCCAGCTGCGTTTGATAATAAAAATGCCTGCGCCCCGAGCATTTTCATAAGTCTAATGGGATAAGTAATTTGCTGCATGGAGTAGCCTTCATACAAGTGAAAGCGCCCTTGCATAATAAGCAATTTAGCGCCATTTAATTCTGCATACAGCAGTTGGCCTTTGTGGAATTCTACTGTAGAGACCGGAAAGTATGGTATAACAGCGTAATCAATTGTTTTAATAATTTTTACATAATTAACAAGATCGCCGAGGCCAGTGCCCAGCGTAATTCCAATGTCCACTTTTTCTATTCCTTGTTCTTTAAGAAATGCTTTAGTTTCATTTAATTTTTCAATCATAGTGAGTGTGTTTTCGCGTTTTAATTTCTTAATAAATAATTTTTTCCTTTTAAATCTTTTTCATCATCAATGTCAGAAAGTTCTTCAAGTAATCCAAGGGATAGATTAAGTGATCTAACACTTTCAATTGTATCGCTAAATACACTTGAACTGCTCCATTTTTTATTTAGAAATAATGTTTGATGCAAAGCTTTCATACCAACCAAATAATAGCCTCCGTCTTTTGCAGGGCCAATCACTATGTCTTTTTCTTCAAGTAAATTGAATGCTTCATCAATGTGTTTAGCGGTTAAATCAATACAGTCGCTGCCAATAATAATTACCTTTTTATGCTTTTTTAAAAATGCCAATTGAAAAGCGTTGCTCATTCTTTCGCCCAAGTCGCGGCCAGTTTGAACTTGCTTTTGAAATAGTTCGGCGTTCCAGTTGTCAGCGCTGTCAATAAAGTCAGAATAAAATAATAGTTTGTCTCCTGAGATCGGGCTGGTGATCTTCTGAGTATGTTTAAGTAATTTGTGATATACGTCTAAGGCTTTTTCATCGCCAATCGTTTTTGCTAAACGTGTTTTTACTTTTCCTTTTACGGGATTTTTAATAAAGATCATTAGAAGTGTATCGTTATTCTTTGTCATTTTTTCCTTTTTTGTTAGTCGTTTCGTTTAAACCAAATTCTATTGAACCTGCCGGAAATTTAGTGTAGGAGTGAAATAATTTATCCCAAAATGGAAATACCGAACCGTAGTTAGAATCTGTTTCTGAGCGGATGACTGAATGATGGATGCGGTGCATGCGCGGAGAAACAATAAATTTTCTTAGGAATAGATCCACATTGGTTGAGATTTTGACATTAGAATGATGCAAAACAATAACAATAAAAAGCAAAGTAGAATAAATAAGTAACAAAATTGCATTTATACCAAGCAATGAAAAGATGAAGATTCGTACAAAGTTGGAAAGTAAAAGTTCGCCACTATGAAAACGAATTGCCGAAGTGGAATTTAACCGCGTATCCTTGTGGTGGAATTTATGGAAAAACCAAAGGAAAGATAGCTTGTGGTTCAGTCGATGCCACCAGTACATCCAGCAATCTAAGAGCAGGAAACCTAAAATAATACTAATCAAAGCTGGAAGCTTTATTAAATTCAATAAGCCAAAATTATGGTTCTCGACAATTTTTAAAACGAAATACAAAACCAGACTGGTGACAAAGAGTAAAATTTGATTTCCTACCCCAATACTAAAATTAAATAACTCATGTTTATAGTTGATTAATTTTTTGTGTTGCGGAAAAACATGCTCCCAAGAATAAATGAATGCGAAAACACTAGCTGTTATAATACCCTGTAACGTCCGGTATTCTTTCGGGGGCAGTGCGTTTAAGATTTGTTCAACTAGTGTGGCCATTGCAATTATATTAACTAATGTACTGAGTTTCGATTAAAAACATTGCCCTCTTAATTTTATCTGTAAATGTTACATGATTTTATTGATAATCCTATATTCGTTATAAAAATAGTTAGAGCTCAATTTTCCTAGGTCAAAACAGTAAACTAAAGCAAATAATGCCCAAGCGTAAATTCCACCAATACGTCTTGGGGACGACTAATACCGCTACGCTAAAATTTCAAAAAGGGAGATTACAATGGTCAGTTTTGCTAAATCTAGCGATGAGAAGGAAGTGATCAATGAGTTACTAAAAAAGAATGGAGCAGATATAGAAGTTTTTTTAGATAGTATGTATACCTCTAAAACTCAAACACTTGATTTTCAAATAAATAGAATTATAAAAAAACACTATGTTTTTGTAAGGTTTCTTCAGCGGAAGGTACTAATGAGTAATGAGCAAATTAAAATATGCGTATTATTACCTTCTTCTTGTTTTCCATTTTCCTTTTCGCGTTTAAAAATGATGAAGAAGATTTTATCATTTGGCGAGAAGATATTCCACTAAGCTGGAAAGATTTTAAAGGTAAACCAGAACGTAGATTTGCCGCCGCATCCACGAGCTACGATATTCTTAAATCTATTCATACGACAAGCGATTCAAGCATAGTAATTGATATTAAAGCCGTGTTTTTGAAAAAGAAATCTTGGAGAAAAAAAAACTGGGTTAATGATCTTGTTTTACAACACGAACAAAAGCACTTTGATATTGTAGAAGTGTTTGCAAGAAAATTGCGCAAAGCCGTTAGCGAAAACGTTCAATTTTTTAGCAAGATGGTTTCTTTACAAATAGATTCTCTTTATAAGGAAAATGAAAAAGCCCTTGATGTTTATCAGGATTTGTATGATAACGAAACCGATGGTTCGATGAATGGAGACATGCAACGGAAATGGAACTTAGCAATTGGCGAAGAATTAATACTGTTGAACGCATATAAAACCCATACAATAAAATTAAAAAACCATTAGTCGAGTAAAAACGTAGTAGCGAATGAAAAAAGATATTAAAATATACTTGTCAGGTTACTAATAACTTTCCATTATTTTGTCCTACAGGAACAGGAAGGATTACGGAAGAATTATGTTGTTTTTCGCTCTTGATTCACTGAATTTACTGTTTACTAAGACCTTTTATTTATTACTTTTAAAACAACAAACTTCCAATACGTTTTAACTATCAAACCGAATAAAACAGGCTTTAAGCCGTTTTTCATATTAATCGCGGAAATATCTGCTAACCGTTTCCAATGATAAAGTAAATCTTTGTAGGCTCTTAACAAAGTGTACGAATTATCATAAATATGTCCAGGTTCAGAACTGGCTCCGTTTAACTCCATTATTTTTATGTAATTCCCTTTCTGAAAGTCGCCTATAGTTTTAGCCTTTAAATCAAAACGACCGTAATAAAAACCCTTAATTGGCAAACTAATTTTATCAAATGCTTTATGTAGATCTTCATTGATAATGTGATTAGAATTAATAAATCGAGTGCCCCTACAATGGTTTCCAATTGGTTCTAATAATATTTTTTCATTGTTTGAAGGAATTCGTTGAATGGCATCGCCCATTTCTTTTTTTAATCTTTCTATTTGAAATCTTGCTCGTGTACTTTTTTGCATCAATGCAACAATGCTTGATTTCCCATCACCAGTAACGGCTAAGAATTCTTTTAAAGTAACGGAACTCACTTCTCCCCGTTCAGAATTGGGTAGTCGGCTATAAAGTACCCCAAACTCTAAATCGTAATCAATAAACTCTTGAATGATATAATTAAAATCAGCTTTAGTATGATACAGAAGTAACTCTTTTTCATCACTCACTTTACAAACATCATTTCCTCTTTCTCCCACATCAGGCTTTGCTATTAGAGGATAATCAATTCTATTATCTAAAAGATTCCTTTTAATGATTGAGAAATCCGATTTGTTAGTTACCGAAATACTATTAGGCAAATATGCTTTATCAATTAAGGATAATATTTCAGATTTACTTTCTCCAAAAAAACCACCTAAATCAATTCCTGGGTTTGCAACACTAAAGTAAGCGAATGACCTATTTCTTATTGAGAGATATACCCAATAAGGCAATACGGGAAGATAGAACATCCACCAAGGCCAGTACTCGTATTTAAAGATCTTGAAGAGAACTAATGGTGTTCGCATAAATTAATAAGTAATGATTTTATTTGGGTATACTTTCTTATTTACTGCATCTTCGTAGGTAATTTCAGTTTCCTTTTCATTTCTTTTATTTATGCAACAAATACTTACTGTTTTTTTGCTCGAACGATTCATGACTATGTCGTTCGCTTTATCACCCGAGCCCCCAAAGTGATGAAACATTAAAATAGATTCCCTAGTGAAAAATTCATTCTTCTTTACCCATTCACTAAACCATTCCTCTCGTTGCTTAATCACTTCTTCAGAGTACAGTGTTACCGATGACCAAATATGTGGAAGTGAAGAGTCGTGATTGAGGTGATAAGTTTTTTCTCCATCCCATTTTAATTCGCACAAGCCTACTTTGTTTTCTTGGTGCTTAACAAATACCAACGAAAACGGTTCAATATTTGTAAAATCATATTGAGTTATAAAATCGTATTGATTTTGGTAATTAAAAAAATCAAGCAAAACTAAACCCCTACTTTTTCTATAATTTCCGGTTGATTTGTGGGTTTTAAAAGCGCCGTTAAATAGACAAATTGTAAACCCGTTCGATCCACTGGCAATCCAGGTTCCTCCGGCCTTTGGGTCTTTTGGGTAATAAACCTGTACATCGTTTATTTTGTATTTGTGAACAGGCAAAGCAGCCTGCCGCAATAGATCTTCATCTCTGTTAGATGTCAAAATAAAGCAATTACCACTTTGCGGCAGATAGGTAACGGTACACATTTCAATTAAGCGGTTACCGTTTGTGATTTTAAAAATTGAACTGTAGAGTCAGCATAACCAAATGTTTTAGACAGATCAATATATTTTAGTTCGGAGGCGATGGCTATGCGAATAATTGCTAAATGATGAACCGTATGCTCAATATTATATGTCATTTCACGAAATAGTGAGGTGTCCATAATAACTTCTGAGCCCTCATACTTAGACTTTAAAAGTAAACGCTTATTAATTTCCACTTTCTCAAGTTGATCAATAATTTCGTCAATATAATCACAAGCAAATCTTACATTTTCCTCCAATAACAAATTTCTTTTTCTATCATCATAACAAACTGTGTCGCCTGTATTTGAAATAAAAAGACATTCATAGAATTCTAAGATATGTCTCACGTGTCTCCCCAATGTTCCGTTTTCAAGAACCTCTATAGTTTTAGAGTAGTCTGAATCCATAACCTGAGCAAGAATTACTTTAAGCTCAAACAATTGTTTCTTAGAAATTTCCTTTAGCATTTTATTGTTTTTTTATGACATTAACTTCTATTGTAATAGTAGCATTATCAGATAGAACCATGCTGTTCTCTCCAACACCATAATCCAATCTATCAATTGTAAATGCCCCTTTAAAGAGCCCTTTACCGTCTTTTTCGGTAAAACTAAATGGCACAACCACGTCTTTGGTTTTACCTTTTAAAGTAAGTTTAAAATAACCTTTAAAAGTGCCGTCTTTCGCCTTCGCAAACGATGCGCCCTTCATATTAATTTTCGGGTAAGTATCAATGTCAAAATACTCCTTCTTCTTTAAATGAACATCTCTTGTGCCGTTCCCTGTATTTATTGCTTTGGAATCTACTGAAACGTCAATAGAGTTACTATAACTCTTAGCAGCATCAAATATAATTGTTCCTGTTAAAGCACCAAATTTGCCATCTGTAGTAAAACCTGCATTTTTTATTTTAAATGAAACAGAAGATGTCACAATTTTCCACTCTGTATTTTGAGCATTGTAATTAAATCCCGTAAAGGTAAGGAGAATTGTTACTGCAAGAATGCTAACTAATTTATTCATAGTTTCAATCCTAAATTTTATCTAAAAGGTGAAAAAGTAATACTAATCATACCCATAAGTGATTTATTTCTCCAGCGGTCATTTTCTAAACGCAATTTATTTTCAGTAGTATACTCTGTAAATGCAAAGGACGCTCCTGCCTTTATAGCCCACTTTGGTTTAAACCAATACCTAAAATAAAGTTCAGAGTTTAATGAGCCAATATCATTATCGCTTACAAGTAATAAATTGAGTGAAGTAGGCGCTGCGGTTTGTGTTGTTCCCTTATCGGGAGATTGGTGTGCTATGTATTTACCAGTTGTTTTTCCTCCAAAAGAAAGTCCAACCGCATCAATATTAAATCCAATATCAAACTTTTCTTTTATGGTGTATTGTAAGTTGATACTTATGTTTAGTGAATTAACTTGCGCTTTAGAAACGTAAAATGTGTCTACGTTCTCATAAAATATTTCAGAAAACAATACTTGCGGCCCGGTTTGTTTTGAAGTTAATATTGCCGGTGCCGTTACATAATTTAAATTTTTACCTACCTGTGAGTTAAAACGAAGACCATAACCAACCTTAAATTTTTTTTTCTTAGTTAGAGAATGAAAGTGAACCCAAGATATCGCCCCCAAAGATTGATTCCCGTTTGAAGCAAGAGCTAAATCAAAATTATTATTAAATTTATATCCTTTTTTTACTTCGGTTGGTTCTTGAGAAAATCCAAGATTACTAATCATTAAAATTAAGGTTGTCAATAAAAGTGATTTTCTCATAGCTTGTTTGTTATTTTATACAAAGATACTTTGAGGTCAGGTATTTATTTGTCGCCTTGCCGACATTATCCAGCTAATTAATTATAAATCTGTTTTTGGCTTATTGCTTTCGTTATGCTCTCCGGGTTCATATACCGCTCCCTTCCTGGTTTATTTACGTGCTTTACTCCCTTCCATTGAGTCAAATTGAGCTTAAAACGAACCTCTTTACTCCATGATAGTAGCTGGTATCCTAATCCATGATCTATACAGCGCATATCTGTATTGTACTCAAAGTGATCCATTTTCTTTTTAATTAAATGCATACAGAATAGTTTTAAGAAGTATATACCATATCGTTTATTGTAATCACTTATATGGCTTAATTCGTGACCTATAACTCCTATCTGAGAGTCGAATGACAAGTTATTTAATAGAACGGGTAAAAATTTGGAATCGGTTTTATTACTTATTGTAATTATATATTTTCGTTTAGAAGTCTTACGAAAAAAAGCAAACATAGTTGGTCGTGCAGTTAGAGGTGACGCTTGTTTTTTTACCCGAATTCTAATTTCAGTATTATCTAGTTCTGGAAAATAAAGCAACGCCACGTTTACTGGTGTATCATATTGCAAGGGTATCTTCTTGTTTTTCTTGAATGCGCAATTAGAAAGGTAAATATGAGCTGAATCCCTTATAAATTCCTTTACTATTGTTTGAGAATAGGTGTTTCCAACAATGAAGGTAGAAAGTCCCCAAAGAAAACAACTAAAATGCTTCTGCAAATATGAGGTATATACCGTGAGTGTCTTTTGTAACGCCATAATCGAGTCGCAAATTTGTATTTTCTTTTTTATTGATCTTTATTCTTAAGCCAACACCATAATCATAATGAATTTGATTTTTCGGAAAGTCTTTTAGCTCTTTGGCCACCGATCCAACGCCTCCAAAAACAGCAACACCAAACCATCTGTAAACAGGCATCCTGAATTCTTGTTGTAATACAATCATATTATTATCTCTAAAGCGCCCCCTGTAGTAACCTCTTAAAAATCTTGCTCCGCCAATTGTCGCCAACATCCTATAGGGTACTTCCCCCTTGTTGATAAAGAAATATGCATTACCATTCCAAATTAGTTTTTTAAACAGAGTATTATATTTACGAGCATCAAAAACAAATGACGTGAATTTATATGCACTGCCTATCGGTTTATCAAAATACTGTAACGATGTTTCAACGTAAGCTCCATTAGCCGGATTTAAAGGATTATCCCTTTTATCGTAAATTAAAATTGGTCCGATACCTGATGCCGTATATCCTGAACCCCCAGGGATAAGTTCACACATAGAAGTTGTCGGATCTTTTAATTTCGTGTCAAGATTGTACAACCTCTCATATTGATAATACAAGCCTCCGTATAGATTTTTTTCCAACTGCACTAAATTTTTGCTTCTTAATTTAATAATGTCAAATGATATCATTATTTTGTCACTTTCCTTTGAATTATTTGATATGCCATAAAAAAATTCAGGAAAGCGGCTGTAATCCACCCCTCCGGTTAAATAAAACTTATTGTTTTTAAACCAAACTTGATAGTCATTTTCAAAAGAAAACTGTTTATTAACGGTATAAGACAAATAGCTTTGCGCATTGGATTTTTTATTAATCAGGCTCGATTTATTAGTGTTAAAGTAAGTGTAAATAAAACCACCAAAACCTAAACGAGTTTCTGGCGAATAAAAAGCAGACGGTAATGCTCCAAACTTCGGATTTTTTAACGAATCAGCCGGGGAAGAAAAGACTTTACTAAAAGAAAAAAAAATCAGGGAAAACTTTATGAATTTTAAGACTAATAAAGATTTTTCTACCCGACCATTCATTTTTCTATAAGTTTTTTAAAATTTCGCGTACACTAACACGGTTTTTATAATTAGCATCAAAATAACGATATGTTATTTTTCCTTCTTTATTTATAATATAAACCGCCGGTACCGGAAGATTATTTCCATTGCTTCCATTCGTTTCCTGCAAATTAATACCATAGCCTTTATATTTTTCGGTTGTTTTTTCATCTAATCCAAAAGCTACCTTGTAGGCGGACATAATTTTTAAACTATCATCCGATAATACGGAATAGGTGGCTTTTGTTTTTTGAATTGTTTTGGCAACGTTTTCTTTCTTTTCTGGAGAAACAGCTATTAAACTTGCCCCTTTTTTTGTTATTGATGCCAACGAATCTTGTAATTGCATTAACTGCTTATTGCAACAAGGACACCATTCTCCCCGGTAAAATACCATAACAACCGAACCCTTTTTAAGAAGTTCTTTAAGCACTATAGTTTTTCCGTTTTGATCTGTTGAAGAAAAATTTGGAGCTATCTCATTTACGTTTAAGCCTTCGGGTGTTGTGGAAGTAGTAAAAGATACTATTGTAACAAGTAACAGCATATAAAGAATTGGCTTTTTCATACGTAGGAGTTATTGTTTTTTATTTTTCATAAGCCCGCCTCAACGATTTCATCAGGGCAGGGTTTAGGCTCCCGATAGCTATCGGGATTATCTTCATTTGTGTTTATGTTTGTTTCGGCAAAAATGGCTATTTCATATTTGGTGTCTTAAACAAAGATAGTTTTGACAAAGCACTTGAAAGGTCGGCTAAACGACAATTGATAAACTTTGGTAATACTACCTTTAATGATAATTTAATCCGTTAAATACAAAATAATATGAATTTGATAAAGAAAATATATGACTCAGCTTGTGCATGATCCAAAATCAATCTTAAAATAAACTATCATGAAAAGACTATTTCTCCATTTCCTGGCTTTAATTACTTCAGTTCAAATTTTAAACGCGCAGGTACCTAAAAAAATTGTTGTAGAACATTTTACAAATACCAGATGCAGTGTTTGTGCTTCGAGAAACCCCGGTTTCTATACTAATCTTAATAGTCAAACAGGCATAATACACTTAGCTGTTCATCCAAGCTCTCCTTACGCTGCCTGTGTATTAAGCATGCACAACCCAGTTGAAAATGACGGGCGTACAAATTATTATGGTATTTTTGGTGGCACGCCAAGGTTAGTTATCCAGGGAGTTGTAATTTTAGGCGGTGCAAATTATAGTTCTCCTGCCATTTTCACCCCTTATTTAAGTCAAACCTCACCTGCAAGTATTAAAATATATCAGTATAAGTATGGTAATGATTCTATTCGCTCAAGAATTGTTATTAAAACGGAGGCTACTCACACATTAAGTAATTTAAGTTTATTTGTTGCGCTTGCAGAAGATACTCTAAATTATACGGGCTCTAATGGAGAGCCTGTTCATTACGATGTGTTTCGCAAATCTTTAACAGGAACTTCTGGAGTTTCCGTTACTTTACCAGCTATTGTTGGTGATTCGGTTGTTTATATCAAATCCTCTCCCGCAAATGTGGCTTGGAGTTTTTCGAGAATATCTACTTTGGCTATTTTGCAAGATGCAGCAACTAAGGCGGTCGTTCAATCAGAAAATAGCCTGGCTAAAACAAATAATTTAACTACAGGAATAAAAAACGAGTTCGTAAATAATACGAATGCGAGTGTTTACTTTTCAGAGAACAACATAAAAATCACTCAAAACAAAAATGTAGAAAGTCTAAATTTTATGCTTTATAATATTTCAGGTACAATATTGATAAATAAATTTGTTGAAACCCAGTCAGAAAATGTAAATGTTTCAAACCTTTCTCCGGGTGTTTATTTATATCGCATAAAATCAATAAATGGTTTTTTGAAATCAGGAAAGTTATTTATTAACTACTAAAAGAGACGAGCAACGCTCGCCCGCAAGACTTGAACAGACTTTGAAAAAAAGGGTGAAGTAAACATTGCTGGTAGTTTACTATTGGGAAATTTTAAAACCATTGTTGCCGTTTCTTGGTTGTAGCAGCATCAATAGCTATTCCAAATTAGTCACGGTATCTGATTGATGTGCTTTAACAACAATCAATACGAAAAACTAGTTCAAAATTTATTCATTTCTATTCGTTAATCGTTTTGTTAATTCCTGAAAGCGTATTGCCGCAGTTATCCAAATTAAACACTCAATAATTATTAGAGCATAAATTGGCATCTGGTGGTGAAGATGTGTGGCAATGGTGCCTCCCATGTAGGCAACCATAAGCAAAGTGCCTACAATTCCTGTACGTGGAATAATGAAAAGTACAAATGCTAGAATTTCCACAGTTCCTAATAATTTTATAGCGGTTTCAGAGATGCCAAAGGTTGCTGCGGCTATGTAAAGTAAACGATTACATCTGTCGCCTCTTTTCTGTTTAAATCAGGTACTAAAGTGTTTTCTGCGGGATATCCGATTGGTATTAACAAAAACGGCTTTTCATTTTCAGGTCGTTCTAGTAATTTAGTTAAAAAATTCATTGGACTTGGAGTATGTGTTAAAGCGACTAAACCACAGTAATGGATTGCTTCTAGTAAAAATCCACAGGCCAAGCCCACCGATTCTGTAACATAATAATTGTTTCTTTTTTGCCCTTTGTTTAAATCGTAAGATTTTTTGAAAACGATAATTAAAGCAGGAGCGTCCTCCAAAAAAGGTTTGTGCCAATCGGTTCCTAAATAACTTAAATCTTCAAGCCAATCTTTTGGCATCCGTCCATTGTAACTTTGATACTCTTCCTCTTCAGCAGCAGCTTTTATTTGCGATTTCAGTTCGGGATTTGTAACTACACAGAAGATCCAAGGTTGTTTATGTGCGCCTGAAGGAGCGGTAGAAGCCGCCATTATAATGTTTTCTATTACCTGGGCTGGAATTGGCTTAGAAGAAAAATCTCTAACTGTTCTTCGCTTGTTCATATAATCTAAATGATTACTACTTCGTGTAACCATTTCAACTTCTGAGTAGGTCTCTTTTTTATAAGGTACAAATTTAGTTTCCATATCTGATGCAATTACTGCTACGATTTTTACACTCTGTTGAATATTTTCTGTAATCTAAATCCAATGATCTTACAGTGTTGATTAAGCCAGAATTTAATGCCCTTCGTATTTGAAGTATAACAATTCAATTCTGATCCAACGCATCCTTGCTTTTGGCCATAGCTATAAATCCATCTTATTAATAGGTCTCCAATCACCTTATTTCTATACTCCGGCAGTATGATCACACTCTCAGGCTGTATGTGTTTCCCGAAATAGTAATTTGTCCTTATCCAGATTCCGGCAATTCCAATAAGATTGCTGCCAGAATAGACAACTATACATTCGTATTTTTGGTGGATCATTTCACAGAGTCTGGCTTGCAAAATATTTTCGGGTATGATCTGGTTGAGTAATTTAATAAATGGTGTTATGGTTTGAACCAAGTTACTTGTAATAATTGAAAATGTGTACATGGTTTTGGTTTTAAAGCTAAGATCCAATGATATGATTTTTTTTTCTACTAAGGACGTGAACGGAAAACTGTATGATTTTCGCCTTGTTCAAAAGCACACAAATACCACAACAAACAAAAACGATTACCGCTAAGGCAAACAAATAACCCTGGTCATCCATTACCTCAATTCCGAGTACAGTTAAATGAGAGAGAATGGCTCCTGCCATAACCCCTATACCTAGCAGCGCCCCTAACAAGCGGACAGAAGGGATAAGTAATAAAATTGAAGCGATCAGCTCAGCAATACCACTTCCAATTCTCCCCCAGGGCTCCATGCCTAGAGTTGAAAAAATATAGACACTTTCGGGTGCCGCAGCAAATTTAAAGAAGAGTGTTTGCAGCATAATTAGCGCAGCTATTATAGCCGCTGCCCAATTTACTTTGTTTTTTGCTGAGGAATTCATGGTAGTCTGATTGAGTATTTGAATTAAGTAAAGAATTTATTTATACAATGCCATCTAATTTTTATCGGCTTTGGACTTTAAATTCGGCTCGTCTTTATTCCATTTTGGCAAGGTGTTATTGAAATAACTATTATAGAAAAGATATAACTTCCCATCAATTATCTTATAAGTTTCAGGATCAATTTCAACTTTCTCTCCATTTGCTCCCATTGCATAGGCGCACCAAACGCCGTAGGTCGGTTCAAATTTTTCCGGCAATTTTTTAAAAAGGTCGCGATTGCTTGCGGATGAAAAATAATATGTTACACCATTGTGGATATAGTTGATTGTTTTATCGCCCTTTTTTGGTTTCCCCGTAAAATAACTCACCACATCATATCCGGAAATAGCCGTGCTACCTCCACTAAGGTTGTAGTTTTTTTTGCGTTTATCCGTTTCATTCGCCTGCGAATAAACCTGAGTAAAGCTCAATAGTATAATTAAAGCGATAACGTGTTTCATGCTTTTTGGGTAAAAGTAAAGACCCTGAGGCTTTTAATATGTCGCCGAAATGACAATTAGCGCAAGAAAATCCGAATGGCGGAAGATTTTTTTAGATCAAACAGCTATACGCTTATATTCGGTAGCCACCCAGGTAAAAAATACCGCAGCTGTAAAAGCAATATAAAAATTTCTTGCTAATTCACTTTCCATAGCACCAAAATAAAATCTGCACCAAAAAGAACATAGAGATACGATCAACTCGACCCAACCATGAATTTTAAATGGAATTACTTTAAGAAAGCGAGCTTCAAAATCAGTAAGCACTGTTAATGCCAAATGAACACCTTCCAGGGTATAGATGAACACTGCGGTTATTGGCGGTAAGTAAAAAAGTGTAGGCGAAAGCCATAGAAAGAGAATTACAAAATAATCGGCAATTCTGTGAATTTTGAATTTATTTAATTTTTTGGTTTTTAATTATTGAATTCATATAGCGGTTTATTTTTTAATAACATTTAAGTCTAATAGCACATCCACGCTGCTTGCCATGATAACACTTTTGGAACCAAGTCCAAAATCAAGTCGGTTAATAGTTAAAATCGCTGCAAATTTCGCTCTACCATTTGAGGCTCTGAAAGTAAATGGTAATTCTACTTCTTTTTCTTTATCTTTAATTGTAAGGGTACAAACAGCCACATATCTATTTGCAGAGCGTTTGGCAATAGATTTGCTCTTGATGCTTATTACAGAGTGTTTTTCCATATTGAAATATTCTGACTTCTTCAGGTGTTTGTCGCGGATGCTAATTCCGGTATTTATTGTTTGTACAGATACCGAACCTTCAAATCTGCTTTTTGACAAATCCAAAGTGTCAAAAGTTATTCTTGTATTAAGATCGAAAAAATTTCCTGTCACAAAAGTTTTGGCGTTTTTAATTTTAAATGCGATTACATAAGAACTGGTTTCCCAGTAATTAGTTTGAGATATAGCAATTATACTCATACAGAACAGCGAGTAAATAAAAGTCAGTTTACGCATTGTGCTATTCTTCATTAACTAAATATAATAACTTCTAAGATAATAAATTGTCGTCCAAACGACATTAAGGCAAATTACCCGCTAATTTATTATTGTAACAGTGATGTTAAATTGGCTAACTTCCGTTTTTTTAGTAGAGATTAGGAATATGATAAAAATTTATTGCCTGTCTATTTTACTTGGCTTAGGTAATTTTAGTTACTTGTTTGGTCAAAAAAATCATTCTGATTCGATAGCTAAGCTAAATTCAATGATTTTGGAGGTTGAAGCCTGTAGGGATGATACTTGTAGATTAAACCTTCTGTTTAACATTCATTATTTTCAGCAGGCTTTGCTTGGCGAATTAGATGAAGTAACTAGTCTTAAGTTTGATGTTACTTATACCAAAAGGGCTATTAATTTAGCAATTAATCTCGGGAAATGCGACACTTTGAAATCACTAACAGTAGATCTGGGTTACATTTTTGATCTTAATAAACAGTACGATTCATCTTTTGTATACTATGATAATTGCCTGAATATTTTTGAAGCCAGCGAAAATCAGCAGCTATCCACTTCAATAGCGCAGAACATCCTGTATAACAATAGCATGTTACAGAGCAAGATTGAAGCGAACAGGAAGGATACCAAACGACAGAATGAGAAAGTTAATATTCTTACAGGTACGGTGTTGCTTCTGCTGTTCGTAATGGTAGGTGTTCTGATTTTTTCACTCAGGAAAAGCAAAAGAATTAGCCGGGCCTTGGCTCACCAAAGAGATCTAATCCATAAAAGTAAAAGCGAAATAGATAACAGCATAAACTATGCTCAAAATATCCAACGATCCATCTTGTCGAACGAGCGGAAGCTACAAAGCCTATTTAGTGATTCGTTTGTCCTGTTTATGCCTCGTGATAAAGTTAGCGGTGATTTTTTATGGACGTTTAAGAAGAATAATTTGATATATGTTGCCGTGGCAGATTGCACGGGGCATGGCGTTCCTGGCGCGTTAATTTCAATTGTTGGTCATTTTTTATTTGACGCCATACTGAATGAAAACGTTTACAAATCACCTGCCACCATACTTACAGAGCTTCACAACAGGATGATAAAGGCAATGAATCAGGACGATCCTAACAATGTATACAATCACGACGGAATGGACGTTGGTCTTCTTGAAGTTGATTTGAAGAAAAAAAGGATATTGTATAGTGGAGCACATAGATCTTTGCTTTTTGTGAACGAAGGTGTTTTGAAGGAATACAAAGGAGTGAAGAGATCTATTGGAGGAACGCAGCTCTTTCATAAAAATGGATTTGAAGATTGCGAAATTCTATATGAGAAAAACAGTATGGTTTATTGTTACACTGACGGATTTCACGATCAGATGGGGGGTGCCAATGGAAAAAGGTTTAAAAGCAAGTCAGTGATTACTTTAATAAGCGATAATTCAAACCTGACCCTTGAAGATCAGAAAAATTCGTTTAAGGAAAGTTTTTTAGAATACAAGGGTAACCATGAACAAACAGATGATGTATTGATGGTCGGAATTAAATTATAACTTTTGATTAAAATTTGCTAATATCAGGTATAATAACTTTTTTACGGCCATCATAAATGATTTTACCGTCTTCTACCAGCCTATTGATAATGCTGGTAACCGATTGCCTAGACGATGCCGTGTAATCAGCAATTTCCTGGTGGGTAAGCATCATTTCCATTTCGACTGCTTTATTCGCTTCTTTACCGTGATGTTTCGCATACCTCCTGAAAAACTCAACTACCCGCGTATTTACGTCTTTAAAAATTAAGTCCGAGTATTTTTGCTGAAACGAAACTAACTTTTCATTAATCAAGGTGGAATATTTAATAGAAAGGTCGGGATTATTCTGGAGAACCATTTTAAAATCATCAACATCAAAACTGCATATTCTTATTTTATCACTCAGCACCTTTGCATACTCCTCGCCCTTTGTATTGTCTGGTTCTGACAAATTAATATATCCAAAAATATCGTGTTCGGTTAGGATTTCGGTAATCACCTCATTCCCATTATTATCCTGGCGACATATCTTAAGTGTGCCCTCCTTTATTGTGTAGAGCCTTTTTTTATCAGTATCCGAGAAGAAAATAATATCATTTTTATCCCCTTGTTTATAACTCGATATAATGCACAGGCCGTCCACTTCTTTATCGGTCAAATGATCAAAAAGTTTATGATTTCTCAGGTGCCAGTATTTAATTTCCTCTCTCATAAACTCTTTATAATCTGATGTATGGCAATAGCAAAAAAGAGCAAGGCCATTGTTTTATTATAATATTTATGGCTCAGGTAGGCCGTCATTTTTTGTTTGTAGGAAGTTATGGTTTCGGTTATTGCAATAAGTAAAACGAGGGCTCCGAAACCTGCCCCTGCAATATACGCTAATTTATCTGGGTTGGATTTAATAGCCAGAAAGCTTACTGAATTGAAATAGACCATCACAAACACCCAAAAGGGGAGTAGTTGCGGGTTAAGAAAAGCCAGGGAGAAGCCCTTAAAAAAATTCTGGAAAGGGAGCAATTTAATATTTTCTTGTCCTGAGCTTGAATTTAATGAGGTGCTCCCGGGCTTTTTAAAGAAATAAACCAAGCCTAAAACGGTAAGAACGATTATGAATAGAATAGTAAATACGAGAGCGATAGACTTATTGTTAAGTAGCAAGCCGCCCCAATATACGGCCAGACCGCAATAGATAAATTCAGGGAGAATTCCTCCCAAAGCCACAAAATAGGCATTTCTTTTCCCCTTGCTTAATGCGGTTTCAATAACAAATAGATTTACAGGACCGAGCTGTAACGAGCCAATTAAGCTTGCCAGGCTAGAAAAGAGGAATATGAAAATACTGTTCAGTGCTAATAATTTATTTAAGGGGTTTGATAGCTATGGCCAGTGCTCCTCCTCATTAGAGTAAATCTTTATTTGTAAAGATAAAATTGTCAAACGATTTGGGTTCTTGTCCCCTAATACTTTTTATCCAGTTAGTTGTTTTTCGTGCTTTTTGAAATCTCGGAAAATACTGCAACATAATCATCACTAAAATTAACATTTTTGTTACATTTTCTTTTCGTTTATTCAAAAAGAACTTTAGTAAATTTGGTGAAATAAAATGAATTGCCTTTCCAATTTCATTATTTAATTTTTTCATCCATTTCAGTAGATGTCAACATTTCGTTATCGGTTAATTCATAACCTTTATTAATATAGTTTTGTGATTCGGTCAAAATTTTTGCTGCTACTTGACCAACATATGCAACATCTACTAAAGTGAATGCGGCATCACCTGCAGACAAAAGAATCTGCCTTTTAAATGCGAAGTTTATTAATCATTAATAAGAAAGCACTATAGAAACAAAAGAGCAACTCTCTCCCATCTTATTAAAAAATCTTCCCTTTAATGCTCAGGTTGGAGTCCTAGGACATGAGTTAGCTCATACCTCTGATTTTGATAAAAGGAGTTCTATGCAACTCATTAAACTTTTTTTAAAATGTTTAAGTGAAGCCAAATTGATCAATTTGAATATACTATTGATTTAATTTGCATCGAGCATGGATTAGGATTTCAACTTTATAACTGGAGCCATTTTGTAAGGAAAGCCTTGAATATGCCCGAATGGAAAGGCGCATTTAATGGTAATAAAACTGATTTAGACCAACGGTACATGAGTCCGGTAGCAATTATAAAACAAATCATTTCGAGCGCGATGTACCCAAAAAGAAAATTTAAACGAACTGCTTAATTAATTTTGTTTTTGGGATGGATAAAAGTTCATACGCAACTAAACTTCGAAACCTGATCTATTTTTATACCTTTACAAATATAAGTGACAAATAATCCCAATACTCTAAACCCATTAAATTGGACAGAAAAATACGGCGACGAGCTATTTGGCTATGCTATGGGTAAAACAAGTAAGTGTGAATTGGCTGAAGACCTTGTACAGGAAACTTTTTTGGCCGGCTTAAAATCCTTGAAAAGTTTTAAAGGAAACAGTACTGAAAGAACCTGGCTTTATTCCATATTAAAATTTAAAGTTGCCGACCACTATCGAAAAGCATCTACAAAATATGAAATAAACAGTTCAAAGTTAGCTAAGAACAATGTTCACTCTGAGTTTAGCTATTTTAAGGACGATGGCGACTGGAAAGAAAGTGCTCTTCCAAAAGATTGGGGAATTGATTATACGAGCACGATAGAAAATAAAGAACTTTCAAAGGCGCTAAATAATTGTATTGAAAAGTTATCTGAAAACCAGAAGCAATTGGTGATCTTAAAACTGGTAGAAGAAGAAGAAACGGAAAATGTTTGTAAAGAATTAAATATCACTTCGACGAACTATTGGGTAATCGTACACAGAGCAAAGCTACAATTAAGAGCATGCCTTGAAAAAAACTGGTTTAGAGCCTAAAGAAATGAAAAAATTAATGGACTTCATTGTTTTATCTTGCCACAAGGCGACTTTTTTGATAGAAAAGAGTCATACAACGCCTTTGTCTTTTCTGGACAGGATTCAACTAAAAATGCATCTCACTGTATGTAAAAAATGCCCTCTTTACAGCCAACAAAGTCTTTTTATTGAAGGCTTGTTAAAAAACGATCACATCAATTTTTCAAATACAAGCGATTTTAAACTTTCAGATAAGTCCAGGATTATAATCAAAAACGCTGTTGAAGAGAATTATCGAAACAATTAATTGAAGGAAAATATTAAAAAGGGGTAAAGAAATTTAACCCCTTTTTTTATGCAACAATTAATCTTCATTATCGTAATCCATCCCGTAACTATTTAATTAATTCCCTCTTAATTTAAATTACTTAGTTGGTTAAAATAGTTCTATTTAGATGACAAGCAGTGGTTTACAAAATAATTCCAATAAAACTGATTTCTTTGTAAGGTTTAGAACTCTTCTACTACTACCTCTATAAAGTGTGAGTTTTGTAAATTATACCTGAAATTGTGTAACACAAATAAACCATAATGAACAGAATTTTACACGTTAATTAAAACAACCTTTTAAAATCAAAAAAAAATGGAAAACAAAAAAACAATGCTTGCAGGTTCTATAATCGCAAGTGCCTTTATTGGCTTATCAAACTTGAATGCTAACGCTTCAACACTTAACAATTTCTTAGCACTTGGTTCTGGCGCAGAAGTAAGATCAATTCTACTTGGTAATTCTGCATCGAACCTTGGTGCTTTCGAATTAAAGTGTGGTGGAAAAGATTCTACCAAAATGAAAGAGGCAAAAGGTAAAGACGGAAAATGTGGTGAAGGAAAATGCGGTGATGGTAAAAAGAAAGAAGGAAAAACCGCTGACACAAAAACTAAAGAAAGTAAAGCAAAAGATGGTAAGTGCGGAGAAGGGAAATGTGGAGAAGGCAAGCAAAAACCTAAATAATTGTTTCAAAAGGGAGGCGTTTGTTTTACGCTTCCCTTTAATCTTTTTAAACAAAACCAGTAGATGATTGGATTAGGATATAGACGTGATTTTGCCGAAGAATTTTTAGAAGGTACTAGTATCAAACCGGATTTTGTTGAATTCGCGCCCGAGAATTGGATGGACATTGGTGGATTCTGGAAAAAACAAATTAAGCAGATTTCTGAGAAGTATCCCATCATTTGTCACGGCTTGTCTTTGTCTATCGGCAGTCCTGATCCTTTAGATTTTAATTTCGTTAAAAAACTAAAAATTTTTTTAGACGAATATAAGGTCGAAATATATTCTGAGCATTTAAGTTTTGCTAAATGCGATAATGCACATCTTTATGACCTATTGCCAATTCCTTTTCGCGAAGACGCGGCTAAACATGTTGCAGGAAAAATAAAACAGTTACAAGATTTTTTAGAACGTCCTTTCGTTATGGAAAATGTTTCCTATTATACACCTGTTGCTGCACAGATGAGTGAGTCAGCTTTTATAAATGCAATCGTTCAGGAGTCTGGTTGCCAACTTTTATTGGACGTGAACAATGTTTACGTAAATGCTTTTAATCATAAATACGATGCAAAAACATTCATAAGCGAATTGCCTCTTGATAAGGTAGCCTACATTCACATGGCTGGTCACGAACAGGTGGAACCTGATTTAATTATTGACACGCATGGCGAAGCAATTATTGATAAGGTGTACGATTTATTTGAATGGACCATCGAAAGAATAAAGCCGGTTCCTGTTTTATTGGAAAGAGACTTTAATATTCCTGAAATGCATGAGTTAAACGGAGAGATGAAAAAGCTACGTTCTATTACGAACAAACAATGGAGAAATAAAAATGAGCTTGTTACAAGAAACTAAAGAGATTCAGAGTAAAATGGCTTTGTTTTGCCGCACAGGAAATTTTGTTGAATTGCCTGGGATTACTCCGAATCGTTTACACCATTATCGAAGACTGATTTATAATATTTTTGAGGAGAACCTTGAATCTTCTTTTCCAATATCCTTTGAATATATCGAAAATAAAAAGTGGCAGGAAATGCTCAACGAGTTTTTTGGTCATCACAATTGTCAAAGTTACCAGGTATGGCAGGTTCCGGGCGAATTTTACGCTTATGCCGAAAAGAACAATTTTGCTAGCAAATACCAAATTCCATACCTCACAGATCTATTGAGATTCGAATGGGAGGAAATGGTAGTATATAATATGGAAGATATTCCATTTCCTGAAAATAAAAATCAGGGCGATTTATTAAACGATTTACTGGCAGTGAATCCCGAATTTAAATTGCTTCAATTAGAGTATCCCGTGCATACTCATAATCCAATTGAAGCCTGCTCTTTAAAAGGTAGTTACTTTGTTTTACTATACAGAGAATCTGAAACAGGCAAAGTTCAATTTATTGACCTCTCGGTATGGTACGCCTTGATTATAGAACAAATAACTACGCAAGATGTTACTGTCCAAAACTTAATTAACGAAGCACCAAAATTTTTCGGCGAACTTAAAATGAACGACTTTACTAAAAAAACACTTCTATTTTTAGAAGAGTTAAGGACGCGAAAACTAATTATTGGGTTTAAAAAATAAAATCTGATGTAAGGTTTATAAGCTAATTACGACTATAACTAAAAAATAATAAAACATGAAAAACCTTTATTTAAATGTAACGCAAAGGCTGGCCAACCTTCAGGATATTCCATTGCTATTAATCCGATTAATACTAGCCGTAGGGTTTTATGGTCCGGTAATGATGAAACTAAACGACATTAATGCCATCGCAGATTGGTTCGTCAGTATGGATATGCCTGCACCTAAATTAAACGCTTATCTGGCAACCTACACGGAACTGCTTGGTTTTATTTTTCTGACAGTTGGTTTTGCTACCCGTTTCATCACCATACCACTTATTATCACCATGATTGTTGCGATTAAAACAGTTCATTGGACGAATGGCTTCAATGCCTCTGACAACGGGTATGAAATTCCCGTGTACTACATCATTATGCTAATTACTTTGTTCTTTAGTGGCCCTGGTAGAATTAGTCTGGATTATTTGATAAGAAGAAAATTAAGCAAATAGTACTTGAGTATTTTTAAAACAAAATTAAATGACCAGATATATCATAAACAATTTACTAGAAATCAATGCTCTTGTGAAAAGTTTATCGCAAGAACAGTATAATCGTAAGCTGGAGATATTATCGGGGGCCTCCATTGGTCAACACGTACGACATATACTTGAATTCTATCAATGTCTTTTTAAAAGTCTTGATAATAACGAAGTAAATTATGACGATCGTCAGCGAGATTTGAAACTTGAAACAGATTTGCAATTTGCAAACATCATTATTGAAAACGTGGTGAGTTTATTATTGAAGGTAAAGGACGATTTTCCGGTGACTTTCATTGCGAATTATTCAACCGCGGAAGATCAAAAACCTGAATTGAGCCAGTCTTCTTTTTTTAGAGAACTAGCTTATAATTTAGAACATAGTATTCATCACCAAGCTTTAATTAAGGTGGCGATCACAGAAATGCAATTGACTTCCCTGGTTAAAAAGACCTTTGGATATGCGCCTTCCACAATTAGAAATGATAAACTATGTGCACAGTAACATTCATTCCAACGTCCAGCGGTTTTTATCTTACTTCAAACAGAGATGAACGGATTAGCCGCGCTACTGTTCCACCGGATAAATACACTTTAAAGGGTTTGGAACTTTATTATCCAAAAGATGAATTATCAGGCGGAACCTGGATTGCATCAAATCCTGAAGGAAGAGTTGCCTGCCTTTTAAATGGGGCGTTTGCTAATCATCAAAAAGAAAAGTACTACAGAAAAAGCAGAGGAACTATTCTACTCGAAAGTTTTCAGTTTAATACTATTTCTGAATTTTCAGAAAAAACAGACTTGGAAAACATTGAACCCTTTACTTTACTTCAGCTCGATTTTACGAACAGTAACCGAAAACAATTTCATGAATTTAGATGGGATGGAGAAAAGAAGCATCTAACAGCGTTATCTCAAAGCGGCTGCCAGATATGGTCTTCGGCTGCATTATATTCTTCATTGATTCAGGAAAAGAGAAAAAATCTATTTGATGACTGGGTTGAAAAACACAAACACTTTGAAGACAGAATGATTTTTGATTTCCATAACAAAAAACACGGGCTTAACGCCACAGAAGATATTTTGATGGAGGGATGTAAGGATTTAAGAACAGTCAGCATTTCTCAAGTTCACTTATCTGATGCGATTACGTACTTTAACCATATGGACCTGATTAAGCATCGTGAATACAAAATAAATTTAGACGATGCTAAACTAGCAGATATGCAACGGGCACGGCAACTTTCCTTATAAATCAGGATGGTACTATTGGATATATTGACTTTGACAAAAATTATAAAAAAAGAATGCCTGTTAAACAAATACTAGATCACTTGTAACATGAAAACTCTTGCAAGTATTATCACCCTGCTTGGATTGGGTTTAGTCTGGAGCTTTAAACCCGACTACCGGACATTTAAAAGTGCGGATGAAATTCAATTCTTTACCGGAACTTGGGAAGAAGCTTTAAAAAAAGCCAAAGATGAAAATAAATTAATTTTCCTCGAAGCTTATGCAAGTTGGTGTGGTCCCTGCAAAATGATGAAACGTAAAACATTTACAGATAAAGCGGTAGCTGATTTTTATAATCAAAATTTCATTAACGTTGCAGTTGATATGGAGGAAGGAGAAGGACCTGTACTTGCCTCAAGATTTAGCGTTAGTTCTTATCCATCGCTCGTTTATATCAGATCGGATGGAAGTGCGATTGGGAAAGCTGTCGGATTTCATAAACCCAAGGAGTTTATAGATCTGGGAAAAAAAGTAATAAATAGTAAATAAATTGACATGGTAAAGTTCATAGAGAAAGTCGGCTTTTTTCGACTAACATTTATCCCGTTAGGCTTAGAGCCTGTTTAAAATTTATCTAATAATTTGTTTATGCTTCTTTTTGACCGCAACATCGTTAAATTTTTCGATGTAATACATCCATTATGTCTTCATCCCGATAACTATCGGGAGCCTCGTTTCACTTAAAAATAAACTATAAACAATTTTACAATATGAATTTAAACAGGCTCTTAGTAATAATTATCTCGGCAATAATGCATCAAATACTAGGAATGGGTATTATTGGACTTGTAGTGTTTGTTTTCGGAGTATTAAACAAATGCCTGCTTTTGGGAAATTGCGAGGTGCCAAAAACGAAGAACACAAAAGGTATAAATTGATCTTTTATTTATAATAGTTTCCATGAGTTTATGAGCTAGATGGCCACTAGATCACCGCTTAGAACCGTCGGGAGTTATTCCGTAAATGCGCTAACGCGTGCTTAGTAAAAAAACTTTTTCCACTCAGCGCTTTTGTTCAGTTCCAAGATGATCTTTCACTCGTGCATATATAAGTGACGTGTTCTACTTTATTAATATCCCGATATCAGAGGATACTGTCTGCATTAAATTTTACGAGTTTCATTTTTTCTATAGAATCATCATTTAACACAGCATCTTTTACTTTTTCGGAACTCCATAAACATGTGATATGTGTAAGCTTTTGCTCTTCATGTGTAATTGTTTAGTGTTAATCATGGCCACCTTTGCATGGCTGCCTTGGATGGCGCAAACACAACATTTTGCATAAGTAATTAATACATATAAAAATGGAAGCTAAACTAAAGAATAAGGAAACAAAAACAACTAATAAAACAATGAAGGCACTTGTATTTGGTGGTACTGGTAAAATCGAATACAAAGATGTACCGAAACCGGGAATAGAAAAGCCAACCGATGCTCTCGTTAAGATGCTTAAAACAACGATTTGTGGAACCGATTTAGGTATTTTGCACGGAAAAACGCCTTCCTGCAAACCAGGCACCACACTTGGACACGAAGGTGTTGGGGTAATTGAAGAGATTGGCCCAGCAATCAGAAATTTTAAGAAAGGAGATCACGTTATTATTTCCTGCATTACCTCTGATGGGTCGTGTGAGTATTGCAAAAAACAAATGTACGGCCATTGCGAAGATGGAGGCTGGATTTTAGGAAACACCATCAACGGAACGCAGGCCGAATATGTCCGCATTCCTCATGCTGATAACAGCCTCTACCCGGTTCCGGCGGGGTCTGACGAAGAAGCTTTGGTTATGTTAAGCGATATTTTACCAACAGGACATGAGATTGGTGTTATCAATGGTAACGTAAAATTAGGCGATACTATTGCCATTGTTGGTGCCGGACCGGTGGGTATGTCTGCTCTGTTAACCGCGCAATTTTATTCACCGGCAAAAATATATGCAATTGATATTGATGATAGCCGTTTGGAAATGGCAAAAACTTTTGGCGCGACACATACTATCAATTCTGTTAAAGAAGATGTGAAAAAAAGAATTTTTGCTGAAACAAAAGATGGCGTTGATGTAGCTATTGAAGCTGTGGGCCTTTCTGACACGTTTAATATTTGCCAGGAGATTATACGTCCGGGCGGACATATAGCCAACATAGGCGTTCACGGTGTTAAAGTAGACTTACAAATAGAAAGATTGTGGATGCAAAATATAACATTAACCATGGGCTTGGTAAATACCAACACAACCCCACTTTTATTAAAAACAGTGGAGTCAGGGAAACTACAACCCAAAAAGCTAATCACCCATCATTTTAAACTGGTAGAAATAATAAAGGCTTACGAAGTGTTTGGTAATCCTAAAAAAGAGAAAGCTTTAAAAATAATACTTACCTGTTAAAGCGTTTCAACTATGAAAAAAATAATTGTATCTGGATTTGTTTCTGGGACTGTACTGTTATTGCTCAGTGTGATTGGGCTGTACGTAACCATTTGGTTTTTTCCGCAATTGGGCTATGAATATTTTAATCCAGCGTTCGATTCTCAGTCCGGCAAATTTATGGTTTACCTGATTCATCCCTTTATCATAAGTATGGCGCTTGCCTTGTTTTGGGAACGCTTTAAATGGGCGCTTACAGGTTCGTATCTGACGCGGGGCATTGAATTCGGCCTCATTTATGCCGCCATTGGCACTTTCCCTATGATGTGGATGATCTACAGCACCATGAATGTATCTCTTGAAATGGTAGCCACCTGGCTGGTGCTTGGCGTTTGTCAGGGAATCGTAGCAGGACTTGTATTTGAAAAAATGAATCCATAAATCTAAGCAAAAATGAAATTATTTAAATTCTTTACCCTCACACTATTATTAAGTTTAAGTATGGGCTTCTCTGGTGGAGACAATTATATTCTTGATAAAAACTATAAGGTCACCATTCACGGCACATCCAATCATGATGACTGGGACGAAACTGTTGGGAAAGTTACAGGCTCAGGAAGTGTAAACATAAACAGCGACGAAAGTTTTGATCTCAATGCATTGCGGATAGTTATGAATGTGCGGTCAATTAAAAGTAAAAGTTCGGTGATGACGGACAAAACATTCATGGCGCTCAAAGCGGATGCGCACCCTGAAATTAGCTTCACGCTGACTTCACCGCTCAAATCGGTTCAAGCAGCTTCTGCAGGGAGTACTATTTCCGCAAAAGGCAATTTAACAATAGCCGGTGTTAAAAAGGCGGTAACCTTGCAGGCGAAAGTATCTATGCCTAAACATGGAACACTGCTCTTTGAAGGATCAGAATCCATAAAAATGACCGACTACGGAATTAGTCCGCCCACCGCTCTTTTCGGAATGATGAAAACCGGTGATGTGATCACTTTACATTTTAAAACAAGTTTTACAAATCGATAATTCAATCAAAATAACAAATAGAAAAAATGAATAAATTATACACAACAATCCATGGAGTGGCTATTGCACTATTTTTGTGTTTGGGTTATTCTGCTTTGGCGCAACAAACCAATCTGCAATATTTCAGACCCTATGATAAAAACGGATTAAATATATTTGAGACGTCAAAAGACGACACAAGTGCTTTTACCAAAGCAAGAGTGAGAGTGGGAGGGAACTTTACGCAGAATTTCCAGTCACTGAGTCATCAAAACAAAGCTACGCCAGTGTACAACGCAGCCGGTTTAAATACAAACAAACTTATCGGCGTCAAAAGTGGTTTTAATCTTGCCATGGCAAACCTTAATATTGATGCGCAGCTGGAAGATGGTATCCGTTTGAATCTCACGATGTACCTGGCATCGAGACATCACTCTGAAGCATGGGTGAAAGGCGGTTATATTCAAGTGGATAGATTACTTTTTCTACACAGTGATGTGATCAATAAGATTATGGAAAGTGTTACCATTAAAGCCGGTGATTACGAAGTAGATTATGGCGATCAGCATTACAGAAGAAGTGACGGTGGAAACGCGATGCACAATCCGTTTGTTGAAAACTACATCATGGATGAATTCGCAACCGAAATTGGAGGCGAAGTGTACTTCCATCCGAAAAATGGTTTTATTGCGATGGTTGGTATCACAAACGGTCAGCTAAACCCGACAGTAGTAAAACCAACAAAAATTGATTCTGCAACCGGAAAATTAAACAAATATCCTCCAGCCTTTCATGGTAAAATTGGATACGATAAACAAATGACTGAAAAGTTAAGATTCAGAATCATGGGGTCTATTTATGCCATAAAAAGCGGTTCAAGCAACACGTTATTTAACGGTGACAGAACCGGTTCCAATTACTTTTACGCTATGGAAAATACGTTAGCCACCGCGGGCGGCAATGCTTTCTCTGGCCGTTACAATCCCGGGTTTAGTCAACAGGTGACAACGTTTATGATCAATCCATTTGTAAAATTTATGGGTCTTGAGTTTTTCGGTACCTACGAGATAGCCCAAGGACGGGTTATCACTGAGAAGAACGCACGTACAGCGACTCAATACGCAGCTGATCTTATTTATCGGTTTCCAAGGAACAGAGAAAACTTTTGGGTAGGTGCACGTTACAATACGGTTGTAGCAAGACAGGCGGGAGCAAAAAGTGACATTACTATCAACCGTATGGTTGGTTCGATTGGTTGGTTTGTGACCAAAAACATTATGATGAAAGCAGAATATGTAAACCAGGAGTATCAAAAATTTGCATCTACAGATATACGTTCGGGCGGAAAGTTTAACGGTTTTATGATCCAGGCCTCGGTCGGATTTTGACGTGGGAATTTAGTCGATAAAATTTACGGGAAAGAGTTGTAAAACTGTTTCCCGTTTCGCGTGTTTTATATTGCAAAGAGGCCGGCAGAGCTAAACTTTTAAATAGAATAGGTAGAAGAGATCTACGAATATTTTTTCACCAGGTCTTTGCCGCACTCAGGACAAACGCCGGGTTCGTTCTGAATTATTTCCGGATGATTGGTACAGGTATAAGTTATAAATCCTCTTTGAATAGATTGTTTGACGCTTGCAAAGTATGCCTTGCTGATGTTTTTATATTGTTTCATAGGGGTTAAATTATAAATGAACCTTAATTAATTCTATCGGATAATTCCATATTATACACTCTCTCGATCCACACTGAGTTAATTATAAATGTTATCTTATTTACGCTAGGAAAGTTACACGATTAAGAAAATTACTTACATATTTCACTGATAATTGTTGCCTTCCGCTCTTCCTTAATCATAACGTTGCCTTGTCTTTTAACAACTTATTACTTGTTTAACGGCATTAAAAAAAGCCAAACAGGGCATTTTCTGTCTCCAATTGGGATGTCCGGAAATTATGAGCCCGCATTTTCGTTTCTGGATAATTCTGTTGTATCGCACTGTACAGGGGTAATGCAACTTTTTCTTCGAAAAAAAGTTGTGGTCTTTGTTTTGCATGGAGATAAGGGCTTAACGAAGTCATGACTCGCGTTTTTTAGCTATAGAGATTAAACTGATTTAAATCATACTAAATTCAGTGGTAAGTCATACTAAATCGGGAAAAGGATAATTATTCAAATTCGAATCAGTAAGGGCAGAGACGAGCAAGACAGAGTTGACTTAGAGGTAAGCGGTAAATTTTGTAGAATATAAAATAAGGACTAAAACACACCATGTTGAAACTTTTTATCAAGTATATGGTTAGCACCCGATGTAAACTCACCGTGAAGGAAGAGTTAAAAAAACTTGGACTCCACTTCGTGATTGTTGATCTTGGTGAAATAGAAATCATGGAAGATCTTTCTGTTGAGCAGCGTGATCACTTAAAAAGTGCTTTACTCTTATCCGGGCTCGAATTAATGGATGACAAGAAAGCTGTATTGATAGAAAAAATAAAGAATGTCATCATTGACATGATTCACTACTCTGAGAGCCTTCCCAAAACGAATTATTCGGACTACATCAGCGAAAAATTGCGTTATGATTATACCTATCTGTCTAATATTTTTTCGGAAGTGAAAGGCATTACGATACAACAATTTATTATTATCCATAAAATAGAAAAGGTAAAGGAACTGATGCACTATGCAGAACTTAACCTAACTGAAATCTCGTTTAAGTTGCATTACAGCAGTGTAGCCCATTTGTCTAACCAGTTTAAAAAGGTAACCGGATTTTCACCTTCGCAGTTTCAGCTATTAAAACATAACAAGCGGACGCCACTTGAAGAGATTGGAAATTTGCAAGTCACTGTATAAAATGGAAAGACGAAAATCATATTACGAAAGAAGTTTGATAGAAGCAACCCTAGATCCTTTGTTTGTAATTAGCCCCTCGGGGAAAATAAAAGACGTAAATGAGGCTACGGCAAAAGCCACGGGTGAGACGCGCGAACAACTTAGTGACACAGATATGTTCCTCTATTTTACAGAGTCTGATAAAGTAAAAAAACTATGTAGGGAGATTTTTGAAAGAGGATTTATTACAGACTATTCGCTTACTATAAAAGACGGCGTAGAAATCCCCGTGCTTTGCAGCGGGTCTGTTTATAAGGACGATCATGGACATGTTCAAGGGGCTGTAATTGTGGCCAGAGATGTAACTGAACAAACCCGAATAGCCGCCGAACTCACAGAAGCAAAAATTTTTGCAGACGAGGCCAGGGAAACTGCGGAAGAAGCTATGCGAAAGGCAGAACGCGCCACAAAAATCGCCGTGGAAGCCGTAAAGACAAAACAACAATTTTTATCTAATATGAGTCATGAAATAAGGACTCCAATGAACGCGATCATTGGCTTTACGAAAGTTGTTTTAAAAACAGAATTGTCCTCCAAACAAAAAGAATACCTGGATGCCATTAAAACAAGCGGAGATGCTTTAATTGTACTTATTAACGACATCCTTGATCTGGCAAAAGTAGATGCCGGGAAAATGACCTTTGAACAAAAGCCTTTCAAAATGGCGAACTCCATATCTGCTATGCTACATTTATTTGAAACGAAGATCCAAGAAAAGAACCTTGTCTTAATTAAAGAATATGACGCTAAAATTCCTAAGGTGTTAGTAGGTGATTCGATACGCTTGCATCAGATTATTTTGAATTTGGTAAGCAATGCCGTGAAGTTCACAAGCAGTGGGGAAATAACCGTAAGTGTTCGTTTACTTGAGGAAGACGATGAAACTGTGAAAATCCAATTTGCTGTGAAGGATACAGGAATTGGAATTCCTGAAAATAAAATAAATGGCGCGTTTGAAAATTTTCAGCAGGCGAACAGCGATACCTCTAGATTATATGGCGGTACGGGTTTAGGGCTGGCTATTGTGAAGCAGTTGGTGGAAGCTCAGAGCGGGACTATTCAGGTTAAAAGTAAAGTGTCGCAAGGTTCTACTTTTAGTTTTATTCTTAGGTTTCAAAAAACAAACGAAGAGGGAGATTCACACGCAAAAATACTAGAATTGGATACGGAAGTTAAAAACCTGTCGATCCTTGTGGTTGAGGACATTGCTCTAAATCAATTACTCATGAAAACACTCTTGGATGACTTTGAATTTGGATGTGATATCGCGGAAAACGGAAAAGTAGCCATTGAAAAGTTACGTAGTAAACCGTATGATTTAATTTTGATGGATCTGCAAATGCCGGAAATGAACGGTTTTGAGACAACGGATTATATTCGTAATACAATGTACTCCCGCATACCTATTATTGCATTAACAGCGGATGTTACCACTGTAGATATAGAAAAGTGCAGAGCAGTTGGCATGAATGATTATATTGCTAAACCCGTAGATGAGAAAGTACTTTATAATAGAATAGTTGGGTTAGTTAAGTACCCACCTGCGTCAGTAAACAAGGGGTTTGAAAAGGCGGATGCGAAAAAAATGCGCTGTACGAATCTTGCGTTTCTAAACAAACGTACAAAATCCAATCCATCGCTCATGATGCAAATGATCTCCTTGTATTTAGAACAAACTCCTCCACTTATCAAAGCCATGAAACAAAGCTTTAAAGACAAAGACTGGAATACCTTGCATGCAACAGTACATAAAATGATTCCTTCTTTTTCAATCGTAGGAATTGATACGAATTTTGAATTGCTTGCCAAAAGAATTCAGGAATACGCCAGCTTGCAGCGGCAGGCGGAAGATATGAGTAACTTGGTGGCTGAGCTTGAAACTGTTTGTACACAGGCGTGCAAAGAATTAGAAGAGGAATTTAATATCCTAAAAAAAACAAGTCATGAACAAGTTAAATAAGCAAAAGCTGTTTTTGGTAGATGATGACGCGCTATTTTTGAAGTCACTGGAAATCGAGTTTATTCAGGAGGGTATTTTCGATACCCAAACATATGCTACCGGAGAGCTTTGTATAGAAAATTTAGCGCAACACCCCGACCTTATCATTCTTGACTACCATTTAGACGGGGTCGATAAAACTGCTATGGATGGTTTGGAGGCTTTAGACAAAATCAAACTGTTCAATAAGGATATTCCTGTCATTATGTTATCCTCACAAGATAAAATCGAAGTCGCTATAAACTGCATGCACCATCACGCGACAGATTACGTAGTGAAAAGCGAAACTGCTTTTATGCGTCTGCAAAAAATAATTAAAGATATTTTTGAAGTTAAAAAACTGCAAAACGTGATCACCTGGTATGAGGATCGGGTTTAGTTATTTTACTTTGATCTCTTTTAGGTTTAATTGCTCGAAGTTCTGCTTCGATTTTTTTTGCCACAGATTTCGAAAATTACGTATTTTTTTTCTATCTGTAGCAGCTGTTTAATCTGTGGCTTATTTTCACCGATACCTCGAAGCTCTGCTGCGGGGTATTTCATTTGAATTTTCTTTTTTTAAGTTATACCTACAAACTGTTTCGTGAAAGATGTAGGCTTTTAAGAAAGAATATCCTTATCTTATGGCTTAATTTGATTTACAATTGACACTCCCTGATTTTTGGAAATTTTTAGCTGGCCTTGGGTTCTTTATCTACGGCATGTTTCATCTCGAAGATGTGATGAAACAAATCGAAGGGCGTGGCTTTAAATTATTTCTCCAAAAACATACCAAAAATAAATTAAGCGCCATTTTCAGTGGAACACTTATAACTGGCATAATGCAAAGCAGCTCCATCGTTAACCTGATGGTTTTGTCTTTTGTGGGAGCGGGAATGCTTTCTATGCGCAATGCGATTGCCGTTACTTTGGGAGCAAACGTGGGAGGAACCTTTAACAGCTGGTTGGTAGCCCTCCTGGGTTTTAAAGTAGATATCGGCAAATTCGCTCTGCCCATAATTGGTCTGGCAGGAACTGGACTGATTGTATTAAGGAACAAAAAAAAGTTTTACGAGGCTGCAAGATTTTGTATGGGCTTCGGGCTTTTATTCCTGGGCCTACAATACATGAAAGACAGCATGGACTCTGTAGTAAAAAACTTCGATTTTACACCCTATCTAAACTATCCTCGAATCGTATTTGTGCTTATTGGACTTATCATAACAGCACTTATTCAAACAAGTGCTGCAACCATTGTAATTGTTTTAACCGCACTGTATGCCAAAATAATTCCAATTGAAACTGCTGTGGCCGTAGTAATTGGCGCAGAACTGGGTACAACCTTGAAATTATTAGTGGGTTCGATAGGCGGTATGGCTGCTAAAAAGCGGGTCGCTGTGGGAAACATTCTCTTTAATATTGCCACTTCGTTAGCAGGCTTTTTCTTGTTGATCCCGATTATTCACTTGTTGAAGGATAGCATTGGGATACACGATCCTATATTCATTCTGGTGGCCTTTCAAACAACCATTAATGTTGGCGGTGTAGTTGTATTCTATTTTATGCTTAACGCGTTTGGTGATTTTCTTGAAAAACGTTTTGTTAAAGAAGAAAAAACAGTGACGCAATTTATCCAAAGCACCAGCCCGGAAATTTCCGACACTGCGATGGACATGATGCAAAAAGAAGTAGGCCTTTTTATTTACCGGGCCATCCATTTAAACAGGGAAGTCTTCCAGATTACAGGTGTTTCTGAAGCCGAAAACGAATTTGAAAAGTATGACCGTGAAAAAAGTTTATTCTCCAAAGCATCTGATTATGAAGAGAGGTATAGGCTGGTAAAACAAGCGGAAGGGGAAATCCTGTCGTTCTATTCTAAAATGGTGATGGAAATAATTGAAAAGGAAAATCTGACCAAGCTGAATCAATGGATCTCCTCGGTTAGAAATGCTATGTATTCTGCGAAGGGAATGAAGGATATTAATAATGATAGAAAAGAGTTTAGTAATTCTGTTAATAAGCTCAAATACGAGAGCTATGAAGCGTTTCGAACCAAGCTAAGTAATTTTTATAGAGACCTAACTTTGGTCTTTACAGATAAAAATAGAATTGAGACTTCAGGAAAACTCTTAAAATTATTGGAAGACTTACAGGTAGAATACGATGAAATTCTAAAAAATTCTTATAAAGAAGCAGCCAATGGTAAATTAACCGACGTGGATATTTCAACTTTATTTAATGTTAACCGCGAATTACATTCGTCCTGTAGAGCGCTCGTATTCTCTACGAAAGATTATTTACTTGATGTAGAAAGTGCAGCGGAATTTGAGAATCTCCCGCTTTTGGTAGTAAAAAAATGACTATCGAATTCTTTGGTCATTTAAATAACAAATCCCTCATTTTTTCATCATGCTTATAAACATCCTCTCTAAAGTTTAATTTACCTTCTCTATCTACCCATGCCGTAAAGTAGACGATAAAGACGGGCGTTTTATTTTTCAGTTTTACGAAGGTTTGTTTATTGCCGTTCATCAGTTCTTTTATTTTTTCAACGGAATAAGTCGAGTCCTTTCTTAAAAGAAATTGCGCGAGTTTAAAAGGATCCTCAATTCTTACGCAACCATGACTGAAGGCTCGTTTAGATTCGCCGAACAACGATTTAGCAGGCGTATCATGCAGGTAAATGTCGTATGCGTTTGGCAATAAAAATTTCGCTAAGCCAAGTGAATTGTTTTTTCCGGGTTTTTCGCGGATCATGTATGGAAAGTTAGTCGTGTACCTTTGCCATGCAACAGAAGTAGGCGAGATGTATTCTCCAGCAAAATTTACAACCTCAAGGTTATGGGCCGATAAATAATTGAGATTATTTTTTATTGCCGGAAGAATTTCATTCGTAAGAATTGTTTCAGGCACATTCCAATAAGGACTGAAAACGATGTATTCCAGCGAATCGTTAAATATCACTGTATTATTAACTGCGTTTTCTTTCCCAACTACTACGTTGCAACTCCATTTAAGACTATCGTTTGTGTAAACATGTAACTTAAATTCTGGAATATTCACTGCAAGATAGTCGCCTTTTATTTCAATGGGAACCCATCGGCTTCGTTCCATATTAATGATCACGTGTTGTATTCTATCTCTAACAGTAACGTTCATGGCATTTACCGTTTGCTCTGTCAGCAGTCCATTGATGGGGAGCCCCAGCCTGTTTTGATATTTTTTTAGAGCACTTTCCAATAAATCGTTGAACGAAGTGGAACTGTCTGTTGCAATCAGATCACCTGTAAGACTTAAATATTTTTTTGCCGATTTTAGAAGCGGCGAGGAATCTCCTTTGAAGAGTGTAACCACGTCTGCATTTATCAATGGCCAACCGCCGCTTTTTTCAATTTCCTTGTATCTTTGAAGGTAGTTTTTAAGTAAGCCATATTGACGATAAACAGGAGCCTTTATAAAAATAAAATAATCCTTAGTCATCAAAAGTGTATCAAGTAACTCTTCATAATTTAGTTCTTTGCGTTTTATCAGCCAATTGGCTTTTTTTAGGATCGTATCATTTGCCGCTCCCCAATTTCGCCTGGCATAGTCAAAAAAATTAACGGTCAATAAAAGTTCCAAAGTCAAAAGATGTTTATCTTTTGAGCGAACTAAGTAATAAGGTCGGGAAACCAAGTCATACAAGGCGTGCAAAGTATCGAGGTAAAGTGCGGAATCATTTTTGGTATAAACCGGTTCATGATGAAGAAGATTGATGAAATTTCGGGCGTATTCGTTCACACCTGATTTTGTAAGCCATGCTGATTCGTAATTTCTTTTTTGATAGAATTTCGTAAGTAGCAGCTTATCTTTGTTGGCCTTTGGATAGCGGTAAAAAAAAGCAGTTAGGTCAGCGTTGCTAAAATGATATACAGAATCTGCCTCAGATCTGTCTTTATTATCAGAAGTTGGTTTTTCAGGAATATTTTTACAGCCGCTAAACAGAACAAGAATGAGAATGGAACTTTGGATCAAGTTATTCATGACACGGTGTACTTATTAATTTACGGTTGCGTTGCTCATGAAATAATTGACTGACGCGCTTCAGATGTTTTTCTCTTTTGATTTATTCTTTTAATGCGTTTTGAAATTTCCACAGCGGTAAAGGGCACTGCTGATATGCCGATTGTGATGGCAAACTCACTAAGGCTTAGAGCTTGCGTTTTAAAAACAGAATTGAAGAAAGGCGTATAGATAATTATTACTTGGAGCGTTATGGTAATTATGAGAGCTCCCAACATTGGCTTGTTGGAAAGAAGACCAATTTTGAATAAAGATTCTCGCGAGCGTATAGCCACAACATTACCAAGTTGACTAAAACAAAGAACTGTGAAAGTCATTGTTTGCCAGTGCGGGAGGTGTTTATCAATGGCCCATGCTTGGACGGTAATTGTGCTGGCACCGATAAGTAAACCTACAAGGAGAATATGAACCCCCATGCCTCCTGCGAAAATACTTCGTCTCGGATCATAAGGTGGGCGCTCCATGATATTGGCTTCGGCAGGCTCGGTAGCAAGAGCGAGTCCTGGCAAACCATCAGTAATAAAGTTCACCCAAAGAATTTGAACGGGCAATAGCGGAATAGGTAATCCAAAAAGTGGGGCACATAAAATAGCCCACAATTCCCCGGAATTACCGGTCATCATATACTTTATGAATTTCAGGATATTATCATAGATGCGTCTTCCATCTTCTACTGCTTTTACAACAGTAGCAAAATTATCATCTAATAGTATCATGTCAGAAGCCTCTCTCGAAACCTCTGTACCGTTAATACCCATCGCTATTCCAATATCTGCATTCTTCAACGCAGGCGCGTCATTTACGCCATCGCCCGTCATTGCCACAGAGTGATTTTTACTTTGAAGCGCGGTAACGATCCTTAATTTTTGAGCAGGATCTACGCGGGCATACACCCGGATTTTTTCAACCTGTTCTGCAAATTGTGAATCGCTTAGTGCATCGAGTTCCGTTCCACTGAGCACCTTATCATTTTTGGAGGTTAATATGCCAAGGTGCGTGGCAATTGCTGTGGCGGTTAGTTTATGATCGCCTGTAATCATAACCGGAATGATACCAGCCCCGATGCACATTTGGATGGCTACTTTTGCCTCTTCACGCGGAGGATCCATCATGGCAGCAAAGCCCACAAAGGTAAGTGATGATTCGATTTCTGCGGCATTAATTGTTTCAGGGAGACTTTGAATTTTTTTAAGGGCATAACCCAATACACGATATCCTTGCAATGACATCGCATTTACCCTTTTTTCAAAATCAGCAACTAATTTTTTCTGCTCCGGCTCTAGCAATAAGAGCAACGCATCCACGGCGCCTTTTGTAATAACTGCCATTCCTTGTGGAGTTTCATGAATAGTGCTCATGCACTTTCTTTCCGAATCAAATGGTAATTCAGCAATGCGCGGATATTTTTTTATGAGTAATGATTTTTTATAGTCCTGATCAAAAGCGTATTGTACCAAAGCCATTTCTGTGGAATCACCAACTAAAAGTCCATCTTTATTTCTGATGACATCATTATTTAAAGCCATCGCCTGCAGCAAAATATTTTCTTCCTCGAACATAGAATCGAAGCTAGTGTCCTTTGATTCGTAGATTTCCTTCACGGTCATTTTATTCAGGGTCAGTGTGCCTGTTTTGTCTGTGCAGATGTAGGAGACAGAACCGAGTGTTTCTACTGCCTGAAGTTTTCGAATCAAAGCTTTTTTCTTTACCATGCGCTTAGCACCGAAGGACAATGCGATGGTGACTAAAGCCGGTAGAGCCTCCGGAATAGCTGCAACAGCCAACGATATTGCCGTTAATAAAATACTGATAGCGGGTTGACCACGCAGCAATTCTATAATTGAAAATACAACACAAATCCCCAAGATGATGAATGAAAGTTTTTTACTGAATGCCGTCAATCGTTTTTGCAGAGGAGTCGCCTTTTCTTCTGTCTTAATCATTCCTGCTATGAGTCCAAGCTGTGTCTTCATGCCTGTTGTTACAACGTAAGCCGAACCCCGTCCGTTGGTAACACTTGTGCCTTTGTATCCCATATTCAGCCTGTCGCCAAGCGCGTAATTTGCAGGAGGAAGTGTTCCTGTATTTTTTTCGACATTCTCCGATTCGCCAGTAAGCATAGATTCATCAATCTTCAATTGATGGGTTTCAATGAACCGAACGTCAGCAGGAATAACATTCCCAGCTTCCAAAAAAATGACATCACCCGGAACAAGTTCTGAATCGGGAATTTTTTTTTTAATACCATCCCGTATGACCAAGGCATTTGACGCTGACATTTTTTTTAAAGCGTCCATCGCTTTGTCTGCTTTGTATTCCTGAATAAAACCGATCGTGCCATTTAAAATAATTATGGCGAGTATGGCCAATGTATCTGTAAGCTCGCCCAGGAATCCAGAAATTATTGCAGCCGCCGCAAGGATGAGGATCATTAAATCTGTAAACTGATGAAGAAGTATTTGAAAGACAGTTTTCTTCTTCTTGTCAGTAATCTCATTTTTACCGTACTCAGTGATACGCCCTGCTATGCTTTTACTGTCAATACCGGAAGTTGTAGTATCCAATAATTTAGCGATGTCTTCGTTGCTTGCCTCGTGCCAGTTCATGACTAAAAATAAACTAAAAATATAACGCGGTTGTGTAACATTTTTATTTGTTTTTCTGAAAGATCAACATCGGCACATGCGCATGATGCGCCACGTTAGCGGAAGTACCAGAAGGAAAAAGCCGCTCGAACCAGCCACGGTTTCGTTTTGTAAATAGAACCAACAAAGAGGGTTTTACTTTTAGAATGTCCCAGGATAAACAATCCGCTAAGGAATCGTCGACCTCTTTTTTAATAAAACTAAATGTCTGGTTCGGAGCCTCAACGCTTTTAGCTTTTTTAGAAAGCTTATTTCTATTTTCGGGAACGTGTAATAAATAATCGTAGTGATATACTTCAATTTTAGCATCAACACTGCGAGCAAACATTTGAACTTTTGCAAGTTCTTTTGCGAGGGATGAAAAGTCAGAGGCATAAAAAAGACTTGAAACACGTTTTGTGCGGTAAGTCTTCGGAATAACCAGCAAAGGAATAGTTGAAGTAAAAATAAGTGATGAAGTATGGGTTCCAAGTAATCTGCCGAAGGTACCAGCGCCTGTGCTGGCCATACAAATGAAGTCAGCCTTTGTTTTCTTCGCATGACGGTGAACAAGATCGCTCACATCTGTACCAATCTCAACAAAATAATGATAGGTTTTTGTGGAATGCGCACTTTTTTTAGCGATGCCAGATACAAAGGCAATCAGCTTTTTTGTATATTCCGCAATAGCCTCCGCTGCAAATTTCTTATAGCGTTGATCGTTCCATGAGGTAGGCTTCATTATTGCAACTGCATGATAAAACGTAAGTTCGCACTCAGCTTGGAGCTGCAACTGCATGGCGAATCTAATTCCCGCTTTTGAATCTTTCGAAAAGTCAGTTGTTACGATAATTTTTCTCATACGGGAAAGTAAGGAGCTTTATCAAATATACAAGTCTAATGTGAGATTTTTGTAACTATTAGAGTTTTAAATGCAAGTGTAAATTTCGTGTCCCATTTGCACCAATAAAAGTTAATCTTATTCGTACTTTTATTAATTTAATCTGTGATATATGTAAATAAACTACCTACATGTGTAAAGTTTTTAATACAATTTAGGATCATTTTTGGGAAGGTTTTTCCAATAGAGTAAAATTGAAAGCTAATTCATCAAATCACTTAAAAAAAGTTTAGTCACTATCATGGAAACAACACTTGAAATTAATCTTAAGATCATGGAGATTACCAACGAGATAAGAAGTCATCATCCTGAATTGTTGAAATATCTGAATGAGATGCCAGTGACAATTCCTAATAAACAGAACCCGGAAATCACTATAAAATCACTACGCGATTATTACGATTCGCTTTTTGTTTTACTCAGAAATTACCTTAAAGAAAAGTCAATACCACTAAAAAACGAAAATTAAATATGCTTTACGCCGGTTATCATTTTTTAGGAATGCACCTTGTTTGGTGGTTTATATGGACTCTACTGCTATTCTGGGTCTTTATCACTCCTTATAGTATTCCCGGAGAGTTGAAACGGAAAAACTCAGCGATTGACATTTTGCAAAAGCGCTTCATTACCGGCAAAATATCACTTCAGGAGTTTAAAGATAAAGTCGCTGTGCTAAGAGAAGATGAATAAATATTACACGCTACATGAATTTACCGGGGATCTATGACTAAGAATTGATTGAAGATTTTTAAATGTGAATTATGTAAGTCGTTTCATAAATTATGTAACACTTTTTACTATCAGATATGCACTTTTGTGAACTGCGAAAATAAATTCGCGCTATTTAACATTAAAAAAACTCAAAATGAAAAAAATAATTCTAGGAAGTTTAATCGGAATGGGTTTGACAACATTAGCTGCTTTTACAGTTATAAATTATGAACCAAAAAAGGCAACAGCTGAAGTCGAACAAATGCAAGGCTTATACATTTTTACTGACAGTAAACCCGTGTTGCCTTACGAATACCTGGGGACCGTTAAAACATCAATTGTTATGGACACCCAATACCAAGGAGTACGAGACAAGTTGATAAAGAAAGCAAAAAAAGATTATCCAAATGCGGATGGCTTGATTATGCAATTCAGATCTGGTGGCACTGACAAATGTGACGCCATAAAATATTCTGACTAGGTTCCTGCTTATTCTTATGATAATTATCATGATTTGCAGAATAGCTTCGATAATCCGGAATTTATTTTGCATTTTTACTTCGTTCATTCATTATTTCCAATATTTATTTTTCCCTTGTACTAAAGATGCAACTCCTTAAACAAGAAAAGGTACACCTGCTGCTTCAAATGCTACACAAATCACACATTAACTTATTAGGTGCCGTGAACTCCATCACCGATCATGCTTCATAATAATAACAGAATTTAGTTAAACCACAACAATGAGCGTAGAATAAATATTTACTTTTGACTGTGTCTGAAAACAATTTCAATATAAAAGGCTTAACAAATGAGCAGGTAATTCTTGGAAGGGAAAAATTCGGACAAAACGCGTTAAAGTATAAACAAGATAACACGGTGTTAGATCTTCTTAAAAAGTTGGTGAAAGAGCCAATGATTATCTTACTGTTAGTTGCGGCTTCCATTTATTTCATAAGTGGTAAAACGGGCGATGGAATTTTTCTTGCCTCCGCTATACTTGTTGTTTCAGCTATATCTCTATTTCAAGACTCAAGAAGTCGCAATGCCTTGCAAAAATTAAAAAACCTAACGCAACCTAATTGTAAAGTTATTAGGAATGGAAAAACGGAAGAAATAAAAAGCGAAGATCTGGTCCTTGGTGATAGTTTGATAGTGGAAGAAGGATCGTCAATCACAGCGGATGGGATAATTGTTCACTCCAATGATTTTTCGGTTAATGAATCTATTCTTACAGGAGAATCCTTTCCTGTTTTTAAGGACAAATCGAAAGAAGACAACTCAATTTTTAAAGGTACAACCGTTGCAAGTGGCTTAGCCATTGTGACCATTACAAGCATAGGCAACGAAACCAAGCTTGGTAAAATTGGCGTAAGTTTGGAAAGTATTAAAGAAGAAAAAACACCTTTAGAATTACAAATAAACAATTTCGTAAAAAAGTTAGTGATTGCTGGCATTATTGTTTTCATTATCGTTTGGGGCATCAATTATTTTCGTTCTTATAATGTACTGGATAGTTTACTCAAAGCGCTCACGTTAGCTATGAGTATTCTTCCCGAAGAAATTCCGATGGCCTTTACCTCGTTTATGGCGATTGGTGCCTGGCGTTTAATGAAAATGGGCATAATTGTAAAACAAATGAAAACAGTGGAAACATTGGGTTCTGCTACGGTTATTTGCACAGACAAAACGGGCACCATTACCGAAAATAAAATGAGCCTGGCGAAAGTATACTCACTGACTTCGCAAAAAATAGTTGATCCTAATAAGGCGAATAATGATGAAAAAGCACTGATAAAAATAGCCATGTGGGCAAGCGAACCTATTCCGTTTGATCCTATGGAAATAGCCCTGCATAGTGCTTACAGCGATCTGCATGCTGAAGATGAACGTCCGGAGTTTAAATTAGTTCACGAATATCCTTTGGGTGGAAAGCCACCCATGATGACCCATATTTTTAAGAACAATTCTGGCAAAAGAATTATAGCAGCAAAAGGCGCTCCGGAAGCATTGATGGCTATTTCCAATTTGTCAAAAGAGGAAAAGCAGCAAATTGAAGAAGCCATACTAGTTATAACGAAAGATGGGTACAGAGTCTTAGGCGTTGCTGAAAGTGATTTTGAAGGCACCGATTTTCCGGAGACACAACAAGAATTTAAATTTATATTTAAAGGAATTGTAGCGTTTTATGATCCGCCGAAGAAAAACATAAATAAAGTATTAGAAGCCTTTTACAAAGCAGGTATTGCCGTAAAAATAATTACCGGCGATAACGCAGCAACCACCAAAGCCATTGCCAAACAAATTGCGTTTAAAGGGTTTGACCAGAGTTTGACCGGTGATGAACTCATGAAATTATCTGAGGAGGAATTGAAGAAAAGTGTAATGACCACAAGCGTTTTTTGCAGAATGTTTCCTGACGCAAAATTGAGAATTATTAATGCTTTAAAAGCAAATGATCAAATTGTAGCTATGACGGGTGATGGTGTAAATGACGGTCCGGCTTTAAAAGCAGCACACATTGGCATTGCCATGGGAAGAAAAGGAACGGAAATAGCAAAACAAGCAGCTTCGTTAATTTTATTAGAAGATGATTTGTCAAAAATGGTTGACGCAGTAGCCATGGGAAGAAAAATTTACACGAATCTAAAAAAAGCCATTCAGTACATTATATCGATCCACATTCCAATCATCCTTACGGTTTTTATTCCCTTGGTCTTGGGCTGGATTTATCCGAATATATTTTCACCTGTTCATATTATTTTTTTAGAATTATTAATGGGACCAACCTGCTCCATCGTTTTTGAAAATGAACCTATGGAGAAAAATACCATGAGTCAAAATCCGCGACCATTTGCAACGTCCTTTTTCAATTGGAAAGAACTTACTACAAGTGTTATACAAGGATTGGCAATTACAGCGGGAACCCTATTTGCTTATCAATACTCCGTGTATCAGGCCTTTGACGAGGCCCACACAAGAACAGTAGTATTCACCGTTTTAATTGTAGCCAATATATTTTTGACGCTAGTAAACCGTTCGTTCTATTATTCCATTTTTACAACTTTGAAATATAAAAACAGTATGGTTGTGATCATGATCGCCATCACAGCAACTATTACAGGTCTCTTACTCTTCGTGCCGCCTCTAACAAAATTCTTTCAGTTTGAGACTCTTGATGCGTCACAATTACTTATTTGTATTGGAATTGGCTTTCTGTCGGTAACTTGGTACGAGCTAGTAAAAATAAAAACAAGGCTAAGCGCAAAAAGGAACGACAAAATTTTATCAACTAACAAAGGCCTTACGTCATGACAACCCATGTGTTTCGCCCTCTAACTATAATGTGTATGAACAAACTTGTTTATTTTTTTATACTACTTGTTATCTACTCCTGTAAAGACAATACCGTAAAAGTGAAACCAATAATTTCAACTATTACAGAATCCGTTTACGCTTCGGGAGCCTTAAAAAGCAAACAGCAATACCAGGCATTTGCTACCGTTAACGGAATCATTCAGACTGTTTATGTAAAAGAGGGGGATTCAGTATCAATCGGAGCCCCAGTTTTATCTATCGTTAATGACTTGCAAAAATTAAACAGCGAAAATGCAGCTTTAGCTTCTGATTACAACACTGTTGCTGCTAATCAGGGTAAATTAAACGATGCGCAACAAGCGATTGATTTACAAAAAAGTAAGATGGACAACGATGTTTTACTACTCAGTCGACAAAAAAAATTATGGGCGGATACGATAGGCACGAAGGTGCAATTAGAACAAAAAGAATTAGCAGCCGAGAATTCAAAAATGTTGTATGAATCCGCTGTAATTAAATACAACGATTTAAAAAAACAAATTAATTTTTTAGCGGCCCAATCCAATAAAAATTTACAAATAACACAGCGCCAATCCTCCGATTTTACAATAAAAAGTGAAATAAAAGGGGTGGTTTATAAACTATATAAAGACAAGGGAGAAGCAATAACCATTCAAACTCCTTTGGCGCTGATAGGAAGTAAAAATGACTTTATTTTGGAAATGCAAGTGGATGAATTTGATATTACAAAAATAAAGAAGGGCTTAACCATTTTGGTAGCAATGGATAGTTACAAGGGTCAGGTATTTAAAGCACGTGTATCCGAGATGTCGCCTATGATGAATGAGCGCAGCAAAACCTTTTTGGTGGAAGCTGTTTTTATAGATCCACCAAAAACGCTTTATCCCTTTTTAAGTTTTGAAGCCAACATCGTTATTCAAACAAAACAAAACGCCTTACTGATTCCCCGTACTTTACTGCTAAACGATTCCACTGTTGTAAATGCAAACGGAGACAAAGTAATTGTAAAAACCGGACTGAAAGATTACCGGATGGTAGAGATCTTATCGGGAATTAGCGCTAATGATGAATTGATAAGTCCTGTAAAATGAAAATAAAACTGATATACAATATATCGTTTTCACTGCTCATGGCCCGCTGGAGACAGACGCTGGTGGCTGCTATCGGTGTTACCTTTAGCATTACCATGTTTATTGCTTTACTGAGTTTTATGGCTGGATTGAATGATCTGTTAGATGGCTTAATGCTCAACCGAACGCCTCATGTGCGTTTGTACAATGAACTAAAGGCAGCAGAAAATCAACCCATTGATGTTTTTTCAAAATATAAAAATCAATATAATTTCATTGGCTCCATAAAACCAAGTAACCAGCTTCTACAAATACACAACAGCGCAGCCATTATTCAGGCGCTAAAAAAAGATAAACGTGTGCTTGGCGTGGCACCAAAGATAATCGCGCAAGTATTCTACAATGTTGGAACAATTAATCTTACCGGTATTATTAATGGAATAGAAGTAGAAGAAGAAGACAAGTTATTTGCGTTTCAAACCAATGTAGTTGAAGGTAATTACTTGGATCTAAAAATTATTTCTAATAGTATCATATTAGGCAAAGGTGCAGCGGATAATATGCTTGTAAACATTGGCGATAGGATACAAGTTACCACCACTAAAGGCGATCAGGTTCAACTCAAAGTAGTTGGTTTTTTTCAGTCGGGTATTTCAGAAATTGACAAAATACAGAGTTATACATCCATTGCTACTGCTCAAAAATTATTGGGAGAGTCAAATAATTACATCACCGATATACAGGTTAAATTGACAGATGTTTTGCAGGCCCCACAAGTTGCAAAAGAATATAGTAAGCTCTTTGAATTAGAGGCTATTGACATTCAAACCGCAAATTCACAATTTGAAACCGGGAGCTTTGTAAGAACCCTTATTTCTTATTCGGTTGGTGTTGTTTTGCTTATTGTTGCCGGCTTTGGCATTTATAATATTTTGAACATGATGATCTTTGAAAAAATGGATACGATCGCCATTTTAAAGGCAACAGGATTTTCGGGTAAAGATGTAAAACGTATTTTTATTGCCATAGCCCTGAGCATTGGAATTTTTGGCGGCCTGCTAGGTTTGTTATTTGGCTTCGGCCTATCCGGAGTTATAGATCAAATACCTTTTAAAACAGCATCTTTACCAACTATTAAGACCTATCCCATTAATTACAACCCAGTCTTTTATATCATTGGTGGTGTTTTTTCAATTGTAACAACTTATTTTGCAGGCTTTTTCCCTGCGCGTAAGGCCAGCAAGGTAGATCCTGTAGATATTATCAGAGGAAAATAAAATGGGAGAGACAGTATTAGAAGCGATTCATATTAACAAATATTTTCACGATCCGGCGAAAGTACAGGTGTTGAACGATGTTGATTTTTCGCTTTCAAAGGGCGAATTCGTGTCTATTATTGGTAAATCAGGCTGCGGAAAATCAACGCTTTTGTATATTTTATCTACAATGGACACTGATTTTGAAGGGGATCTAAAAATTGATGGCGTGAGTCTACTCAAAAAAAAGGAAGCAGAATTGGCTCAGGTGAGAAACGAAAAAATTGGGTTTGTATTTCAGTTTCACTATTTGTTAAATGAATTTTCGGTAATACGAAACGTGATGTTGCCCGGTGAAAAACTAGGAAAACTCACACCAAAAGAAATTGAAAGTAAGGCCTACGAAAAATTAAAAATATTAGGTATAGAAAAACAAGCGTTAAAAAAACCCAATCAGCTTTCGGGTGGCGAAAAGCAGCGTGTGGCCATTGCAAGAGCCCTGATCAACGACCCGCTTATTATTATGGGGGATGAGCCAACAGGTAATCTGGATAAAAAAAACGGAGACCTGGTATTTAATATTTTTAAAGAATTAGCAGAAGTGTACCATCAATCCTTACTCATTGTGACACACGACAATGAATTTGCCGCTAAAACCCATCGCATTATTGAAATGGAAGATGGGAAGATTATTAAAAAATAAACTATTTGAACTCTGCAAGGGATAAAGAGAACCATACAATAATTCGATATTTCATAACATGACAAATACAGAGTTTGCTCTACGAATATTAACGGCTATGGTAGCAGGTTTATTGATTGGTTTCGAAAGGCAATGGAATCATAAATCTGCCGGTTTAAGAACAAATACTTTAGTTTCGCTTGGCGCTGCTATTTTTGTTTTGCTATCAATCAGCCTTACAGAAAAAGGTACAGGTGACGTTACCCGAATCATAGGACAAGTAGTAACAGGTGTTGGCTTTTTATGTGCAGGAATTATTTTTAAGGAAGGCATCAACATTCATGGGTTAACCACGGCAGTTACAGTTTGGTGCTGCTCAGCAGTGGGTTGTTTAGCGGGAGCAGGATATATCGAAGAAACCTTTATTGCTACTATTTTGATAATTATGGTAAACCTAATCTTAAAACCGATAGACGAATGGCTTACCAAAAGAGAATAGTTACACAATTAAATGGAAGAGGGTGAATAGCGGCCCCCAATCCGAATAAGTGACTAAACGTCTAAAGTGTGAATTATATAAGTTATTTCCTTTAAGATACAACTCCTTCACCTTTAATTCATTCACCTTTGGCCCAACGTATGTTCGCAAAAATCATTAGGGAAATCATAGCGAAAACACGTAAATAATAATCAGGCTTAAGATTTGTCTTTTAAAAAAAGGTAAAAAAAGGGCGATCCTTGTCCTGACATAAAAAAAAGACAACGCCAAATTTTAGTTGCAAACTTTATGAAAAATATAAAAAATATTTTTGAGCCACAATCCATTGCCATTATTGGTGCAACTGAAAAACAAGGCGCAGTTGGAAATGCCATACTTACAAATATTCTTGAGTCTGGATTCAAAGGTGTTGTGTATCCGGTGAATCCCAAATATAAAAGCATTAAGAGTTTAAAATCTTACTCGGATGTTACAGAAATTACTGACGTCGTAGATTTGGCTATTATATGTATTCCCCCAACTGCGGTAGAATGTGCCATTTTACAATGTGCAGAAAAAGGAATAAAAGGTGTTGTTTTAATAACAGCTGGATTTAAAGAAATAGGAGTTGAGGGAAAAAAGCTGGAAGATGCCATTATTTACGCGGCAAAAAAAAATGACATTGATTTAATTGGGCCGAATTGTTTGGGGATTGTAAATGCGTCAAACAAAATAAAACTGAATGCAAACTTTTCTTTTAAAATGCCGCGTTCAGGCAATATCGGCTTGGTCTCTCAAAGCGGTGCCATTGGTGTTGTTGCCATAGACTATGCACATCAGCAGAATCTCGGGATCTCCAAATTTGCTTCTATTGGTAATAAAGCCGTGGTAGATGAATGTGATGTTCTAGATTATTTAATTGAGGATGAAGAAACAAAAATAATCACCATGTACATGGAGGATATTACTCATCCCAAACGGTTTATTGCAATGGCAAAAAAGGCTGCTGCAAATAAAAAACCCATCATCATCTTAAAAACAGGCGTTTCGGCGCGTGGGGCCATTGCCACACATTCTCATACGGGCGCATTATCCAGTTCAGACGCAGCTTATGATGCACTCTTTGCGCAATGCGGTGTTATTAGAGTAGCATCGCTCGAAGAATTATTTGAGTGTGCAAAAGGCTTTGCTTGTTTAGTAGAAACAAAGGGAAATAGGTTGGCGATACTAACCAATGGTGGCGGAATGGGAATCATAGCAACAGATGCCGCTGAAAAATTTCATTTGGAGATGAGTACTTTTGATCCGAAAACGTTGGACGCCTTTAAAAAGGCATTACCGGCAACCGCTAGTTTTACTAATCCCGTAGATATTATTGGCGATGCCAATGCCCAAAGATTTAATGACGCTTTAGAAATTATAGTGAATGATAAAAATGTAGATGCTATCATAGTTTCTGTTACGCCAACAATAAAAACAGACATGGATGCCATTGCTTCCGTCATCTGCAAGTACGCGAAAGCAAACCCAAAAATGCCAATATCGACAAATCTCTTGTCCTTTGAAGCCAAGCCAACCTTCATTCCACTCTTAGAAAAAGAAAACATCCCCAATTTTGATTTCCCTGAAATTAATGTGCGGGTATTATCGATTATGGTCAACTATTACAATTGGCTCAAATTACCAAAACTTAATACGCCCACATTTAAAGTCACTAAAGATTTAGTAGAAACAACATTCGCTCGATTAAAAAGGGAGAAACGGGATCACCTTACCGAACCTGAATCTTACGCAGTTCTGGGAGCATACGGAATGAAAAGTTTAGAGCATTCAACCGCGAAAACAGTGGATGAGGCACTCCTTTTTGCCGGTAAAATTAGGTACCCCGTGGTTTTAAAAATTGTGTCGCCCGACATCATGCATAAAATTGATGTTGGTGGGGTAAAGATAAATCTGAAAGATGAAGCTGCTCTTAAAAAAGCCTTCGCTGAAATTACAGAAAGTGTAAAAAGTAAAATTCCCGAAGCAAAGATCCATGGCTTATTGGTGGAAAAATTCCTTGTCCAAAAAGGTATTGAAACAATCGTAGGCGTAAAAGCTATAAAAGGATTTGGTCATTTAATTATGTTTGGTCTTGGGGGAACGTTCGTTGAATTGTTTAAAGATGTTTCTTTCCGGCTGGCACCACTAACTAAACAAGACGCCATGGACATGATCATGGCAACAAAAGGATCTCAGCTTTTAAAAGGTTACAGAGGCGAGGCACCTCACGATATAGAAGCCGTTGCCGAATGTCTTTTAAGAGTGTCGCAGTTGGTAATGGATTTTCCGACGATCAAAGAAATGGATATAAACCCGTTGACAGTTATGAAAGAAGGCAGCGGCGCTGTGATTATGGATGCAAAGATGGTAGTGGAAGAACAAGCCTTTGCAGCAACTCCTAATAAAACTAATGTAGAAAACTCAGTTTCTGAAAACTAATACACTTAAAATATAAATGATGAACGATGTACTAAAAACAATAGTTGAAAGAAGAGCGGTTCGTAAATATAAAGATCAGACCGTTAGTAAAGAGCTCATTGAACAAGTGTTAGAAACCGGAAAAATGGCTCCTTCAGCCTTAGGAAAGGAACCCTTGGAAATTTTACATCGTTACTTCAAAACAAGACCTTGAATTATACTCAAAGGAAATTGTGAAAGTGGGTATGAAAAATCTCCCTAAAATGGGAATCAAGAATATTGCAAAAGCTGTCATGTCAGGCATAACACATATATCCACGCTTGTTGATTTTTTTAAAGCAACGGACCCCGTATTTCACGGAGCTCCTGTTGCAATATTTATTACTGCATTAAAAGACGACGAATGGGCAGCTTTGGACATTGGCATGTGTTCTCAAAACATCATGCTGGCGGCTAAATCTTTAGGTTTAGAAACTTGCCCTGTTGGTTTCGCAACATATATTGAAAAAGCAGAACATTATTGGAAATTAGGAATTCCCCCGAATGAAAAAGTGCACCTGGCGATTATAGTTGGTTATGGCGATAAACAACCGCCTTTACATGCAAGAAAAAAAGACAACGCCTTTTATAAATAAAAGGAGTTTGCATATTCATTCTCATTTAGCAGAATGCGAATTTTTAATACACTACTGTCTTAGTAAAGATGTTGCTGTTTTAAGTTAGACAGGATTTCTTCTCACATTAAATCGGAGAAATTCTTCTAAACACTTACATCGCAGATTCTGAATTGCGTTGTATTTCTGACTTATTACTAAGAAACTATAACCAATTATTTTAAACTAATAGATATTAGCAATCTTGGAAATTTCCAGTGGTTTTTTAAGGATTATTTTACGGCCATTTATTTCTATCAACTCTTCCTTTTTAAAATCCTGAAGCAATCTAACTAAGGTCTCTCTTGCTGTACCAGCAAATTTTGCTAAATCATCACGTGATAGATTTAATTCTACGGGAGTGTTTGCCTGATTTTCTTTTTTGTATTTGTCACGCAAGAGAATCAGACTTAAGGCAACTCTTTCTCTAACGGTTCTTTGGGCAAAGATCACCAACCCATTTACCAAAACACTAAATTCATGACTCATGCATTTTAGTAAACGGTTTGATAAAATTGGAGAAAGTTGAATGGCCTTTAAGAAATCATCCTTAGGGATAAAAGCAATCGAACACTCTTCAAGTGTTGCAGCGGTGTCTGTGAACTTTTCTTCGCTGATCAATGCATGATATCCGAGTAGCTCGCCTTTACTACAAACATAAAAAATTTGCTCTCTTCCCTCTTTATCAGTCTTGTACTTTTTTACCTTACCTTTTTTGATGTAATAGATTCCTGTTGGATAACTTCCTTCTCTAAACAATATTTCCGCGTTCTTGTAAGTATGCGTGACCATGTTTTTATTTAGAAGGGCCAAATCGTCCTCGGGTAGACCGTCAAGAATAAAATCACTGTTAAAATTAAAATTATCAAATGGAAAATCAATAGTTTGCATGAGATGCTCCTGTATGAAGGATAAGAGAGTAAAGGTATCATTAATTCGTGTCTTAAGAATGTGACTTTTATCACATCTAGCGTTGAAGTAAAATCACACGGACGGCCCGCTTAAAGTCAACTTTAATTCGATTGAACACTGCTACTTTTGTGTAAAATTTATATCTATGAACATACAAGATAAATTAAATCTTAAGAAAGGTCCATTGGGAGAAAACGCGCATTATGCGCACGGGTATCATACGTTTCCTAAACTAGAGGGAGAGATTGGTCATAAGATGATCTTTAAGGGAAAGGAAAAATTAATCTGGAGTCTTAATAATTATTTGGGATTGGCCAATCATCCAGAAGTGCGTGAAGCAGATTCTACAGGAGCGGCTCTTTACGGATTAGCATATCCAATGGGCGCAAGAATGATGACTGGCAATTCATCCTTGCACGAGCGCCTGGAGGCCGAACTGTCCATCTTTGTAAAAAAAGAAGATACGATTTTACTGAACTACGGGTATCAGGGCATGCTTTCGATAATTGACTGCATCGTAGATAGGCACGACGTGATCGTATATGATGCAGAAGCCCATGCGTGTATTGTAGACGGGGTAAGATTGCACCAAGGAAAGCGATTTGTGTATGCGCATAACGACATGGATAGTCTGATAAAGCAACTCGATCACGCAAAAAGTATTACCGATAAATCTGGGGGTGGAATTTTGTTAGTCACGGAAGGTGTGTTTGGTATGAGAGGAGATATGGGTAAATTGAAAGAGATCGCGGCTCTTAAAAAAAGTTATGACTTCACTTTGTTGGTGGATGATGCACATGGCATTGGTGTGATGGGCGAAACTGGCGCTGGAACCGGAGAAGAACAAAAAGTTCAAAAAGAGATCGATTTGTATTTTGCAACTTTTGCCAAATCCTTTGCCGGCATCGGGGCTTTCGTTTCTGGTAACAAACGCATTGTAGAGCACCTGAGATACAACATGCGCTCTCAAATCTTCGCTAAAGCATTACCAGTGCCAATGGTTTTTGGTTTATTGAAACGGCTTGAACTGATTAGGAAAGAAAGGCGCTTCAGAGTGCAGTTATGGGCCATTACGCATGCCCTGCAGGGCTCACTAAAAATGGCTGGTTTTAATATCGGGAGTTCTGAAACTCCCATAACACCGGTGTACTTGAACGCTACAGTATCTGAATCTACTTTGCTGATAAGGGATCTACGGGAAAATTATCAGATCTTTTGTTCGATGGTGGTTTACCCTGTCGTTCCCAAAGGAGTATTGGCGCTCCGATTAATTCCTACGGCGAATCATACGATGGCCGATGTGAAGAAAACAGTTGATGCTTTTATTGAAATTAAAGAGAACTTGGAAAAAGGTAAATACGCTCTTAAGGCACTAAGCCTTACTTAAATTGATAAAGTTTTAGAACCGCTTGTTACAATATACTATGCGATGCTTACAGAAAAGCAACCGCAAGCAAACCCTAAGAAAAAATGATATATCTTGTAGAATTAAATGGAGATCTTATTCGTCTTAAAAAAGGAATTTCAAAAGGAGAACTTATCTCAATTTTAGGCGAACCTTATAAAATTGAAGACTGTAAGAATCCCATGAATGAGAAATTAATTTTCCGGATCAATAACGGACGATCTTTCTATTCGGCTTTGGTCACAAAAGAGAAGCTTGTGTATGTGGTATAGAAATAGCATGTACTTTAAGTGAAATCTAACATAAGTAGATCTTTTATGACTTAATGCGTCTTCAATTCCTCAAAAAACATGCTACAAAACGAAACTCAATGCACGTACAATCTCACTGAGGAGAATTTCAGTAATCTTTTGCCGGCTTACCTGAGAAAGGCTTCGCGACTCTATTTTACGCCCATTCATATTGCGCAAATAGCCAGTCAGTGGCTAACGGAAGGTGGCAAAAAGCATGTGCTGGATATTGGCGCGGGGGTAGGCAAATTTTGCATCACAGGCGCGTCCCACTCTGACAGCTTTTTTTACGGAGTAGAGTACAGAACAAGTCTTGCTAACCTCGCAAATGGATTAATTAATCATTTTGATATTAAAAACGCCAGTGTTCATAAAGGGAATATCACAGATGTCGATTTTAATAATTTTAATTCCTTCTATTTGTTCAATCCTTTTTATGAGAATCTCATTCCGTCCATGCGCTTAAATGATGAAGTGGAATTAGCTGGCGCCGCTTATAGTTATTATTTAAAAGAGACGGAAATAAAACTAGATAGTTCTGCAACCGGAACCCGCTTAGTTACCTACCATGGAAATAATTTTGAAGTTCCTGAGTCATTTAAAAAAATAAAAGAAACAACCGACGGATTTCTGAAATTATGGATAAAGAACTGATAGTTGCATATAAGAGTTGGGATGAGCGTAATCAAATATATTAGGGATTTGAACCCCTTTAGGAAAGGGAAAAAAATATACAGCGTCATATGGCTGAAGTGTCCGCGTTGCCAGGAAGGGGACCTATTTGAAGTGAAAAATCCATATCGCTTTAAATACCTCGATAAAATGCCTCATTATTGTCCGAAATGTGGTGAAGATTTTCAAAGAGAAGTTGGTTTCTATTATGGTGCTATGATGATAAGTCACGCCACTACAACAGTAATAGCCGTTATAAATCACGCCATTGTTTTTTATTTTCGTGGCTGGGACCTTGCGCCAAATCTAATTTCAATAATAACCATCCTCATTGTTTTTTTTCCTGTAATATTCAGAAGCTCACGAGCTATCTGGATTAATATGTTCAGTAAATACGACGCAAACGCAATTAGCAATAAAATACTACTTCAGAGTAATAGCAACAATAAATACTCGGTCTGAAATTGTTTTGCGCAAGTGATTTATGTAAGATTTTTACGAGCATGTGTAAAGCTTTTTGCTCTGAAGACCCTCACCTTTGCCTCATACTAACAATTTAAAAAGCAGCAAAATGTTTTCAGTAACTCCAATCAAAACAGGAAAAGCAAATGTTACTTCAGCTGAAAAGCAAAAGAAGGTAGAAAACCACAAAAAAACAGCAGCGCCTCTGGAAACGGCCGCAAAGCATCATCCAGAGGCAGCAAAACATCATGAGGAAGACAATCATGAAAAAGCGGCGCAGATCATAATCAAAGCGCAAGGATTACTTGCTAGCGAAACTTAGAAGAAGTTATCAAACAACACGCTGTAAAAAACTAATTTTATAGCTTTTTCTCGCGCAGGTAAAGGCATCGCACACTCTTCGTGATACCTATATCATTTATATGGGCTGGGTAAGAGATAAATCAAAATTGTCGAACAATGAACGCAGAATGTAAGATAGGAGTTGGGATGGCTCATTTAAGCATGCGCTTAATTGAATTGGTAGACGAATCTTCCGAAATCAATCATCTGAGACACGCTTCCTTGGAAAATGATTTTTCGAGAAAAGTCTAAGTATTGCTGCACGCTGATGGAAGCAAAAAATGAAATTATAAATAAAATTGAGAGCATTATTGCTCAGATAAAAAGTAAACATCCTGCTTTAAGAAGCTACTTGAAAGATATGCAAGTAACTATTCCTGAAGAAAATGGTTCGGAAAAAAGCATTGAACATCTACAGGCCTATTATGACACGCTCACCACAATTTTAAGAGATTATGCTGACAGACGTCGATCAGATATATAAGTTCTCCGGAATTTAAGCAAGATGACAAAACGAAAAGAGCTAAACCCCGAATTATCGCCTTCGCAAAAAAGAGAAGAAAAAAATGTTCAGAAACAGTCTACGGAATATCAGGAACAAATACCTCTTAAACATCCAAATGGTGAGAAGAGAAGCCCGGACGAGCGTGTACCAAGCGAGCACCCGCATACTATTACAACTGTTGTTGATGGTAATACAGAGAAAAAGGCTAAGAGAAAACTCAAAAATAAAGAACCTTAACTCTTACTTAAGAGCGCGAAATAAGTGAAATGTGTAAGATAATGCGATATGGATGGAATGCTATTAGCTAAAAATCTCATCAACTTTGAGGTCAATACCAAACTATATAAACTCCAAATCATGGCAAATAAAACAAAAGCGAAGGAAATCATGAAGCTTGAAAAATCACAGCTTCATAAAGAAATAGAGACCTTAAAAAAAAATCTGGAAGATTATAAAGTAGAACGTAAGGCGAATTGGAAGGCTTTTAAAAATAAAATAAATGAAGATATTGATAAAGTAAAAAAATTGATAAGTAAATTTTCCTCCAAAAAACTGGCTAAGGTTTAGGAACTAGTAGCGCACTATTTTGTAAGGGCGGAATTAAACGAACGAACCAAAGTTAAGGCACGGAAAGTTTTCGTGTTTTTTTCGTTCCAGAATGTTGAAAGTAGGATATGTGTATTATAGTGTTATTCATTTGTAAGTCTTCCGAGCACCGCACTTTTACTTTTCTGTTGTAATACAATAATAAATTAAAATCTATCAGAATGAGAAATAATGAAGAGTTACAACACGTTGTGCAAGAAGCGATAAAATGGGAGCCCTTATTAAAAGCAGCTAAAATTGGTGTGAGGGCAGAAGAGGGTGTGGTCACATTAACTGGAGTTGTGGATAGTTATCCTAAAAAAGTGGAAGCAGAAAATGCCGCCCAAAGCGTACACGGCGTAAAAGTGGTAGTGGAGAAAATTGAAATTAAGTTTGTTGGTGTGGGTAGAAAACCGGACAATGAGATTGCAAAAGAAGTAGTAAACGCCCTTGCCGGACATTGGAAAATTCCAAATCATAATATAAAAATTAAAGTAGAAGACGACTTGGTAACACTTGAAGGGGAAGTGCACTGGAATTATCAGCGTGTAGCCATTCATAAAGCGATGGATAATATTAAGGGACTCAGCGGCATTTCTATTGAGATCAAAATCAAGGCCGAATCTAATGACGGTGTTGAAAAGGAGGCCATAGAACGCGGCCTCTCACGTAGTTCGATTTTAAATGCTAAAGAAATTCTTGTGCAGGTGGAAGGAAATGAAGTGATACTTAGTGTCTGTCCGAAAACTAGGTGTTTGGATGGAAAAATTCAGTTTCGAGGCGTGTTAAAAAAAATGATTGTGAGGTTTACTGGGGTAAATGAGCGATTATTTTTTTTGACACAACGACGAAAATGGAGTTTTCGGCCAAACACTACCTATTGAAAAAGTCCATTCTGTTACTCAAAAATCGGAGGCTTCACGGATAGCTTGGAATGCGCCCGGCATAGAATCGGTTAATAATCGACTTGTTATTCGTTACGAAAATGAATTGGCAGGGTTGATGGATTAACATACTTTTATTTCGCCGCTAGTTAAAATAATAACAATAACTGGAAGTGTAACTAGCATAAACATCATAACCGTTTCCCCTTCCTTAATAGTATAAATCACTCATTATTCAATTTTATAAATTTACTTTTAATGGGTTTATCATCGCCAAACAAGACGCCCCACTTTTTAAACTGCTCCGTATGATCGAATATTATTTTGAAAACTGCCATCAGCGGCAAGGATAAAAACATTCCTACAACACCACCTAGTGCCCCGCCGACAAAAACCCCAAAAAGACTAACGAGTGCATTAATTCTTATTTTAGACCCTACAATAGATGGCATTAAAATATTATTATCTAAAAACTGAACCACTGATATTATTATTAACACGGTAAATACTGAACTTAGGTCGGGCGAAGAACTAAGCGTTAACAATACACCTATAATATTGCCAATAAACGCTCCTATGTATGGTATGAGGTTTAGCACAGCAAAAATAACGGCTATTAAAAAGGCATAGTTTATTCCAAAAAGCAATAAAGTGCCTCCCAATAAAATAGTCATATAAGTAAATTGTATTAATAACCCCACTATATAGCTTTGAATAATAGATTCAATACTTTTTAGTGTTTCAACAACCTGGCAAGTTTCATTTTGTTTAAACCACATGACTAAAAAATTTCTCAATACATTTTTGTAATAAAGAATTAGAAAGGTATAAATTGGAAAGATACCGAAAAAGATGAGCACTGCACTAATTGAACCCATGGCATTGTTAAGATAATTACCTGCCGAATCCAAAAAATTATTGGTTTGTTGTTCAAGTATTTTGGTTTGTTGGGCCGTAGAAACACCCGTTTTATTACTGAACCAATTACTAATTACATTGATGTGATTGATAACGTTTAGCTTAATAGTCGAAAAATTATTGATCAATGGTTTGAGTTGCGACGAGATGAAAAATACAATGAGTGCAAGAATGACGATCATTATTAACATAGTCAGAAAAATGGAAATACCATTTGGTATCTTTTTTCGAACTAAAAATCTATAAACAGGCAATAAAGCAAGAGCCGCGATCAAAGCCATAAGCATTGGCATGATGATGTTCTGCAATTGAATAATAACTACTGCAATCAAAACTATGCCCATTAATTCTATGGAGCGTTTTACAGTTAAGGGGAGTTGTTGTATCATTTTTTATATTGATTTCTTAGTAATGGCAATAATGCCGCAAAGAGGATGGTGATAGCTAAAAACACATAAAAAGTATGCAGCCAGCTCACTGAATTTAAAAGGAGCATTTGAATTTGAATCCAAATAATAAGTGCGAAAGCTATATAAATTGTGTAAGACCACGCCCAATGCGGGTCTTTAAAAAAATTAAATAGTTCTGCCAATTCTGATGCGAGTTTTTTTATGTGCGCGATAGTTAAAAGTAAAGGAGCAATTCCAAGAATGGAAAATAAAATTATTCCAGATAGTAAAAAGCTCCTGAATGGTGTATAACTTAATATCGACAAAGGCATACCCATCAATGTTCCGTTTGGAGAAATAATCAAGACTTGTCCTCCTCCAATTGCCCCTAGTCCTAAAAAAAATAATAAGGTTATAAGAATATTTCGTAGTAGTTTAGCTTGCATTTTCTTTGGGGGCTGAGAACTATCGAATCAACTGGCTTGAGCTATAACGAAAACGGCTTACTTGAGCCTGCCTGCTTTTACCAGCTGAGTTTTGAGTAGTCAAATAATCATTTAGTTTTGTTTTAATATATGCTCAATAGACCAAATCATTATTTTTCGGTCGTCACTTGCAGATATTAAACTACCACTTTTTTCGTTCCAAATCAATTTATTAACGGAGTAGTTATGCCCACCTAAATTTTCAGAGGTGATACTTTTAGGGAATTCAGGATTTGTCGCGTTCCAAATTTTTATAGTTCTGTCTCTGCTCCCGGTTGCGAATAACCTTTTATCTGGCGAAAATACAATAGAATATATGGCGTAATTGTGCGCAGGAATCGACGTTTGGAGCTCGTAATCTTCGTTCCATAATTTGAGATGAGCATCCCATCCCCCACTTAATAATAGATTGTTAGAGGGATGAAACTTAACTACATTACATGATTTTGTGTGAGCAATAAAAGAGTTAGTGATTGTCTTATTTTTTAAGTCAAGAATTACAATATTGGAATTGCCACATGCAATAGCAGCAATATTGTGTTTAATATCTATAGAACGAATTCTTTCATTAGAAATAGTTAGTATTTGTTCAGTTTTTAAATTATTTAAGTTGGTGAAGGAAATACTGCCATCTGCACTAACCGCAATTAAGTGAGATCCAAATAATTTGAAATCATAAATTTTCCCATGATGATTCTTTAAAAGCTTTATTTCCTTCTTTTGATTTATATCGACAACGTGTATTTTTCCACTCGAAGTACCAATAAATAAGTAATTATTCTCGGCAAAGTAAAATAAACTATAAATTGCTTCTGATGATTTCGTAATTATTTTGGAGTTATTCAAATCTTCAAGATCCCAGCGTATAACTTGTCTGTCAACTCCACCTGAATAAATAAAATTGTTCGCATCAACACATAGCGCATAGATGGGAGCTATATGGCCGTTAAGTTCATTTTTTTTCGAAATGCTAATCATTAGTCTTAGTCTTTAACATTCCAATTAACACTTACAATAATTTCGTTTTTTCTTCCCAAAAATTGGTACGGCGCATTATACCCCAAAAAGCGAAAGTTTCCGTAATACTCAATTCCGCTTGCTTTCAAAGCGCTTTCCAACTTAGTAGAGTATTTTTTAATCTCAGTGTCATTCGCATAACCACTAAAGCGAATAGCGGCAACATATTCTTCGCTGGTGGTTTTAATGTTTATTGTTGAATCGTTTGGTTTCGGTAAATTATCTTTGCTATAGTTAGCAGGCATCACAAAACTCATAGAGGATAATGAGTCGTTTATATCCATGTGCACAGGCGTTGTCATGGCTATACTTTTATTGGATTGATTCCCTCCAAAAATAAATGAGGCTAATCTCCTAAATCCTGAAGATGATAATTCTCTGTAGGTTTTTGCGTCCATCGAAATGCTTGCCATAGTAGCCGAAGGATAAAGACGGATTTCAAAATCTTTTTCCGTTTTAATAATTTTATAAGCTTGTGTTTCAGTTTTTGCCATTTTAAAATAGAGTTGAGAAATGATTATGAAAGTAATAAATAGTGCAAGTATAAGTAATGTTATTTTCATGATTAGTTATTTTTGACAAAGTTCCTGCCAAATAGTTCAACTTTTTTTAGCCATTTTGTTCTTAAATGTTCGGTTGAATTTCTTAGTGGCCCCACGTAAGTTACTTGCACGGGTTTTATTCCGCAAAATTCTAAAGTTGATCTTTTTAACTGGTTAACGCTTGGTCTCCCATAAAAAAACATGTAATACCAACTTGGTTGATCAAGCGTAGTGATGATGTGCGCAGTTTTTCCGGTTAGTAACTTATCCCACCAAACAGAATCTTCACGGTATTCGAAGGCAAAACCCGGCAAGAACACCCTGTCAATAAAGCCTTTTGTTATAGCAGGTAAGCCGCCCCACCAAACTGGATGCACCCAAACCAAATGATCTGCCCATTTAATTTTCTCCTGAGCCTCTATTAAATCGGGTTCCAATACAGATATTTTTTGATAGCCAAAAGCAAGATTGGAATTGAATTGCAAATCCCTGATCACAATTTCTTTTATTTCGACTCCAAACTGTTCTGCGCCTTTTTTATACGCTTTGGCAAGTCCAAAATTAAAACTGTCTTTGTTTGGATGTCCGTTGAGAATGAGAATTTTTTTCTTAATCATACTATGTCGAATTGAACGTTGAAGATGAGGTTTTTAAGAGTGACTGCGTTTACAAACGTTTTTTAATTAGTTATAAGTTTCACAGATTCTATTGTTAGCCTTAGCAGATAAGTGAAGTGTAAACGAATTCCTCATTTATTTAAGAGATACGGAGTAGGAATGATGAAATTCAGATACCTTGTTTATGTCTATTCGGAAGGTCATTTACAACTCTAACGTATTGCGAAATTCAAACTATGCAAGTCGACAACCAAGAAGCAGATCTCTTTATACTGGCTTTGCCAATAGCCGGCATTGCATGGAAGGTAAAACATGAAGAGCGAGTTAAGGAGCCAGGCGAGTTTGGCATACGGAAATGTAAAGTGTATAAAACCATAGCCCAACGTAATATTTTTTTACATGATTTACCTGTTAATAGTGTTTGAGTTATTATATGACGCTCATCTTCCTGGTCATCTGCAGTTGAGATTTTTTATTTGGAGGCTGTCGTGACAACCTTATTGGCGGGGTTTCACTTGTATGGATCACAAAGGCTTAAAGGAGTCTTTTTGGATGCATACGTGTGGGGATGAAAAAGGAAAAATGAAAGGTGATATTGAAGAATTATACCTAAAAAAGCCAGGGAAGACTAATAAAGATGTTCAATAAGTGATTTATGTAAACAACTGACATTTATTTGTAACATATAAACTTTTAAGCCCTCGTAATTTTGAAAAATGAAATAATAATTAAAATTAGAAATTATGCTTTACGACGGTTATCATTTTTGGGGAATGCACCTTACTTGGTGGTTTATTTGGGGGATAATGCTATTCTGGATTTTCGCAGTGCCTTACGACATTCCCGGACAGCGAAGGAATGAAAATTCACCACTCGCTATCTTGAGAAAACGTTTTGCTTCAGGACAGATTTCTAAAGAGGAATATCAGGAGCGGAAGAAGATACTTGAGCAGTCATAATAGGTCATCCAAAGACCCAAAGGTATATTATAAGAACAACCAAAAGGTGTTCTTTTTTTAGGTCTTGCTATTCAGTGAATAATGTAACTCATCATGAAACTTGTGTAAGTGATTTGACATAAACCAAAAATACTTTTGCCATGTAATAATTCCGATAATGGGGATTAAAGGTGTAACCAACGCTCTTAATATAAAATCCGATTCAAAAGATGCGATTGAACAAAAAACAAGTGAAGCGGCACTTCTTCGCAATTGGTCGCTCGTGGATGAAGATATTGAAGTAACGGTGGAGGACAATAAAGTAGCATTAAGAGGTGTAGTCAATTCCTTGTATCAAAAGGAAGAAGCGGCGAAAATTGTTTGAAGAACCCCCGGTGTTTGTGCCATCGACAATGAGTTGATTATCGACTACAATGATTGAAATTAAATCCAGTTAAAACAAAGGAGCTTTATGTCCTTTTCTTTTGCACCAGTTTAAGAAATCAGGAATAAATTTTGAGCACTCCTTTTTAAATGGAAACAAAAGTGTCCGGAACTTTTCTTCTGGAAACGGGTGTCGTTGCAAGATTTGTGGCAAGGTTCTTCCGGGCATAAGCATACTCCAAATATGTAACAGTTGCTTAGTAGAGTCTGGATTTGTATAACGACCGAAGAACTGGTTTTCTGTTTTACCAGAAATTATTTGGATTTGGAGGTCTCTGGGAACCTGAGCACGATATCAAATAGGTTAATCACTTTTAGTAGATTCCAAATCGCTGAATTTTAGTACAGCGCAACAGAATTTTTCAATCAGAAATCAACTATAGATTGTAATTTTTGCGGTTTCGACATTAACTGAAATCTTAATGAATAGATCAGTTCAAGAGCAATGAGTTAAGGAATCTGTATCCCTTTTGCAGGGCCCTTTTCTTTTAAGTAAATTAGTTGCAGATAGATAATTTGCCCATGAAACACTTATTTGAAAAAAAGATTTCACTGCTTTTCTTGTTCCTGATGTTGTGTGGACACTCTGCGCGGGCGCAGAGTCTGGAGAACGCATTCGGAGCTTTCGGAAGAATTCTGGCCATTGTTGGCTCCATTATTTTAGTATGGTTCCTTACCCTGATGATCTTTCTTGTGAAACGAGGCAGGGCAGCTTCAATCACTAGCGGCATTCTCGGAGGCGTTATGATGGCGATCGGCATCATCGTATCAGCACTTTTGGGAGACTACCCAGATCCTATTATAAGTTCCGTCACTACTTCTTTCACCATGGCTGGCGCTATCAACCTTGTATTGGTATTTAGCCTGAATTATATTTTTCCGCGAAAGAAAAAATCTGAACCTGAGGCTGAATCTGAAAATGCAGTTGTGAAACCGCTTGACCATCCTGTCGTGAAAGTACTCTCTGTTTTTTTAAGTTTCTTCTTCTTTTACCAACTTTACGAAACCTATGATTATTGGAAAATGACCATGAGTGATTCAGACTATAGAGTCATTGCCCCGGTTGAAATTTATTTCAGGGTATTGGAAACGCTTTATCTGACGCTGAATTTGGTTACACTGATATGCTTCTTAAAAGGAAAACGCTTAGGCTGGAACCTGCTGATGTTCTTTAGCTTTTACACATTACTCTCTCACGGAATTCATGTTTTCCGTACTGCATTTGTTGCTCCTTATAATGGCATGGAGACACCCTTTAGTTTTCGGATTACGCAAGGCCTTACTTTGATTTTCTTCGCGCTCTGCATTACCCTGATCGTGAAAGAGAGCGTGCGGGACCTTTACAGAGTGCCTAAACAATCTGCTATTATGCACATGATCGTTTGTATTGCGAGTGTTTGTGTTTTGGCTGCTATTAGTAATATGGCTTTTTCTTGAGGCATTGCCTTATAAATGGGTTGTTGAAACTTGTATTAGAGCATAGAAAAAAATGTAGGTTAGATACTGCTTTTATAAGGAAGAATTAAAATTGGTAATGATGTTGATTTTCCATGCTGCGGTTCCTTAAAGAAGTTTTAAAAATTCATAGTAAGAATGAAGTTCCTTACATAAGAGTTGGAATGTTTTATTGTGTGCGCTCTAGGCGCATTTGTGTTTTATTTTATACGTGCATTTAGAACGTATAGAATAAAGCGTAATTAGTGTTTGGCCGAAAACTCCATTTTCGTCGTTGTGTCAAAAAAAATAATCGCTCATTTACCCCAGTAAACCTCACAATCTTTTTTTTTAACGCGCCTCGAAGCTGAATTTTTCCATCCAAACACCTAGTTTTCGGACGGACACTAATTAATTATTGGAAACATAGGAAAAGCTGGATGGTGCATTTGATGCATATAGGTGCTTCGCGATACGGGGCATACTTTTGAGGGTCAGAATATGCAGAAAAAAAACCCGTCATAAGGACGGGTTTTTTGTTGTCGAAGATATTATTCATTTAGAAACGCTTCAAACTGCCCCCAGACACCTTTTAATTCTGGTTTATTTGGATCGCCTTCAAAAACTAGTTTAGCAGCGGCCGTGTATTTTAATTTAACGGTTCCCTGCGCTAGGAGTTCTCCGTTTTCGCCGTCTCTATAGGAGTAAAATTTAACGTTGAGATCATAGGTTTGATCTACTTTAAACTTAGCTTTATTGTCATACAACAATTGAATGGCAGCATAATCCTGAACAAATTGTCTATGGTATTGGTTGAATTCACGCACAGCTCGTGTTTCTGATTGGCGGCAATCCCAGTCTTTTGTTTCCAGAATTTTTACCATGTTGCTCCATGCCGCAGATTTTTTCCTTAAAGTTTCACGGTCTGTTTTTTGGCCGTTCATCTCATATACAATGTTTATTTGTTGTCCTGGATGTTTTACTTTCGGTGGACTTTTAAAAAAAGCCATGAACACCATGTTTCCTCCCATGTCTAATTCTGTTTTAAAGTCAGCTCCGTTAACAGCTACTTTATTAGAATAACCTTGTTTTTGCAAGTGATACCATTGTGCAGCAAACACAACTTTTTCTAAATTTTTCGCATACACTTCATTCTTCATCCACTCTGCATTTTCTTTTTCTATCTTTTCTGTGTTTAAAGAAGCCATTACCATATCTACTTTTGCCTGCGCAGTTTCTATATCCCAAGCCGCTAGCTTTTCTTGATTTTTTGCGTAGATATCTTTCACCGTTCTTTTTACATCAATGGAGGCGGGACCGCCATTAGAACTTTCAGTAGTTTGAGCAGTTTGAGCAAGTATCCCTGGTTCTAGCTCAATTAACTCTACATAACCCGCTGCATTTGAATTTACCCAGACATAAAAAAGCTTCACTTTATTTTTAGAATAATAACTTTCTTTTAAAAATAATTTGAGTTGAGGCTCGGTGCTTTTCTTCTTTTCGAAGTAATGTAATTCGTTTACGATCTTTCCATCTACTTCTTTCACGAATCTAAAACCAAACGACTTCTTATCTATTTTTCCGAAATACTGTCCTGTAACTCCCATTTCATCAGTTTCTTGGTTAAATGCCTCGAAATTCCCAGCGCCGGAACCTCCTGAGCCACCTGAACCTTTGGCAGTTACTTTATCTTTTAATTTTGCAAATTGTGCATCGGCTGTATTTATAAATAAGCCAAGAGCTAGTGCTGTTGCGATAATCTTGATTTTTTTCATTTTGTTTGTTTTTAATTTAATTTATTTTGTGACTACTCCATTTTGTCCGGTGCTGCCGGTTGTTCCGTTATAAAAAGCTTTGGTTTTTGCTCTTCCACCTACACCACCAGTTCCTCCAGATGTGGTTAAAGCTATTTTTAAGGTGGAAGCTCCGTTACCTGATAAAAATATATTTCCTCCACTACCACCATTGCCTCCATTACCTCCGTTCCCGTTTCTGTCTGTGCCGTCCGCGCCATCCCCTCCATTTCCTCCATTTGTATTCATGTTAAGTGTGTAGTCGGCGTGAATTTTGGATTCCGATAGGATTCTACCTGTGGATGCCTCAGAAATAACCAGCTTGTAAACTTTTTCACCATTGATAACCAAACTACTTACGTCAATCTTTACACCTCTTCCACTATTGCCATTCGTGCCGTTTATTGTGAAGCCAACGGTACCCGTTCTTCCGAAACCTCCAGAGCCCCCTTGATAGTTGTAATGCACATCTTTTTTATAATTAATAGGAAAACTAATTTTGCCTTTGGTTTTTTTGTCATCAAATTTAGACCAGACCGAAATGTCAATTTGATCATTTGGAGTTTTTCTGCTGTCGTCTGCTACTTTAAAATCACCGCCGGCATAATCTCCACCACTCACTTCTGCATCGAAGTCGGTATAGGGTGTAAAACCACCAAGATTTATGGTTTTAAGAATTTTGCCATTCTCGAGTTCAAATTCCACACCAACAGCCATGATGGTTAACAGGCCAATTTCGTCAGGTTTATTAAGTGCAACTAATTTTATTGATTTTATTTTTTTCCCTTTTAGTGTATTTTCTTCAGCTTTTTTCTCGGCTAACGCATTATTTTCTTCTACCCTCTGAGTTCGGGCAGTACCTTGTTTTTCTTTGATAGCGTTTCTGTAATCATCCAGAACCCTTTTTTCGTCGAGATAGTTTTTAACTTTTGACTCGGAAAAAATGTATTTTATTGCAGATCCTGTTTTTATGCTATAGGTGTAGTAGTATATTTTATCATCAATGGCAGATACAACAATTTCACTGATTGCCGATTTATAATAGGCTGGGTAATTGGGCAAATCAGCCTGGTATTTTTCTTCAATAATACCAGCCCTCTTTATTGTAATCTCCATAAATCTTTCTCCTTCTTTAGCAAAGGTTATCGGCCAGGGTTTTGCAGACGCTTCAAATTTGAAATTACTTCCGTTTTCAACGCATTTGTATACCGCGAAATTGCCGGAAGAAAATTTTGATAATAATATGTTTTGATTTTCTTGAGCAGATGTTTTGAAAAACGAAAAGATCAATAAAATGGATGCTATAAAATAGTTCATTTGCTGTTTATCTGAATACGAATCAAATATAAAGAGCTATCAAAGGCGGAATAAGATTAGTTCAGTAACAGCCGATTTAGTTTAGTAATGGATTTTTTTGCAGCAAAAAGTTTAAAACGAAAGTGTTTATAACAAGAATATTCACGTTGAAGTAAGAAGATACCTTTCTCTGAATTGCCTATTCGTCTTGCGTCAGGTGAGAATGAAATGAGTTGTAGAATATCTAAGAAAGAATGGCCGCTTCGAATTCGGTCTTTTTATACTTCGAGAGCTTTGCCATTAAACCATTGCTGAGCTGTATAGAGAGATCGGATTTTGAATAGTTTTTGAGATACGCCTTGTTGATGATCCATGACTTATGGACGCGTATAAACGTGGGAACAGAACTTAAAACGGTTTCAAAATGTTTAAGATTTTTGCTGACCGTGTACTTTTTATCGCGTGTGTGAATAATGCAGTACGATTCCTGTGCCTCAATAGCAATAATGGATTCAATGGAAAGGATGTGTTGGTTTCCTTTATCGCTAATGATTACATTTTTCAGTTGTTTGTTTTCGAGAGCATTGCTTAAAAGCGAAATTCGATCTGTTTGTTGGCTAAGATTGTGCTGCTGTAAAACCCTGTGTATCGATGATTTGAGGCGGGAAATATCTATAGGCTTTAGCAGATAATCGATCGCTGCAATTTCAAATGCCCGAACCGCGTATCGATCGTAGGCGGTGATGAAGATAATAGCGAAATCAATTTTGTCAAAGAAATTTACAATTTCGTAGCCCGCATAGTTTGGCATTTCGATATCCAGAAAAACAAGATCGGGCTTTTCTTTTTTTATAGTCTCAACTGCCTGCTCTACATTCGTGCATTTGGCAAGTAGTTCCACATCCGGACAAAAACGTAATAGAAGATTTTCAAGAACATCGCGGGCACTTTCTTCGTCATCAACCAATATGGCTCTTAATTTATTCAATTTTCAAAATTAGAATTATTGCGTCGCTCTTCAGTTGATAGTTTAGCAATAGATGTTTTTAGTTTATGAATAGCTTAAAATTTATGTTTAGCGGGCATTCTTAAAATTACTTTGGTTCCAATTCCAACGCCGTCTTTTTTCAGATCCTCATACACATATCCAAATTCAGCTTTATGAACATGGCTTAGAATTTCAAAGCGTCTATGAATGGCTTTTCCGGAAAAGGATTCGTGCTCCGTTTTCTGGCGTTGTTTTCTGGCTTTTGCTTTTTCCCTTCCAATGCCATTATCTTCAACGGTACAAATAAGTGTGTCTGCCAGCTCAAAACTTATTTTTAAGATTTTAGACCCTTCCTTGTGCAGCAGGCCATGCACCAATGAATTCTCAATAAACGGTTGAACCAATAAGGGAGGAATCATAATGTCAATAGTATTATTTATCTCTATTGTAAATGTAAAATCCTTTTTAAAACGCAACTTTTCAAGTGATAAATACAATTCAAGCAATTTGATTTCCTGCTCAAAATCAATAAAATCTTTGTCCGAATAATTCAGAGTTCTGCGCACAAGGTTCGAAAACGTGGTTATATAAGAATACGAATTTTCTATATCGCCTTTTAGCACTAGATCCTGTATCGAATTAAGGGAGTTAAAAATGAAATGGGGATTCATCTGTGACTGAATGGCTGTCAACTTAGAGGCATTTAATTCATTTAACTGTTTCGATTTTTTGCGCTGAGTGTTCAGTTGTCCTCTGTAGATCAACCAGACTATTGCTAAAAAAAGGACAATTACGGCGGACACAAACCACAAACGAGAATAAAAAGGAGAGGAGATACTAAAAACATAGGTAATGCTTTCACCCTGCGATTCATTATTCGCAGCCCTCACCTGAAAAGTATAGTCGCCAGCCGCCAGCGCATTATAGGTTACTTTGTTGTTGCTAAATATGTTAGTATTCCAGGTGTTGTCATAACCCATCAGTTTATAGTGATAACGAATGTTCTCCCGGTTGCGCAGGGTGGGTAATGCAAGCACAAATTCCACTTTACGTTGGTTACTTTTAAAAGAGGAATATTTTGTGGCATTTACTGACTCACCATTCACATAAACAGCATCTAACTTTATTTGGGGAAGAGCTTTGACAGGTTGAAGATAATTAAGATCTATTTTTTGGACGCCTTTTGAATGACTTACCCAAAGCGTATTATCCTGCGAAACAAAGTCAAGGATACGCTCACGTGGGAAGCCAAATGCTGTATGGATGGATTTGAGGAGCTTACCATGAAGGTCAAATTCAAACAATCCACGTGAAGAACTTCCTATGAATGAATTTTTTAGGAAGAGAATTTTGTCAAGAGGCTCTTCTATTCCTGAAATTATCGGACGGATGCTGTCGATTATTTTTTTTCCATAGGCCACGAGAATTCCATTTTTTTGTGTGGAGACATATAATTGTTTTTTATATAGAAAGAGATCTAAAGGAAAGATTGTTGCGTTGTGGTAAGTGATATTTGAAATGGCTCCTGTGGAATCCATCATTAAAAGTCCTTTTGAGCTTGCAGCAAAAAGTAATTTATCATCACGATTATACTCTAACGCATAAATCCGGTGGTCTAATCCTGGAATTGTTTGCAAGTGCGGCTTGTTGCCTTTGAGGTCACATTTCAAAACGCCGGTGTTGGTTCCTAAGTACGACTGTTCCGGTGAAATAAAAGCTACATCCTTTAAAGAGGCAAGGGTTATATCTGAAATTTTACCACTCGTTTTGGTGTAAGCGCGAATGTACCCGTCGTCGAAAAAAACAAAATTGCTCGCAGTATCGCCGTAAATGCCTTCAATGGTGCGCGTTCCTGCCTTTCGGATCGTTGTAAAAATACCCGTGTTATATTTTATTAATGTCCCTTGTGTGGTTCCTAAAATTAATTCTGTAGGGGTAGAAATTATCAAAGTTGCTACAGGGTCATCCCGAAAAGAATTAATAGCGTCTGGAACATTCAGATCGGGTACTACCAAAATTCCCTTGTCGAAAGTGCTCAGTAAAATGTTACCTTCCCTGTCTTTATAAATATCTGAAATTAAATAGTCCTTGTAGAACACGGAAGCTATAGTGGAATTTGTTGTGTCCTTTAACACAGAGATCCCGCGCAAGGTTCCTGCAATCCATAATTCGCTGCCCATTTCATAAAGCCGAATAGCTTCGCTTCTGCTAAAAACGCTGCTACTTCCGATAGATGTTAATTTGTAATGCTGGTGATCGTAAGAATAGGTCTGCTTATTTTTCAAATCAATTGCGTAAACGAATCCATCGATCTTAAAAAACTGCAAAGAGTTTGGGGTTTGACGCTGCGAAGTTTCGAATAGCAAAGCGTGTTTTGATAAGGTACCTTTACTGTACTCTATTATGGTGTCGCTGCCACTTAAATGAAACAGTACTTTATTTTCAGAAGTTTTAAAAGGCGGGGCTAAATAATAACCAACGGGATACTTCATAATAAGTTCGCCGGTTTTGTCTAAAATAATTATTTTTTTTGCCCCTACAATCAAACGTCCATCAGCGGCGACTGAAAGGCTGATGTCGGAGGTTGCTTCGTTGTTAAGAAGCTCATAGAATAGTTCACAATTCTTACCACGGATTCTGAATACCTGATTATTAAGGTTGTGACAATAGATAACACCAGTCTCATCTGAAACAAAATTAAAAACGGACTTGCTTTTTGCTTCATCACATTCTATTTTTTGGTAGTCATAAAAATCATACCGGTAGAGTCCGCTGTTGGTTGCAAAATAATAATTTGCGTCCTTGTCCTGTATAACGTCGTAAATCTGAATGCCTCTGAACTTTTCTTCACCAAGCATAAAATAGGCTGGCTGCTGTCCAAATAAAATTCTGGGCGAAGAAAGAAGAAAAAATATAAGTGTATGTTTTATCAAGTGCTATAAATCTTGCACTCAAATATAGGAATTCAAAATTAAGGGAACATTCTATTTAAATGGTAAAAGAAAGAAGTGAAATGTAAGATGCTATTTGAAATCCCATATTAAAAACCGGTGCCGTGCTTAATCACCTGCACTGTCCGCGCCACCGTTGGTAAGCTGTCTCCGTAATAATTTACTCCGTCATAATGCAGGACATAAGTGCCGGGAAGGGACATATTTAAAGGTCCTGTACCTTTTAGAAAAATACCTGAGCAACGCAGCTCTCCGTTTACAACGCCCATAATTTCTGCTCCCGGATCCTTGTACGTGGTTTGCGAATACACAAAATCTGTGAAAGACCCATCCAGTCGGATTTCCGATTTTGCTTTATAAGGAACTGTTTTGGTAGCAGCTTCTTTTTCGTCACATTCGTAAGAAATAAATAGGTAAGTGATCGCTATAAAAAGTGCCAAAAGATATTTTTTACTGATCAGAGGCCGTAAATTATCAAAACTGAGAATTTTGTTTTCCATTTCTTATGTTTTGCGGATGGTGAAAACGTTTTTGCAAATGTATCTCAGAGGAGGCGCGTACAGGTACACTGAGCTTTCTATAGTAAACGTATTTCTTGAAGGAGATAAAGTCCCTGTGAGAACACTTGAGCTTGTAACGAAGTTGCGATGGTAAAACCATCCTTCTATCACACCATTATTTAGGGTAGCAAAGGGAATGAGGTACTCAGTACCAATTTTCAAAGCATTTAATTCGAAACCGTTTTTTGTCGGGCTTGAAGAAATAGTCGCCGTGTAAGTATTTGTGGTTGCCGTTGGATTCGGAGAGCCTGAAACAATCGCAGTGCAGGTGCTGGCAACATCGTAAAAGCCATTTAAAAAATCTGTGTTGTTTTTAACCACACACACTGTTCTTGTTACCGTTGCCGCGTTATGTCCTTTAGCGTCCGAATAATCATAATCCAGCAGGTAAATCCCCGGAACGCTTGTGTTCACGTACCCCGTTACATGAGCGTAATGGTCGCAGTCCATCTCTATTCCTTCACCCGTGACAAAAGCGCCGGGATTTTTGTATTGGGTATTCAAATAGGCGGTGTCAATTTCATTGCCAGTGATGTTTATTGTGAGCGGATTAACCGGTTCAACGTTTGGGTCTTCACTACAACTCAGCAGTGAAATAATGATGAACGACAGAAGTAAGCGATTTGTTTTCATGAATAATCGAAGTTAGTTCTATTTTAAAAGTGAACTTGTTACAAGGCTGTTATCGCTTTGTTAATGACTTGTTAATGTCAACAAATCGTTTCGCAAAATACTTAATTTTGAAATTATCTTTTCTCATTCTAGTTATGAAACCTATCACTCTTTGTTCTCTTGTCCTTGCCACTCTTTTAATTGCGGCCTGCAACCCTTCTAAAAAAAACATGAGGGCAACTACTACTTCGCCTGTTACAACGGCACCCGCAAGTGCCTCCGAGGTTGATTCCGGACCTTCACTTCCGCCGAAATCGAAGGATGGTATTTTTGCTCCGGGTAATAATGAGTTTGTTGCAGTGCAAGCTATGTACACGGATGTAAGTATGGAGAAACTCACACAGGGATATACTATTTATACCGGTGTGTGTACAAATTGTCACAGTGCAAAAAATATTTATAGTCGTCCCCAGAAAGCGTGGGCGGGCATCATTGACGACATGGCTCCTAAATCGAAGCTTACGCCAGAAGAGAAGGATGCGGTTTATAAATATGTAATGTCGATTAAAGTGACACAGCCGAAATAAGTTTTTTGGGAGAGAAGACGCTCGGTAGTTGAACGGCGATTCACATTTGCTCTGAAGTTTCCTCACATCTCATCAGGGCAGGCTGGCCACAAAAAATAAAAAAATCTCGTCAGAAAGTATAATTTACTATCAGGAACAATCCGCTTTTCAGCAGCCTTCCATCTTCGTACCGAGATAATTAATAAAAGGCTTACCGTTTTTAAAGCCATTAATGGAAGTGAAAGCAGGGCTGGAAGAAAAAGTTTCTATTTGCGGAACGGTTTTGCGAGAGTCTGCACAGCGCACAGCAGCAAGTAAACTCAGAGAAAGTAGGATAAAAAGTGTTTTCATGTCTTTCGGAATTTGGTGCTCCAAATGTAAGTGCTCTTTAAAAAAAATCTTGTTAGCGAAGAGTTATTAGCCTGTTAACGACTTGTTAACGTTGACAATTCACCAATGAAAATAGCTAATTTTGAACGACACATGAAGCTGAACCGTACCTATTTATTTATTGGCATTTCTTCCTTCGCTTTGGTGATCGTTCTGGTAATTCAAATGAACTGGATTTTTCAAACGGCAAAAATTAAAGAACAGATCTTTAATGAAAAAGCAACCTTGGTTTTGTCCAAAACAGCCGAGGCCCTTTCGATGGATACAGCTACCATTAAAAAAATGGAAGTGTGTGTAGGTAAGAATGAAACCCATAAGATAGATTCTCTTCTCGCTAAGTACATGAAAATTTATCATGTGCAAATTGCTTATTATTTTGAAGTGAAGCCGGGTGCAGTAGCAGTTAAAGAAATAGACGATCGCGAAAAGGATACCGTCGCGAAAAAGGAGAAAGCAACTATGTTCACGCCTTATACCGCGCAACCGGGTTGTTATCAGGCTTGTGTGGGGAGCACAGGTAATCCCGGTGATGGTCTCGAGCTGAAACTGGTCTTCCCTGATTTTGAAGAATTTATTATAGAAGAAATGGGAGTTCCGTTTATCTCATCCGTAATTCTGATACTTGTAGTGCTCGTGATGTCGTGGCGTACTATTTTATCGCTGATGAAAGAAAAAGAGATTTCCGAGCATACGACAGACTTCTTAAACAATATGACGCATGAATTTAAAACGCCTTTAACCAATATTGCTTTAGCGGGGAAGATGATGACCAAAGATTCCAACATTCGTGAAGAGGATAAAATAAGGCATTACTCCGGGATCATCCTTGCAGAAAATGAAAAATTAAAACTCCAAGTCGAACAAGTACTAAGCATGACAGCCCTTGAAAGGGGTGAGATTCCCCTCAGAAGAACAGAACTCGACTTTCATAAATTAATAGAAGAGTGCATAAAGTGTATCAGCGTACAGATTGAAAACAAACAAGGCCATTTAAGTTTATACCTGGATGCGGAGAATTTTGTTATCATCGGCGACAAAACGCATCTTACCAACGCCGTCTGTAATCTCATCGATAATGCCATCAAGTATTCCAACGGAAATCCTGAACTTTCTGTTCAAACTTCCAACAGTGAAAGGGATTTGATTCTTGTGGTTGCAGACAATGGCATTGGCATAGATCAAAACTACCACGAAAAAGTTTTCGATAAATTTTTCCGGGTGCCTACAGGTGACGTGCATGAGGTGAAAGGTTTCGGTCTTGGCTTAACCTACATAAAAAAAATAGTGGAATTGCACGGAGGTAACATTAGACTTGAAGGCGCGCTTGGAGAAGGAACAACATTCACCATTACTTTACCTTATGGTTAAAGAGCGGCCGAAAATATTACTCGCGGAAGATGATCTTAATCTTGGTGTTCTTTTAGTAGATTATCTGGAAACAGAAGGGTTTGATGTGAAGCTTTGCAAGGATGGAGAACTGGCTTTAAAAACGTTTCAAAACAATGAATTCGATCTTTGCCTGCTGGATGTGATGATGCCGAAAGTAGACGGCTTCGCAGTAGCGAAAGAGATTCGCGAAAAAAACAAAAAGATTCCTTTTATTTTTATTACCGCAAAATCTTTAAAGGAAGATAAACTAAAAGGTTATAATCTCGGCGCAGACGATTACATTACCAAACCTTTCGATGAAGAAGAATTACTTTGGAAGATCAAAGCGGTGATCCGCAGAATGCCGGAGAATAAATCTGTTGCCAAAGTGGATGTTATTTCATTGGGTAAATATAGTTTCGATTATACTAACCAGTCCATAGCGCTTGCTGGTCATACAAAACGCATGACCGAAAGAGAAAGTGATATTCTCCACTACCTAGCAAAGCATCGCAACAAAATAATAAAACGCGAAGACATGCTAAAAGAACTTTGGGGCGAAAACGATTATTTTTTGGGAAGAAGTCTGGATGTGTTTATCACGAAGATCCGCAAGTACATAAAAGAGGATCAGACTTTAAGTATTGAAAATGTTTTTAAGGTGGGTTTTATTTTTAATGTGCCTTTAGATTAATATTTCACTAAATTCACGAGAGTATTTGGACGAGTAAAAACCCGAAACCGTTTACTTTTTTACATGTAGTACTAACCCTTTTTTTTATAGTTACCGTTCCAATTTTTCTCTTCACCAGACGCTTAACTTTTGCACCTATAGTCTTTTTTGTTCCGTCAAGTGCTTCAATGTGCATAAAGCCATCTTCCATGAATGTAATGCCAAAAGCCCATCGCTTTTGATTCTCTAATGGCATTTGATGCAGCGGTAGCTCCTAAGCGAATTAAAGTGCTAGTATGCCCTTTATCTCCTGTAAATGCTGTGTTATTGACATTTTCGACGGAAGAAACTAACCACGCTGTCTTTTCTTTCTTTATTTTTATTTTTTTTAAACTGGTTTTTCTGAACTTGCTTTGGTCCCTTTTCTTTGCAGCTGTTTTAACTGGTTTCTTTGCCACAGTATTTTTTCCAGATTGCCTTCGAGACTTTAAAGTATAATTGAAAAAATCAAATTATCTAAACAGAATAAGGATAATAAAAATAAAGCTTTCTATTTCCGGTTTTTTGTGTTTCAGCTTAGCGGGAAAATTATTAATTTAAAGGCATCAATCTTACCGTGGAAGTTAAAAACATAATTGATAAAACAAGTGCCGTTAAAGCGTGAATGATCTTTAACACATCGGCATTTTAAAAAAATAATTGAAAAACCTAAAACACTAGCAACCTCATGAAACACTTAAAGCACCTTGGTATTTTAACCATCATTATCTTCTCTGCTACGTTTACAAATGCGCAACCGACTACTTCAAAAAAAGTAGAAGCCTTAGTTTGGTATACCGACATCATGCAAGCCAATGAAATTTCGAAAACGTCCGGCAAACCGCTCTTTGCTTTTTTCACGGGTAGTGATTGGTGCGGATGGTGTAGGAAATTGCAGAATGATGTATTTTCAAAACTTGAGTTTATTCAATGGGCTGCGAAAAATGTGGTTTTAGTGGAACTTGATTTTCCAAAAGGAAAAGCGCTATCTCCTGAATTAACGCAACAAAACGCCAGTCTTCAGCAGACGTTTGGTGTGCAGGGGTATCCTACTATTTGGCTTTTTTTTCTGAATAAAAATCCCGAAGGAACCGGTTTTAGCATTGATCCCTTAGGTTCGCTGGGTTACCCATCTGGTGCGCAGGTGGGCAAAGAGCAGGTTAAATTTATAGAGGGAGCAAACGCCCTTCTTAAAAAGAAAAGCACGAAAAAATAAGTTGCCTACGAACGGCAATTTGTTTGGATTCTAGCTCCGGAAACGATTTTTATTTTATCCTTATTAAAAGTATATTTGTTTAATACCACTCAGGTTAATCATCATGAAAAAATATTTTTTATTTTTCGCGGTAATCGCGATTTATTCAAGCACTACGAATGCGCAGAACGAAGACCCCTATTTATGGCTCGAAGAAGTCGATGGTAAGAAAGCACTTGAATTTGTTGCGAGTCAAAATAAATTAACATTAGACAAACTTACCAGCGAAAAAGAGTACAAGAATATTTATAATAAAAGTCTCGAGATTCTTAATTCAACCGAGCGAATCGTTTACCCAGGTACGATGGGGGATTACGTTTACAATTTTTGGCAGGACAAGGAACACACCCGTGGAATCTGGAGAAGATGCTCTAAAGCCGACTATGTGAAAGGTCAGCCGGTATGGGATATTTTACTGGACGTAGACGCCATGAGTAAAGAAGACAGTATAAAATGGGTTTATAAAGGAAGTACCGGCCTTTATCCTAAGTACAACCGTTTCCTGGTGAGCCTTTCAAAAGGTGGTGGAGACGCTGTAGTTGTGCGGGAGTTCGATGTAACAACAAAAAGTTTTATCAAGTATGGTTTTTCACTCCCAGAAGAAAAGGGTGGAGCGAGTTACCTGGATGAAAATACTTTGGTGGTTTCTACAAATTTCGGGGAGAATACAATGACCTCTTCAGGGTATCCGAGACAAGTGAAACTCTGGACGCGTGGTACCGCATTAAAAGATGCAAAGCTGATTCATGAGGGAGCCGCAGATGATGTCTCTTCCGGTGGCTCTGTGATTCGTGACGGCGCAACCACTTATTTGCTGGTAAGACGGGGGGTTACATTTTATTCAGGGCACAATTTTGTGTGGTCAGATAACAAGTTAGTGAAGCTTGATCTTCCTGAGGATATTGAAGTGCAGAACCTCTTGCGAAATCAATTGATTGTTGAATTAAAATCGGACTGGACCCTAGAAGGGAAAACATACAAGCAAGGGTCGCTTGTGAGCCTCAATTTTACTTCTTTGATCAAGGGTAAAAAAGAAACACAGTTGATTTTTCAACCAGATGAATTTACCAGCATCTCGGGAAGTGCCTGTACAAAAAATAAGTTACTTGTGAATTTACTGAGCAACGTAAAAAACGAACTTTATATTTATTCATTCGAAAAAGAAAAATGGAACAAACAAAAAGTGAATGCGCCGGATTTCGGGACTATTTCCATCATTGACACTGACGAATTTTCGGACCAGTATTTTTTTAATTTCATGAATTTTATAACGCCCTCGAAGCTTTTCATGGCAAGTGCTGACGATAATACACTTAAAGTTTATAAGTCGTTACCGGCATTTTTTGATGCTAGTAAATACAAAGTAGAACAATTCAAAGCGAAGTCTACCGACGGAACTATGGTGCCTTATTTTGTTGTTTCATCCAAAACCTTAAAATACGATAGCAATAATCCGACTTTGTTATATGCTTATGGTGGATTTGAAGTTTCGCAGGCTCCTTTTTATTCCGGAACTGTTGGAAGTGCATGGCTGGAGAACGGTGGTGTGTATGTGCTTGCGAACATTCGTGGAGGTGGGGAGTACGGTCCTAAATGGCATCAAGCTGGGTTAAAGGAAAAAAGACAAAACGTTTACAACGATTTTCATTCGGTTGCGGAAGACCTAATCGCCAAAAAAATAACTTCGAGCAAACATCTTGGTATTATGGGCGGCAGTAATGGTGGCCTGTTGATGGGAGTTGCTTTTACACAGCGTCCTGAGCTTTACAGTGCTGTTGTTTGTCAAGTGCCTTTGCTAGACATGAAGCGCTACAACAAATTACTTGCCGGCGCCAGTTGGATGGGAGAATACGGCGATCCTGACAAGCCAGAAGAGTGGGCATACATTCAAAAATATTCGCCCTACCAAAACCTGAAAAAAGACATGAAGTATCCTCAAGTTTTCTTCTCCACTTCTACGCGCGACGACCGTGTTCACCCGGGACATGCCCGCAAAATGGTTGCCAAGATGGAAGCGATGGGTTATCCTGTTTATTATTTTGAGAATACAGAAGGAGGACATGCGGGATCTTCTACTAATGAGCAAAGGGCGCGGGCAACAGCCTTACAATATTCTTATTTACTGATGAAGCTTAAAAGTTAGAGCCAAAATCAAAAAATAAAAAAATCGCTACAAAGCGATTTTTTTATTTCAGTACGTACAATTGAAAAGGATTTTCACCATGACCAAGGCCTACTGTAGAACAGGAACCACGAAAAGTTTTGGGAGTTTTATTCCGCGGCTTTCGAAACCTGGTCTCTAGTGTGCCAAAAAAATCCAGTAGTGAATAAAAATCAGATCTTGTAAGTGACGGCGTTGATACTCATGCCCGCTCCAACAGAAGCTAGCAGAATCACATCACCTGGTAAAAGGGTGTGTTCAGGGTATTTGTTGTTGAGAACTTCATCCAATAGGACAGGAATACTTGCTACAGAACTATTTCCATACATGCCAATATTCATAGGCATCACATGTTCTGGTGGCGGACTAATATCGTACAGCTTGTAAAAACGTTTTAAGATAGCGTCGTCCATTTTTTCATTGGCCTGGTGCAAGAAAATTTTCTTAAGCTGACGGATGTCCGTTCCAGATTTCTCGAGGCATTCCTTCATTGCCAGAGGCACATGGTTCAAAGCAAACTCATAGATTTTTTTTCCATCCATTTTAAGGTACTTTGCTTTTTCAACAGGCTCTTTTTTATTGGAAACATCGTAATAGAGAAAGTAGGCCTGATCAAAGCTATGTGTTTGTGCACAGGTGGCAAGAATTCCGTTCTTTGCAGGCTCATCATTTCTTTCAAGAACCACCGCTCCAGCGCCATCGGCATAGATCATGGAATCACGGTCGTGCGGATCGATCACACGGGAAAGTGTTTCCCCGCCTACTACCAGAATTCTTTTCGCATTTTCAGCGATCAAATATTGCCTGGCCAAAATCAGCGCTTGCACCCAACCTGGACAACCAAATAAGATGTCGAAAGCTACACAATTAGGATTTTCAATTTTAAGGAGGTGTTTTACACGAGTGGCAATGCAGGGCATGATGTCAATCAGGGGAGACCCCGATTCTACATTTCCAAAGTTGTGCGCAAGAATAATGGCATCGATTTGCTCTGCATCTACACCAGAATTTTCCAAAGCTTTTTTTGCGGCCATTGCTGCAAGATCCGACATGTTCTGAGCCGGTGATGCATAACGCCGCTCCTGAATACCAGTAATGCTTTTAAATTTTTCGACTACAGTGGTCTGGCTATGCGCAAGTGGAAGTCCGGCAGTGTCGTAAAAAAAACTGTCGTCAAAGTGTTGATTTGTTATTATTGTACCCGGTAGGTAGCTTCCTGTGCCTGTGATTACAATATTCATCCGTGTTATTTAATTTGATAAAGATAAGTTGCAGGAAGCTATAAACAAAACGTTGGGCTATCCTTGAAAATAGGAGCGGATAATTCTCGAAATTCTACTAAAAAAAAGAGGCTGTCTTTTGTGAGACAGCCTCTGTAAAAGTGTACGTGATTACCCTAGTACTGAAACGTTAACGGCGTTTAAACCTTTTTTACCGTTTTCAGTATCGTAACTTACTTCGTCATTTTCGCGGATATCTTCATTTAATCCTGTTGCGTGAACGAATATTTCTTGTCCGTTTTCTCCTGTGATAAATCCGAAACCCTTGGCATCGTTAAAAAATTTTACTGTTCCTTTGTTCATGTTGTTTGTTTTTTTTGTTTCAAAAAATGAAACGTTTATTTTGTTAATTAATAATCCAGATCGCACATTGTGCGCGACGGCCTGTTATAAAAAATTTGAAGCTAATTGGAATGCAAATACGAAATTACAATCTGATTGAGATACAACCTTCTATTAAAGTGGGGCAAATATAGGTATATTAATTGATCTTTTCAATTTTAATCTTTAAAACAAGACAATGGTATGGTATCAGCACACCTGAGGCAAGTTTTTTGCACGATTTTGCTGTAAAAAGGCTCTGGTTCAGACTAAATCAACTTTTGAAGCAACAATTAAACTATTAAATTTAAAGCATGGCCTACAACGAAAAGATAGCAGACCGCATTCGAGA
>Ga0335394_10000082_pt1 | contig 87603 bp, 61 predicted proteins | sample MAT03_FD_205741 | JGI IMG/M metagenome (GOLD analysis project Ga0335394, IMG submission 205741) | Freshwater microbial communities from Lake Fryxell liftoff mats and glacier meltwater in Antarctica - MAT-03 (spades assembly) (version 2) ... | reverse complement strand
GCGAGCAAACTCCTGTCGCTGGACGAGATCGACGCGCGATTCCCTTCGGGGCGGAATCCTCTGGCCAAAGCGGTGGGCCTCGCGGCCCTCTGCCCACCCTACGGCTAAATTTTCACCCAAAATCGAGACGCCCGTTCAAGCTTCTGGTCGATCAACCCTCATGATTGCGACGGCTCAACTCGCTCTGATAGAGTGACGGCCGAGGCTGGTGAGCCTGGACAGTGCGTCCTTGTCGGCCTCGGTTCCCTTTCCAACCGAGAGCATTGGCCATGTCTTTGAAGTCAACGAACAGGCCCCGTCTTACCTGCGGTCCTTTCGCGATTGCCTTCGCGGTCTTGGCATCCAGTGCGGCGATCTCGGCCGAGACCTATACCGAGAATCCCGGCCCGCAAGGCAATGGGAACCACGTCATTGGCCCCGACTACAAGATCGATCCCGATCTTACGGACCGAGGCAATCCCAAGGGCAAGAGCTTCGAGTTCTCGCTACGACTTGCGGACAGCAAAGTCTTTCGTGGGGACGATTCGACGCTCGATCCCAAGAAGCCCGTACGCGAGAAGCGGAAGATCTTTGTCTACGTCCCGGCAGCCTACAAAGACGGCACGAAGGCGCCCCTGCTCGTGACGTTTGACGGACCGAGTCACATGAACCTGGTTCGCAACGCACTCGACAATCTGACGATTTCTGCAGACCCTGACCGCAAGCTGCCCGCTTTTATTGTGATTGCCGTTGAAAACGGCGGCAACGACGGCAAGGGGAGCGAGCGTGGGCTTGAATACGATACGATGTCCGACCGCTTCGCCCGCTTCATCAACGACGAAGTGTTGCCGGCCGTGCTGACGAATGCAGACATCAAGGCGGCGTATCCCAAGATTGCCTTCACGGAGAATCCGTGGGGCAAGGCCGCGATGGGATGCAGTTCTGGCGGAGCGGCGGCGCTCACCATGGGCTGGTTTCGTCCCGACCTCTTTCGTCGATTGATCACGTACTCCGGCACGTTCGTTGATCAACAGGACGACGATGCTCCAGAAGAAAAGGGCTATCCGCTCGGCGCGTGGGAATACCATTCCAGTATGAAGTTGATCGAAACGAGCGAGAAGAAGCCGCTGCGAATCTTCACGCACGTGTCAGAGAATGACATTCGCGCCAAAGATGCGGAAGAAACGTATCACAACTGGGTGATGGCCAACGAGCGGACCGCGGCAGCGCTCAAAGCCAAGGGCTACGACTATCGATACGTATTCAGTCGTGCCACCGGACACTGCGATCGCAAAGTGTTTGAGCAAACTCTGGCGGACACGCTCGTCTGGATGTGGCGCGGTTATCACGCGGAGTGAATCTCGCAGGATAAGATATCGAGCATAGACGTTACGTGGCCCGCCTCTCGCCGGAGTCTGTTATGCGTGCTCTGTACATGGTCGGCTGGTTGTCGATGGTGCTATTTCAGCAAGCCGAAGCGTTCTCCCATCGCTGGTACGTGGACCGCCTGAATTTTGCATGCTTCATCGCGATGTAAGGACTCGATGCGAACAACGCTTGTCGTAATCCATTCGTTGAACGCCCGAGGTAGGCTTTGGTGAGCACTCAAGATGCCTTCTCTGCGGACTACGCAATGGCGCGACAGCAGTTTCGGCGATCGTCCCATCTATCGCCCTCGTGCGACTGGGTCTTCCAGCCGCATACTCGCGGGCAGCAAGTTGCTAGAGGGACCGGCGAGTTGGCCGCGGACAACGCGACGCCGTTGCAAGAGGGCGCGAAAGCACAGCTCGATACAACACCGAATTGAAGGGGCCGCATGTCGCAAGGTCAGGATCTCAGGAGTCAAATCGCGCAACTTGATACCGCAGCTCGTCGTTCGCTGGAAGATGCCGCGGGACTGGCGCTAAGCATGCGGCACGCCCAGGTAACACTCGCCCATTGGCTCGTGACGACGGTCGAAAAAAATGCAGATGTGCAGCGATGGCTGGCATCGCAAAGTGTCGATCGGGAAACGATGGCTCGCCGCGTGCGCATGGACTTTCAATGGATGCCTTCAATTACGCACACTCCAACATTGTCTCACGAGATTGTTGCGCTAATCGCTGCCGCCTCCGCAATGCAACCCTCGAACATCACGACGCTCGACTTAATTCGCGCGGTCATGCTTACTCCGGCGATATATCAATCGCTGCTGCAACTCGCACCTGAGTTCCGCCCGCTCCCGCTGCCTCCTCCACCAACCTCCCAAGACTTGGCCTTTCCTGATTTGATGATGCGCGCCAATGAGAAAGCACGATGCTGCGTGCTGCTCAAGCGCTGGGGTCCGGCTGACAAACTGGCCGGTTCCTGGCAGGGGCCGGGGGTTGTGCCAGCCACCGACGACCGCTTCGAGCACTGGTTGAGTTTCGACTGCAAGTACCTGGCGCCGGGCATGGGCCCATCCGAGGGAATCATCAGTCTGTACACGGATGGCGACGACCCGACGATCGGTGCGGCATGGCACAGCCCCACTGCTACGTTGAAATACGCCGAGGGCCTGCCGCTCTTCGGGCATACCGCGCTTTCGCTTCCTCCGCCGATCGAGCTGTCGGCCGAGGACAACGAACTATACGAAAAGGCATGGCAAGCAGACTGCCCGCTCTACACCGAATTGGCGCTGGCTGTGCTGGGTGGTTGGCACTTCCCTTGGCCTGACGGAGACTGGGAGGAACTCCGCGATGGGCGGTTGCTAGCCTGGACAATTGCGGAGTCCGAACCGTGGGTTGAGTTGTGGCAAGAGTCCGATGGCTTTCGAGTGCGTCCTCGGACGAAGTGAAGTCGCAATCCATTCGTTGAACGTCCGAGGTAGTCTTTGGTGAGCACTCAACATGCCTTCTCTGCGGACTATGCGACCGCGCGACAGCGGTTGCGGCAAGCGGCCACGCAGCTTGGCTGGCAGTTAGAGGCCCATCCTATCGGCATCGCCGCACCCGCGGGCGAGGACCTGGCGGTCGATGTCGCCTGCTCTCCAGGGGGCGACTCCGACCGGCTGCTGGTCATTTCGTCGGGCGTTCACGGCGTGGAAGGATTCTTCGGGTCGGCAGTGCAGGTGGCCTTGCTCGAACAGTGGGCTTCGCAGGGGCCTCCGCCGGTAAGGTGCGTCTTTCTGCACGCGCTGAACCCGTTTGGGTTCGCGTGGCTGCGTCGTTTTGATGAGAACAACATCGATCCGAACCGGAACTTTCTGCTGCCGGGCGAACGATACGAGGGCTCGCCCGCGGGCTACGCGGGTCTCGATGCATTGCTGAACCCTCGACGGCCTCCCTCGCGCTGGGAGCCGTTCACGCTCAATGCCCTATATGCCATCGCCCGGCATGGCATGGCAGAGCTTCAACAAACGGTGGCCGCCGGCCAGTACGGCTTTCCGGCAGGGCTGTTCTTCGGCGGCGCGGGTCCGTCGCGGATGCACCAGCTCTTGGAGCAGAACCTGGGTCGCTGGGTGCGCGGAGGCCGCGACGTGGTTCATCTCGATTTTCATACTGGTTTGGGTCCCATGGGAAGCTGCAAGTTGCTGATCGACTACCCGCTGAGCGAACTTCAACGCACCCATTTGACCGAGTGGTTCGGGGCGGATTCTTTCGAGGCCTTCGATTCCAGCAACGTCGCCTACGACATGCGCGGCGGGCTAGGCCGGTGGTGCGTGTCCCGCAATTTGGCTCCGAACTATCTGTTCGCCTGCGCGGAGTTCGGCACCTACGGTCCGATTCAGGTGCTCGCGGGCCTCCGCGCCGAGAACCAAGCGCATCATTGGGGGACCCCGACGGCAGCTTCGACCGTTCGAGTGAAGCAGCGGCTCAAAGAGCTGTTCTGTCCGTCCTCCGAAGCCTGGCGTTCCCAGGTTCTGAAACACAGCATGGAACTGGCCGATCAGGGAGTCCAAGGCCTGATGACGGTACGCCACGACGGCGCGGGCGGTAGCTAGCGTCGTTTGGCCACGCAAGTTTGCTCAAGAATCCAGACCGAATTCTCCGTTGAAACCAGTCGGCTAGGGCGGTCCGACCTCCCCCTCCCCTGGCGTCCCTTTCCGCCCGCGATACCATAGGATTCGTTCCCCTGGCGTTCGCGTTGGTTCGCCCCCCGGCGGTTTCCTGGGGCTGGCGTTTGGCCCGCGTTTACCCTGCGCCCGGGCCTCCTCCACCCTCGACGCCACGCATGAAAACGATCCGCAAGCTCCTGGTCGCCAACCGCAGCGAAATCGCCATCCGTGTGTTCCGCACGGCCCACGAGTTGGGCATCCGCACGGTCGCCATCTACTCGCACGAAGACCGCTACGCCCTGCACCGCTTTAAAGCGGAAGAGGCCTACCAGGTCGGCAAGCCCGGCGAGCCGATTCGCAGCTACCTCGACATCGAAGCCATCCTGGCCATCGCGCGGCTGCAAGGAGTCGACGCCATCCACCCGGGCTACGGCTTTCTCTCGGAGAATCCCGAACTGGCCAAGGCCTGCACCAAGTACGGCGTGCAGTTCGTCGGCCCGCGGGTGGAGTTGCTGGAGCAGTTGGGCGACAAGACGGCCGCCCGCGAGATCGCCCGGCGTGCCAATGTGCCGATTCTCTCGGGCAGTCCGCATGCCTTGGTGAGTGTGGAAGAAGCCCACGAAGTGGCCAAAAAGCTGGGCTACCCGGTGATGCTCAAGGCGGCCAAGGGGGGCGGCGGCCGCGGCATGCGGGTGGTGATGGACGCCGACAGCCTGACGGCCAACTTTGAGCAGGCCCAGCGTGAGAGCTTGAGCACCTTCGGCAGCTCCGATGTCTTCCTGGAGAAGTTCATCTCGCGTGCCCGGCACATCGAAGTGCAGTTGATGGGGGATCAGCACGGCAACCTGGTCCACTTGTGGGAGCGCGACTGCTCGGTGCAGCGTCGGCACCAGAAGGTGGTCGAGATCGCCCCCGCGCCGAACCTGGACCCCAAGGTCCGTCAGGCGCTGTGCGATGCTGCGATCGCCATCGGCCGCGAAGTCCGCTACGAGAGCGCCGGCACGGTGGAGTTTCTGGTCGACGCCGACACGAACCAGTACTTCTTTATTGAGGTCAATCCGCGAATCCAGGTGGAGCACACTGTCACCGAGCAGGTGACCGGCTTTGACATTGTGAAGTGCCAGATCCTGGTGGCTCAGGGCGCGCCGCTCTCCGATCCCGAGATCGGCCTCGACAGCCAGGACAAGGTCCGCACGAACGGCTTCGCCGTGCAGTGCCGCGTGACGACCGAAGATCCCGAGAACCGCTTCGTCCCCGACTACGGCCGCATCGCCGTCTATCGCTCGGCCGGCGGCATGGGCATTCGCCTGGATGCCGGCACGGCCTTCTCGGGCGCGCAGGTCACTCCGTTCTATGACTCGATGCTGGTCAAGGTGACCGCCTGGGGCCGACGCTTCACCGACGCTACCCGGCGAATGGAACGCTGCCTGCAAGAGTTCCGTATCCGCGGCGTAAAGACGAACATCCCGTTCCTCACGAATCTGATCAACCACCAGACCTTCCTGGAGGGCAACTGCACCACGCGGTTCATTGATGAATCGCCCGAGCTGTTCCTGATGGTGGCCCGCCGCGATCGGGCCACCAAGCTGCTCAGCTACTTGGGCGATGTGATCGTGAACGGCAACACGCTGGTCAAGGGGCGCCCCAAGAGCACGCGCCGCGACCCGGCCCCCATCCCCAAGTACGACGCCACGCAGCCGATCCCCCCGGGGACCAAGCAGCGGCTGCAGCAACTGGGGCCCAAGAAGTTCAGCCAGTGGATCCGCGATCAGAAGCCGCTGTTGATCACCGACACCACCTTCCGCGACGCGCACCAGTCGCTGCTGGCCACGCGGCTGCGAACCTACGACATGCTGAAAATCGCCGATGCTTACGCGCGGCTGACTCCGCAGTTCTTCTCGCTCGAGATGTGGGGCGGGGCCACATTCGATACCTCGATGCGGTTCCTCAAGGAATGCCCCTGGCAGCGCCTGGCCGACATGCGCGAGCGGATTCCCAACATCCTCTTCCAGATGTTGCTGCGGGCGTCGAACGCGGTCGGCTACACCAACTATCCCGACAACGTGGTCGAAGAGTTCTGCCTGGAGTCGGCCAAAGCCGGCATTGATGTGTTCCGCATCTTCGACCCGCTCAACTGGGTGCCGAACATGCGGGTGGCCATGGAGGCCGTGCAGAAGACCGACGCCCTGTGCGAAGCGGCCATCTGCTACACCGGGGATCTGCTCAACCCCGCCCGGCCCAAGTACAACCTGAAGTACTACGTCGATCTGGCCAAAGAGCTGGAGAAGATGGGGGCCCACATCCTGGCGATCAAGGACATGGCTGGCCTGGCCAAGCCCTATGCCGCGCAGTTGCTGGTGAAGACCCTGAAGGAAGAGATCGGTATTCCGGTCCACTTCCACACGCATGATTCCTCCGGCATGCAGACCGGCGGCATCTTGAAGGGGGCCGAGCACGGGCTGGATATCGCCGACGCGGCCTTTGCGCCGATGTCGGGGCTGACCTCGCAGCCCAACCTCAACTCGCTGGTCGAAGCCCTCCGCTTCCAACCGCGCGAGACCGGCCTCGACCCCGAGAACCTGCGGCAGATCGCTTACTACTGGGAAGCCGCCCGGGAGTTCTACACGCCGTTCGAGAGCGGCATGAAGGCCGACGATGTGAACCTGTATCTGCACGAGATGCCGGGCGGGCAGGTCACCAATCTGTTCGAGCAGGCCCGGGCCTTGGGGCTGCACTCGCGCTGGCAGGAGATCTGCCGCATGTACGCCGACGTGAACCAGCTCTTCGGCGACATCGTGAAGGTCACGCCGACCTCGAAGTCGGTGGGCGATATGGCCCTGTTCCTGGTGGCCAACAATCTCACGGCCCAGGACGTCGTCGACCCCAAGCGCGAGCTTTCCTTCCCTGAGTCGGTTGTCGATCTGATCGCCGGCCGCATGGGCCAGCCGCACGGGGGATTTCCGCCTGCGGTGGTCGAGCGGATCCTGCGGGGCAAGGAGTCCTTCAGCGAGCGTCCGGGGGCCAGTCTGCCGTCGACCGATTTGAAGCAAGCCGCCAACGAACTGCAGAAAAAGGTCGCCCGCCAGCCGAGCGATCAGGAAGTGCTGAGCTATGTCCTCTACCCGCGCGTGGCCTTGGACTTTGCCGCCCATACGCTGGCCTATGAAGACACCAGCGTGCTGCCGACTCCGCAGTTCCTGTACGGCATGCAGGCCGGCGAAGAGATGGCCGTGGAGATCGAGCGCGGCAAGACCCTGATCGTCAAGTTTCTGACCGTCAGCGATCCGCACAGCGACGGCAGCCGCACGGTCTACTTCGAGATGAACGGTCAGCCCCGTGCGGTGACCGTGATCGACAAGTCGCTGGAAGCCGAGGTTCCCAAGCGTCCGCAGGCCGATCCCAAGGATCCCAAGCAGGTCGCCGCCCCGATGCCCGGCCTGGTGGTCACCGTAGCCGTGAAGGCGGGCGATCCGGTCTCGCGCGGGCAGAAGCTGCTTTCCATCGAAGCGATGAAGATGGAGACGACGCTGTACGCCGAGCAGGATGGCAAGATCGCCGAGGTCCTGGCCGGCCCCGGCACGCAGGTCGAGACGGGCGAGCTGCTGGTGAAGTTGGAGTAAACGCCCCATGCCCACGCGACATATCATCGCCATCGGTGGAGGAAGCCTGCTCCCGGAGTCCCACTTCGAGCGCTACATCCTGCAACATGCCCCGGCCAACCCGCGGGTGCTGTTCGTGCCGACCGCCTCGGGCGATTCCGACAGCTACATCGTTCGCTTTTACAGCTCCTTCACCAAGCTGGCCTGCCAGCCGCGGCATCTCACCCTCTTCAACCATCCGGCCAACCTGGCCGAGATCATGGCCGACTGCGATGTGCTGTTCGTCGGCGGCGGCAACACGCGCAACATGCTGGCCATCTGGCAATCGTGCGGCATGGACGAACTGGTGCGGCAGGCCTGGGAACGGGGCGTAGTCCTGTGCGGGCAAAGCGCTGGCGCGATCTGCTGGTTCGATCGCGGGCACACGGATTCGTGGGGACCGCTTCGACCGATGAGCTGCCTGGGCTACCTGAGCGGCAGTTGCACTCCGCATTACGACGGCGAGCCGGAGCGCCGGCCTTCGTACCAGGGCTATGTGGCCTCCGGCGAACTGCCAGCCGGCTACGCGCTGGATGATGGCGCGGCGGCCCATTTTGTGGATGGCCAGCTGTTGGAGATCGTGGCCAGCAAGCCCAAGGCCCGTGGGTACTATGTGCGGGCCGAAGCGGGCCGCGCGATCGAAGAGCCGCTCGCCACGCGGTACCTGGGGACGTAGCGCTCTTCGAAGTTCGATACGCTGTAGGGAACGCCCTCAGTGGCGTTCCGGATCCCTGGAACATCGATCCATTCGGGACCGGTTGAATTGGAAGCGTTTCGCCTCCGCGCGGAACGCCACAGAGGGCGTTCCCTACAGACTACTGGTCGCAAATTCTGCGTGGTCCCGACTAGTTCACCACCAGGCGGCTGTCTTCCAACTCGACTCCGTGGACGGCCCGCACGTCATTGATCTTCACACCCGTCGAAAGGCTGGTGCTCACCTTCGCTCGGCGCTCGATCCCTTCCGCATCGCGATAGCGGACCTGGTAGGGGATGCCGCTGATGCCCACGAGCGCGGCCCAAACGAAATCGCCATCGGCAATCTCCAGGACTTCGCCCCCGTGGGCAGCGAAGTATCGGCGGATTCGCCGGCGGTCCAGGATATAGCGTACGACCGTCGCCAGAACGACCACGGCCGCAACTGCCAGCACCCCAAACCACCGTAGCTCTCGCGGATCCATCGTATCCCTTTCGACCACTGCAAACTTCGAGACGACATGACTCGAGTGAAAACGGGGGGTTCACCCGCTTGGATCAAGGCGTTTTCTGACGAAATGCCCGACGTTCAAAGGCGTTGTTGTCAACCAAGATAGGCACAGGACGGGCAACTTGCCTTCGTCCCCGCTTTGCCCCACAATCGCGTATAGTAGCAGGCACACCGAGAGGCTGTGATCGTATTACTTGCCTTCTCCACTAGCCCGACGCGCCAGCGAGGGGAACCTGGTGGCGAAGTCGCCTAGAGCTTCCCCTCGCTGGCGCGTCGGGCTAGTGTTGCGTTCCGACACACCACAATAAGCCGACGGCACACGGAGTGTGCCTGCTACTATACGCGCGCCCTCGCTACTTTTCCCTTCCCGTCGGGTTTCATCCTGGCTTCAATCTCCCTCCCTCACAACCCTCCCAACATCCCATGAAACAAGGCGACTTGAGCCTGGGCTCGGCACGGCTGTACGATGCCCTGAAGAAGCTTAAAGTACAGTGGGAAGACACCCGGGCCGTTTGGCAGGATCAGGTGGCCGAGGAGATCGAGCAGCAGCAGCTGACCCTGCTGGAAGCCGAAGTGACCCGCGCCGTGGAAGCGATCAATCGTCTGACCCAGGTCATGTCTCAAGCCCGTCAGGAAGTCGAGTGACCATGTCGGATCTTATCGCCGAAGAGCGGCAGTTGGTGGAGGATCTGGCACGGCTGGTCGCCTGTCGGGCCGAAGCGGAAGAAGCGGTCGAGAGCGCTCGCAAACGGGCGATGACCGAGGCCGAAGAGACCTTCAGCCTCGCGCGGACGGCGCTGACCGCCCAGATCGATCTGGATAAGGAGCGTGCGCTGGCCCAGCTCGAAGCGGCCAAGAGCAAGGCGGCCGATGAGTTCGCCGCCGAACAGACGCGGCTCGAGACCGAGTACGACGAAGCCTGCGAGCGGCTCGGACTGGAATTGGGCAACAGCGAAGAGGACGCCCAGCGCGAATACAAAGAGTCGCAGTGGCAGACAAGCACGCTGCACGAGGCCGAAAAGAACAAGCCGCAGCAATTCTATGACGAGTTGATCCGCGAGCTGAACGAGGCCCTGCTCCGCATCGACGAACTGACCGCGCAGGTTCAGAAGCTTATCGTTGAGAACCGCCGGTACCAGGAGTTCTCGAAGCAGGTCCCCGCCGCGCAGCCGCAGCAGGCGCTGACCACGGCCGAGCCCTTCAACATCCTGCGAGAGAATTTGGCCGGCGCCGAAATGCTGGTGGCGCAGTTCGCCAATCTCTCGCTCCCGCGATTCTTTCAGGCCGAGAAGGCCAAGGCCGGCTTCACGGCCGTTTATCAGCCGCTTGACCAGGCCCTGACCGAACTGCGAGAGGTCGCGCCGCGCTGCGCCCAGATCGCTCAAGCCACGCTGGAGCGGATGAAGCACGAAGTCGAGCAGCGCCGCGTGCTGGGACTGAAGCGGGCCGAAGACAAATTCAAGCGCAAGTCGAACGAGATCAAAGCCCGTCGGGACTGGGTCATGAGCCAGACCGAGGCCAAGTACCCGCCGCTGTTGCAGGAACTGGCCAAGCGCCGCGAGGCGGTGCTGATGAAGCTCGACGCCGAGCACGGCTGGCAGCGCAAGGCCCAGATGGCCGCCTTCGACAAGCAGTTTCAGGAGCTGCGGGCCGAGTTCGATCGCAAGCAGGCCGCTGCTCTCAGTCAGTACGAAGAGGACTTTGGCGCCCTCTCGCAAGCTTGGCAGCAGGGCCTGTTCGAGGCCATGGCCAGCGCCACGCGGCTCACCGCCGAGAGCAAGCAGCAGTTCCCCGCCTGGGACGATCCCTTCTGGAAGAAGTGGACGCCGACTTACGACTTTCCCAAGCTGCTCCGGCTGGGCCGTTTTGAAGTCGACATCGCCAAGCTCCCGGGAGGCATCCCCGAGGATGAACGCCTGCGGGCGGTCTCGCTCCCTCCGTTCCATCTTCCGGCAGCCGTCCCGTTTCCCGAGCAGGCCAACCTGCTCTACTCGGCCAGCGACTCCGGACGCGGGCAAGCCGTGCAGTCGGTGCAGGCCGTGATGATGCGGCTGCTGTCCACCATTCCGCCCGGAAAGCTGCGGTACACGATCATCGACCCGGTCGGCTTGGGCGAGAACTTTGCGGCCTTTATGCATCTGGCCGACTACGACGAACAACTCGTGGCCAACCGCATCTGGACCGAGCCGGGCCATATCGAGCAGCGGCTGGCCGACCTGACGGAACAGATGGAAAGCATCATCCAGAAGTTCCTGCGCAACGAGTTCCGGACCATCGGCGAGTACAACGAGCAGGCCGGCGAAGTGGCCGAGCCCTTCCGCATCCTGGTGGTGGCCAACTTCCCCACCAACTTCAGCGAGTCCGCCGCGCGACGCCTGGTCAGCATTGCCAGCACCGGCGCTCGCTGCGGGGTGCATACGCTGGTCACGGTCGATGCCTTGAAACCGATGCCGCCGGGGTTCAACCTGCGCGATCTGGCCGCCGTGTGTCAGTGCCTCGTATGGGAAGAAGGCCGATTCGTCTGGAAGGGCCCTTTCGAGTCGTACCCGCTACTGCTCGATGCCCCGCCGGCCGCCGATCTCTCGACCCGCATCCTGCGCGAGGTGGGCGAGCGGGCGCGTGACTTCGGCAAGGTCGAAGTCCCCTTCTCGAAGATCGCCCCGCCCGAAGAAGAATGGTGGAAGGGGAGCACCTCGAAGGGGATCTCCGTCGCGCTTGGTCCGGCCGGAGCCACCAAGCTACAGCATCTGAAACTTGGCTCGGGAACCTCGCAGCATGTGCTGGTGGCCGGCAAGACGGGCTCCGGTAAGTCGACGCTGCTGCACGCGATGATCACGAATCTGGCCCTCTATTACAGCCCCGAAGAGGTCGAGCTGTACCTGATCGACTTCAAGAAGGGGGTCGAGTTCAAGACCTACGCCACGCATGGGCTGCCGCACGCCCGGGTGGTGGCGATCGAGAGCGAACGCGAGTTCGGCCTGAGCGTCCTCGAGCGGCTCGATGCCGAACTCAAGCTGCGCGGCGATTTGTACCGCGACGCCGGCGCGCAGGATCTGGCCAGCTACCGCAAGGCGGCCGGGCCCGATGTGGTCGCGCCTCGCATCCTGCTGATCGTCGACGAGTTCCAGGAGTTCTTCACCGAAGACGACAAGATTGCCCAGAACGTCTCGCTGCTGCTCGACCGCCTGGTCCGGCAAGGCCGGGCCTTCGGCATCCATGTGCTGCTGGGTTCGCAGACGTTGGGCGGAGCCTACAGCCTGGCCCGCAGCACGGTGGGGCAGATGGCAGTCCGCATCGCCCTGCAATGCAGCGAGGCCGACGCGCACCTGATTCTGAGCGAAGACAACACGGCCGCGCGGTTGCTCTCGCGCCCCGGCGAGGCGATCTACAACGACGCCAACGGTTTGATCGAGGGCAACCATCCCTTCCAAGTGGCCTGGCTGCCGGATGAGACCCGCGAGAAGTACTTGAAGTCGGTCACCGAACTGGCTCGCAACCGCGCCGCAGGTCGGGCGCGTCCTCCGCAGATCATCTTCGAGGGGACCGTGCCGGCCGACATGGCCAAGAACCCGCTGCTGGTCAATCTGCTGGCCGAATCGGCCTGGCCGCCGGCCAAGGGACAATCGCTGGGTTGGTTGGGCGAATCGGTGGCGATCAAAGATCCCACGGCCGCGCTGTTCCGTCGGCAGAGCGGCGCGAACCTGCTGATCGTCGGTCAGCAGGAGCAATCGGCCTCGGCCATGATGGCCGCGGCGTTAGTCGGTCTGGCCGCGCAGCACGATCCTGCTCGGGAAGCGGCCGCCAACCGCCCGGCTGCCGGCGACCCGGCCACTGCCACGCTCGAAGCGTCCAGCGGCCCGAAGTTCTACGTCCTCGAGGCCAACCAGGCCGACGCGCCCCACAGCGGACTGCTGGCCAAGCTGGCCGGCGTCATCCCGCATCCGCTGGCCACGGCCACGCTCCGCGACATTCCCAAGCTGGTGAACGAGCTGGCCTCGGAGGTCGAGCGCCGCTTGCAAGAAGGGCTGACCGACGCCCCGGCTTGCTACCTGTTCATCTACGACTTGGCCCGCTTCCGCGAACTGCGCCGCAAGGAAGACGACTACAGCTTCTCGAAATCCGACGCCCCGGCTGATCCGGCCAAGCAGTTGGCGGCGATCCTGCGCGATGGCCCCAACGTGGGCGTCCACTCGCTGGTCTGGTGCGACACGCTGAACAACGTGAACCGCACCTTCGACCGCAACGCGCTGCGCGAGTTCGAAATGCGGGTCCTCTTCCAGATGAGCCCAGCCGATTCCAGCCATCTGATCGACTCGCCAGCGGCCAGCAAGCTGGGCCTGCACCGGGCCTACTTCCACAGCGAAGAGCAAGGCCGGCTGGAAAAGTTCCGCCCGTATGGGTTGCCGTCGCCCGAGTGGCTGGCAGAAGTGGGAAAGAAGCTGAAGGGCCGCAAGTAGGGCCGCAGTTGGGGACGAGGGACGAGGGATTTCTCCTGGAATCTTGCACCTCACTCCCCAGCCAGTAGACTGATCCCTTCTCTGCCATCTGCCCCTATCCTCCCTCCCCCACGCGCGCACCGACCATGACTCTCACGCCTGCCGTTCTCGCGAAGCTTGGCCAGTTCGATACCCCGACCATCTGCAATGTGATCGAGCTGTTCGATGTCCGGCCGCGCAATGCCGGCTACATGGATGGCCGCATCAAGTGCAACTTTCCGCAGTTCCCGCCGATGGTGGGCTTTGCGGTCACCAGCAGCTTCCGCAGCGATGCCCCACCGGCCGGCGGCGACGTGTACGGCGGCATGGATAAGCAGGTCGAGCTGTTCGCCAAGGTAGGCGGGCCGGCCGTGGTGGTCTTTCAGGATCTCGACGACTCGCCTGTGGCCGCCACGTTTGGCGAAGTGATGTGCTCGACCTACAAGGCGTTCGGCTCGACGGGCCTGATCACCTCGGGCGCAGGCCGCGACCTGGAGCAGGTGGCCGCCATCAAGTATCCGGTCTTCACGGGCAATACGATCTGCTCGCATGCGTACTGCCACATGCTGAACATCGGCGTGCCGGTCCGCGTGGGCGGGCTGGTGGTGAACACCGGCGACCTGCTGCACGGCGACTCGAACGGAGTCACCAGCATCCCGATCGACATCGCCGCGGAGCTGGTCGACCTGACTCCGGAGTTCATCACGGCCGAGAAGATCGTGCTGGACTACGTGAACGGCCCCGGCGAAAAGACGGCGCAAGGCCTGCGCGATTGCCGCAAGGAGTTTGCCGCCGTGGTCGACAAGCAGATCGCCCGAGTGAGCCGGAAGAAGGGGAAGTAGGGAAGTGGCGAGTGGCGAGTTAATACAGCTTGTGTTTTCGGTATGCATCCTCCCACTAGTCACTAACCACTAATCACGAACCACTTCCTCCCCCCCATGCTCTCGATCCTGGCCATTCACGCCCATCCCGACGACATTGAGTTCCAGTGCGCCGGCACGCTGGCGCTGTTGGGCCAACAGGGGCATCGGCTCACCGTCATCACCATGACGCCGGGCGATTGCGGCTCGAAGGATCTGCCGCCGGAAGAGATCGCCCGCGTGCGCAGGGGCGAAGCACAGGCGGCGGCCGCGCTGATTCAGGCCAAGTGCGAGTGCCTGGAGTTCCGCGACCTGTCGATCGTGATCGACAATGATGCCAAGCGGCGCGTGACCGAGGCCGTGCGCCGTGCGCGGCCCGATGTCGTCTTTACTGCGCCCCCGGTCGATTATATGGACGACCACGAGGCGACCAGCCGGCTGGTTCGCGACGCCTGCTTCAATGCCAGTTGTCCGAACTACAAGACGCGTCAGTGGGAGCCCGCCCCGGCCACCGATCGCATTCCGCACCTGTACTACGTCGATCCGCTCGAGGGGATGGACTTGTGGGGCGAGCCGGTCAAGCCGCACTGCTATGTCGACACCACGGCCGTGTTCGAGATCAAGCGGCAGATGCTGGCCTGCCACGATAGCCAGCGGGCCTGGCTCCGTTCACAGCATGGCGTCGATGAGTACCTGGAAAGCCAACGTCGATGGAGCGAGCGCCGTGGCAGCGAAATCGGCGTGCCTCATGCCGAGGCCTTCCGCCAGCATCGCGGGCATCCTTATCCGCACGACAATGTGCTGGCCGAGTTGCTGCCCGGGCTGGTGAAGTAGCTCAGCTCGCCAGCGGCAGACGCGGGGCAGTTCGCCGGTGGACCAGGCGACCCACGCCCCACAGCGCAACCAGCCCGGCCAGCGCCAGGCTCGAGGGCTCGGGGACTACCGTCACGCTCTCGCCCGATGCCGCGAGTTGGGCATTCAGCAGATTGACGTAGTAGGGCAAGAAAGTATCGACACTGGCCGGCAGGTTGGTTTCCAGGGCCCAGTGCAAACCGACCAGGGCCAGTTGCCCGTTGTAGACGGCGAACGAAGGAAGCCCGGAATCGCCCCCCTGAACCAGGGCCTCGCCGTCCACAAAGTCGCGGTCGTAAAGAAAGACGGGACCGATCGACCCGTCGACGTTCGCCAGAAACACCGGATCCGTGCTGTAGGGGCTATTGGGGTCGATGGTGTTCGTTCCTACGCGCTGGGTGGTCACCGTCGATTGGCCCACCGAGAAGATCGGCAAATTGCCGTAGTCGTCGATCGTCGGCAGCACCAGGATGGGGTAGATCGCCACGTCGCTGCTGACCGCCGAAGACAGAGTTCCCAGCATCAGGTCGCTGGGGCCGAACTCCGACACAATCTGAGTCAGCCCCGTCACGGTCCGCTGCTCGGAAGGCCCCAACGGATCATTGCCATGATAGAACGTCAGCGACTGGCCGATCGACGGCGAACTGTGTGCCGCTGCAATGAAATGCGTGGGCGAGATCATGGTCGCCTTGTTGGCGACCCCCGACCAATCATAGGCCGCGCCGATAAAGGCGGGATCGTTGGTGAATCGATCGTATTGGGCGGCGTTGTAGTTGTGGATGTACATCTGCGCCCGTGCTGGAGAGGGGGCGCACACGCAGGCAGCTACAACCAATCCGATGAAGATTCGGAGCATGCTGATTCGCACGGAAGTGACGAGAGAGAAGACTCCCGGCGATTTTAACGGACCGCACACTCCGCAGGTGGAGAATTCAGCGGTATCTGAAAAACCAAACCAACGAGGGGTGGTTGCCCCGCCATTGGATGCAAAGCTCGGCACTTAGGCCCGAAGTCTTGGTCGTTCGGCGACCAAAATATAGACTCAGACCCAGCAAAGACGCGTAGTCTCCAGTTTTCAAGGGCAAGACCCTATGTCCGAGCGAGATGTGAAGAAGTGGGGCCTCCTGCTGTTGGCCGTGGCCGGCCTTCTGCTGTACTGGTCGATCGCCAACAAGCCTTACGATCTTGAAGCGGAAGGTGTCTGGAAGCTCGAGTGGACGCAGGTCAACGGCATGCCGCAGCGCCGCGAGCGCCAGCTATGGTTGATCCGCGGCGCCACGGTTCAAATGTTCGGAGACGACGGAGTCCTTCGCGACACGCTCCGGTTGGATCCGGCCACGACTCCCAAGCAGGTCACCAGCACTTCCATGCTGGAGAAACGGGGAATCTACGAAGTGGTCGGTGAGGAGCTTCGCGTCGCGCAGGCGCCAAGCATCTCGAAGCACCCCGTCGAGTACAAGACGCGGTTTGGAGACCTGCAAACGATCACGTTCCTGCGTCGCGTCTCGGTACCGGCAGGAACGACGGAGGGAATGCTGCCCAAGCTGATCGCGCGCGAGTTCGGTCCCCGGCCCGCCAAACTGGGACGCCACAGTTTCGACACCGAGGCCGAAAAGCAGATTCGGCAGCGTCTCGACGAGATCCGCGAGACTCCCCAGCCTGGCTCGCCCGACACGCCCGAACACATGATTCACAACATCTGGTGGATGGAGCTCGAAATCAACAACGGGGGCTTCCATCAGTACTTCTTCAATCCGACGGGGAACTACTCGGCCGACACCGCCCGGCAACTTCGCTTGATCGGCGCCGTGAAGACGGCGGAAATGATCGAACAGGCGTGCGCCGTCTTTCCCGAAGGCAAGCCGGCAGTCAACTTGGACGCGCGGCGCAAGCAGCTCGAGCCGTTTACGCTCGATCAGCAGGAACGCCTTCGCGCCTTGCAAGAGGCCTTTTACGCACGCGACGAAGATCTGTATGTGCTGCTGCGGGCCTATCTGAAACGAATGCCGTAGGGCGGCGCTGCGTATCTCAACGCTCCGGCTTGGTCGCCGGGGCATGCTCCGGGAAGTCCTTCTCGTAGCGTTTCACCAGCGCGTCGACGTCGGCCGGGACGAGATACAGCTTGCCGCGGATGTTCTTGCTTTCGCCGGCCTTCAAGCCGCCCAGCCTGAAGTCGGAGTGCAGGCAGCAGATCACGCCCTGAAAGAGTTCCTGGTACGGTTCCCAGGCGGTGGCCAGGATCTGCTTCTCATCGGCCGAGAAACACCCGATCAGCCCGTTGGACGGAGTGAGCTTGCTCACGGGGCGCGGGTTCACGTCGTCGGCCGGCACTTGCCGGGGCCGCCAGACCTGGCCGGGAATGTAACGGGCCTCTTTCGCCCACGGCTCGGTCGGCATGCGAGCCAGTTTCCCCTCCAGGAACACAAACGATTTGGGCAGGTACTCTTCGGCCGCCCGCTTCTCTTCCACTCCGGTGAAGCGCGCCACGCGAATGCAGGGCTGCGCCCAATGGGCCAACGAGTCCTTGTCGGTCGGATTGTGGGCTCGCAGTTTGAAATCGACTTCGTCGGCCGTGCTGCGGATCTCGTGCTCGACGGTCACTCCGTCGGTGAGCGTGCACTTGAGCTTGATCAGCCGCTTATCGGGCGAGGCTTCGAGCAACTTCGTTTCGTGCCCAACGGTGGTCAGCTTCCAGTCGCGGTCGGTCGAACCGGGGCGACAGTAGGCTTCCAGGTACCAGATCTTAATCTCGCCGCCGGGGATGTGGGCCCCGGAGACGGTGAGCATGTTCTTATCCCAGGCGAGCGCGAGGGGGTCGGCTGCTTGGGCGGGAACGAGCAAGGCCAGGCAGAGGAACGCGGCGGAGAGAAGCCGGATCGTCATGGGAGAGCCTTTGAGGGTGATGGTGGAATTTGAGATTTGAGATTTGAGATTTGAGATTTGAGATTTGAGATTTGAGATTTGAGATTTGAGATTTGAGATTTGAGATTTGAGATGACGAGGGACGAGGGACGAGGGACGAGGGACGAGAGGCGAGAGGCGAGGGACAAAGCCTACCTCTGATTTTGTACCGTATGTTTCTGTCTACTTCTTCCTTTTTCCGAACTGCGGGCCATCACCGTGGCTCTCTGCAGCCTCCCCCCGCATCTCAAATTTCAAATTTCAGATCTCAAATTCCTTCCCCAGCGCATGAAGGATGAGAAAACGACGGCGCGCAGAATCCAAGAGAGAGCAGCAATCTTGCCCGGCCGCCAGGCGGGCGATTGACGCGAGCCCGGCGCGAGCAGACGCGGAGCCCGAAGTGATGGAAGCGGAGCCCGAAGTGATGGAAGCGGAGCCCGGCGCTGCGAGCAGCGATCCGCTAGAACGAGATGATCACATCGGTCGACATCAGGAACTGGCTGCCGTCGGAGCCGTCATCGAACACCCGCGTGGCGCTGGTGGTGGTTCCTGCCGGATTGCCGCCGGCTGCGTTCCCTTGCAGATCGGCCCAGTCCCAGCGCATTTCGGGACGGATCATCACGTTGGGCCGAGGACGCCAGTTCAGCCCCATGGTGAAGGCGAAGTAGTTGTGATTGATGTACGGGAAGCCCCCCGGACCGGCCACCGGAGTGCGCTGCACGCGATAGTAGTCCTGATCGTGGAACCACTCGAATCGCAGCGCACCAGCCCACATGTCGTTGACTTCGTAAATCAGATAATTCGACAGGCCGTACCAGACTGCGTGGCTGGTGTCGGTCACTCCATTGATCGTGGTCGAGACGCCGCCGGCCTGCGAGCCGCCGACATTCTCAATGACCAGCCCCAGCCGGTCGGTCAGCTGGCTCGAGAGGATCAGGTTCCAACCCCAGCGATCCTGCGTGACGAACGGGGCGTTGCCGAACGGATAGCTGGGTCCCAGGTTGGTGACCGGCTCTTGCCCGGCGATGAACGCACCCGAGAGGGTGATGCCCAGGTCTTCGGCGTCGATCATGAAACCGGTCAGCCAGCTCAGATCTTTGTTTTGATGTCCCCAGGTATCCCAGCCCTGTGTAATGCCCGTCATCAACACGATGTTGTCGCGTTTGAAGAAGCGATTGGGGGGCAGATACACGGTCAGCAATCCGCCCGTGTGCGTGGCCGGCATGCCGTAGACGCGAGCGTACGAGTGCGAGTAGAAGAAGCTGTCGGGGGCCATGATCCGCTCGAATCCGAAGATCGAGTAGAAATGCCCGGCCTTGATTGTCAGTCCGTTGGCTACGGGGGCCGACATTTCGGCATACAACTGCGGCATGGCGATGCCGTAGTAGTTGCCGCTGTTCCATTTGGGCGAGTTGTCCTGCCGCAGCTCCAGTCCGGTGGCGCTCAGGAAGCGTCGATCGGTGCCATAGATAAAGTCGGCGCGTGCGCCGAAGTCCCAGGTGCAGCCATCGGGTTCGATGCGCCGCTCAAGGTACGCATAGACCTGGTTGAAAACCGGCTCGTTGGCCCGATCGTTGAAGGCGACCGGCGTGTTGCGGTTGTTGCCCGGATCGTCGGGGTTCCAGCTATAGCCCGGGTTCAGCCAGCCATGCACCTGCCACTTGCGCGGCGTCGTCGCGCATCCCTCCGAGAACCATTCGGTTGTGCCGTCGACGATCGGTTCGATGCCGTCGTGGTACAGCGACTCGAACGAATCCAACAGGCCGGGCGGCTGATCGTCGCCGATGCCGGGAGGAGGACCAGAGGGAGGTCCCTTCGGTTCTGGCGGAGGCCCTTGCGAAGGATACGCAGTGCTGGGATAGCTGACCGACGGGTAACCGGAAATTCCCTGATTCGCGGGCGCTTGGGCGGAAGATTCGCTGCCTCCCAGCGAAGGACCTGTCGAGGCTTCGCCGGCGGTGGGCGTGATCTCGGTGGTGTACGCGCCCGTCTGCGTGTAGCCCGCATGGGTCTCGGATTTGGGCGGGGCGAGGGTCGGCTCCTGGCCCGACACAGCCCGTACGAGCGCCGCCAGCACCAGGCAGGCGGCAACTTTAAGGGATAGGTGTCGGCTCATGTGGAAACCCCGAACTCGTCGGCCCGCGCGCTGGCCCAAGCGGCCGCCGAGACGTGTAGTCTAGGCGGAGTTTTCGGTTTATCGGATGGTTTCGGACTTTGCCATGAGTTATTCCTGGGATGATTGGGCAAGATGTGCGGGGGGGGAGGGGGGGAAGTGGCGAGTGGCGAGTGGCGAGTGGTTAGTGTTTCGTGATCAGTGACTGCTAGCATGCCCTTGTCTCGTCTCTCGTAACTCGCCACTAACCACTCGCCACTAACCACTCGCCACTAACCACTCGCCACTTCCTCCCCCATGCTCGAAACCCTCTGCGGACCGCTCGCGGAAGTTGAATGTCGACGCATGCTGTCGTCGAAGTGGTGGCTCCTCGTGCGCTGCCTGTCCGCGCTGCCTGCGGCCGGCATCGTGCTGATGACTCTGTGGGTCTGGTGGCTCAGCGTCACCTTTCATCCCACGTTCAATCCTGCGGCACTGGTGCAGTTTGCCACCGTCAGTCTCGAGGTTCTCTTTCTGCTGGTCACGCTCCTTTGGACGCCTGCCCTGCTGGCCGGAACGCTGGCCGGAGACAAAGAAGCCGGCACGCTGGGGCTGCTGCTGGTCAGCCGCACGACTCCCTATGAGATCGTGATGGCGCGCCTGGCCGGCCGCTTATGCCGACTGGCCGTGGTGCTGGCCGGCGGGCTCCCTTTGTTGGCGCTGCTGTTGGGCTGGAGCGGGCTGGGGTTTCTGAATGCGATGGGGCTGCTGTTGCTGCCGCTGGCCACCGCCTGGGGAGCGGCCGGTGCCTCGCTGTTTGCATCGGCCGTCTCGCGCCGTGGACGCGACGCCCTGATCGCCGTCTACCTGACGGGCATCGTGCTGATCTTGCTGGCCATCTTGGTGCGCGATCTGCTGCCGGTGGGGGTCGCCGATTGGGTGCAACCGGTCAATCCGTTCGCCGCGCCGGCCGCACTGCTTTATGCAGGGAACAGCGGACCGTTGTGGCGCTGCCTGGGGCTGTGGTCGGCGATTGGTCTCTTGGGAACGACCGGCGCGGCCCTGTTGGTGGGGCCCGTCTATTTGCGGCAACTTGGCAGCTCCGGTCGGCGCGGCACAGGTCGCGGGCGAGTCCCCCCGCTGGGCGACAATCCCATGCTGTGGAAGGAACTCTACATCGATCGCGTCCGGCAGTTTGGCCGCGTCGGACAAGGGCTGGCCATGCTGCTGGTCGGCGTGATGCTGGCCGGCAGCGTGATCCCCGCGATCATTATCGCCTGGCACACTTGGCGCGAGCCGATCGACACGATTGCCACTGGCGCACTGTTGGTGATGGAGTGGTCCGTCGGCTACACGGCGGTGGTCGTCAGTTGGCTGGTGCAGTGGGCGATCGGCCTGCGCGCGGCGGTTTCGATCTCTTCCGAGCGGCAACAGGGAACCTGGGATGGACTGCTGACCAGCCCCTTGGAAGGGCGAGAGATCGTCTCGGGAAAACTCTGGGGCAGCCTGTTCGCCATGCGCTGGCTGCTGGCCTCGCTGATTCTTTCGTGGACGCTGGCGGTGGTCTGCGGGGCGATCTCGCCCGGCTGGTTCGCGCACGTGGTAGCCGACACGATCCTGGCCGGCGCGTTCATGGCGGCCGTCGGCATTTGGATCTCCCTCTCAACGACTAGCACCACCGAGGCCATGGCCAGCGCCATCGGCGCGTGGATCGCCGCGGCCGTAGGAACCTCGATTCTCGCCGGCCTGCTGGTGGCCGTGTTGATGCTGGCCGGCCTGCTGCTGCAGGAAGTCGCCCGGCGGTTCGGTTCGGCCATGGCGCCCACATTCCCTTTCGAGACAGCCTATGCGTTGAGCCGCTCGAGCCTCTATTTGCTGGCGACGTTCATGATGGCTTGGCACTGCTGGTCGCGATTCGACTACTTGGCTGGTCGTGGCTGCGCAGGGCTGGTGCTGGTGACTCCGAGGTCCACCCCGCGCATCCCCCCGCGCGTGGTTGGTCCCCGCGTGTAGCGATTGGAGATGAGAAACCGAGGGATTCGAGCCGAGGGATGTTACAAACCCTCTCTTCGCTAGCGTCCGCCGGACCTGAAAAGCTCCGCTGGCAGAAGGATTCTCTGTATGTTGCCTATCCCCTCACCCGATATGCCTTGAAGCGTTGTTTACGCTCAAGGAGGGGGTATGCACTGGCATCTGCGGCCGCGGTTCGCACGGTTCGTTCCGTGGGCCATTCTGTTCGCGCTGGGGATGGAATCCGCCCACGGCGCCGATTGGCTGTTTCGCCCGCGCCTTTCCGCGTCCTCGTGCAGTGAGGTTTCCTGCACCGATGAGGGCTGCACCGCCTTCGACGGGATAGCGAGCGATGCGCCGAGCGACCCGACCTCTGCCGACCCGCTGGCGCCGATTGCTAGCGACGAACCGCAGTTGCCTCTGGAGCAGTTCGCGGCCTTGGGTTCCGACAGCGTGGCGCTGGCCGATGTCGGCACGGCCTACATCGATATCGCCAGACCGATGAACCTGGTGCGGTTGCGGTTCGACGCGGCCTACCACTCCGACCGGCCGAATCGGGCCGAGTACTTCTATGCCCGCGGCGCTCCCGTCGGCCCTGGATTGCCGCGGGTCGAGACACAGCTCGACTACCAGGACTACTCGCTCTATCTGGAAAAGACCGTGGGAGACAACTTCTCGGTGTTTGCCGAGATGGCCGCCCATGCCCTGAATCCGACCGTGAACGACAACACCACGGGCTTGGGAGACATGAACGCTGGCTTCAAGCGGGCTTTCGTCAACGATCACGATCGGGTGCTGACGCTGCAACTCAAGACTTTCATGGCCACGGGGGATGTCGATCGCGGCTTGGGCACCGGGCACGCCAGTATCGAGCCGGGCCTGCTGACCTTCCGGCGGATGACCGACCGCTGGAACCTGGCCGGCGAGATGCGGTATTGGGTGCCGATCGAAGGGACGCCTGGCTTTGCCGGCAACATCTTCCGGGCGGGCATCGGCTCGAGCTACACGCTGTGGAGCGACCGCAACGGGCGGCATATCACGCCGATCGTAGAGGTGGTGAGCTGGACGGTTCTGAACGGCCAGGAAACGGCCGCCTCCTCGCCGACCGTGTTCGCCAATCAATCGGCCGCCGGCGACGTGATTGTGAACGTGAAGCCGGGCGTGCGCTTCGGCCTGGGGCCGCGCAGCGACATGTACATCGGCTACGGCCGAGCCGTCACCGGCCCCGTGTGGTACGAGGACATCGTCCGCGCGGAGCTGCGCTGGAACTTCTAAGACGTGCAGTAGCTATCGCCCGCGCTGGCAGGCATACTCCGGGTGGCTTCCACCGCACGGTTTGCAATACACACGGGTCGCACGATGTCGGACTACCTTCGGCAAGTCTACCGCGAAGACGGCGTCCGCGCCCGGCATCCGATCTCGATGGGACCCCTCTCGGAATTGCCGGATGTCCCCGAGGGGCTCGAGGGGACGGTCGTGCTGTGGGATGAAGTCGACGGCGCGCTGTGGGTCGACTTCGGCGAACCCTATGGCGTGGTGATCTGCAGGCAAGAAGACGTAGACTGAGATGCTGGTATCAGCGCCAGCCCCGGCGGGCTGCGTCGCGGGCGAAGTCCTGGAACTCCTGCGGATTGCGGCGCTGCACTTTGCCGTTCGATCCGCGGGCGCGAGCGCCTGATCCAGGCCCACTGCCGGTGGCAATCATCCCCACGGCCACGATCAGCAGCAGCGCGCCGACGGCAGCCGCTGCGAGAACCAGCGGACTGGGGGACGTCCGCCCTGCGTACGAGCGGGGAGCACTGTATGTAGAGGGCCTGTACGAAGTTTGGCCGTACGACGAATGGCCGCGCGATTGCGAAGCGCGGGGCGCGGCGAAATCGACGCTTGGCTCCTCCGGCTCTTCTTCTACTTCGCTGGCTTCTTCTGCTTCTTCAATCGCGGCCGCTTCCACTTCCGGCTCAGGGTATTCGAGCAGCGAAGCCTCGGCCGAGGGCTCGTCGTCCTCTGAGAACTCGGTCGCTTCGACCATGGCCTCGCGGGTCGTCTCGCGACGCCAATCCTGGGCGGTCTCTCCCCCCAAGACGCTCTCGACGTCCTCAGTATGATGGTCGTCGCCCCAGACATGCTGCTGGTCGATGTCGTCGGAACCGTCGCCGTCGGCCAAGGCCAGTCCGCTACCCGTCGTCAGTCGCGAACTGGAGCCCAACTGACCTTCGGCGGTCTGCTCGGCCCATTGCGAGAAGGTGTCGACGGCTGGTTCCACAACGACCACCGACTCGCGACAGTGGGGGCAGCGAACCCGTCGCCCGACGAGTTCCGGAATGGAAACCCGCAACGTGCCATGACAATGCGTACAGAGAAAGTCGAAGGGCTGCATCAGGGGCATCCTGCGGCCGGGGAGGGAGCGCACGACCCGATTCGTTCGGGGAAGAAAATGGAGAGGACCCTGTAGGGCATTCCTCTTAACCTTTTGCACTCTATGGCATTCGGGGGGGTAGTGTCAAAGAATAAATCACCCGATTCTCTGCGGCCCGATCGGGCCTGAAGAAACCTCCCGAACGGGACGATACCACTGACAGAACCAACATAGTTGACCTACCTGACAAACATCCCTAAGATTCGATACCCATACCATGTCGACCGCCACGCCCGATCTATCGATGGGAGCGTCGTTTGTGACCGCCGTCCCAATGCCTAGCTCTGTTGAATCGCCCGCCTTTCCCGCCGAGGGCGAAGATCCGTCGCCTGAGTTCTTGGCCGACCTGGCCCAGCACAGCGCGCGGCTCGAGACGGCGACTCCTCAGCAAATCCTGGCCTGGGCCGCCGAGCGGTATTTCCCTAAGTTGACGATGGCAACCGCGTTCGGTCCCGAAGGCTGTGCCATTCTGCACATGCTGGGCGAGATCAATCCGCAGGTCCACGTCTTCAATCTCGACACGGGCTACCAATTTCAGGAAACGCTCGACCTGCGCGACAAGATCGCCCAGCGCTACGGCATTCATGTCGAGATGAAGCAGCCCGAGACCACCGTGGCGCAGTACGAAGCGCAGCATGGCGGGCCGATCTACAAGACCAATCCCGACCAGTGCTGCAAAGATCGCAAGATTGTGGTCCTGCGCAAGGCCGTGATCGGCTTCAAGGCCTGGATGAGCGCCATCCGACGCGACCAGAGCGCCGATCGGGCGATTGTGCCCATCGTCGGTTGGGACAAAAAGTTCCGGCTGGTGAAGATCAGCCCGCTGGCCAACTGGACCAAGAATAACGTCTGGAAGTTCCTTCTCGACCACGACGTGCCCTACAACCCGCTGCACGACCAGGGCTATCCCAGCATCGGCTGCTGGCCCTGCACGCGGGCCGTGGGCTTGAACGAAGACGAACGGGCGGGCCGCTGGAGCGGCTTTCAAAAGACCGAGTGCGGCCTGCATACCCACGACGACAAGTAGGAGCGGCCCGACGGCATGAGATTCTCCGCGAAGACCGAATACGCCTGCATCGCCGTACTCGAACTGGCTGCCAGCCGAGTGACGGGCGAGCCCGTGCGGATTCGCAATATCTCCTCGCGGCACGAGATCCCGCAGCGTTTCCTGGTGCAGATCCTGCTGCAGCTCAAAGGGGCCGGCCTGGTGGCCAGCACGCGCGGGGCGTCGGGCGGATACCAACTGACGCGAGATCCGGCCGAGATCACGCTGCGCGAAGTGGTGGAAGTGATCGAGGGCCCGCCCGACCTGACACCGGCCAGTAAAGCGGTGAGTTCGCCGGCCGTGCAGGTGTTGGCCAGCGTGTGGCGCGAGATCACCGCCCAGGAGCAGGAATGGCTCCGCAAGCTGAGTTTCGCCGATTTGGTCGATCGGATGAAAGACTCGGCCGGCAGTATGTATTACATTTAAGACTGTGTCCTGAGCTGCTGCGCCTGCGAAGTGAGCCGGCGCGCGGCGGCCCTGCCCTCAGCCCTCTCCAGGTGGCTTATGCGACAGATGATGCTGCTGATGTGCGGCGCGTTGGCCTTGTGCGCGCACTCTCTGACTTCCCCCGCCCTGACGGCCGAGCCGGAGACCGTGGACAGCCTGACCGACGCGCGGCTGCTGCTGGCGCGCCGGGAACTGACGCGCGACGCCAAGGGGGTTTTCATCCTGGCCATGGAGACCAAGCTCGAGAAGCATCTGGACTGGGTCGGGGATATGCAGAAGGGAATCCCCACGGCGGTCGGGTCGCTGTCGAATCTGGAGCGGAACTATCGCGTGCTGCAGAAGAACACGGCGCAGCTCGATCAGCAGTTCAACGTGCTGAGCGCGCAGTATTTGAATGCCCAGGGCGCACAGAAAAACCAGGTCAGCGCCATGCTCAAGGAGGTGACCACCAAGCGGAGCGAAGCCCGCAAGCAACTGGCCGGCATGCCGGCCCAACTGGTCACCCACGAGGCGGCCGTGGGGGCTGCGCGCAAGAGCCTGATCGACGGCATCCTGCAAGGGCTGAAGCAGGTGACTGAAGTCGAAGCGGCCTATGCCAAGCTCAAGAAGGATCCGCTGGTCGACAAGTCGTTGAAGATGATCAGCAAGGCCGAGAAAGAAGTCACGCTGGGACCCAGCGCCGGCTTTCAATCTTATGGCGAGAAGCTGAAGAAGATGGACGACCAGTTGCTGGTCCGCGAAGAGTTTCCGCTGGAAGAAGACGGCAAGACGCTGGTGGCCGAGATTGACATCAACGGCAAGAAGACGAAGTTCCAGGTCCATCCGCAGACGCGGGCCACTCAGCTCAGCGAGTCGGTGGCCAAGCAACTGGGGGTTGTCGTTCCGCCCACGGCCCCCAAGGTGAACTTCCAGGTCTCGAAGGACGAGAAGCTCTCGGTTCCCGAAGTGGAGATCGAATCGATGAAGCTGGCCACGCTCAAGACGTCGGTGCGGGCGGTCGTGCTGCCTGATTCCAAGCTTTCGACCCTGCCGACCGTGGGGGCCAATTTCTTCGCAGGGCGCGTGTTTCAGATCGATGCGAAGAACAAGAAGCTGAAGATCACCCGGCTGGCCAAGGAATCGTAACGCGATTGGTTGGACTGTGCGGTGGATGAAACACGATCTCTGCCCAATCTCATCAGTCCCGCTTTCCTCCTGCGGTAATCCATGCGAGTCATTACGTGGCCGAAAATTCCAGTGGTCGTCCAGTATTTGATGTCGTCTTCAAACATCTAATTGCTGGCGTTCTTCTCAGCGCCGGATCTGTCTTCATTGCACTATTGGTTACTCCGGGCGACCCCACGTCCACCGTGATTGGCACATTTTTCGTATTGCCATGGACGCTTGGGGCATACGGCCTAGGGTGCTACCAGTCGCGCAGATGAGCCCGGATACCAGTCTCTTCGAGGATACCGGTCCGCCGTACGGGATTCACGGATGGTTATCCGCAAGCGATGCATCAACGCAAACGGGGGGCTGGCTGCCCCCCGTTCCGTTTCATCGCGCGTCCTGAAGTCCGCAGTCTTTGGGACTGCAGGCTTAGGATACGTCGAGTTCGATGTCGTTGATGGAGACATCCCCTTCGCCGGAGTCCGGTTCGTTCACGCGGCCCCAGTCGGCCTGGTAACGATCGTCTCCGCCGGTCCGCTCCACTTCGCGCTGGCACTTGATGCACAGCGTGGCATAGGGCAGGGCGTTCAGTCGCGCCATGGGGATGGCTTCGTTGCACATTTCGCACGAACCATACTTGCCTTCTCGCAAGCGTTCGAGCGCGTTCTCGATATTGGCCAGCTCGCGGCTTTCGACTTCGGCCAGCTGAGAGCTGATCTCGTCGTGGGCCGAGTCGACTGCGAAGTCGACGACGTCCCCGCCTGCTTGCTGGTGAAGCTCCTTGAGGAGGCTAAGGTCCCCGGCGAGCGCTTTGCGCAAGGCATCGCGACGCTTGATGAGGATGTCTTTGAGTCGATGGAGTGAGTCTTTTCTTGCCATGCTTCACCTGTGCTTGTTCGATTGAGCTCCGAGTGAAGCCGGCTCGAACGTGGCGGGCAGCTCGATTGACAAGTTCGTTGCGGGCCGGTCATGGCGCGCAGCGATCGTTGTCAGACAGAAAGTCCGTCCGACTCGGGGAGACGAAGATTCTAGAGCCACCCTGTTCCGAATTGATCCCCGCCCAAGGAAGGCTCCCAGCAGCCAGCAATCCCCGAGCGGCACACAACTATAGGACCGAAGTCGTTTGAAGCCATTTGTCAAGATCAAATCACCCGACCGGCAAGGTTTTTTCAATCGTGCCAGTCGGTTGCAAACTCATTCCTCGTTAGAGGTTATGCAAAGCGACCTTGTTCCAACCCCACGCAAGTTCCAGTCCTGTCTCGCTTACTGCGAGAAAGGAGACACTTTTGTTCACGAGGGTTCGTCCCTACCGCCAGCATTCTTTCCGCCGGCTGCCCACACGTCCCTCTCGAACTTGCTATCCGATAATCGACAAAACCGGCAGCTTTATCCACCGATTCTGGGCGGCCCCCGCCAATTGGAGTCAAAGATTCCGCGTGGGACGGTCGATTCTGTGCCTGCACGCTGGTGAATCGTCGGCGGGCCTTGCACGGGGACCATGTCAGCGGGGCGTCACCCCCTGTAAGTACCGACCCCAGAAAGCGGTTAGGATTTTGCTTGACGCGGGTACATCAAAAGGTCCTAATGTGAGGGTCCACGTCGACGAACTTCGGCCGGCAAAGCGTCATCCAATCTGAGGGCGCCGGCCAGAGGTCACTTCACCGCGAGTTCTTCGATCGCCTGGGCAGAGAATCTTGCATAAGATGACGGGTAGGGGCCCGCCGCTTATGTAAGAGGGTCACGTCTCAATCGGTCTGAATATGTTCATTCCCCGACCCATCACCGATGAGCCTTCGCCAGCGCGCGAACCCGTTGCGCCCCCCAACGCGGGTGCGCAGGCGAAACCCAGCGCTGCTCCGGGCCCCGTTCCGCAGATCACCGTCTCTGCTGAGACGCCCGCTGCCCCTGATCCGTCGCCGTCGGCGCAGAACTCATCTTCGGCCCCGTTGCCGCTGCGCGAACAGCGTGTGCGCAGCCGCGAGGACCTGGTCGCCAAGCACGAAGAGGATCTGGCCAGGCTGGCCAAGGAGATCGCCGAGCGGGAGGAAGGCATCAAGGCCCGCGAGGTCGAGCTGGCGCGGCTGCTTGAGGAAGCGCGGTCGGATCACGAGGAATCGCAGTCCAAGACGATCGCGATGACCACCCGCGAAGTCTCGTTGGCCGAGCACGAGGCCGAAGTCGCCGCGCAAGGGGAACGGCTGAAGAGCCTGGCGGCAAGGATGAAGGCCCGCGAAGAGGCACTGGCCAGCCGCGAGACCGAAATCGAAGCCAAGGCGGCCAAGACCAGCAAGCTCGAGGAACAATTCAAGTCGCGCGAAGAACAGTTGAAGGTCCGCGAAGCGGCGGTGGCCCAGCGCGAGACGGGCGTGGCCAACCGCGAAGCCCAGATCAACACTCGCTCCTCGGAACTGATCCAGAAGAGCAACGAGCTGACGACCCGCAAGGCAGAGATCGCCGCGCTGGCTTCGAGCGCCGGGCAGATCCCCAACATTCAGCCGGTGAAGGGCCCGTCGTCGGCCCCCAAGGCTCAGGCACCGTCATTCAACGCGCCGTCGATGGACGCCCCTGTGGTGCGAGCTGCCCGTCCGAGCTCGGCCCCCAACGTGTTGCACAAGGGGCCAGTGATTCCGCCCGATTCGATCTTCCCTGCACCGTCGTCCCATTCCGGGGTCGGCAATGCAGGCGAGCTGCTGGCGTCGGCCAGCGATTTCTCGCATACGGGCGACCTGCTCTCGGGCTCGGGCGAGTTCCTTGACGAGCCATCGATCGTCGAACTCGAGTTGCGCGACGACGAGACGCGCGAGTTCATGAACTCACCCGCCACATCGGCCTTCCGCCCCAATGCAGATCCCAACGCGTTGGGTGCCAATCCGAGCGAGATCTCGGTGCTGATGGCCGACCAACTGATGCTCCGCAGTTCGTCGAAGGGCTCGAGCCTGCCCAACGACGAGGACTATCTGTTCCAGCAGATTCAGCAGAGCTCCAGCGCCAGCATGGCGCGGATCAAGGCTTCTTCGAGCTAGCGCCGCTTACCTTCGAGCCGCGCCGGGCCATTGGGGTCTGATCCGTCGGACTTCGAAATCGAGAACTCAAATTCCGAGATTTCGATTTGAAGGGGAAAGGCCCGCGAAAGGGGCAAAGGCGAGGTAATCAAACGTGGCATCCGTGCCACGTCTGCAAAGTTCCTCCCGTTTCCTCGGCGCTCGTGCCGCGTTACTTCTTGGCGCGCGATCCGTTGGCGCGTGACTTGCCGTTGGCCTTCGCTGACTTCGTCAACGAAGACTTTCCGTTGGTTGGCGCGGCGATCTGCGGAATCTCCTCGGCATCGTTCAGTGCCGGTGAGTCGACATACTGCCAGTCGTCCCCTTCGTTCCAGGGTCCGCGGGCGTCGACCGCTCCGTCGTCTCCCTCGCCGGTCGAGGTGTTGTAGTACTGCACCACAATCTCGGGCGTGGGCTCGATCATGCCGATGGAAAGAGCCGGCTTGCCCAGGCTCTCAAGCGAGATCATGAAGGCCTTCATGTGCGTGATCTCGCGCGTCATCAGAAACTGCAGCGCGTCCTTGGTGCCGGGATCGTCGCAGAAGTTGATCAGCCGCTCGTAAACGATTTTGGCCCGGGCTTCGGCAGCGATGTTGCTGCGCAGATCGACGTCCAGCTCGCCGGTGATCTTCAGATAGTCGGCCGTCCAGGCGGCTCCCATCGAGTTGCACAGGGTCACCCCTCCCCCGCCGGCGATCGCCACCAGGGGATCGGCCTCGGCCGCTTCCCGCGAGGCCTTCATCGGCTTCAGGTGCAGACGGGCCAGCGCGCCAATGATTTCCAGATGGCTCAGCTCCTCGGTGCCGATGTCCATCAGCATGTCGCGGCGCTCGGGATCATCGCAGTTGATGCCTTGGATCGAGTACTGCATGGCGGCGGCCAGCTCTCCATTGGCCCCGCCGAACTGCTCGAGAAGCATGTTGCCGAAGACGGGATCCGGGTCGTCGACATGGACGGTGTACATAAGGGATTTCACATGATGGTACATGGTCTATGCTTTCATGGGGGACGATGTCGTTTGGAACGGTGAGCGATTGACGAAGCAAATGCGATGCCACCTTGAAATCGCCTGACTCGGGCCGGATCGTCGATCTCGAAAGAGTCGACGCGATCGATGGGCGTGCGAACCTCGATCGACCGGCAAGCATCCTGCGCGACGGGCCTTCACGCTCGGCTCTGCGCGGGCTACTGTATTTATTTGTCTCGGCCCGCGCACCTTTCGCCCCCTCGCAGGACCTGCTTCGCATGCGACTTTCGACCGGAATCCCTCGTCTCGACGACCACCTGGGGGGAGGGCTGGTCCCCGGCACACTGACCGTGGTGGTGGGGGCCAGCGGCATCGGCAAGACGCAATTGGGCGTGAGCTTTGCCAACGCCGGCCGAGCCCAGGAAGGTCGGCGCGGCATCATTTTCGACATGACCAGCCGGGGCGATTCGCAGAGTCATGCCGAGTACGCCCAGCGGATGGTGGGGTGGAAGCTCAAGCCGGCCGATCCCGACAAGCGGCCCGACCTTGACCAGTTCTTTCCCCACTGGCAGTCCGCCGGTGAGGACTACGAGAACTACCTGCACATCTTCCAGCGGGCGGGCCGCCGGGTGAACCGCCGGGATCTGGACTTCGATGGCTGGCAGGATTGGAAGAGCGAGCTGGCCGCCAAGCTGGAGACCACCATCGCCTTTTTCTATGGCAACCTGCTGGGAGGGGTGCGACGGGCCGTGGTCGACGGCATCGAGCCGGTCGAGCGGGCTTGCGATTCGATCCAGCTGGAGATGTTTGAGTACGTCTATCACCAGGTGCTTCGCAAGGAATCCGAGTGGGTGGCGCGCGACCTGTTCCGTCAGAAGTACCGCGAGCTCTCGGACCAGATTGCCGCCCATCCGTACGAGACCTCGCAGGTTGGCTGTCTGCTCCTCTATACTTCGCACGAGTCGATGCTCGATCAGCTCATCGAACGACCTTTGGAAGAAGGGGATCTGCTGGCCAACGCCAACACGATTCTATACCTGGGCAAGTTCCGCGACGGGACCAAGATGGGCCGCGCCCTGTACGTGGCCAAGCATCGCGGCAGCGCCTGCTCCGAGGATATCCTGCCCTATACGATCGACGACGGCGGCATCAAGCTCTGACGGGCGTTGTTGCAGAATTTTGGTGACCGGGGAACTTGCATGCCGTTTCGCTGGGACTATCGCGAGCATCTGCATCTGGCCCTGTTCGTGCTGAAGTGGCTGGCCATTAATCTGCCGCTGGGCATGCTGGTCGGCTCAGCCGTGGCCTTCTTTCTATGGTCCCTGGACCGCGTCACCGAACTGCAGTGGCAGCATCCCTGGCTGCTGTTCCTGTTGCCGCTGGCCGGAATCGCATCGGGGCTGATGTACCAACACTGGGGGCAGGAAGCCGAAGGGGGCAACAATCTGGTCATGGAGCAGATCCATGAACCAGGCGGAGGAGTTCCCAGCCGAATGGCCCCGCTGGTCCTGATCGGTACGTTGTTGACGCATCTTTGCGGAGGCTCGGCCGGTCGCGAAGGGACCGCCGTGCAGATGGGCGGAAGCGTGGCCGGAACGCTCGCGCGCTGGCTCGGCTTGAACGAGGCCGACACACGCGTCCTGCTGATGTCCGGTGTGGCGGCCGGCTTTGGTGCGGTGTTTGGAACGCCGCTGGCCGGGGCGATCTTCGCGCTGGAAGTGCTGGCCATGGGTCGCATGAGCTACCAGGCGCTCGTGCCGTGTCTGATCGCCAGCGTGGTCGGCGATCAGGTCAATACCGCCTGGGGCATCGGCCACACGCACTATGCCATTGTCGTCGCCGACTCCATTGCGACTGCTTCCACGGCAGTCACGTTGGACTGGATGCTGACCGGCAAGGTGGCGATTGCGGCCGTGTTCTTCGGCTTGGCCAGCGTGCTGTTCGCCGAACTGACGCACCTGCTGAGTTGGGGATTCAAACGCACGATCGCCCGGCCGTGGCTTCGCCCCGCCGTGGGAGGCTGCCTGGTGATCCTGCTGGTCGGATTGCTGGGCGAGCGCGACTACCTGGGCCTGGGCGTGGCGGCAAATCCGGCGGACCCGACCGCTGTCACGATTCAGTCCAGCTTTCGTGTGGGCGGTGCGGATGCGTGGAGCTGGTGGTGGAAACTGCTGTTCACCGCGGTGACGGTCGGCAGCGGATTCAAAGGGGGCGAAGTGACCCCGCTCTTCTTCATCGGCGCGGCGCTGGGGAATGTGCTGGGCCAGTGGCTCGGGGTGCCGGTCGACTTGATGGCGGCGTTAGGCTTTGTGGCCGTGTTCGCGGGAGCGACCAACACGCCGCTGGCCTGCACGATCATGGCCATCGAGCTGTTCGCGCCGGGCAATGGCTCGCTGCTGAGTTCCGGGTTTGTCGTCTACGCCGCGGTGGCCTGCTTTCTTTCGTACTTCTTGAGCGGGCACTCGAGTATCTATCACGCACAGCGAATCGGCGTGTACAAGACTGAGCATTCGCAGGCGTATCGCGAGGCGGTTGAGAAGGCGAAGTGAGGGGGCGGGCCGATCGCGAAGCGAGCGGAGGGAGCAAAGGGAGCGAAGAGGCGAGGCACAACCCAGGGCCACCGGCGGCTAGCGCCATGCCGCTCCGTTCGATGGCAGGGCACTTCGTGTGAGCGGCAGGGCGCCGCCGGTAGTCCCTGTTAAGTGAGTGCCCAAGGGGGCGAGGAAGGCAGTGCCCCTTCGTTTCAGCCATTGATATGCCTATAATTGATGCGTCGCTAGATCGCGGCGGTTCTATCTCTCAGGCATGCACCATGACGCGGAAACTCGAACAGGAACTGAAGAAGAAGCGTCCGTTCGATTCCCCCGAGCAGGAGGCCATGCTGAATGTCATTCGGACCAGCGACCAATTGCAGATCCGGCTCTCGCGGCTGTTTCGCGAACATGGCCTGACTCCGTCGCAGTTCAACATCCTGCGAATCTTGCGCGGCGAAGGCAGCCCGCTGCCGATTCTGGAAATCGCCCAGCGGACGATCACTGTCGTGCCGGGCATCACCGGGCTCATCGATCGCCTGGAACAGGCCGGCATGGTCGAACGACAGCGCTGCCCCAAGGACCGTAGGGTCATCTTTGTGGCCCTGACCGAGAAAGGGGCTAAGCGGCTGGGGGAACTCGACCGGCCGGTTTCGGAGCTGCACGCCCGGATGATGGGGCACCTGCCGCCGGCCGAGTTGCGCGAGTTGTCGCGGCTGCTGTCGAAGGTCCGCGAAGGACTGCCGGAAGAAGGGGGCGAAGCGGCCGAGTAGGCTGTGTCGAGAGCGCCACTCGTGCTGCTCTCTGTAGGGAACGCCCTCCGTGGCGTTCCGCGAGTAACGGTTGGTTTTCCAGCTTCAAGGAACGCCACAGAGGGCATTCCCTACAGGGGCGCTGGCCACTCGCGTCACTTCATCCCCCGAAGCGCTCGATTCAACCGCAGCACGTTCACACGCGGCTCGCCCCACACTCCCAAGGTGCGCGGTTCGATGTGCTGCGTCACCAAATCTCGTAGCGTTCCTTCTGACACACCGCGGGCCTTGGCCACACGCGGAATCTGCCACTCGGCCGCGGCCGGACTGATGTGCGGATCGAGCCCACTGGCCGACGCCGTGGCCAGATCGACCGGGAGCTTGGGCGGACCTTCGGCCGGTGTGCCCAGCGCCGCGATGCGGGCTTTGACGTTGTCCAGGAGTGCCGGATTGGTCGGCCCCAGGTTCGAGCCGCTCGACGCGCCGCCGTTGTAGCCGGCCGCCGAGGGGCGGCTCCAGAACAGATCCGGGGCCTCGAACGATTGGCCGATCAGCTCGGAGCCGACCAGCTTGTCTCCTTCATAGATCAAGCTCCCGTTCGCCTGATGGGGGAAGACGACTTGAGCGATTCCGGTCACGGTGAGCGGATACACCACGCCGGTGATCAGCGTGAAAAGGGCCAGCAGTACAACGGCCGGGCGAAGTTCTTGGAACATGATTCACTTCCTTACTTGGCTTGCACAAACGTCTACGCCAGATGCAAAACGACCAACGCCATGTCGATCAACTTCATGCCCACGAACGGCACGATCAGCCCGCCCAATCCGTAGATCAGCAGATTGTCGCGGAGCAGCGTGGCCGCCCCGACCGCCCGATACTGCACACCCCGCAGGGCCAGCGGGATCAGGAACACGATTACCAGGGCGTTGAAGATCACGGCCGAGAGGATGGCGCTGGCGGGTGTGGCCAGGCCCATCACGTTCAGTTGATTCAGCGCCGGATAGGTGGTGGCGAAGGCCGCGGGAATGATCGCGAAGTACTTGGCCACATCGTTGGCGATGCTGAACGTGGTCAGCGCACCGCGGGTCATCAGCAGTTGCTTGCCGATCTCGACGATCTCAATCAGCTTGGTGGGGTTGGAGTCGAGATCGACCATGTTCCCCGCTTCCTTGGCCGCCTGCGTCCCCGAGTTCATTGCCACGGCCACATCGGCCTGGGCCAGCGCCGGCGAATCATTGGTGCCGTCGCCTGTCATGGCCACCAGCCGCCCGCCGGCCTGATAGTCGCGGATCATCTTCAGCTTGGCCTCGGGCGTGGCCTGCGCCAGGAAGTCGTCGACGCCGGCTTCGGCCGCAATGGCTGCAGCCGTGAGCGGATTGTCGCCGGTGATCATCACCGTCTTGATCCCCATGCGGCGCAGTTCGGCAAAGCGTTCCTTGATGCCCCCCTTCACGATGTCCTTCAGATAGACAACGCCGAGCGCCTGCTGGTCCTCGGCCACGACGAGCGGGGTGCCTCCCTTCTTCGAGATCTCGTCGACCTGCTGGCGGAGCTTCTGCGGCACCACGCCGCCGCGCTCGCGGATGAAGGCATCGATGGCATCGGCCGCCCCCTTGCGGATTTTGCGGCCATCGAGATCGACTCCGCTGACCCGCGTCTGGGCCGAGAACTGGATGAAGTGGGCCTTCAACTCGTTCACTTCGCGCCCGCGCAGTCCGTACTTCTCTTTGGCCAGCACCACGATGCTCCGCCCTTCCGGTGTTTCATCGGCTAGCGAAGCTAACTGGGCAGCGTCGGCCAGTGTCTTGATGCTGACTCCTTCGCTGGGAATCAGTTCCACGGCCTGGCGGTTGCCCAGCGTGATGGTGCCAGTTTTGTCGAGCAGCAGCACGTCGACATCACCGGCTGCTTCGACGGCGCGGCCGCTCATGGCGATCACATTGGCCTGGATCATGCGATCCATGCCCGCGATGCCGATCGACGAAAGCAGCCCGCCGATGGTGGTCGGAATCAAGCAGACCAAGAGCGCTACCAGCACGGTGACCGTGATCGGCTGGCCTTGTCCGGCTGCGTGAACGCTGTAGAGCGAGAAGGGCAACAGGGTGACGCAGGCCAGCAGAAAGATGATCGTCATGCTGGCCAGCAGAATGTCCAGGGCGATCTCGTTGGGAGTCTTCTGCCGCTTGGCCCCTTCGACCAGGGCGATCATGCGATCCAAAAACGTCTCGCCCGGGTTCACGGTGACGCGAACGATCAGCCAGTCGCTCAGCACCCGCGTGCCCCCCGTGACGCTGGAGCGATCGCCGCCGCTTTCGCGAATGACGGGAGCGCTCTCGCCGGTGATGGCGCTTTCGTCGACGCTGGCCACTCCTTCCACGATCTCGCCGTCGGCTGGGACGATCTCGCCCGCCTCGACCAGCACCACGTCGTCCTTGCGCAGGCTGCCGGCATCGACCAGATCGACACGGGCCGCGCGGCTCGGTTCGGCGAGCTTCTTGGCCTTCACTTCCTTGCGGGCGGTCCGGAGTGTATCGGCCTGCGCCTTGCCGCGGCCTTCGGCCATCGCTTCGGCGAAGTTGGCAAACAACACGGTGAACCACAGCCAGGCACTAATGGCAAAGATGAACCCGGCGGGCGCTTCGCCCGTGCCGAGCAGGGCCTGCAGCCAGAGTCCGGTAGTGAGCAGGCTCCCGACATAGACGGTGAACATCACCGGGTTGCGGATCTGCCGGCGCGGGTCGAGCTTGCGGAATGCGTCGACCACTGCGCGGCGAACAATGGGGGGATCGAACAGCGGACGGCTTTTAGCGTGTGACATATTCAGTCCAGTCTTGCGATGGCGTTCGCCAGGAGGGAACGCGCGGGAGATACCGATCAATCCGGAGCTGATTCCGGGATAGTTCTCGGGGGAAGGTTTCGGGCGATCAGATCTCAAGGGCAGCATTTGCGACTCCTAGCCTGGCGGCGCAATCATTTGCAGATGCTCGACCACAGGTCCCAAGGCCAGCGACGGAATGAACGTGAGCGCACCGACCACCACCACCACGCTGACCAGCATGGCCACAAACAGCGGGGTATGCGTCTCCAGCGTGCCGGCCCCGGTGGGCGTGAACTTCTTTCTGGCCAGCGAACCAGCAATCGCCAGCACGGGCACGATCAACCAGAACCGCGAGACCAGCATCGCGACGCCCAGCACCGTGTTGTAGAAGGGCTCGTTGGCGGTCAGCCCCGCGAAGGCGCTGCCGTTGTTGTTGCCAGCCGACGAGAAGGCATACAGGATCTCGGAGAAGCCATGCGCGCCGGGGTTGTTCAGATTGCTCTTCACTTCGCCCGTATCGGCGGCCGCGTACTCCAGCCCTTCGCCCGTGACGGCCCAAGCGGTCAGGCTCAGCACCACAAGCGGCGGGATCAGGATCACCAGCGAGGCCATCTTCATCTCAAAGGCCTCGATCTTCTTGCCCAAGTACTCCGGCGTGCGGCCGACCATCAGCCCGGCAATGAAGACCGCGATGATGGCGAAGACCAGCATGCCATACAGTCCGCTGCCGACTCCGCCGAAGATGATTTCGCCCAACTGAATGAGCCACATCGGGGCCATGCCTCCCAGCGGAGTGAACGAATCGTGCATCGAGTTCACGCTGCCGTTCGAGGCGGCGGTGGTCGCGGTCGCCCACAGCGCGCTGTTGGCGATGCCGAAGCGGACCTCTTTGCCTTCCATGTTGCCGCCTGCCTGCAGCGGGCTGGCTTGCTGATCGAGTCCCAGTCGGGTCAGCGCCGGGTTGCCGGATTGCTCGGCCCAGGCACACAGAATCAGTAGCGGCACAAAGATCACGACCATCGCGGTCAGCACCGCCCAGCCTTGCCGCGTATCGCCGACCATCACGCCGAACGTATAGCACAGGGCGACAGGAATCAGCAGAATCGCCAGCATTTCGAGGAAGTTCGAGACCGGCGTGGGGTTCTCGAACGGGTGGGACGAGTTCACATTGAAGAAGCCACCGCCGTTGGTTCCCAACTGCTTGATCGCAATCTGCGAAGCGGCGGGGCCTTGGGCCAGGGTCTGCGTCGTAACGGGCTGGCCATCGGAGCCCGTAGTCGGCGACTCGAGCGTCACCGTGTCATAAGGGCGGAGGTTTTGAATCACCCCCTGCGAGACCAGGGCCAGCGACAGCACCAGCGACAGCGGCAGCAGGATGTAGAGCGTGATCCGGGTCAGATCGACCCAGAAGTTGCCCAACAGCTCCGTCTGCCGGCGCGTCAGGCCGCGGATCAGGGCAGCCAGCACGGCAATGCCCGAGGCCGCCGAGACAAAGTTCTGCACCGTCAGCACCAGCATCTGCGAGAGATAGCTCAGCGTGCTCTCGCCGCCGTAGCTTTGCCAGTTGGTGTTGGAGACAAAGCTGGCGGCCGTATCGAACGCCAGGTCCGGCGTGCAGCCGGGCATGCTCTGCGGGTTCAAGGCCAATGTGCCCTGCAGTCGCAACACCGCGTAGGTCAACAGCAACCCGCCCAGGCTGAACCAGAGCAGGGCCGCTGTGTAGCGTCGCCAGTTCATTTCGCTCTTGGGGTCGACGCCGGCCAGCTTGTAGAGCAGGCGCTCCAGCCAGCCCAGCGCTCGGTCCAGACCACAGGGTTTGCCCTCGATCACTTGGGCCATGTACCAGCCCAGCGGTTTGGCCAGTGCAACCAGTACCGCCAGGTACAGAGCCAATTGGATCCACAGGTTGGCCGTCATTGGAACCACTCCGGCTTCAGCAGCGCGCAGAAGAGATAAACAAACATCAGCGCCGAGACGATGGCGCCGATCGCATAGATCCCATTCATGATTGACCTCCCAATCGCTGACACAGCCAGATCAGTCCGAAGGACAGTCCGCCGAAGGCAACGAACAACGCCAGGTAGACAAGGTCCATGGCTATTTCACTTTCATGCAGGAATAACATCGGGTAGCGGCTAGCGTCGCAGCGTCAACAGAATCACGCTGCCGAGCGAGAGCGAAAACGCTGCGACCAGGAAACCGAAGGATGGATACGTCGCGTGCATCATCCCCCAAGCGCCCAGGCCGAAGAGCCAGGTGCCCAACATCTGAAGCGTCATCTGTCTTGCGTGCAGGGTATTCATCGCAGACTCCTCGGGTGCGCCCTCTCGACGTCACGCAAGAACTCTATCCCTGCCCGCGCCAAGAAAGGCTGAAATCGCAGGCCCGCGGCGCTAAGAATGTATCAAGGCCGCGCAAACTGCTGCTGTGTCGGTGGTTGTGGCATCGTCGCCGCGATGCGCGATGCCTTGTCGATGCGTGGCGCGCGGTCTCTAATTGAAGAGCCATGGACAACGCACGACCCGATCCCGAACAACTACTGGCCCGGCTCAAAACCGAAGCGGCCGAGCCTTCGCGTCGCGGCCGCATGCGGGTCTTCTTCGGCTTCGCGGCCGGCGTGGGAAAGACCTATGCCATGCTCGAAGCGGCCCGCGCCGCGGCAGCCGAAGGGACCGATGTGGTGCTGGGCTACATCGAGCCTCACGCCCGGCCTGAGACCGCCGCGCTGACGCTGGGTCTCGACATGCTTCCCGCCAAGAAGGTCGAGTACCGCGGCGTCTTCCTGCGCGAGTTCGATCTGGAGGCCGCGCTGGCTCGCAAGCCGCGCCTGCTGCTGGTCGACGAGCTGGCCCACTCCAACGCCGACGGACTGCGGCACGCCAAACGCTGGCAAGATGTCGACGAACTGCTGGAAGCTGGCATCGACGTCTGGACCACGCTGAACGTGCAGCACGTCGAGAGCCTGAACGACATTGTGGCGCAGATCACTGGCGTGGTCGTGCGCGAGACAATCCCCGACGCCGTATTTGACCGCGCCGATGAGATCGAGCTGATCGACCTTCCGCCGGATGATCTGCTGGAGCGGCTGCGGGAAGGGAAGATCTATGTCTCGGCGCAGGCCGAGAAGGCGATGGAGCGGTTCTTCAAGAAGTCGAACCTGATCGCACTTCGCGAGATCGCCATGCGGCGCACGGCGGACCGCATCAATGTGCAGGTCCAGACCGCGCGCTTGGGCGAGACCCGCGCGCATACCTGGCCCACCAACGAGCGGCTGTTGGTTTGTGTCGGCCCTAGCCCCACGTCGGCCAAGGTCATTCGCACGGCGCGACGCATGGCCTCGGCCCTGCGCGCGCCGTGGATTGCGCTCACGACGGAATCCACCGCGCGAACCTTGAGCGATCGCGAGCGGGCCCAGGTGGCGCAGCACCTGAATCTGGCCGAGCAACTGGGGGCCGAAACGGCCACCGTCACCGGCTCGGATGTGGTGGCCGAGATTCTGAGTTACGCGCTGGCCCGCAATGTCACCAAGATCGTCATCGGCAAGACGGCTGGGCATCCCTGGTGGAAGTTCTGGAAGCGCCCCATCGTCGACCGGCTGCTGGCTGCCAGTGGCGAGATTGATGTCTACGTGATTCATGGCTCGATGGAAGGGGCCGTGCTCCCCGAAAAGCCGACCCGCGAGCTGCCCGTCGACTACTCGGGCTTCCGTTTCGCCACCATGGCTCTCCTGGCGGCCTCGTTGGTGGCCTGGCTATTTCAAGCCGCCGGGGCATCGGAAGCCAACGTGCTGATGGTCTTCATGCTGGCCGTGGTGGTGGTGGCGGTCTTTCAAGGCCGTGGGCCCAGCATCTTCTCTGCGATTGCGGCGGCGCTGGTCTTCGACTTCTTCTTCATCCCGCCTTACTTCAGCTTTGTCGTCGAAGATACGCAGTACGTGTTCGCGATGGGCGTGAAGCTGGTGGTGGCCTTGGTGATCAGCACCCTCATGGGACGCGTGCGCGATCAGGCCGTCTTCGCCCGCGAGCGCGAGCGCCGCACGGTGGCGCTACTGCGTCTGAGCCGGGTTCTCTCGGGCATGGCCGGCCGACTGCAACTGGTGGCCAGCGCCGAGCAGCAACTGCACGAGATCCTGGATGCCGACGTGGCGGTGCTGCTCCCCGATGAGGAGCGGCAAGTGTCGGCGGCCTCTCCGCGCGGCACTCAGTTCGAAACGCCGGCCGAACGCGCTGTCGCCCAATGGGTGTTTGAGCATGGCCGCGCCGCCGGCATCGGCACCGACACCTTGCCGGCCGCGGCCGCGTTGTACCTGCCTCTTCCGAGCCCTGAGGGGACGATGGGCGTGCTGGCCGTGCGCGACACGCAGGCCCCCACGGCCGGCAATCCCGACCAGCGACGTTTTCTCGAGGCCTTTGCCTCGCAGATCGGACTGGCCGTGGCCCGCGACTGGCTGGCCGAACAGTCGCAGCGCGTGCTGGCGCAGGCCGAGGCCGAACGCCTGCGCAATTCGCTTCTCAGTTCGGTCTCGCACGACCTGCGGACTCCGCTGTCGGCCATCGCTGGCGCCAGCAGCACGCTCCTTTCTTCGCACGCAGCGCTCGATGATCCCACGCGCCGCGAACTGCTCGAATCCATCTACATCGAGGCGCATCGCCTGTCGAGGCTGGTCGAGAACCTGCTGCACATGACCCGCATGGAGGCCGGCGCCGTCGAGGTGGCCAAGACCTGGCAATCGCTCGAAGAGATCGTGGGGACAGCGCTCGGCCGGTTGACCTCGGCCCTGGGGAAGCGACCGATCGAGACGGATTTGCCCGCCGACCTGTCGCTGGTTCCGCTCGACGGCCAGTTGATCGAGCAGGTGCTGGTGAACCTGATGGAGAACGCCGTGCAATACTCCCCCGACGGAACGCCCATCGCGGTGCAGGTCCGCGAGCAGGAGCAACAGGCGATCGTGACCGTGGCCGACCGCGGCCCGGGCTTGGCCTCGGGCGAGGCCGAGCGGATCTTCGACAAGTTCTTTCGCGGGGCGCACTCCGGCACACGGCGCGGAGCAGGTCTTGGACTGGCGATCTGCCGGGCGATCGTGACCGCGCATGGTGGCAAGATCTGGGCCGAGAACCGCCCTGGCGGCGGAGCGTCGTTCACCTTCACGCTGCCGATCGAAGGAGCCCCGCCCGCGGCGCCCGCCGCGCCGAGCGAGCTGGCGATTCAGACGACGAGCGACGCGTGATCGACGGCGCTATCGCTTGGCCGGCTCCGCGTTCCAGACCTTGATGTCATCGAAGAAGCCGTCCTTGCCGGCCACGCCCAGTTCGATCTTCGACTTGGTGGCATGCGCAATGCCCGAGGACTTGAGATACCCAGCCGGCTGGCCATCGATCGTAACCCGCATCTCATCGCCGACGGTCTCGACGACCAGCGTGTACCACTTGCCGGTCTCCAGCTTGGCGGGAAAGGTCGCGCTCCGCCCGGCCATCAGCTTGGCGACCTCGGCCTTCTTCTCCGGGTCCTTCCGCATGGTGTAGATGTCGTTCCGCATGCCGCCATCTCGTTCGTCGATAAGGGTCACGCCGGTCAGTCGGACTTGGGCGCGGCAGAGATGCCCATAGTGGGCGCCGGTGAACTTGCGATCGTCGAACTCGACATCAATCATCGATGCCCCTTCAAAGCGAATCCGCACTTCGACCACGCTGTCCTGCGTGGGGATCTCAAGCCCGTGCACGGCCGCGTGCGGCTTAACGGCCGGCTTCCCTTCAGCCGCGGGAACCTCTTTGTCGCGCGTCTGCGTTCCCTTGAGCGTGCCGTTCTCCACGACAAAGGTCGGCACCACCTTGTGCCAGACCTTGGCCGGCGTGGCCCCTTCAAAGTCGTCGGAGAACAGCAGCTCTTTCTTTTCCGCGATCGACTTCTCAGGAACCGACGCCCGATCGGCGGCCTGGATCGGCATCGCGAACAAGGACCCCAGCAGGAACACGACCGCAACCAGACGAATGTTCATGGCAAGTCTCGCGTGAACAGTGCGGGGAAACTCCAGGCATGATGCTTCCCGAGCGCGAGTTATTCCGGCAATGCTGATATTCTCAACGGGCGGGGGGCGTTTCGTGGGCGATGTCGAAGCTCTCGGCCCCTGCCTTCTTGGCCGCTTCCAAGGCTTCGACAAACAGCTCGTAGCGCAAGTCTTTGTCGCCGCGGAAAGTGACCACCTTGTGCTTCGAGGTGGCCAGCAGCAATTGGAGCTCGGCTGTCAACGAGTCCAGGCTCACCTGGTTCTTGTTCAGGTACAGGTCACCGGCCGAGGTAACCGTAATGACGATCTCGATGGGGTCGGCGGCCTCTTCGGTCGATGCCTGGGGCAGCGACAGACCGATCGCTGGCGTCAGAAACGTGGAGCTGAGCATGAAGAAGATCAGCAACTGAAAGACACAGTCGATCAGCGGGGACATGTCCATCCCCATCGGAGTCTTCTTTTGGCGTGCGATCTGCATGGAAACGCCGACCTAAGCCGGTACCTCCGCGGGCTCGGTGGCGGCTTCGCGTTTGGTTGCGTTCCCCTTGTTGCTTCGCCCGGGAGTGCCCAGCCATTCGTCCAAGTAGGCGACGAGCCACTGCAGTTGCAGTGCGGTGGCCCCCGCACGGTTCTCGAGGAAGTTGTAGATGGCCATCGCGGGGAGCGCCACGACCAACCCGAACACTGTGGTAATGAGCGCTTCCCAGATCCCCTTAGCCAGGTCGCTGGGCTGTACTTGCCCGGCTTGCAGTTCAATCTGGTGGAACGCGGTAATAAGCCCCGTCACGGTTCCCAGTAGTCCCAGCATCGGGGCAAGCTGTCCGATCACTCCCAGCCAGACCATCCGGCGTTCCAAATGCACGATCTGTTCCGAGGCCTCGCGCCCCACGATCTGTTCGCGCAGTTCAGAAGTCGCTGCCAAGTGGGCCAGGTAGCTCTCGGCCACACGCGCGTGCGGACTACGGAGCCCTTTGAGATAGGTCCGCGCGTCGTCGAATCGTCGTGCTCGAACCAGCGGCGCCAGATCCGTGACGAACTTCGGAAAATTCCCGCGGTACCATAGGAAGACGCAGATTCGCTCCAACGCTACGGCCATTCCCACGATAGAGGAGGCCAGCAGGGGGTACATGACCCAGCCGCCGCGATAGAACAATTGAGGTAGGGTTTGGTCCCACATGGCATGCCGGCGAGGGTTAAGACGAGACTCAATCGCATTATGATCTGAGGGCAGACGGTGGATGTCAAGGATGTACCCGGCCTTCGTGCGCTCAGATCGATAAGTCATTATCTTGTCGGACCTTGACGCTGACGTATCTGCCCGTTGGTTGTTGACACTGAATATCATCTCAATAGACTACTACTTACCGATGGGTAACTTACCAGCCTCGCCCCGACATTCGAGAGCCGCGTGACGCTCAACCAAGACCGCCTGTTCAGCTCTATGTTGATCGCCAGCGTGCTGCTGCACGGGGCGTTCTGCCTGGCGACGCTTTTGGCGGACGAATCGGACGCGGTGCCGCTGGCATTGCAGCGCGGTAGTGTTTCGATTCGCTTGGTCGCGCGGCGGGTGCCGCCGGAGGAAGAGACCCCGCCGACGCCCGAGTCGCAGGTCAAGCCGGTCGAGCAGACCGAACCCACTCCGCCGGGTGCCCCCACGCCTGAGCCCCCTCCTCCGCCGACTCCCGCGGAAACGCTGATCCCCGTCCGTCGACCAGCGGAACCGCCCCCTCCGACTCCGCAGGAATCGAAGAAGCACGAACGGGCCGAGCGTCCCTTGCCTGATGTGGTACGGACCGAGATTGACATCGAAGCCGATGCCGATCTCACCGTTTTGCGACCCGAAGGGGCCGATGTCGAACAGCACGCACGGGCGAGATTCAATCCGCTTCCGCCGCATCCCGTCAGCAGCCGCGGTCGGGTATTGCTGCTAGTTCGCGTAGGGATCGATGGAAAGCCAGAGTGGGCCCGCGTGCGGCAATCGAGCGGCGTCTCGCGCGCCGACGAGATGGCCCGCGAGTTCGTGGCGCGCGTGTGGCGATTTGAGCCCGCCCGTCGTCGGGGCGAAGCGGTGGTGCAAGAAATCGAGATCCTGGTCAACTTCCAGTAGCCGCGCGCCAAGCCCGGGATGGCGCGCCAGATCGCGCGCCATCTCTGCCCTGCAAGGCCAGCCGTTTAGTAGTTCAAACGGCCGCCCAGGTAGTAATTGGTGCCATCGGCCGGATCGATGCCGTCAGCCCGGACCCGCGAGAAGTAGCGCTCGTTGAACACGTTGTTCACGCCGGCCACCACTGACAGCCCGCTGGTCAGCTGAAAGTTCGTCGTCAGATCCCAGACGTTGTAGTTCGGGATGTAGAAGTTGGCGCTGTTGGAATCGTTGCCGAACTGGTCATCCAGATAGGCTCCGGCGAACTGAATGCGCGTATTGCCGTAGGTGTAGGCCGTACCCACCTTCAATTGATAGTTCGGGGCGTACTGCGGAGTGTTTCCGACCACGTTCCCCAACGCACCCGTCGTGCCCCCCGCGATGAACTTGGCGTCCAGGTACATGTGGGCGGCAAACAGCGTCAGTCCCCCGTAGTTCCCCACCAGGTTCGTTCCTTGCAGGTCGTCGTGCAGGGCCGTGATGCCCAACTCGGCAAACGACTCGACCCCCTTGTGGACCGAGTCGCCGACATTGGTGATGACCGTTCCAAGCTGGCCAATCTGGTTGTCGAACTCCATGTAGAACAGGCTGACATCCCAGGTGAAGTACGGCGTCGGATTGCCTCGCATGCCGATATCGGTCTGCCACGACGTGCCCGACGCGAGATCGCCGGAGACCGTCGTGCCTGAGCCCGCCACAATGGCCTGTCCGAATGTAACCGGACGATAAGCCTGCGAAATGTTGGCATAGATCCGCGTGGTGTCGGTCGTGTCGTAAGTCACGCCAAGTCCGAAGAGGGGCGCGAAATCATAGATGTCGGTTTCCTGCAGCGGCAGGCCCGCGGTCGTGCGGGCGACGTTGACCTGTTCCGTCAGGCCTTGCCAGACGTTCTCCAGACGAACGCCCGGTGTGATTCCCAGCTTGCCAAACTCGAAGCGGTTCTCGGCGAACATCGAGAAATAATTCACTTCGCGCTCGTTGGCACGGGCGACATCGCGGCCGGCATCCGTATCGAAAGGGCCTGTGGAGTCCGTTCGGGGAGAATCGACGTGATAGAACATCAAGCCGCCAGCGAAGACGTGCTGGCCCTCGTCGCCGTAGTCGGCCCGCAATCGGTTCTCGAAGGCCAACGTGCGAAATTCCTGAAGTTCGAAGTTCGCTGTCGCGGATGCCAGACCGGTCGGAAGCGTACCGAATCCGCCGCCGTTCTGTCGTCGGCTGAACCGCGAGTAGTACGTGGCCCAGGCCTTGGCCTCGAACAGCACGTCGGGCGTGACTTCTTCCTGGTAGCCGATCCAGCCGGCATAGCGCCGCAACTGGAACTTGTCGTTGAGCCGCGTGGCGGCATTGCTCCCTGCTGCAAAGTTCGCTCGGGTCAAGCCGCCCGGCTCGCCATGCCGCTCGTCGTAAAGATTAAAGGAGAAGATCGTCCGCGCCGTGGGACTGAGCTGCGTGATGATCTTGGTGCCACCGTAGTTCACGTCGAAGAAGCTGTTCGCGCTGCGAAAGCCGTTCGACTGGCGGTGATGCTGGTAGACGTAGTAGCCCAACGGCCCCGAAGTGCCGCTTGCGGCATTCGAGGTCGAGAAGAAATCGTTCGTGCCCAGGACATTCTCGGTGAAGAACGAGAACGGCGTGTTGGGATCGGGGTCCTTGGTCACAAAGTTCAAAGCCCCGCCCGGCTGTGGACCGTACATCAGCGAAGCGCCGCCATGGATGAAGTCGATGCGTTCCACGAACTGAAGCGGCGGAGTGTAGTACGCTTCGGGATAACCGAACATGTCAGCGTGGATCGGAATGCCATCCTGCAGAATCTGGGTGAACTGGCCGCGATGCGGCTCCAGACCCCGGTAGCCGATGCTCAGAAGGGGCGAGGATTCCTCGCTCACAATCAGCCCAGGCGTGCGCGAGAGCGCCTGCCGCAGGTTGTTGTTGATGATCGGCGGCATGCGACGCAGATCGATGTTCTCGGTCTTTTTGCCTTGATAGATGTGCGTCCCCTGAACGTCGGGCAAGAAGCGTCCTTCGACATCGGTGCTGAACGCTTCGGCGACTCCGCCGAATGACGCCGTGAAGGGGCCGTCGTCGGGCGCCGTGGGTCGCGGCGCGGGGACCTCGACTTCAATCCGCGGCGGCTGTCCTGCACCTGGCGGGACATCTTCCTGCCGCGCCAGCGCCAACGTTTCTTGAACCTCGGGAGGAAGCTCCGCACGAGCCGCGGACGAAACTCCCATCAGAAATACAGCGCCATAAACCAGCGAGCGCACGTTCAGACAGTTGTATGACACGAATCTTCTCCTGATGGCCAGGGTGGATGCGGTCCCTATCGCAACGGCGCGCCAAAATCGCGGCGGTGGAATCAGTACTGGCCTAATCATGACGCCGGCAGACCGGCGTCCTAGTCCTACCAGTTAATCGGCGCATGCCGGACGTGCCATCTATGACATGCGTACGGTGTCTGTCGGAAAGTCCATCTTTGGCGTCGATAGAATCGACATCGCCCGAACAGGCGTCAGAGTCCCGTGCCGGCAAACTTTACCTGGTCGGCAGGACCGCGCCAGCCGTTTCGACCAAAATCCAGCACACGGGCAGTAAGACTGGATCCTGTCAAGCCGACGGCTATCAGCCGAAGTCTTGCGGACCCCCCACCCGCTGTGCGATATTTCGAAGGTCTCCCCACTTTCGTTCTCGGATGGAGCTTGCGCGCGTGATGCAGATCTGGCCCGCGATTGACCTGCGCGGAGGGCGCTGTGTGCGCCTTCAACAGGGAGACTACGGACGCGAGACCGTCTTCGGAGAAGACCCCGCGGCCATGGCCCGGCATTGGGCCAGTCAGGGGGCGGACCGCCTGCACCTAGTCGATCTCGACGGCGCCCGCGACGGCAAGGCCGGCAATCGGGCCTCGATCGAAGCCATCGTTCGCGCCGTCGATTTCCCCTGCCAGTTGGGCGGTGGCATCCGAGACGAGGCGGCCATCCGCGACCGACTCTCGCTGGGCGTGGCCCGTGTGGTTATCGGCACGGCGGCCCTGAAGGAGCCCGAATGGTTCCGCAAGATGTGCCGCCTGTTTCCGGGCAAACTGTGCCTGGGGATCGACGCCCGCGACGGTTGGGTGGCGACCGCCGGCTGGCTCGAGACAAGTCAAACCAAAGCCTACGATCTGGCCCGGCAGTTCCTCGACGAACCGCTAGCGGCCGTGATTTTCACCGACATTGCCACCGACGGCATGCTGGCCGGCCCCAACGCGCCGGCCATGGCCGAGATGCAGCAGACCATGGCCAAGGTGGGCGTGATCGCCTCGGGCGGAGTAACGACCGCCGCCGACGTGGCCCGCCTGGCCGCCGTGCCCATGGCCGGGGCCATCATTGGAAGAGCCTTGTACGAAGGCACCCTGACGCTGACCGATGCCCTGGCCGCCGCCAAGAATGGGGCGAAATAGCGATTGGTCCCTTTCTTCCTCGCATTGCCCAACGAACAATGGACAATAGAAGAAGGGAACTCTTGAGCGGATTGGACGTTGCAGGTGAGCGGCACGGCGCTAGCCGCCGGTAGCCCTGAGATAACGCAAGCCACCAGCAGCTAGCGCCTTGCCGCTCACTAAACCGTTGCCGACCGAAAAAAACCCACTAACCACTCGCCACTAACCACTTCCTCCAGGATCTGCTTCTGAGCTAACCTCTCCCGACCCGCCCAACAGTGAAAAGGATCTCGCATGGCCAACTACACGGTTGCTGATATCCGCGACATTGCCTTCTGTGGTCACGGTGCGGCGGGAAAGACAACACTGCTCGACACGCTCCTCTTCAAGGCCGGCGCCGTCTCGCGGCAGGGAAGCGTCGACGACAAGAACAGCATCTGCGACTTCGACGAAGAAGAGAAGCACCACAAGTACACGATCGAAGCCAAGGCCGTTCATCTCGATCACGACGGCAAGCGGTTCTATCTGCTCGACACGCCGGGCTATGCCGACTTCATCGGCCAATCGCTGGGGGCGCTGGCGGGCGTCGATACGGTGGTCATCACCGTCAACGCCCACTCCGGCATCGAGGTGAACACCCGCCGGATGTTCGCCGAGGCAGGCAAGCTGGGTCTGGGCCGCATTATTGTCATCAACAAGATGGACGCCGAGAACGTCGATTACCCCAAACTGCTCGAGAGCATGAAGGAACTGTGGGGCAACGGCTGCGTCCCGCTCAACGTCCCCATCGGGCACGGGCATGACTTCAAGGGAGTCATCGACACCCTGCATCTGCCGGCCAAGTCCGACGGCGCGCTGATCGATCCGGTCGCAGTGCACGAAGCTCTGATTGAATCGATCGTCGAAGTCGACGAAGCGGTGACCGAGCGCTACTTCGAGGGAATCCAACCGACCGACGAAGAGATCAAACGCCTGATCGTGCAGGCGGTGCAGGCCGGCAGTTTGATCCCGGTGCTGTGCACCTCGGCCAAGCTGGGCATCGGCCTGCCCGAGCTGCTCAACGCGTTGTCGCTCTGCGCCCTTCCCCCCGGCTCGGTCCATCGCAAGGTGACCGACGCCGAAGGGAACAATGGCATGGAAGTCACACCCGACCCCAACGGCCCGCTGGTCGCCCAGGTCTTCAAGACCCGCATCGATCCCTTTGTGCAGAAGTTGTCGTTCATCCGCGTTCATTCCGGCACGCTCAGAAAGGACCAGACCGTCACGGTCTCGGGCGAGCGGAAGCCGGTCAAGATCACGCAACTCTTGAACATCCAGGCCGACAAGACCGAGCCGATCACCCAGGCCATCCCGGGCGATATCGTGGCAGTGGCCAAGGCCGAGGATCTGCACACCGGCCGCACGCTAGGCGACCTGGTGCTGGAGATGCCCAAGTTTCCCACGCCGATGGTCGGGCTGGCGGCCGTGCCCAAAGCCCGCGGCGACGAGGCCAAGCTCTCCGGAGCGCTGCATAAGATCGTCGAGGAGGATCCCACCTTCCGCATCGATCGCGATCCGCAGACCAAAGAACTGGTCATGATGGGGAACAGCGACCTGCATCTGCAGATCCTGCGCGAGCGGCTCCATCGCCGCGACAAAGTCGACGTCGACACCCACGAGCCCAAGATCCCCTATCGCGAAACGATCCAGGCCAAGGCCGAAGGAAGCTATCGCCACAAGAAGCAGTCGGGCGGGCGGGGCCAGTTCGGCGAAGTCCACATCCGCATGCAGCCCTTGCCGCGCGGTGCCGACATCGAGGAGTTCTGCAGCAAGCACAACTTCCCCTCGATGCGGGCCTATCACTACGACGACAAGCACAACTTCCTGTGGGTCGACTCGATCGTCGGCGGCTCCATCCCCAACAACTTTCTGCCCGCCATCGAAAAGGGTTTTAAGGAACGGATCGAGCGCGGCGTGATCGCTGGCTTCTCGGTGCAGAACGTCTGCGTCGAGGTCCACTTTGGCAAGTACCACGACGTCGACAGCTCCGAAGCGGCCTTCAAAACGGCCGGCTCGATGGCCTTCCGCGACGTCTTTCAGCAGGCCAAGCCCTGCCTGCTGGAGCCGATCGTGCACATCCACATCACGGTCCCCACCGACAAGCTGGGAGATATCTCCAGCGACCTCTCCGGCCGTCGCGGCCGTCCGCAAGGACTCGACTCGGCCGGCGGCAATATGCAGACCGTGCATGCCGAGATTCCTCTTTCAGAAGTGACGACCTACGCCCGGACCCTCTCCAGCATCACGGGCGGGCAGGGAAGTTACACGATGGAGTTCAGTCACTACGACGTGGTGCCGGGCAACGTGCAGAAGGAGATCGTGGACAAGGCGCACCACATGAGGGAAGAGGAAGAGTGACGTAGCATCCCACGGAAAGGCTGGGAATTTCCTGGCTGGGGGCGTAAAGTAGCAGGAACACTCCGTGTGCCGTCCGCCCGTTGTGTTCTCTTGGTCCCAGGCTCCGCCTGGGCCCACACTACCCCGAGGCTCCGCCTCGTAGCACTCTCTCCCCTCCCCTCTTTCGTCGGAACACAACGCTAGCCCGACGCGGACGGCCCTCGGAATGTGCCTGCTACGTTACGCGCCTGACAAGACGGATCTTAAAGGACCACGGATGCGATCGATTCGCTGGATTTGCCCCCTTGCTCTCATCTTGCTCACCGGCTGCGGAGCGGGGACCGCCCCGACACCGCCCGTACAGGCACCCGCTGCCGAGAATCGACCGGCCGTTCCGGCGCCGGCCGCGACTCTCGCGGCAGGCCCCAATCCGCTCCACTACGCCCGCAAGGGGGCGTTCCTGGGCGTCCATCTCGACCTGCGGGCGGTAACCGATACGCAGCTCTTCAAGAATCTCGACCCCAACGACATTCCGGGGGACGGAGTTGAGTTCGAACATTTTCGCAAGCAGTTGAGCGACACCCGCGAGTGGGCAAGCGTCTCCTACTTTTTCGGCCCTGCCGAACAGGATGCGCCCGCCGCGGGTTCGATGTTCGGCGTGATGCGCACGCCCGAGGGGCGGACGAAATGCTTGACGGCGATCGAAAGGATCCTTAAACGCAACCCAGAGATGGAATACCGGGGATCGAAGTACACGCCCTATTTTTCGGAAGAGAAGGGGACGACCCGCTACCTACTACTGGTCGGAGATCGAGCTTTCTACTTCGGCAGCGAGTCGGCCGTCCGCGAGATGATTCAAGCCCGTGGAGCAATGCTCAATCCGGAGCTCGTCAAACTTCTCGAAAGCGTGGCCCGGCGGGGGCAGATCCAACTGGCCGTGAATGTCGAAGCGGCTCGCGACACCGTGGCCTCCTATGCTCAAAAGTACAACAAGTTCCAACTGCCGGAAATGAACGCCGCGCCCGATTGGACCCAGTCCATCACGCTGGCGGTCGACCTCTCAGGCAAGACCCTGTTCGATTTCCAGATCGAGGCAGTCAACGAAGCAAAGGCGCGAGACTGGCAGAGCTTTCTCAAGGGAACAACGGAAGAACTGGCCGGTATTACGGTAACTAAGGACACGACGCCATCCGACCATCCCATCAACCAGTTGTTTGCCATGGGCCACGAGCTCATCAAGGTCCAGGTCCAGCAGAACGGCTCGCGCGTGTCGCTGTCCATTCCTCGCCCCGAGGCCCTCGATCAGGTGCCCAAGATTCTGGTGGCGGTCATGCGGCGCATGACCGACGATCACGTCGCCGGACTGATTGGGATAGCGATCCTCAAGAAGCGGGCCGAAGCAGATACCCGCGCGCTGGAATTTGTGGAAGCCGGCGTGCCGATTCTGAGCTGGCGGGTCCGCATCCTGCCGCACCTGGACCAGGGGGAACTCTCCAACCGCCTGCACCTGACGGAGCCCTGGAATAGCGAGCGGAACTTTCAAGCCGCGAGCGAAGTCGATCTCGAAGTCCTGAAGACTCCCTTCCGCACGAAGCCGGGCACCACCACCTGGAAGTACCTCCCCTCCTCCCCGGGCGGCGTGATGCTGGTTGAAGGGGGCGAAGGCTCGGCCAAATTCTGGACCGAACCCGAGACGATGAAGATCGACCCGGCCCACCCGCTGGCCTTGTTTGGCAAAGAGCCCCCCGACGGCTACACAGTGGTTTCGCCGGAGCTGAAGATCGAGCAGCTCACCGGCGAGCAACTCAAGGAACGGCTGCTAAAAAAGTAAAATAAATTCTATAAATATAGTTAAATCAGACTGATACTGTGCTACAATGCGGAATGTTGGTAGCCCTTTGCCGCTATTGTGGTGCAGGCGTCCCGCCTGCTCTTGAAGTGGGATTGATGTTCCAGCAGGTGGAGGGCCGCACCACAAAGCCCCAACTCGAAAAGTTACGCGCTTCCCAGGGCGCGGACGTCCCGCGGGACCTCGGCGTCCCAACCCGCAAAGTTACACCGCATCCTCTTTCCTGCTCCCTCCCACTTCGTGGGGAGGGCTGGGGAGGGGGGCTAAAGCTCGCTCGGTTCAACAACTCGAAAAGGTGCGCGCTTCCCGGGGCGCGGACGTCCCGCGGGACCTCGGCGTCCCAACCCGCAAAGTTACTCGACCGCGAGGATCCAATTTCCCCGTTTGCCGTTTACTCCACCACCGGCTGAATCTTCGCCCCCTTGCGTCGCAGCAGGCTGTAAACCACCGGCACGAACAGCAGTGTGGTGATCGTGGCCACAAACAACCCGCCAATCACCGCCCGACCCAAAGGGGCGTTCTGCTCGCCACCCTCGCCCAGGCCCAGCGACATAGGGAGCATGCCGATGATCATGGCCGCGGCCGTCATCAACACCGGCCGCATGCGGGTCCGGCCGGCTTCCAGGGCGGCGTCGAAGGCCGACTTGCCATCTTCACGCTGCTCGTTGGCAAACGTCACCAGCAAGATACTGTTGGCCGTCGCCACGCCGATCGACATGATCGCACCCATCAGGGCCGGCACGCTGAAGGTTGTGTGCCACAGGTACAGTGACCACACGATCCCCACAAACGCGCCCGGCAAGGCCGTGATAATGATGAAAGGGTCCATCCAGCTCTGAAAGTTCACGACCATCAGCAGATAGACCAGCACCGAGGCGAAGACCAGCCCCAGCCCGAGCCGGAAGAAGGCCGACTCCATGCTCTCCACCTGGCCCCGCATGGTGATCGTATTTCCCGGGGCCAGCTTGGCCCGGTACTCGTCCAGGATCTTGTTGATGTCGCTGGCCACGCTTCCCAGGTCGCGGTTCTGCACGTTGGCATACACGTCGAAGGTCGGCTGCACATTGGTATGGTTGGCCACTTCCGTCGTCACGCCCCGCTCGACGGTCGCTACATTCGACAGCAGGTGGACGCCGGGCAATTTCAGCGAAGTCAGCGGCAAGCCGTTCACCGCATCGATGCTGTCCAGCTTGTAGGTCGGGGTGCGCGTCTCGACCAGGTACGAGATTCCCATGTTGGGGTCGACCCAGTAGTTCGGCTGCACCTGGCCGCTGCCCGAGAGCGAAACCAACACGCTGTTGGCCACATCCTGCTGCGTCAGCCCCAGCTCGCGGGCTCGTGTCTGATCGACCGAGATATGCAGCTTGGGGACATTCATCACCTGATGCAGGTGCACATCCTCAGCCCCCGGCAGTTGACGGATCCGCTCGGCGATTTCGGTCGCCATGGCGTAGTTCTCCTTGCGATTCAGTCCGGCAATCTGCACGTCGATCGGGGCAGGCAGGCCGAAGTTCAGAATCTGGCTGACGATATCGGCCGGCTGAAAGAAGAACGTCAGGTTGGGGAATCGCTTGGGAAGTTCCGTTCGCAGTTCGGCCATGTAGGCCGGCGTCGACTTGCTGCGATGATGCTTCAGGGCGACCAGGATCTCGCCGTCGGCCATGCTGGTCGTGGCACTGTCGCCAAAGGCCATGGCATAGGTCCGATTGGGCAGGCCGATGTTGTCCAGGATCAGATCGACTTCGTCCTTGGGAATGATCTCGCGGATGGCGTTCTCCACATCGCTGAAGTGCCGCTCGGTCTGCTCGACGCGGGTTCCCGCGGGGGCTCGCACGTGCAGGCGGAACTGGCCCGTATCGACCGTGGGAAAGAAGTCGCGACCAACCCAGGGCAGCAGCACAAAGCCGCTGAGCACCACGACGCCGAAGATGGCAAACACCCGGCCGCGATGATTCAGGTTCCACTCCAGAAGGTTCACATAGCCGGCTCGGAACTGCTCGAAGCGCTTCTCGAAGGCGGCATGCACGCGGCCGAACCAGCCCTTGGGGGCGTCATGGCCGTGCGAGTGCGCGGCCAACTCGGCGGGCAATAGATAGTCGACCATCGTGGGGACAATCGTCCGCGACAGCAGGTAGCTGGCCAGCATGGCAAAGGCCACGGCCAGGGCCAGCGGGGTGAACAGGTACTTCGGAGGACCGTCGAGGAACAGCACCGAGACAAACACGATGCTGATCGTCAGCGTCGAGACAAACGTCGGCCCAGCGATCTGCGCGGCACCATCCAGAATCGCCTGCCGCAGCGGTTTGCCCAGTCCGATGTTGCGGTGGATGTTCTCGATCTCCACCGTCGCGTCATCCACCAGAATGCCGACCGCCAGCGCCAGCCCGCCCAGCGTCATCACGTTCAAACTATGTCCCAGTAGGTACAGCATCGAGATCGACGACAGAATGGCCAGCGGAATCGAGACGGCCACGATCAGCGTGCTCCGCCAGCTTCCCAGAAAGATCAGAATCATGAACGCGGTCAGCAGCCCGGCGATGATGCTCTCGGCCACGACCCCTTCGATCGCAGCCGTGACGAACAGCGATTGATCGAACAGCAGATCGATCTGCAGGTCGGGTGGCGCCGAGGCCTTGATGTCGGGCATGATCTTCTTAACCTGGTTCACGATGTCCAGCGTCGAGGCGTTGCCGTTCTTCAACAGGGTCACCAGCGCGCCCCGGCTCCCGTTGCGGCGGACGATCGTGTTCTGCGAAGTGCTGCCGTCGCGGACCTGCGCCACATCCCGCATGTAGATCGTCACCCCGTTCACCGACTTGATCGGGATGTCGTTGAACAAGGCCGGCGTGAGCGGGGTATTGTTCATCGTGACGGGATACTCGTGCGTATCGATCCGCGCTACGCCGGTGGGCGAGGCCAGGTTGTACGCATTAATGGCATCAGCCACTTCCTTCGGGCTCAACCCCTTGGCTTGCAGAAGCTGCGGATCCAGGTCGACCATCACCTGCCGTTCCCGCCCGCCGTACGGGGTCGGCATCGTCAGGCCCTGTACCGTCGAGAGCTGCGTCCGCAACACATACAGCCCGTAGTCGTAAACCTCTTCCTCGGACATCGTCTCGCTGCTCAGACCGATCTGCAGAATCGGCACGCTGGAAGCGTTGAACCTGAGGATGATCGGCGGCTGAATGCCCGGCGGCATCAAGGCCCGAATCGCCTGGCTGACGGACGTAACCTGCGACAAGGCGGTGGCAATGTCCACGCCCGGATGGAAGAAGATCTTGATCACCGCCACCCCGTTCAGGGTCTGCGACTCCATCCGCTTGATGTCGTTCACGTTCGACGACATGGCGTATTCGCTGTAGGTCGTGATGCGGCGTTCGACCTCGCTCGATTCCATTCCCTTGTAGGTCCAGATGACCGTGACGACGGGGATGTCGATCTCGGGAAAGATGTCGGTCCGCATCTGGCTGATGGAGGTCGTTCCCAGCACGACAATCAGCAGGGCCATCACCACGAACGTGTAAGGGCGTTCCAGGGCGAGTCGTACGATCCACATGGCAGCGTCTCCGGCAATGTTCCTTGAGGTCTGCAAGGAACTACCGCCGGGCCTGGATGTTCTTTCAAGGAACTTGCCGGACCGCGGAAAACGCGAGCCTGCGGGCGGTTGCGCGCCCGCTTCCTGGCCCAGAGGACCGCGCCCCTGGTTGCCAACCGACCAGGCCAATTCTTCCTCAACCCCCCCGGAGAGATGGCCGATTCCCCGTTGATCCTGATGTGAACGGCAACTTACGATGAACGGAAGAAACCCGGCATCGCCGGACGAGACTTAGCGTTGCGTGAGGGAAGAGTCATGGGCTTGCTCGATTGGTTCGGCAAACAGCGTCCACAGGGATTCCTTTCGGAGATCTCCGAGAAGATTGCCTACACGCTGGTGCCGCGCCTGATGTTCAAGGATTTCGAGCGTCTGCGGGGGATGTACCAGGGGGATGCGTCCGAGATCGGCCCGCGCTTCTACGCCAAAGTCTGCGAGAAGGCCGACCTGGCCACTGTGGCCGAAGACGCCCGACAGATCCGCGGCTCGCATGGCTTCTGGGATCAAGGGCGCGAATACTTCGCACTTGAGTTCCCCCCACCGCGCGTCCGGCGCAAATTGGCCCGCCGTCAGGACGATGACCCAGAAAGCTGGCCCCGTCTGTCGCTGGTCGTCCTGGAGCCCGACGCCAGCTACGTTCGAAGCCTGGTGCTGGCGGAACGCGTCGATGGCACCACGCAGATTGAAGAAGTCACGCCCGACGAGACCTTTGATCTGGGCCCCGGCCCCGAACCGCAGCTCTCGGCGTTTCTGGAGTTCCTGGCCGAGCAACGCCCCTGGCGCACGGTGTGAAGCGCCGGCATGAGGTCATCGATTCGAGAATCGTAGGCGCTCTCGCAAATCGACCCCTCCGGGGTCGGTAGCGCCATCGTCTCTCATCCTCGTCCGTGCCCCTACTCGAACACCAGATATCCAAAATCTTCGCCCTGCGGCTGCGGGCTGGCTGGCAGTGTCCAGCTTTGGAACCCGACGCCCGGTGCCGTGCGAGTGACCCCGGCCGACCAGACCTGATCGCGCGTGGGGGGCTTGCCGGTCAGCTCCGTCAGCGGGATCGCGGCCTCGACGCGCCAGGTGTTCTCGTCCGAATCGGCCGCCACGTACCACTGCGGATTCCACGTCGCATCCCCCCAGCAGTCCTCGGCCACCCAGCCCCGGTGGTCGATCACCAGCCGGTAATAGGTCGTCCAGTCGCGGTCGAGATCGAGGTAGATCTGCACGCGATCCTGTTCGCTCAGGTCCGGATCGCGCGGGCGAGGGCCTTCGCCCGGCACGTAGCGGAACTCGGGACACTTGCGGCACTCAACGGCCAGATACAGGAACTCATCGTCGTGCGCCATCCAGCAGGCCGCCGGCCATCCGGCGTCGTTGTTCACCGGACTCTTGAGCACGGCCGGGCGGACGTGCTGCCACAGCGGATCGTCGAACTGGCCATCGAGCTTGGGCCGGGCCTTTGATCGGGCGCAGCGCCACAACGGCTTGGGAGACTGCTCAACTGGCTTCTCCAGCCAGCGCTCTCCCTCGGCGCAAGCCCACCAGGCGTCCTGCTCGCGGCCTTGCCGCAGATTCAGATAGAATTTCTCGGCTTCTTTGCCCAGGCCTTGCCGCTTGTGCGTCGCGGCCAGCGGAAAGCGGATCTGCGGCTCGTGGAACAGCTCGGGCTTCGACTTCTCGATCCACTTGGCCACGGTCACTGCCTTGGCAGGTCGATCGATCAGCTTGCGGTCGTCGAGCGAAAGGTTCGTGCCCCGGCGTGTTTCCAGACCCGTGTTCGGACGTTCGCCCGCGGGGACTTCGCCGCTGGCCTGCCGCACTGCCGGATCGATCTGGAACTGCCCGGTTTGTTCGCTCGAGATCTGCGCCTGCTGCACCCGCCAGGCGACCTCGCTGCTCGACCAGTACTGCACCAGCCAGGTCATCGCCTTGCCGGACAGCGGATGCTCGGGGTATTTGGCCACCAGCAAGTCCATGGTCTCGGCCGCCATGTCGCCATGGCCTTGCTTGTAGTGCTGCTGCGCCAGGCTGAACAGAATCTGCCCGGCCAACAGTTCGTCGAGATCCTTCACCAGATCGCCGACTTGGCCCAGCACTTTCAACGTTCCTTGTTCGGTTCGATTGCTGCGGGCCAGGATGGCATCCAGGTTGCGACGTTTCTCGGCCATCCGCTTCTGCAGATTGATGGCGTCGGGCGAAGCGTCCAGCAAGTCGCGCCGCGCCTCTCCGCCCGGATGCAGCATGATGCCGGCGAAGAAGTCGCGCCGGCCCGCTTCCTGGGGGATGCGATCCAGGCAGAACTGAAAACCCCAGGCAGCCGGCGCCGGGGAAGGCTCGCTGTCCAGGATGCCGCGCGGCGTCGACGAGTAATCGGCCAGCGAGCGTCCCAGGCGCAGCGCCACGCGGGCGGTCTCGACATTCACTTCGCCCAGTGTGCCGCGGGGCAACGTCCCCAGCACCTTGCGGGGCTTCCACGTCTTCAAGCCGTGGCGCGTCACCTGGTCGGGATACCACGTCGATTCGCCCGCCTTCTCGACGGCCGATAGCACCGTTTGATTCAGCAGATGCGCCATGGGACGGGTCGGATCGGGCGTGGCCGCATAGGTGATCACCACCTCGGGCCGCCAGGTGCGGATCTCGCGCACCAACCGACCTTCCAACTTCTCCAGGGCTGCACCGTCGTTTACGTCGTTCCAAACCTGCACCACCTGCTGCGGCTTCCAACCGACACCGGCCGGCGGCATGGGGAACTGCCAGCCACTGTCGGAATGGCTGCCGCCGACAGCTGTCAGAGCCTCGTGCATCCGGTCGGCCAGGCTGGCGTCGCGGGCGGAACCACCGTTGGGATCGCGCCGCGTCACCAGATGAGCGACACCCAGATAGCCTTCATTTCCCGAAAGGTGCGCAATCAGCTCCAGCGGCACATCCTCGGCGTCTCCCACCAACGTCAGATAGGCCGCGCGGGTACCGCCCGATCGCTGCCGCTTCCAACTTCGGCCGCCATCGCTGCTGGCCAGAATCATTCCCAATGGCCCGACCGCCCAGCCGTTCTGCGCATCGGCGAACCAGATGGCATGAATCGGCAGCGACTGACCGGTCTCGCCCCATTGCCAGCTTCGGCCGCCATCATTGGTGAACAGCACCCGCGTGCCCGGCGCGCCGGCAATCCAGCAGTGAGGCCCGAAGGCGGTCACGGCATAGAAGTCGAATGCGTCGGCCGTCTCGATGGGCGGAGGAGACTGCGGCCCTTGCCAACTCTTGCCGACGTCCGACGTCTCGAGCACCAGCCCGCCGTCGCCGACCATCCATCCGCGGACCTCGCCCGTCAGAAGCAATTTCCGCGCGTTGCGCAATCCCAGCGGAGGAGTGCGCGACTCGCCCACCGTGCGATCACGCAGGATCGCCAGTTCGCCCGACCGGCCTGCCATAGCGCCCAAGGTAGGAGCGCGGAAGTCGGCCGTTAGCCAGCCGGTGGTCCGCCCGCCGGGGACCGGCCGCCAGCGTTTGCCGCCGTCGTCGGTGGTGAAGACGCCCGAAGGGAACAGCGTGGAAGGCTCGCCCGTCGCGATGCCGTCGTCAGGGCTAAAGAACCGCACCTGCCGCAACGCGGGGAGCTCTCGTCCGGCGCGCTGGGTCCAGCGCCGGCCGCCATCCTGGGTATAGAGCACCATGCCGGTGCTGGTATGCGTGTAGGGGTTGGTCATGCCGCCGACGGCCCAGCCGATGTCGCGGCTCAGGAAGCAGACCGAGCGGAGCGAAAGCTCCACGCCCGTCATCTGTCGCTTCCAACTGATGCCGCCGTCTTCGGTATGCCAGACGATCCCGCGATCGCCGACGGCCCAGCCGAAGTCCTTGTCGACGAAGGTCACGTCCCACAGCGCAGCGTCTTCCAGCAGCGGCGGTCCCGCGCGTTGCGGGGCGGCTTGAGCCGCCGAACAACAGGCGAGCGCAAGCAAGAGCTTAAGCAGAAGAACGCAGCGCCGTCCGTGGCCTGGCATGGCGAGTACTCCCAAAGAGTCGAGCCTGTTCCGCGGCGCAAAGGCGCACACGGAGGGTCGGGGATTCTAGGGGAAGCGGGCCAGAGGGCCTAGATCGCTTCGGGGGGTGCTAGCACGCTTGTGGTGCAGGCGCGAAAAGTAGCAGGCACACTCCGTGTGCCGTCCGCCTTATTGTGGTGCAGGCGTCCCGCCTGCCTTTTGTTGTGGTGCAGGCGTCCCGCCTGCCTTGAAGCGTTTTCGGTGTTCCAGCAGGACGCCTGCACCACAAAGATCCCAGCCTCTCCGTGTGCTGTCCGAGGGCGCTCCCGGAGCCTCGGGTGATTGTGGTCCCAGTCGGAGCCTGGGACCAAGGTGCTGCTGCTGCTGCTGCTACACCAGCTCTTTCATCGGCTCGTTCCCGGCGTCGACCAGGTTCTGCGGCACGCCGGCGTTGTCGAAGATGCGGATCTTCCCCACATCCAGCCCGACATTCTTATAGAGCGTGGCGAAGACTTCCTGGAAGGTGACCGGCCGATCGACCGGATGTTCGCCCAGGCGGTTGGTGCTGCCGATGACCTGGCCGGTCCGCATGCCGCCGCCGGCCATCAAGCAGGCGTTGGCCTGCGGCCAGTGGTCGCGGCTGTTCATGTTGTTGATCTTGGGCGTGCGGCCGAACTCGCCCCACAGCACCACCGACACGTCGCGGTCCATGCCTCGCTCGTGCAGATCGGTCACCAGCGCGGCCAAGGCCTGGTCGAGCATCGGGAACTCAATCCGCGAGCTGGGATAGTTCATTCCGTCGCCCCCGTGCCAGTCCCATCGGCTGTAGTTCATGGCCACAAAGCGGGCGCCGGCCTCGACCAGTCGGCGGGCCAGGCAGAAGTTCTCGACCATCCGCGGGGCGCCGTCGCGCTGGAACTCGCGGTCGCTCTTGCCGTACCGCTCCAGAACCTTGGGGTCTTCCTTCGTCAGGTCCAGCGCGTCGGCCAGACGGCTCGAGGTCAGAATGCCCATCGCCCGCTCGGTGAAGATGTTCATCCCTTCCATCACGCCCGAAGTGTCGGCGTCGGCACGGAAGCGATCGAGCGAGGCCACCAGCCGCTTGCGCTCCTGCAGCCGCTCCAGCGTGATCCCTTGCAGGACCATCCCCTCGGGCGTGCTGCCCGGCTTGTTGCCGATCAGGCCGAACGGAGTATGCGCCACGCCCAGGAAACCGCCGGTGCCAGGCTGGCCCCAGGTGGCATTGCCGGTCGGGTACATCAGCGAGACGTTTTGCGGAACCGCTTCATTCACGGCCCCCTTCAATCGAGAGACCCACGAGCCGCCGCAGGGCCAGCCGCCGGGAGGCATGCGCATGCTCTTCTTGCGGCCGGTCATGCACTGGTAGGCGTCGTGATCGCCCGACGAATCGGAGAGCGAACGGACGACGACAAACTTGTCCATCATCTGCGCGATCTTGGGGAAGAGTTCGCAGATCTCGATGCCAGGGACGTTGGTCTGGATCGGCTTGAACTCGCCGCGGATCTCGGCGGGGGCGTCGGGCTTCAGGTCCCACATGTCCAGGTGCGAAGGCCCGCCCGGCAGATAGACGTTGATGATCGCCTTGTGCGAACGGCTTTCGGCCCCTTCGGCCTCCAGCGCGTTGGCCAGCGAGATGCCCCCCAAAGCCATGCCGCCAATTTGCAGAAAGCCCCGGCGGGAAATGCCGTCGCAGAACTTACCCGAGCGCTTCTGGCCTTGGATGGTGAGCATGACGCGGCGCCTCCCGCATAAGATGTCGAACGGCTGGCATTCTAAATCGAACTACGACACATGTACATACATTTGTATGTTATTTCGGCAAGGTTACTGCCTAAACTGCAAGCCGTTTCGCTTCAGGGGGTTATTGCATGGCAGGCAAGTGCGAAGATCGGCTGTGCCATGGCCCACAAGCTAAGCTCCGCATTACTCCTGGGCGGCAGGCCGGAACCGATCTGCAACCCGTTCCACGCCCCCCCGTGGGCCTTCGATCGGCTTGAACGTCGAGGTCGCAACGTCCCACACGGTCTTGGTCGGATAGGGATAGAGAGGCATCTCAAGTTCGATTTTTCCGTTCGCGGCGCGCCGCCCCAGGAGCATGGTCGGGGCGGTCCCCTGTTCGCGCCACTTGATGACTTCCGCCATCAGATTCGGCAGTTGGTTGATCCCGGGGCCATCCCCGTGGGCCATCCCGGGAATCAGATAGAACCTGAAGAACGACTGCGCCTTTTCGAGGCTGCCAAACTGCGTGATCACCCGTTCGTAGTAGTCCAGCGACGCGTGGTAGGGGACAACAGAATCCGCGGTGCCCAGCGTCACGATCATTTTTCCCCCGCGTTTCTCGAATGCAGTCAAGTCGGCGTTCTCTGCGTTCAGGTACGGGCCGAGCGCGGCGCTATAGGTGTCCATGTCTGCCCCGAAGTTGATCTCCTCGAGCTTCTTCTCCGCGCCGAACGCCCATTTGAAGAGATAGAGATGTCCATGGGCTGCGGAAAGGGAGCTTCCCAACGGGATGCCATGGAAGATACGTTCGCCGGTGACCGCATGTTTCGGCCCGTCGAAGAGTTTCCGCAGCGCCTGGGCATGCTCCTCGGTGAGGGTCGAGTCTTTGTTCATCGCCAGCGCGATGACCGCCTCGATGTCCTTGCCGTCACCCCGCGGGTCGGAGATGAATTTGCCGGCGACCGCCGGGGCTTCGCGCGCCGCCATATATTCATTCCCAGCGGCAATGACACTGCTCTCCTGCGTCTTGGTGAACGGGCACTTCTTCAGAATCTGGTCGTTCCACAAGAAGTAAGCGTGCAATGGGGTGCGGCAATGGGCCGGAACCGTGGCAACGATGCCGTCATAGTCCTCGGGGTAACGCTGTGCTTCCTGCAGCCCCTGCTGCCCGCCAGTCGAGCCTCCGTTGAAATACGAAAACGCCGGCCCCTTGCCGTAATAGGTCTTGATCGCCTGCTTGGCGGCGACGGTCATGAGATGCGTGGCCCGAAAGCCAAAGTCCTTCCAGACCTCCCGATTCCCGACGCCGGAGTTGGCGTCCGGTGCCGTTCCCATGTCGGTGGTCACCACGGCCGAACCGCCCCCAAAAGGTCCCGCCAGACTGGCGGAGTTGATGCGTCCGGCAGCGCCGCCATTGCCGAGACCCACCAGGCGGCCGTTCCACTTGTCGGGGTCCGGCAGCCAGATTTCAACATGAATGCGCGATCCCTGGGCCGGACTAAGGACCAGTTTGATGAGGGTCCTCGGGGGTAGAGCGCCCACCGTTCGCCCGTCGGCGGCTTTGATTGGCGGAGCCGCGTCCCGCTCCAGCGTCGTGACGGTTCCGGCGTCAAACTTCAGCGCTCCGAGCGCCTTCAGCCGTTCCTCCGTCGTGGGCGAAGCGCTGGGCGCGTCTTGGCCGCGCGCCCCAGCGCAGGCGAAGATCAGGGCCAGACCAAGAAGTGCCGTCATGCGATTCATGTCAGGGTCCACTAACGTCGAAGGCCGCGCCATCGCAGCGTCGTCAAGAATCTCACGCCAATTCCACGCCGGTACCCATCAAATCCTCCCGGCCGCCGCCGAGCCGCGGCGGCCGGGAAGCTGGCGAACTGCTACTTCAAGTTCTTCAGCGCCTCACCGGCCTTTTTCAGGTCCTTGTCGCTAAAGCCCATTTCGAGACGCGCGATCGCCTTGTCGAGCGCTTGCTCGCAATGCTGTTTGGTGGGCGCGTAGGTGTCCTTCATATAGTTGGCCCATTTGTCGAGCAATTGTGCCAGATCGTCGGGCTGGTCTTCCCCGCAGGGCTTCATGTCGGTGGTCTGGATACGGTACAAGTCGCACGACTTGATCGTCTGCGCGACCAGGGCTTCGACCTCCTGCTTCACGCTCAAGGCAAGATCCAGCGACATCTTGATCGCCTTCTTGTCTCCCGAAGTGAGCGACGCGTTGCCGGTCTTGACCGTCGCATCCACCTTCTTCTTCATCTCTTTCCAATCGGCCTCGCGGGCAGGCATCTCGCGGAAGCCGTTGCGCTTTGTCGTCGCAAACTTGTCGACGAACTTGTCGTAGTCCTTCTTGAGCGAGGCGAGGACCGCAGCCTCGGCCTTGATGACGGCCTCGTAAGCTACCAGGGCTTCTTTGGTTTCGTCGTGCAGCTTGCCGCACATGCCCACGGCTTTCTTGCGGACGGCCTCGACGTCTTTGAGCGCCTTCTCGGCCTTCGTAAAGTTCGCGTACGTCCGCTCATAGAGCCCTCCCTTGGCCAGCGTGGCCTTGAGGTCGGTGTACTCCTTGATGGCCTCGCCGAACCCTGTCGACTTCAAAGTCTTGGCCTTGTTCTTTTTCCACCAAGCCTGATCCAGCTTGGGTTTCTCACCCTTTTTCATAGTGCGCGCCTTGCTCAGAGATAGGAATTTTCGTCGGAAAGCCCACGGCTTTCGCGATCGCATTCTAGGAGCCGAACCGAGAGACCCAAAGCGCGATCTCGAGAAATGTGCTGCCGGCGTCATGCCCCTGCCATGCTCGTCATCCCTCCCCGTGACGACGCGTCATGAGGGGCGGCGCAACGTTGGCCAGGTGATGCAAGTGGAAGCGAAAAGTCCGCTTTACCTCAGCTCTGCACCTTCGCCCATTGCTTTTCCAACCGCTCGGGCGAAACCGAGACCGCCGTCCCCAGCGTCTGCGCAAACAGAGAAACGCGGAACTCTTCGACCAGCCAACGATAATGCGCCAACTCGGGATCGGCCACGCCCAGGCTGTCGTGCTTCGCACGGCGGTCCATGTACCGCCGCCAGAAAGGTTGCAGGCGATCGTGCAGGCCGCGATCGCGCGCCAGCCCTGTAGCCAGTTTGGTCAGGCGTTGATGAACCCCCTGCAGGTACCGCGGCAGATGCTCCAGCGAAGTCCACGGGGTCGTCGTCAGGAATCCGCTCGGCAGCAGCGCGGCCAGCTGCTCGCGCACATCCTCCACCGCGTACTTGGCGTGGGGCGCTTTGATCGGTTCCAGCGCCAGCCTCGCCTGCTGGTACGCCTGCGCCAACTGGGGAAGCAATCGCGCGGCGTCCTGTGCGGCGCCTGTCAGCCGCTCGCGCCCCACCTTCGCCCAGGCAGTGAACTCGGCCGCGGTCCGTAGCGAAGGGGTCTCGTCCTCGCCAAAGGCAGCCCGATCGGCAACCAGTTCCTCCAACTGCTGCTTCCATTCCGCCGGCTTGGCCAGCGGTCTGAGCTTGACCAGAGCCTCGTCCAGCTTGGGAATCCAACTCACCGCCGACTTCAAGCCGGTCTTCACGGTCAGGATGAATAGTCGGCGCAACCCGGCCCGCATCGCCTGGCGCGCGGCGTCAGCGGAGTCGAACAGCCGCAGGCGGGCGCTATCACCGGCATCGACGAGCGCCGGGAAAGCATGCACGTCGAATCCTCCCCGCTCGATGTCGACATGCTCGGGCAGGTCTCCAAAGTCCCACGTCCGCAGATCGTCGCGCCGCCAGCGTTCCTCGATCGCGGCCGTCTTGGCCGAGACCTTCAGCGGCGGCCCCGGACTGGCGCCGACTTGGGCTCGCAGCTCGCGCAGATCGCGCCCCTTGGCCACCGTAGCACCGCCGTCGTCGACGACCTTCACGATCATCCGCAAGTGAGGCGGCAGTCGCTCCAGCTCGAACATCTCGGGCGAGACCCGCTCTCCGCCGATCCGCGAAAGCTCGGCGGCGACCAGCGCGTGCAAGTCCCCTTCGCCATAGCGGAGCTGCTCGAGCACGGCACGGGCAGTATCCCCGGCTGGGATCAACGCTCGGCGCACCTGCTTCGGCAGCGCTTTGATCAGCGCCGTCACTTTCTCTTCCAAGAGTCCCGGTGCCAGCCAGTCGAGCCGCTGGGGCGAGAGCTGCGCCAGTCCCGCCCGCGGCACCGTGACGGTCACTCCATCGTCTGCGTCCCCGGGGGCCAGGTGATAGTCCAGAGGAAACCGCAACCGGCCAACCACCAGTTCGTCGGGAAACTCCGCGGCCGAGGCCTCTTCGGCCGCCGGATTCATCAGATCCGCCCGTGTCATGTGCAGCAGCTTCGGCTCCGCTTGCCCGACCACTCCAAACCACTTTTTGAAGGTCGTCGCGTCGTACACATCGGCCGGAATGCGGCGCGCGTAGAACTCGAACTGCGCCGCCTCACCCACCAGAAGGCCCGGCTGCCGCGACTTGGCTTCGAGCGCTTCCAACTGCTCGGCCAGGGCGCGGTTCTCTGCCAAGAAGGGGGACCGTGTGTCGAACTCCCCCGCGATCAGGGCCTCGATGAACAGCCGACGGGAGTAGACAGGTTCGATGGGGCCGTAGCGGACCGTGCGCCGCGGGACAATCGTCAGCCCGAAGAGCGAGACCTTCTCGTCGGCCAGGACGGTGCCCGATGTCCGCTGCCAGCGCGGCTCGCTGTACGAGCGCTTGACCAGATGTCCGGCCAGCGGCTCGATCCACTCCGGCTGGATGCGGCCCACGGTGCGCACATAGCGACGGCTCGTTTCCACCAGTTCGGCCGCGACAATCCACTGCGGCTTGGCGGCATAGACTCCCGAGCCGGGCCACAGCAGAAACTTCATCCCTCCGCCAATCGAGTACTCCTGCGTGGGTCGGCGCGCATCGCCCGGCTTGTCCGCCGCGTTGTTTCCACGCGCTGTTGTCTTCTCCTCTTCGGGATCGATGTCACCCTTGAAGGCCACATTCGAAAGCAGTCCGGCCAACAGCGCCCGGTGGATCGCCCCATAGTCGTCGCGCCGCCCTTGCTGCCGCAGGCCGCATTCGGCCGCAATCCGCAGCAACTGCTGGTGCACGTCGACCCACTCCTGCAGTCGGTTGTAGGAGAGGAAGTTCTGCCTGCAGGCCGTGCGGAGTTTGCTGCGCGAGAGCTCGTGCTTGAGCTTCTGATAGAAGTCCCACAGCAAGAGACAACTCAAGAAGTCCGACTCCGCATGCTGGAACCGCGCGTGCTTCTCGTCGGCGGCTTGTTGCTTGTCGACCGGGCGTTCGCGCGGGTCCTGCAGTTCGAGCGCCGCCGCGATGATCAGGATCTCGTGCAAGCAGCCTTCGGCCTGGCCCGCCAAGACAATCCGCCCAATCCGCGGATCGACCGGCAGTCGGGCGAGCTGTTTCCCCAGCGGCGTCAGTTGCTGCTCGTTGTCGATGGCGCCAAGCTCGAACAGCGTATGGTAGCCGTCTTGAATGGCCGTCGGCTTGGGCGGATCGAGAAACGGGAACTCATCCAGCGGCCCCAGCCGCAGCGCCATGGCATGCAGAATGACCGCCGCCAGGTTCGATCGCTGAATCTCGGGCGAAGTAAAGGCATCGCGGCTCAGGTAGTCTGCCTCGTCATACAGCCGGATGCAGACCCCCGGTCCAATCCGCCCGCAGCGTCCTTTGCGTTGATCGGCCGAAGCCCGGCTGACGGCTTCGATCGGCAATCGCTCCACCTTGGAGCGGGGCGAATAGCGGGCGATGCGCGCGGTTCCCGCATCAATCACGTAGTGGATCCCCGGCACCGTCAGAGACGACTCGGCGACGTTCGTGGCCAGCACAATCCGCCGCTGATTGTGGGGCTCGAAGACCCGGTTCTGTTCGGCGGCCGACAAACGGGCGTAAAGGGGAAGCAACTCCAGCCCGCGCGAAGCATGCCGCCCGGCCCCATGTCCGCGCAGCGTCTTGGTCGCTTCACGGATGTGCTGCTCGGTGGGAAGAAAGACCAGGATGTCTCCCAGCCCCACCGAAATCAGCTCATCGACCGCCGCGGCCAGGGCCTGGTAGCAGTCGGCCTCATCCCCTTCGTCATCCACCAGCGGCCGGTAGCGAACCTCGACCGGATAGGTCCGCCCCGCCACGTCGATCACCGGCGCCCGCCGGCCCAGCCGCTGGGCAAAGTGCTCGCTGAACCGGGCGGCGTCGATCGTGGCCGAGGTAATGATCACCTTCAGCTCAGGGCGTTTGGGCAACAGCCGGGTGAGATAGCCCACCAGAAAGTCGACGTTCAGGGACCGCTCGTGGGCTTCGTCGATGATCAGCGTGTCGTAGCGGTTGAGAAACCGATCGTGCTCGGTCTCGGCCAGCAGAATGCCATCGGTCATCAACTTGATCATCGTCTGCGGGCTGGTGGCATCGGCAAAGCGGGTTTGAAACCCGACCACCGCCCCCAGGCTCACCCCCAACTCTTGGGCCACGCGAGCAGCCACCGCTCGAGCGGCAATGCGGCGAGGCTGCGTATGGCCGATCAGTCCGGCCGCGCCTCGCCCCAGTGCCAGGCAGAGCTTGGGCAGCTGGGTCGATTTGCCCGAGCCCGTCTCGCCGCACACGACCACCACCTGGTTTTCTTGGATCGCGCGGGCGATATCTTCCTGGCGGGCGCTGACCGGCAGCGTGGGATCCAAGGTGACCTTGGGGGCGGCTTGCTGACGGGCCTGCCTCTTTTGGACCGAGGCGGCTATCTGGCTGGCCAACTCCGCGAGCTTCTCGCGCACAGAGTTCCCGCGGAGGGCCGCCTGTTCGGCATTGCGGAGGGCGCGCCACAGCCGATGCCGATCGACCAGCATGGTCTCGGCAAGCTGGGCTTCGAGTTCAACAAACGCGGGGGACACGGCAGGGCGCTGTCAGAGGACGGATTCGCTGCTGCGAATATGGAAGAAAGGGATCCGCCTGACAAGGACAGCGCCGGGGCTGAAGCGGTTCGGCCGGGCCTGGTGATCCAAACCGTGCCGCGTGACCTATTCTGGATGCCCTCCCCCCCAATACCGAAAGACACACCATCGGCGGTGCGATCTACGCTCGACATTTTGCAAGTTCTTCAACCACTTCTCGGGCGCTCTGAAAGCGATCTGCGGGTTGCTTGGCCATCATTTTTAAGCATAGGGCAACGAGGATTTCTGGAATGACGGGGCTCTGTGTCAAAGTTGGGGGAGTCTGAAACTGATGTTCCATCAGTCGGGCCGCGAGCGTATCTCCAAAAAATGGGGCACGGCCAGCAAGCAGCAGATAGAGTGTGCAACCGAGCGAATAAATATCCGAACGCGCGTCGACACGGTGACAATCCAGAGCCTGCTCGGGCGACATGTAGTCGGCTGTGCCCAATACCCGATCGTCGAAGAGTCGGGTGATCGATCGGTCCTTGTCGTCGGTCGACAGCGCCAGGCCGAGATCGATGAGCTTCACATGTCCACTGGGCGACAGAACCAGGTTGGCTGGCTTGACGTCTCGGTGAATGACACCATTTTCATGCAGATAGGCCAACGCAGCGGAGGCCTGCGCGACACATGAAATGGCCAGTGCGGGTTCCAGAGCGCCCGAGAGTGAAACACGATTCGCCAGGTTCTCACCCCGTACAAGCTCAAGGATAAGGAAGTTGACGTTCGTCACACTTCCGCAGTCGATGATCCGCACCAGATTGGGATGCGCTAGCGAGGTGAGTGTTTTGCCCTCTTGATGGAACCGAGCAAGGGCTGAAGTGGTCGAGGGCGACGGTTCGACTAGAACCTTAACCACGACCTTCTTGCCTGTTGCGATTGAAGTCGCGGTATGTACGTGGCATCGGCTATGACCACCAAGTCTTTCGCGCAATTCATACCCTGCATTCAAGAGGGATTGATGAACATGCCGCAGGTGCCGGAGAGAGACACTCTGCTCGCCAGTATCAGGCTCCTCCAGAGTTTGATCCGCCAAGTCTCGTTGAGAGATGACAGTGCTGGCATCTACTGAGACATCATCGTCCGCCAAAATGGCAAGAGTGGTTTTTGGCATCGCTTCTCGGCTTTGAGTAAAGGCGTTCTCAGGAATCATAAAAGACCTCGGAGAGAGCGGGCCAAGGTAGGGTGGAGCCGTTTCGCTTGATCTGTGCAGAGGTACGCGTCGAGTACGGCGTGGCCCCCGCGAGAGCTAAACAGGCATAGCGGGCGCTTCGCTGCGTGCGGCGCGTCGTCGACGCCACAGCCAGCCTCCGATTGCCGTCGCATTGCACATCCCCAAGACAACCAGGCTCGATGGTTCTGGGACTGCGGTCATCGTGCCGCGCAGGTTGTCGACTGCAAACACGGTATTCGCGGGGATGATGCCAAAGCTGAATACGATCTGGTCGACGTCGTCAAACGCAGTTGCCAAAGAACCTCCCGCAAAGCTGGCGAACGGAATGACAAACGTCGAATCGCTGGTGGATTGCGGCAGGGTGAATAGACCGCTGCTGAAAATAGTGGGACTCCCTTCGTTTCGACCCGTGACAATAGAGACTTGCACATCCGTGACGAGCCCGCTGTTCTGATATTCAAACGAGAAAGCCCCGTCGGGATCGAAGGATAGGTTCAGGCTCGCTACGGGCAAGTTGAGCGAGTTGTAACTGCCCGATTGCACGGCGGCTTCCTGGAGCTCATTTCCATTGGTGAAGATTCCAAAGCCATAGAGCAACTTAGCGCTGGCGTTGCCAGAGGTTGAGTTGACCACACGAAACTGCTGTTGACCGCCCATCTCAAAGTTTGTCGCGTTGGAGTCGCCAGGAATCGCCTCGCGCTGGCCATAGACACCGCGATTGCTTCCCAAGGCATCTGAGTCAATCATCGTGGTCAGTTGCACTGGGTCGTTGGGGGTCGCGCTGAATATAAGCACGCCCACCGACGGGCACTTCCGGCTGGCCAAACCCATCGATCAACTGCGAACTGGCCGATCCTGCATCGAAAAGGACGACAATCATGGCCAGGGTGAGTTGTACTCGTGAGCGCATTGTGACAGTCCTTTTGTCAGGTGGGGGGGCGCTGCGTCATCGAGTCCGCGCGAGACGGCTTCGATAGAGGGCAAGCGGTACAGAGGCGGGGGGTGGCGGTTCAGGCAGGCTTGAGAGGTGGCACTTCGGCAGGCAGATCTGCGACAGCAGGGAAGGAGATGATAGCCAAGCAAATCACATACCGAAGCAGGCGAGCGCTCGGCCGCAATTCAAACGGTTTGCTGTAAGGCTTGCCGATGGGGGGACATAACAGTCCTCGCATGGTATGGGAAAACCCTGCAGTCGGCTTCGGACGACCCGCCCTTGTTGATCCAAATAGGACCAGCCGGCGCACCATGCCATCAGAGGGGTTCGCATGAATCCTTTGCACTTGCTGGCATCGCCGCGCCCCAGTGATGGATCGCCAATCGAAAGCCCTGCAACTAGAATCCCAAACTACATTCAACAAATAACTTACATCAATCCAAAAAATACCTTACAACAGACTGATATGTACTGTATACTGCATTTGGAGCAGAAAACTTCAGGGAATCCCAAATGCCTACCACGCTGCCACTCGATCAACTGATCGCCGACCCGGCGGTCCATCCTCGCACCCGCATTCGCCAGGGGACGATCCGCCAATACGCGGCCTCCTACAAAAACGGCGACACTCTCCCGCCGGTCGACGTCTTCAAATCCCCCGACGGCCGCCACTTTCTGGCCGACGGCTTTCACCGCTATTACGGCGCCCGCGCGGCGGGTCACGCTGACATCGCGGTCGAACTCTTCGAGGGGGACGTGCGCGAGGCCACCCGTTATGCCTGTGGCGCGAACGCCCGGCACGCCGTCCCCCGCACGCGCGAGGACAAATGGTTCGAGGTCGCTGCCTTCCTCTGCGAATCCGAACTTGCAGGCGCCACCGACGCGGAGATCGCCAAGACATGCCGCGTCAGCCGGCAGATGATCGCCAAGGTCCGGCCGCATGCGACCAGTAAAGACGCCTTCGACCAGTACATGAAAGACGAGGCCGAGCGGCGCACGCTTGCCCGCGAAGACCGCGAGATCGCCCGCAAAAAGGCCAAGGCCGAAGCCAAGGCCGCCCCGCCGGCCCTCCCCGCTCCTCCGGTTCCTGATCCCCCGCGGACGCCCCACGAGGAAGCGATGGCCGCGCTGGCCCGCGCGGCCGAGGCGGCCGGACTGGCTCGCAAGGCGATGGCCGAGTGCGAGCGTGCCTACCCGGAAGCCCATCGCTTTGAAGCGATGATCGCCATCTGCGAAGCGCAGTGCCAGCTCGACGAACTCGTGCCGCCGATCGATTCGCCGGCAGCGCCGGCCGTCTCGAACCAACAGTCGCTGGCGCTCCTCAAGGAGTTCGGCGTTGCCCAGTCGTCCGTTCAACCCGAAAAGTTACACGCTTCTTTTTCGGCTCCTGCCAACTCGAAAAGTTTCAGCGCGGGGCTTCAACCCGCAAAGTTACCTCCCGGGCCGGCTCTCACGCCGCAAGACCTGCCGTCCACGCGGCGCATCCCGCCTGACAAGCTCGCCGAGCTCTTTGCTCCCCGGCCGGTCCATCCGATGCTTGCGGCGCTCAGCGAGGGCACGATCCGCAACGTGCCCGAAGTGCTCCCCATTCAAGCGAAAATGGCAAAGGCGCAATCCTTTGCCAATCCGCTGCTTCCGCCTCAACCCGAAAAGTTATCTCCCTCGCGTCGTTCCCGTCGTCGTGACAAGAAGCGCCGCGCCGACCGGCCGCAATCCCCCCGTACTCCGCCTGCCGACTGAGACCCAACCGCTCCGACCGATTCGCGCCGTAACCAGCCCCGCTGCGCACCCTACGGCAACCCGCAAAGTTACACCGGTTCGCGCCGCAACCCGCAAAGTTACAACCCTAGCGCGTCTCCTGCATCGCGACCAACGCCCCGCCCTCTCTTCCTGCTCCCTCCCACTTGTGGGGAGGGCTGGGGAGGGGGGCTGCCCTTCGTTCGTATCTCGCCCTGGCTTCTCTTTCTTTTGAACAGGAGGAAACAGAGCCAACCGAGAAGTCCCCTCCGTTACCTCCCTTTCCTCCTGTTCAAGAACCCGACTCGGCACCAACCCGCAAAGTTACAAACAGCCCTGGTCAATCAACTCGAAGAGAAGGAATTTTCACGCGGAGGCGCGGAGGCGCGGAGGAAATGCTTCGAGTCCCATCCCTCCTCGAATACCCGCATCCTGCGTTGTGCAATGCTCCGTTCGATCGATATGTATTTCTCCGCGTCTCCGCGCCTCCGCGTGACCTCTCCCTTTCCTTGGCGTTCGTCCCTCGCCCCTGCTTCTCTTTTTTGAACAGGAGGAAACAGAGCCAACAGAAAAATCCCCTCCGTTACCTCCGCTTCCTCCTGTTCAAAAAGGTACTCCAAGAAACATTCGCTCTTCCTTCATTCCCTCTGTGTCTCTGTGCCTCTGTGGTTCAACTTCTTCCGTCCGAATTCCCTAACCCCTAACCTCCCCTCTCCATGTCCGACTACTGGCCCATCTCCCTCCCCATCCGCACTGGCGTGATCAACTACGCGATCGGCATGGCCTTGAACGCCGAGAAACCGCGTGACCAACTCACCGCCTGCCGCATCGTCCTCACGGCCTCCCTTCTCAATCTCCGCCACCGCCAGCTCCCGCAGCCTCTCCCCGTGCGTCACAAAATCCCCAAGGCGACGCGCAAAGAATACGAGGAGATGCTGAACGCCGACGAGCTCTACCTCAACTACCTGCACGACTGGCAGATCTGCCTGGCCGGCTACCCGCCCGGCCACACCCTCAAGTACCTCGAGTTCCCGCGCATCTCCGGCGTGACCCCGCAAACCGTGCGCGATCCCTCCCGCGTGCAGCCCAAAGTCTTCCCCGAAGACAAATACCTGACGTGGGACGACTGCGATCTCTGGCCCATCAAGAAGGAGTACCGCGAGCCCCTCATCAACACGCTCCTCCGGCTCGTCGCCCTCAAAGACAATCTCCCCGTCTCTCTCGGCGCGGCCCGTACGATGCTCACGGCTTCCAGCATCAACCTGCGTTACCAAAAAGCCGGCGATATCAAGCCCCCTTACGCCCCGGAGCCCGTCCCCGACCCTTCCGAGCGTGACTTCTCGGATCTCGTCTTCGTCGACGGTCAGTACCAGCTCTTCCAGCGGGACGTGGAGATGACCGAAGACGGCTACCCGCCTGGCGAGACCTTCATGTGGACCCACTCGCCGATGCGGATCACCGGCAAGACGGTCTGCTGGGATCGCCTGAACAAGTACATCACCAAGAACAAGCTGGTGGTGGAAGACGGCTGGTAGTCACTCGCAGGGAAGTTGTCTCCATCGTGACGGGTAGATCTGACATTTGAAATCTGAGAGGGAGACGAAAGGCGAATACGAAAGGCACTGTCCACAGATGAACGCAGATTTACGCAGATGAAGAAGAAGAGAAAAAGTGCGAGAGAACCTGGGTCCGCATCAACAAGACGGAATCACCAGCCGATCGCAAGGTCCCATCTCTTCCCTTTATCTGCGTTCATCTGTGGACAGTGACTTTCGTATTTCTCGTTCCTATTCGCCTTTCGTTTTTCCGTCTCAAATTTCAGATTTCAAATCTCCCACGATAGAATACGGCGACCCCCTCGCCGTCATCTTCTACCGCGGGCCGCTCGATGGATCGCCCATGCATGCTGCTGCTGATCTGTTCCGCCCTCACCGGCGACATCGGCGCGGCCGAACCTGCTCCCGACGATTCCATCGTATGCCAGGCCCGCAAGGCGAATCTGCAACTCGAAGTCCGCCCCGTGCATGCCGAGGATTGGCAAGTCGGCGTACCGCGCGCTTTTCGACTGACGATTAAAAACGTCGGCAACGAAGATCTGATGCTGCCCACAGGCCCGGATCTGAAAGGGGCCTTTCGGACCTCACTGACTGCGATCATCTGGCCGGAGCCAAGACCGGGCCGCGGGTTTGAAGGCCGGGGCATGGCGGGCGGCCTGATGGTTGCCTCGGAGTTCCGCCGACTTCGTCCGGGCGAATCGTTCGACTTCGAACGTACTCTGACGGCGGCGATGCCTGTCGAGTATGAACTCGCGTTTCGATTTTCCAGCAACGTCGATCGCCAAGTCACCTTCGAGGGCCGGAATGGCCGCGTCGAAAAGGTCGAGACACTGGTTCCTCAGGCGTGGAAGGGAACCCTGGAATGCCGTTGCAAAGCGTCCGCCGTGCGTGAGGTTCCGCTCGCCCGACGGGAGCTGGAAAAGGCATTCCACGATCTCGCGGCGCGGGACGTCGCTTCCAAGGAAGCCCAGGCGGCATTCCGCGCGGCTGCCGTGCGCGACGATTGGATCTCGGTCCAGTTCTGTCTGGAATGTCTTCGCGATCCCAAGCTCCGGGACATTTACGCCGAAGCCTTTCAACGTCTGACGGCGCTCGCAGGCAAGGGACTGCTCGCGATCGATTTCGAGCGTTATGTCATTCTGGCGCAGCGAGAATCCGCCTGGCGAGCCCGTCCCGGTCCCGTCCTCGACGTGCTGGCGCTCGTTGCGGATCCGAATGAGATCGTCCTCTTGTCGGAGGGACAGGGAACGTTTGTTCCCAGTGGGGCGCAGCGGACTCTTGCGTGGAAACAGTTGCAAAGCTGGGGGCGTGAACTCCCTAACCCGCTGTCCAACGCCGCCAAAGAAATCGTGATACGCCTGCAGCCCAAAGTCGACGCCGGAGAACGCAAGGAAAAAGAGGACCGCGCCAAGGCCGGGCCCCCCTTGAGTCTTGCCCCGCCTCGCCGCTCGCCCCCTCTCTCTTTCCTGCCGCTCGATTTCGAGTAACTTGGATTCGTCGCTGTCTCCCCACCCCATTCGCTCCCGCCTGACTCTCCATGCGAAATCTGATCCTTGTCGCTTTGCTGCTCGGGCCCTCAGCCAATGTCCGGGCCGAAGACTGGCCCCGCTGGCGCGGGCCCGATGACAACGGCATCTCGCGCGAGACCGGCTGGCTCGACACCTGGCCCGCAGGCGGTCCTCCCGTCGCGTGGAAAGAAAATGTCGGCATCGGATTCTCCTCGGTCGCCGTCAGCCAGGGGAAGCTCTACACGCTGGGCAACCGGGACAACACCGATCGCGTGGTCTGTCTCGATGCCGTCACCGGCAAGCCGGTCTGGTCGCACACGTATGAATGTCCGCTCGAGGATAAGTTTTTTGAGGGGGGCCCGACGGCCACGCCGACCGTCGATGGTGATCGGGTCTACACCCTCAGCCGGCAGGGGAATCTGTTCGCCTTTGAGAAAGCCACCGGCAAGATCGTGTGGCAGAGCAATGTGGCCGAAGCAGCCGAGGTGCGCGTGCCCGGCTGGGGCTTTGGCGGTTCGCCGCGCGTGCATGGCAAGCTGCTGCTCTTGAACGTGGGAGAGGCCGGCACGGCAGTCGACAAGGAGACCGGCGCGGTCGTGTGGAAGAGCGGCGACCGCGAGGCCGGCTACACCACGCCGGTCGTGGCGAAGCAAGGCGCGCGCGACATTGCCATACTGGCGTCGGGCAAAGTCTTTCAAGCGGTCGAGGCCGAGACCGGCAAACTGCTGTGGACGCACCGCTGGCTCACTCGCTTCGGCTGCAACGCGGCCGATCCGATTGTCTCCGACGGCCAGGTCTTCATCTCGTCGGGATATAACCGGGGGGCAGCCCTCTTGAAGTTGGGCGATGGGGACCCGAGCGTCCTCTGGGAGAATAAGGACCTGCAGAATCAGATGAGTTCCAGCGTCCTTCTGGATGGGCATCTGTATGGCATCGACGGCACCGAGAGTGCCGGTGGCGAGATGCGGCTGGTCGCCATGGAGTTCTCGACCGGCAAGGTGAAGTGGACCGAGCCCTGGCCCAAGATGGGTTCGCTGATGGCCGCCGACGGCAAGCTGATCCTGCTGGCCGAGTCCGGCGAACTGGTGGTGGCCCAGGCCTCGCCGGCTGCGTACAAGGAGCTCGCCCGGGCGAAGGTGATGGATGGGAAGTGCTGGACTTCACCCGTTCTGAGTGGGGGGCGGATCTACTGCCGCAATGCCGCCGGGGACGTAGTGGCGGTGGATGTCCGCAAGAAATAGGACCGGCCATTACCTGCTGAAGTCGTCGTAGGGTGGAGGCTGTGTCCACCAGGGGTCGTGTGCAATGCTTCAAGAGAATCGCACCCACCCCTTTCAAGCTGTCACGAACTTTCTTTGATCCACATCCTTCGTGGAGACGTTGGATTCTTCATACTTCGTCGGCAGTCGGACGACGCGCAAAGAATCGTGCGGGGGGCAGAGTGCGGTATAGGTGCGCGAGATGCGCGCCGCGACTCACTTTCGGTGGGGCAGCTTGACACGTCCAGTTGAGGGGCAGAGAATTTCGACGCCTTAGGCCAGCGGTGGTCGCGAGGCACCCACCAAGTGCTTCCTCACGGAAGGTTGAGCCATGGCCGAACAGCAAAACAGACAGCTATCCATTACTTCCCCTTTGGGAAAAGATGTGCTGCTGCTGACAAAGTTCACGGGTGAGGAATCTTTCTCTTCGCCGTTCCGATTCACGCTCCAGCTCCTGTCCGAGAAGCGGGACATCAAGCCCGAGGAGTTGGTGGGGAAGAAGGTCACCTTCTCCATCAAGCTGGCCGACGCTGCCCCGCGCTTCTTCAACGGCTATGTCAGCCGGCTGCGCGGGGGCCGCGGAGACACCCGCTTTCGGCACTATCAGGCAGAAGTGGTTCCCTGGCTGAGGCTGCTCGAGCACACGAACGACTGCCGGATCTTCCAGAATAAGACCGCCCTGGAGGTGATCGAAGCCGTGTTTGGCGACCACAAGTTCGCCACCTTCAAGACCGACCATGTCAGCAAGCGCGGCCCGGCCGGAATCCTCGACCGCAAGATCGAGTACTGCGTGCAGTATCGCGAGAGCGACCTGAATTTTGTCTCGCGCCTGATGGAAGAGCACGGCATCCACTATTACTTCAAGCACGAGGACGGCAAGCACACGCTGATCCTGACCGACTCAAAGAACAACTATCCCTGGTGCATCGAAAAGGAAGTGGAGTATGTGGCCGGCACGGCGGGCTCGGCCGCCGCCGACGGCATCTCGGACTGGAGCCACAACTACGAGATCCGCCCCAGCGCGTGGGCGTATTCGGACTACGACTTCAAGAACCCCAAGACCAAGCAGCTTAGCACCATCTCTACGCTTCCTTCGAGCAACTTGCCTGGACGCTCGGGCGATCTGGAACTGGAGGTCTTCGACTACCCCGGTGACTACGTGAAGCCGGCCGAAGGGAAGCAGCTGGCCGAACTGCGCATGGGAGAGGAGGAGTCTGCTTACAATACGGTCACGGGCGCCAGCGCCTGCCGCAGCTTTATGGCCGGCGGCAAGTTCAAGTTCAAGGATCCCGATCAGCCCGACGAAGACGGCAAAACCTACGTCCTCTCCAAGGTCGTACACGAAGCGGAAGAACCAGCCGAGTACGAATCGGGCGGAGGCGCGGCCCCCGAAGTCTACAAGAACACGTTCGAGTGCATTCCCGACGCGATCAACTTCCGCGCGCCGCGCGTGACCCCCAAGCCGTTCGTGAAAGGGGTGCAGACCGCGGTGGTGTCGGGCCCCGCCGGGGCGGATGTGTATCCCGATGAATTCGGCCGCGTGAAGGTGCAGTTCTTTTGGGACCGCTACGGCAAGAACGACGACAACAGCAGCTGCTGGCTGCGAGTCTCGCAGACCTGGGCCGGCAATACCTGGGGAAGCATGCACATTCCGTGGGTCGGCCAGGAAGTGATTGTGGACTTCCTGGAAGGCAACCCCGACCGGCCGATCATCACGGGCCGAGTGTACAACGCCGACCAGAAGGTCCCCCTCACGCTGCCGGCGCAGAAACATGCCAACGTGGTGGCCCGCGACAACTACGGCAACGAGATCATCTTCAGCCACATCGAGGGTGACGAGCACATCCGCATCCATAGCCCGCACTATCACTCGTGGATCGATATTGGCCGGAGCGTCGATCTGACCACCAAGAGCGATATGGACAAGACGACGATCGGCGACTGTACGACGTTTACCTACGGGACGTCGACGACCGTGATGGTGGGGGTGGAAGCGAAGGCCGTCATGGGCGGGGTCGCGCAGTTCGTGCTGGGATTCGTGGGCGACGCCTACATCGGGGGCAAGACGGAGATCTCGATCGGCGCCAAAGGCGAGCTGACCGTGGCTGCGGTCGTCGACGTCACGATCGGCCCCACGATCTCCTGCCATGTGGGCCCGGAACTGGTGATCAATAACAACAGCTTTACGCAGGCCACCGAAGGAGACATCACCCTCGACTCGAACAGACAGATCGGGTTCATCGGCGGCATCAATGACCGATCGCGAATGAAGATGAACAACACCGAGATCGTCATCGGTTACAAGGCCTGCAACGAGGGGGGCAAGTTCAACACCCAGCGCGGCGTGTTGCGGGCGGTGGCCTCGGCCATCCTCCTGGCAGGATCGAGTGTGAGCTCCTACTTCGCCGGCGTGACCTCCGGCGCTGCCCGTAGCAAGGCGCTGGCTGACGCCGAGACGAATCCCGACATCATGAAGAAACCGGAGGTCGTGGAGGCCAAGAGGTACGACGTCGAACCGATGCACGAAAGCACGGGTCAATTGGCAGGTTTGTCCATGGCGCAGCTGGCCGGCATCATCACCCTGGGCATGACGATCAAGGATCCGCACGCCAAGGCTTTCGACCACGAAGGTACCGACAGCGAAGTGTACCTCAACGGCATGTGCGCTCAGGTGGGCGCAGGTCCGATCGGATCGAACCGCGGGGTCCTCCAGATCCTTGCGAAGGACGGCACGGTTTCCATGGGCCATCTCCAAGGTCAGAACAAACTGGTCATGGAACCCGGGGGCGACATCCTGATCTCGACGCCCGGCGGAATTCTGAACGTCGACGCCCAGGATACGCACATCCGGAAGGGGACCATCACCCATAAGAATCTTACGGTGAAGTCCTAAGCCCTATGCAACTGATCCTCAAACTCGAATCGTCCCCCGACAAGGGCGAACCGCCGCAGAAGCGCGCTTGGATCTCGGAGAACAAGTCGATCGTACTTGGCCGCCAAGGGACCGACTTCCGTCTGCCGCAGGACCTGCAGATCTCTGCGTCGCACTGCAAGATTTCTTGCGACGGCCAACGCTATTTGCTGGAAGACCTGAAGAGCACCAATGGGACCTTCTTGAACGATGTCCGCATCAAGCGGTCGCGGCTGACGCAGGGAGACCGAATTCGCGTCGGCCTGACAATCTTGAGCGTGGAGATCACAGGCGCCGCGGCCACGCCCGAGGTCGACACCGGACCGGATATGGTCCGCGCGTCGTCGAACTTGAACATCCTGGGAGACGAGCCGCCGGCCAAATCCGCGCGGAACGAGCCAGTCCGCGTCTTCAACGACACGACCTATGAGTTCGCGCTCGTACCGGGCCGGGTTCGCTTTCCTGGGCATTCGCTCACCCTGGTGGCCAAGGCCACGTTCGACCTGCAGCACGGCGGAGTGGCCAAGTTGGCCAAGGAGCAGATTCCTGTCGCCGGCCCCGTCCCCTATGAGGATGCCGAGCACGAACTGGCCGCGCCGCGCTACGCTTCGGACGTAGCCTGCTTCAAGCCCAAGGCCGATCTGCTGCTGGTCGGTTCGTGCCATGCGCCGGGCGGGCCAACCGCCCACTGCGAGGTCGAGTTCCGCGTCGGCAAGACCGGGCGGCGGCTGGTCGTGCACGGCAAGCGTCGCTGGGAAGGCATCTTCGGCAGCGCCATTTCGGAGCCGCAGCCTTTCACTCAGCAGCCGCTGCGGTACGAGTCCGCCTATGGCGGCGAGGGCTTCGCCCGCAATCCGACCGGCATGGGGCATGTGAGGATCGACGCCACCGAAGTGGGCCGCACCAAGATTCCGCTCCCTTCCATTGAGGATCCGGCACATCAGATCCACATGCGCACGGAGCGACCCGAGCCGGCGGGATTCGGACCGATCGCCGAGCAATGGGAGCAGCGCAAGAAGCACCTGGGGACCTACGACGAAGCCTGGCTCAAGGAGCGCTGGCCGTGGTATGCCAGCAACTTCAATTGGGCGTTCTGCAATGCGGCCCCCGAATCGCTGCAGACCGAGTACCTGCGAGGCGACGAGGAGCTGCTGCTCGAGAATCTGAACCCGAAGCATGCCAAGTTCACCACGCGGCTGCCGGGCCGGCGGGTCCGCTGCTTCATGTACGAAACGCATGGAGACGAGCGGGCCTTCCGCGAAGTGTCGATGTTCCTCGACACGTTGTGGGTCGACGCAGATGCCGGCAAAGTGGTGCTGGTCTGGCGCGGCGTGGCGGCCGTGAGCTCGGCCGACCTGGCCGACGTCCGTTCGATCTTCTTTATGGACGAAGCTCTGACTGCCCCTAAGTCGGCTCAAGACTGTCTGCTGGCGTTTCGCAAAGCGCGCAGCGACTGGGAAGCGGAGTGGGAATCGAAAGAAGAGCCGCCACCGGAGATTGCCTCGGCCGCCGAGGAAGAGCTCGCCGAGAGTGAGCCCCACGATGCTGAATCGCTGCAGATCGCCGAGTTGCAGGCGAAGAGCCAGCAGGATCTGCGGCAGACCATGATGGCCGGGGGAATCGACCCCGACAATCCGCCCGTGCCGACCGAAGCGGAGCGCCGCGAAGCCATCGCCTTCCTTCGTTCGCAAGGAGCGGAAATCCCAGACGACACGGAGCCGCCTGATGAGTCGAAGTGGACGCGCGCTGAAGTCGAAACGCACGCCCAGGAAGAGTCCCCTTCGTTTGAGGGCGAGGACCTTCACGGACTCGACTTGTCTGGGCTGAAGCTGGCTGGACTCAACTTCGCGGCGGCCAACTTGGAAGGGGCCAACCTGGCGGGCGCCGACTTGACATCGGCTGTCTTTCGGGGCGCCAACCTCAACCAGGCCAACCTGGCCGGGGCCACGGTCGAGAAGGCCAACTTTACCGAAGCGAGCCTGACCGGGTCCGATCTGGCCAAGGTGGTTGGCGAATGGGCCGTGTTTCATGGCGCGCGGCTGTTAGGGGCCAATCTGGCGGACGCATCTCTGCCGAAGGCCATTTTTCAAGGCGCTACGCTTGCCGGAGCCAAGCTCCCTCGGTTCAAATCTCCGCTCGGGAACCTGGCTGGCGCGCAACTGCCCGGTACCTCACTCCAAGAAGCCCATCTGCAGGAAGCCGACCTGACAGGGGCCGACTTGTCGGCCTGCGATCTGTCGAGCGCCAACCTGGCCGGGGCGTCGCTGAACAAGGCTCAACTGACGGGCGCTAATCTTGAACGTGTGCAGGCACAGAACGCTTTCTTTATCGAAGCCAAAATGAACGACGCCCGACTGACCGAGGGCAAGTTCGATGGAGCCGATTTCACCCGCGCGCTGCTGCATCGGGCGTCGCTGGAACGGGCCCACCTGCGCGAGGCCACCTTGGAAGAGGCCGACGGCCGACAGGCCAATCTGTCAAAAGCCGATCTGATCGGCGCCCGCGCGGCGGCTGCGCGGTTTGCCGGTGCTAAGTTCCGCCAGGCCAGGCTGGACAGGTCCGTTTGGGCTGGCGCGGCGTTGGGAACGTCAGACTTCTCCTGGTCCTCGGCGCAAGATTCCGATTTCTCAGGCGCCGGCTTGGAGCGCGCCGTGCTGACCGGCGTTGACCTGCGGCGCTGCCGCTTCGACGAAGCGAACTTGCGGCATGTCAAGCTGCCGCGGACCAACCTGTTCGAGGCGAGTCTGACGAAGGCCGACCTGTCCGACGCCGACCTGACCGAAGCCAACTGCTATGGCGCGGATTTCGCCGACGCCACCCTGGACCGTCTCAAACGAGATGGCGCCAACGTCAAGCTCACCCGCCTGGCAAAGGTTTAGTATGTCCGACGCAGCTGCACCCGAATCACCGCCGCATTTTGGCAAGTCGCCATCGGTCGACGAGGTCCTGCGCCTGCATGCCGCGGCCGAGATCCTCGACGGGATCAATCTGATCCAGGCCTCGTTCCGCAACAAATCCCTGCCGGGCGTGTCGCTGAAGTCGGCGGTTTTGATGGGAAGCGATCTGGCCGGAGCCAATCTGGCGGGGGCCGATCTGTCGGGGGCGCAGATGCACCTCTGCGACTTGCGCGGAGCGAATCTCGCCGGAGCGAAGCTTGCCCATGCGCAGATCAGCAACTGCCAGTTCGACCAGGCCAACCTGATGGAAGCCGATCTCACCTCCGCGGTAATCTCCGCCGACTTGATGATCAAGGAGGGTCAGAAGCTCGATCCCGAGAAGCCGGATCTGGGGATCAAGCCTGAGGATCTGGTGCTGGGAAAGTGCAGTTTTGAACGTGCCGACCTGTCGCGCGCGATTCTGGACAAGACCGCGTTCAAGCAGGTCGCGATGAATCGCCTGCGACTCGACGGTGTGCAGGCGTCCGCGGCCGAGTTCTACGATTGCTCGCTCGTGGAGTCGTCGTGGGTGGGCGCGGCCGTGGCCGAAGGGATTCTGCATCGTGTGGATCTGCGGCGGGCCGACTTGAGTCAGGCCGCGTTTGCAGCGGGCGAGTGGAAATCGGTCCGCTTGGCCGGCGCCTCGCTGGCCGAGTCGGCGTGGTCTGGCCTGACGCTCGAGGAGATCGATCTGACCGAAGCGGGCGATTTCCCCCGTCGGTTGGGCCCTTGCCTCTTTCGTCGCTGCAAGCTGACCCAACTCGACTTGAGTGAGCGCAATCTGACCGGCTTCGGCTTTGAAGCGTCGAACCTCGCGGGGGCCAATCTTTCCGGCGCCAATCTGACGGGAACCCCCTTCATCGACTGCGAATTGAGCGGAGCGAAACTGGCCGGCGCCAAGCTCGTCGGTGTTCGCTTCTCGGAGTCCAAACTTTCGGGCGCCGACTGCATTGGGGCCGAGATCCGCCAGTGCTCGTTCGCCAAGAGCTCGCTCGAACAACTCAATCTAAGCAAGATCGATTTCTCGGACACGGACTTTGCCGGCGCCAATCTGACCGGCGCCAATCTGAGCGACGGCAATCTGTCGGGCGCGGATTTCTCCAAGGCCATTCTGCGCCAGGCGACCCTCAGCCGTTCCAAGATGGATTCCACGATGTTCAACGGCGCCGATCTGAGCGGCGCGGTCCTCCACGATTCCTATCTGGAAGGAGCCATGCTGATCGGCGTGAAGGCCGACGGCCTGGACCTGACCCAATCGCACCTGCAGCAGTGCGATGCAGCAGGCGCTGACCTTTCCACCGCCAAGCTTGGCCATACGAAGTTCATTCTTTGCGACCTCACGCAGGTCAAGCTGTCGAACAAAGACGTGCGGACCTGCACCTTCACGCAGTCGGATCTGGGGAAGGCCGATCTTCGCCGATCGATCTTTGCCGGCGCGGATTGCAATGGCACGATGTTCATCGGCGCCAAGCTGGCCGGAGCCAATTTTCAGCATGCCAAGTGCCATACCGCGTTGTTCAGCGAGGCGGATGTGAGCGGCGCGGATTTCTCCGAGGCCGACCTGCGGCACGCGAAGTTTCGCGAAGGGACCGTTGTGGGGACTAAGTTCGCCAAGGCCCGCTTGGACTGCGCGGAGTTCAACCACTCGAACTGTCAGAAGTCGGACTTCGCGGAAGCAGCGTTGAGCTACGCGGACTTCTCGCGCGCCGATCTGTCGGACGCACAGTTTCCGGGCGCTGAGATGCATCGCGCGAATCTGCACGCCGTGGTGGAAAGAAACGTCAACTGGAACAATGCCAATCTGCGGACCGTCCGCCGGACCGATAAGGACCGCGCTGAAGCCGAAGACTGGAAACAACCCCAACCGACCTGAACCTTGGGAGGTTCATGATGTTTGCCTCGCTTGCCGCCGGAAACGAAACGTTTTGCGAGACCGCCGAAGTCGTGGAGATCGACTCCCGCGGCCGGGCGCGCCTGCATCTCACAGAGAGCGACCAATCGGCGACGGCTCAGGTGGCCGTGCCGGCGGAACTGCATCCCGGAGATCGCGTGCTGGCCTTCGGCAAAGATGCCGAATCGCTGTTTGTGATCGGGGTGCTCGACCGTGTCCCGGCGCGGCGTGTGGCGACGAGCGCGGGCGCCTACGCCGAAGTGAGCGGCCCCGCGGCTACGGAAACCCTGCGAGTCTATTCCAGCCGGGGGGATCTGCTGGTCGAGATTGATCCTCGCACCGACGTGACGCGGGTCACCGCTCCGTCCGCCGATTTGCAGTTGGCAGCGCCGCAAGGGAGCGTGTCGGTCTCGGCTGGCCAGGCCATCCGCCTGACCTCGCAAACGATCGACCTGCGCGCGGTCGCCACTCTGCAGGCCCGGGTAGGCGGAACGCAAGAAGCTCCCACGACGTTCGCCATGGACGCCGGCGCGGCGAGACTGCAAAGCAAGTCGATCGCGGTCACCGCCGACCAAGGGCAGGCCAACGTTGCGGACCTGCGGCTCACCAGTAAGACCGTTCAGTTCACGTCAGCCGCCGTGCGGGCGACCATCCAATCCGTGGAAACCATCGCCGAGACCATCGTCCAGACCGCCAAGAACGTGTACGCCACGGTCGAGCAGCTCTCGCAGCTCCGTGCCGGCCGCATCCGCCAGCGTGCCGAAGAGACGTATCATCTCAAAGCGGGGCAAGTGTACCTGCACGCGGAGCAGGAGTTGAAAGCCCAGGGCGAGAAGATCCACCTGGGATAGCTCGCATTTCACACAGATTGCCCCCAACCACTCGCAACGGACAAACAACGATGTTTCCAGCATCCAGCAACGGCGGCGGAACCTGCACGGCGACCGCCCCCGACGTCTGCAAGACTCCCAGCCCCGGCGGCCCCGTTCCTTTGCCCTATCCCAACACCGGACAAGTCATGCAGGTCACGGGCTTCTCCTCCAAGGTGAAGTTCTGCATGCGAAATGGAGTGCATAAGCAGTCCGAGGTCCCGATGAGCATGGGCGATCAGCCCGGCGTCGCCGGCGGAGTCGTTTCCGGCGTGGTGATGAACAAGGTGAAATGGCTGAAGGGGAGCTCGAAGGTAAAGATCGAGGGCAAAGAGGTGGAGTACCACACAGCCCAGACCGGGCACAACGGCAGCAGCACGAACATCATTGGCCTGCAGGCTGCCCCCAGCCAGACAAAGGTGCTGGTCTCGATGTAGGGGAAAGGGGCGTGAAGGCCGGAGCCATTCGCCAGGAGGGCGCAACGGTATGTCTTGGCGCGAGCCCGCGCACCCCTTGAGGGGAGCGGTACTGTAAGGATCACATTTTCCTTGCCAAGCGGCTTTTTACTTGCTTGACACGTTCTGATTATGGAAAATCAGCCCTTCGACGTATCACTTCTGTCCGCTTCAGGGGCCCCGTCATGTCAGAGAAATCCGCAAAGGCGAAGAACGCCAGTACCCCGTCCACCACACCTTTGTCTCGTCGCGACACGCAACCGATCAGCCGCGGCGACACGGCAGAGATTGAGCGGCCGGAAATCCGGTCGACAGCCAACATCAATCCGCCGGACCTGGAAGAGATCGCCAGCGCGCCTCCCCCGGCCGGTCAGATGCTTCGCAGGCGAGGCAGAGGGAAGGGTCAGAATAAGCTTTTGACGATCGCCGCTGCCGTCGGGGCCGTTCTTGTCCTGGCGATCGTGGCCGCGATCGCGATCTTTACAAGCCCCGCTGGCCCCCCCGCCGCCCCCATCGCGCAGCCAGTACAGCCGCCCGTCGCTCCCATTCCAGCGAAAAAGGAAGATCCGCGAGTAAAGGCCGAGCAGGAGTGGGCCAACGCTCACCGCCAGGCCGAGTTGGTTAAGCTGGAGATTGCAGCCAACAACGCACTCGTGAGCCGACTGACGATCGCCGTAAAAGAATCGTCAACCAGGCACATTGCGGATGCCCGGCGAGAGCTCGCGGCGGCCCGCGCGAAGGGTGTTGAGTTGGTAGAACTCGAGCAGCACTGGCGAGCGGAGTTTGTCCGCCTCGGAAAAGAACTTGGGAAAGTGAACTAGGGGGAGGATAGTCCGAAACGGCCGAATCAGCATCCGCAAGATGCCCGCGTGCTGCCGGGGCTCAGACCCTGAGTAGCTACCTATTTTGCGCGACGCCCGACTCTTCGCCAAGGTGGTAGGGGATGCAGTTCACGTTGACCGTGCGCAGCAGAGTGCAGATTTGCCCCGAAGTAAGTCGCAAAAAAAAAAGCGACTCCCGCGAAAACACCGCAGAAAGTCGCTCTTTGTCGCTTGTCTAGTGGGCGATACAGGCCCCGAACAGGTGCCGCATTCATCGGGAAAACAGGGGGTTCGCATCCAAAGCGGCGCAGATTCAGGCGCGCTTCCTGCACTTTCGGCCATCGACGACCCGGACCTGCGGGC
>Ga0335394_10000080_pt1 | contig 87874 bp, 57 predicted proteins | sample MAT03_FD_205741 | JGI IMG/M metagenome (GOLD analysis project Ga0335394, IMG submission 205741) | Freshwater microbial communities from Lake Fryxell liftoff mats and glacier meltwater in Antarctica - MAT-03 (spades assembly) (version 2) ... | reverse complement strand
TCCAGAATGGGATGCGAGTAGTTTAGCGCGATAAAATCGCCTTGCAAACGGAGTTTTTCAGCACCCTGCTAGCGCCCAGCCGCTCAGTTCCGGAGCCACCGAGAGCTTGGAGGGTGGGCCTCGTTTCACTCTGCCCAAGACGCACCCGCGCCACAAGGCTCACGTCTCCGGTGCCGCTTCAACCTCCAGATCCTGCACGTTCGCAGCGCTGTCTCGAGCGGCCGAGCGGACCCGCCGCGAGGGGTCTTCCTCGGCCAGCTTTCGCAGGGCGGCATAGACCGTCTTGTCCCCCATGTCCCCTACGCAATAAGCGGCGTACTCCCTCACGACCCCTTCCTTGGCGTTCAGCAACTCCAACAGGACCGGCAGCGATTTTGGCTTGCCCGAGATGTCCCAGTGCGCGACCGCGGCCATCAGGCGCACCATGGTGCTCTTGTCTTTGAAGAGCTTTTCAAGCTCGGGTAGCGCGTCGGTCCCTAGTTCGCCAAACTCAGCCACGTAGCTGGCGGCGCTAGCCCGCACGTACTCGTCTTCGTGCGACAAGGCTTTCAGGATCAGCGGATCTATGACGACCTTGGGCTTGGCGGCGTCCTCGCTCACGGATTCTGCGATCTGCTGCAAGGACATCAGGGCGCCGATTTTGACCAGCAGATCGGTGTCCTCTTTCACCACCTTCTCGAGATCCGCCTTGGCCTCTTCGGCGTCGGTGCCGCCGATATCGCCCAGCGCTCCGGCGGCCGCTTCGCGGACGTAGTGGCATTTGTCGGTCAGCAGCTTCCGCAGCGGCCCCACCGTTTTCCACTCGGCCTCGCCCGGTAAGGCCAACACCCCGATCAGATGCGCGGCGGTGGCCCGCATGCGATCCTCTTTATGCTCCAGCAGCTTGATCAGATCAGGCAGGGCGTCGACATCCAGTTGCAGGATGACCTCGTCCAGGCCATCGAGCAGGTCGGCTTCCTGCATGCTGATGTCGACGAGCCTGGTGGCAAACTGGTTCTCTGCCGGCCAGGCGGTCACGATCTCGAGAACGGGCGGAGTCTCGAATTCCAGCAGCTTCTGCATGGCCAGATGGCGTTCTTCCTGGTCCTCGTGGGTCAGCAGCTTGATCCACTGCGCTGCGGTCTTGCCGTCGACCTCCGGCTTGGCAGACTTCTTGTCGGGGTCTCCTTCGGCGGAGAGACCGCGGGCGGAGAAGAGGAGAATGGCCAAAGCGAGGAGGGGACGAGCCACTGAGCTGCTGGCTGAAATGGACATGAGGTTCTCCGCAAACAAGCTACGTTGGTCGACCGCCCCTGGGGCATTCCGCACGAGAGTATCTTAGCGTTTGCGAGGGCCTGGCACCCGTGCCAATCGGAGCGGCGACGAAAAACAACCGGGTGGTGCAGGCAGATAATTGGGAGGCAAGTCGTCACGCGGAGACGTGGAAAAGAGAGATTGACGCGCCCGAGGTCCCCGGAGAGGGCCGTCGCGTTTCGGATTCTTCCTCGCCCCTTGTCCCGCGCCAGCAACGCAAGCACGGCCCACCGGCAAATTGGCTTAACCGCTACAACCCGAACAGCCGATACAAAGCCCCAGGTCGACCACGCACGCGTCATTCTACGGCTGCCTAAAGTCGACGATCTGAACGGGGACTTCCATGCTCGAGGACCGCGCGATGCTTCGCGTTCGATTCTGTCTGCTGCCGCTACTGATGCTGGCTTGCGGTTGCACGACCATGAAGGAGTCGGACACCTCGCGAACGGGCATCGAGCAACTGCTGATCTCCAGCGCCACCGACCGTGCGCTGAACAAGGTCGATCTGCAGCCGATCGCCGGCTCGAAGGTCTTCGTCGAGACGAAATATCTGGACTGCGTCGATAAGAACTACGTGATTGTCTCGATGCGGCAGCGTCTGATGGAACATCGCTGCACGCTGGTCGACAAGGCGGAAGAGGCCGAAGTGGTGCTGGAACTGGGAAGCGGCGGCGTCGGCACCGATCGAACCGAACTGTTTGTGGGCATCCCCGAGATCCCGTTGCCTCCGCCGTCTCCCGTTTCGATCCCCAAGCTGGCCTTCATGAGCCGCACCAAGGCCATGGGGACGGCCAAACTGGTGGTGGTCGCCTACGAGGCCAAATCGAAGCAGCCGCTGATCAACTCCGGCTACGCGCTCGCTCGGGCGGACCACCAAAATTGGAACGTGCTGGGCGTGGGCGGGATCCAGAGCGGCCATGTGCCCAAGGAGTTGGCCACCGCGACTGGTGACAACGAATCGGTCGGCACGCTCCCCTCGCAGATCATGGCTGGCCGGCAGACGCCGCCCCTGCGATAGACATCCCTGCTCGAACTGCATGGGATGCTCCTCACGTCGTCTTGCCCTCGATTGCCGACTCTTTGCAGACACCCTGCGTCGGCGCAACAACTGCCCCCACCCTGGTTTCGCCCCTGCGAATCGGTTATGCTCCAATCCATCGGTAGCGGGGAGCGAACCAGCCCATCCTCCCTTGCCGAACAGACTAACTCGAAAGGTGCTTATGGCTCGCAAGGTAATGAATCGGAAAGAGTTGCGCCGCGAAAACGAGGCCGCGGAGCGCATTGAGGAGGATCGCGAGGACGTTGAAGAAGGTGGTGATGAAGGGGACGATGGCGAAGAAGGTGCTAGTCCTAAGAAAAAAGCCAAAGCCAAGAAGGCCCCCGCCAAGCGCAAGAGCCGCGCCGCCGCCAAAGAAGTCCGACTCAAGGCCTACTGGGGCGTCTTCAATCAGTCACTGAAGCGCGTCGCGCTGTTCGAGCACAGCGAGCGGAAGTTGGCCGACAAGAAAGCCAAGGAGCTTTCGGAGTCGTCCAAGACGCAGCACTTTGTGCAGCCCGTGAAAGAAGCCATCTCGGAGTAGCCCGAGCCCGTCAAATTCAGACGTATCCAGGTGCAGGCACAGGTGGTGTGCCTGTGCCGGCAACCCTGCCGCTTTCGAGGACGAAGCATGTCCCAAGCGATCGTCGATCCTGCTGAGTTGCGCCGATTCGCCAACTCGCTGAAGCATTTCTCCGGTGAACTGCAGAGCCAGTTGGCCGCCCTTCGAGGGCAGTTGATGGGCCTGGGTCAGACCTGGCGCGACCAGGAGAACGAGAAGTTCACCGCCGAGTTCGAGCAGACCATGCAGGTGCTGGCGCGATTCAACGAGTCGGCCAATCAGCATGTTCCGTTCCTGCTGCGGAAGGCCGAGAAGATCGAAGAGTATCTGTCGCAGCGCTAATTGATTGTGGTGCAGGCCTGCTTGAAGTGCTCTTCAGGTGCCAGGCAGGCGGGACGCCTGCATCCCAACTGCAGAACGCCTGCCCACAACTCCCCAAGGAAGCCGCCCATGAGCCAGGCCGCCGGCGTCCATTCGATCGATGCCGTTCGCGATTTTCGCGCGGCCCTCTGCACCTTCGGCGAAGCGGCCACTTCGGCCATGGCCTCGGCCACCCTCGAGACCCAGCGCTTCGTCGATTGGATCGAGCATGACCAGGTGAAGTTCTGGCAGGGCGAACTCCGTCGGCGCGAAGAGCAGTTGATGGAAGCCAAGAGCGCGCTGGCCCGCAAGCGGTTGGCAGCGACGTTCGGCGATCCTCCCCGCGACAGCGAAGAGCAGGCGCTGCTGAAGAAAGCCATCCGCCGACTGGAGGACGCCCAAGAGAAGCTCAAGAAGCTGGCCAAATGGAGGATGCTGGTCGAGCGCGCGGTGACCGAGTACACCGGCCAGGCCCAGCAGATGACGAACTATCTGGATGGCGAGTTGCCCAAGACCATTGCGCTCTTTGAACGGTTGATCGCCCGGCTGGAAGAATACGCGGGGCTGACCAGCCCCTCGAACGCCCCGGCCACGACGGCGTCCATCGTTCGGCCGACGGACGCTGCCCCCACAGCGAGCGTCACACCTCCGGCACAGGTCGAACCGACAGCATCCGCACCTCAGGCGGAAGAGGGCGGGCCGACCTCCGCGAGCGGAAGCTGATCGAGCGGACAGCTCGCCCGTCAAAAGTGATTCGAACCAGACCACACTGGTTGGTCGGCATGCAACGTTTTTTCGAAAACGACGCGATTTTCCGGCGGCGGTCCCTGCTTAAGTGCGTGTTCTGCGATCAAGTAGACGGTTTCACGGCTCCTCATTTCTCCGGCATGGGAAGTGCGAATGAGAGGTTGGCTGTCACACCCCCTCGAATCAAGGAGTCTTCCATGTATACAATCCTGCTGGTTTTGTTGGTATTGCTGCTTCTCGGTGCCATTCCTGCCTGGCCGCACAGTCGCAGTTGGGGCTATGCACCCAGCGGTGGTCTGGGCCTGATCTTGATCATTCTGTTGATCCTGGTTTTGGCCGGTCGAATCTAGAAGATATAAGTCAACATCAGGCTTACACTGATCCGTTTAATGAATCAGGCCATGATGGGCACTTGCCCGCCATGGCCTGCTTTGTTGCGCCAGGGGATCGCGCGACCGCCCGCCTTGCTGTCGCAACCCGCCAAGCAGTCGCTGGTTATTGCCCCTCGACGAACCTGCATACCTTCGCGACAGTCGTTGCATTGAAAGCAGGCAAACCTCTGCTCGATGCCGTCATTGGCATCGCGAAGCAGGCAACGGCATCCCATCGCAAGGCATTTTAAAGAAACGGCTTACAACTTTCCTTGCATGCTGTGCCAGCTCTCGGCACATCGATTGCATTCTCCGCGTTCGCTCCCACCACAGGGAATTGTGGTCGGGGAACTTCTTGTGGAATGTTAGCTGGACCGTGGGGCAACTGGCCCATCGAACAGGGATGTTCACCAGCCTTTGAGTGTGAGTTGGGGGTGCCACGGGCTGCCGGTAGGAAATAGTGGGCTTCACGGTCTGCTATTCGGCGCAGCCCGTGGCACCGCCAAAGTCGCGAGGAGCATCAAAGTTCCGCACGCGGAACTTCATCGAACAATTTGGAGTCTTGGCTCGCGCCTGGAGCCAGAAAAGTGCCCGTGTGGCTTGGGCGGGTGCACCGCCTGCCCTGCCCAAGCCGGGCATTTTTTTATTGATTCCAACGACTTCCCCCGCGATCTCTTCTCCCGCCAGTGGAAAACTTTGGGCACTCCGCAGATAATCAGCCGGTCTCTTGGTCGCGGAACCCCAGCCGATCTCTCCCCTCATGAAGCTGATCATTGCCATCATCCAACCCAGCAAGCTCGAAGCCGTGAAGGCCGCTCTGACTGAGGTCGAAGTCTTCCGCCTGACCGTGATGGACTGCCAAGGCTTCGGCCGGCAGAAGGGGCACACCGAGGTCTATCGCGGCCACGAGTTCACCGTGAACCTGCTGCGCAAGGTGCAGCTGCAGATCGCTGTGAACGACAACTTCGTCGAGCCCACGGTCGAGGCCATTATCAAGGCCGGCCGGACCGAGCCCAATGGCTCGGTCGGCGACGGCAAGATCTTCATCCTGCCCATGGACGATTGCATTCGCATCCGCACCGGCGAGCGTGGCACCGAAGCGATCTAGCTTTGCTTCTACCAGCTGGGCTTGGCCCGGAAGGCATCCCAAGCAGGGTGGAGTTGTGCCCACCCATGCGACGCGAGACCGTTCACGAAGTTCGGTAAGTGTGCGATTCCGTTGGGAAATTGCACACGATCCCTGAAGCGGGATCGTCTAAGTGGCGAAGGTGGGAACGGCGCTACCCTACAAATGGAAGCCACCGTTTTGGAATGGACGCACTACGACGACTGCCATCTTACATGCTGGGCTTGGCGCGGAAGCGATAGGTCAGGCCTGCACCCAGGTAGTAGCTGCTGACGCTGACGTGCGTCGACGCCCCCAACTGCTCCGATGCGTGGAACATGAAACCGGCGTACGTGTCGAAGTCGAGCCCTGGAATCACGTCGGTGACGCCGACGCCCGCCGAGAGGCGGTGCTGATTGATCGCGGCCAACTGGGCCTGCAAGTAGTTGGCGGCCGGCAATCCATCGGGGAGCGTCACGCCGCCGATGGTGATGGAATTGATCTGCGCGATCGGGTTCTCGGCCCAGACATAGCCCGCCCGGAGTTTCGTGCGGTTCTGGGTGGTGTACTGCGTGCCGACCTGTACGACCCACTGGTCGTTGTAGATGCCCTTGAACAGGTCGCAGTTGTCCCACTGCTTGTAGAGCAAGTCGGCGGCAATGAGCAATTGGCCGTCCATCAGCGAGCGATTAGCGATGCCCAAGCCGATGTTGTCGGGCAAGTCCATCCGTACGTCGAAGGCCCGGGAGTTTGCCGGGAACAGCACAGCGTCCTGGTAGTTGAAGTTCTCTTTCGTCTGATAGTAAAGGCCCAGCGAGGTCGCGGGCGACATCTGATAGCTCAAGCCCAACGCGCCGCGCAATCCATAGGCCGGAGTCATGGCGCCGATGCCGCTAAACGGAGCGTCGAAAAAGGACTGGCCCATCGAAATCGTCGAGCCCACTGAAAGTTTGTCAGTGAGTTGCACGCCCGCGCCGCCGGTGAACTGCAGGATCACCAGTTCCGCCGAGGTGCCATTCGATTCCGGCACACCGCGGAAGTCGACTCCGGCGCCTGCCGCGGATGTCAGCGCAAGGCCTAACGTCACGGGCATGCCCATTTCATCCAGGGCGTGGGTGATGCCAATGTTGCCGACGGCGGAGCCTGGCGTGGCCGAGCGACTGGAGAAAGGGGTGACTCCGACCAGCGGAAGCGGCGCGGTCTGATCGAAACGAATATTGGCGTCAGCCCAACCGCTTCCAAAGGTCACTCGGATCCCGTCGAACTGCCGCAACGTGGCCGGGTTGCCGTTGACCGCCGAGAGCAGGTCCTGCGGCTGGGCGATGCTCGTGCCCCCCATGCCCCCCGATGCCGGCATCATCGTGTTGTGCAACTCAGGGCCGAACGATTGGGCGTTCGCCGACCCGCTAGAGATCGCCCACGCGGCAAGGACAACGCAGTTCACCAGGATCCAGCGAGAGAAGGAACACTTCATGGCAATGTCCGGCAATGCTCAGGGAGAAACTTGGGCCCAGTTCTATCAGGCGCTATCGGTAAGTCGGTGGAATGGCCTGGATCGGAAATGGGGAATTTGCGTTTTCGCGCGTAAGCAAGGGTAAATCGCCATCTGCGGAATGGTACGATCAAGGCGAGCTTGGTAAACCGTAACGATCGGGTGAGATCTTTCGGCATCGAGATGGACAGCGTGACGCATGACCAGGTTCTTCGATCCGCCTTGTCGAACGGGATTGGTCCTGGGCAAGTTCCTGCCGCCGCATGCGGGACATCAGTACCTTTTCGATTTCGCCCGGCACTATGTTTCGCATCTCAACGTGCTCGTTTGCAGCCTGCCGGAAGAGCCGATCGCGGGGACATTGCGAACCGCTTGGGTCCGCGAGATGTGCCCCACGGCCGATGTCTTTCACGTCAAGGATGCGAATCCCCAGGAGCCGCACGAACACCCAGACTTCTGGCAGATCTGGACTGAGACGGTCCGGCGGAGGATTCCATATCCCTTGGATGTAGTCTTCACTTCCGAGGACTACGGCGACGAACTCGCGCGGCGGCTGGGAGCGCGGCATGTGATCGTCGACAAGGCCCGCGAACTCGTGCCGATCTCCGGCACGCAGTTGCGTGCGCGCCCGTGGGACCATTGGCAGTATTTGCCCCCCTGTGTGCGACCTCATTTCGTCCGCCGAGTGATCGTGCACGGACCCGAGTCAACCGGCAAGACGACCCTTTGCCGTCGACTGGCTGAGCACTATGGCACGGTGTGGGTGAGCGAATACGCCCGGGGAATGTTGGACCATCGGGGTGGTGAATGTCGGGCGGAAGATATGGTCCCCATCGCCCGTGGACATCTGGCCTCGCAACAGGCGTTGGCGCGTCAGGCGAATCGCATCATGTTCATCGACACCGATGCGCTGCTCACCGAGATCTACAGCGAGTTGTATTTCGGTTCGGTGCCCGAAGTGGTCAAGCAGATCGCGGATTCCCAGGCGGCCGACCTCTATCTGGTGACCAACATCGACGTCCCCTGGGTCGCCGACGTACAGCGCGACTTGCCCCATCGCCGACAAGAACTGCGCGAGAAATGTCTGGCTGCGCTCGAGTCTCGCGGGCGGAAGTACGTGATCATCCAGGGAGACTGGGAGGAGCGGTTTCGACGGGCCTGCGCGGCAGTTGATCGCCTGTTGAAGCAGCCCCTGTCGGAATGATCAATGCCAGCATGTCGTTCTTGCCGAACACTTGATGAGCAGGAGGACGTACGCACTATAGTTGTGCCGGAAAGTGCGGGGCGACGCACTGTTGCTTGCTATGTCGTTGCAGGCGATTGACTTGCATCGATCGAGCGACGGTTGGCTTGCCTCTTTTTGCTGCGTTCGACTGGAATTCTGGCGACCTGCCCCCAACAGGGTCGGTAGATGAGGTAGATTTGTGGTGCCAACACTGCGGTCCGCCTAATTTTGCGGTCGATTTTTGTTGGTAACGGCTATCCTGCGAATTAGCCTTGAATAGAGATGCACGATTGGGGGAACCTGAACGAGGGGGCCCCTGGGCTTGTTCGCTGCAACAGCTTCCGCCCGCCAAATTTATCGCGAAGCGATGAATGGGGGCAAAAATTCGACTTCATCCCGCCCACGCGTGACGACGCCATCGGAGAATAGAAATGTCCTATCCTGTTTGGAAATCCCGGCTGGTCCTGGCGATCGCCGTGGCCCTGATTCCCTCGGCCCTGTTCGCTCAGGAGAAGAAGACCAAGCTCGAGCCGGGCGAATTCAACCCGGCCGACGAGAAGGTCGAACTCTTCGCTGCCATGGCGGCCAATCAGGTGGAAGTGAAGTTCATTCCCCGCGACGCCGAGCAGGCTCGGTTGATCGTCAAGAACAAGACCAACAAGCCGCTCAATGTGGAGCTGCCCGAAGCCTTCGCCAGCATTCCTGTGCTCGCCCAAGGCGGGTTCGGCGGCGCCGGCGGTGCTGGCGGTGCTGGCGGTGGCGGTCAGGCTGGTGGTGGCGGATTCGGCGGCGGCGGTGGCGGCCAAGGTGGCGGCCAGGGTGGCGGCGGCGGCGGGTTCTTCATGAACGTCGCTCCCGAGAAGGCCCAGGAAATCAAGGTCGCCATGCTCTGCCTGGAGCACGGCAAGCCCGATCCTCGCCCCGCGATGCCCTACACGATCAAGCCCTTGAGCGCTTTCAGCACCGATCCCGCCCTGCGGGAACTGGTGAAGATGTTCGGCCGCGGCCAGTTGTCCCATGCGTCGGCTCAGGCTGCCGCCTGGCACATCTCCAACAAAATGAGCTTTGAAGAGCTGGCCGCCAAGCAGATCCGCCGCGCCTCGGGCGAGCGGTATCCTTACTTCAGCCGCCAGGACATCCAGGCCGCCATGGCGATTGCCAACGCCGCCAAGGTCCAGGCCCAGCAGAACGCGACCACCAACGGCACGAACGGCTCGTTGAGCCCGGACACCGCAAACTAATTCTCTCGCCGACAGACAGTCAGAACGCAAGAAAGCCCAGGCCGAAACGCCTGGGCTTTTTTGTTGCGCGCATCGCTGCTGCCGCGTGCGGATTCGGGTTTGCCTAGCAGATGAAACGACAGCTCCGGCGCATCCTATCTTCTGTCCGTTGACACTCCCCTCCACGGGCGCTAGGTTTGAACGCGACCCTGCTCGATTCCCGCGTCTCTTCAGGTAGCCCTGGCGTGCCGATCCCTCGCCCACTCACCGATCACGAGCGGGCGATCTACGACTGGCAATTGCCGGTGGAAGGGTTCGGCCTCCGCGGCCAGGAACTGCTCAAGGGCTCGTCCGTGCTGGTCACACGTTGCGGCGGCTTGGGCGGTGTGGCCGCCTATGAACTGGCCGCGGCAGGTGTCGGCCGTCTGGTGCTGGCACATGCGGGGAATGTCCGCCCCGACGACCTGAACCGTCAAATCCTGATGACGCACGCGGGGATCGGCAAGCCGCGCGTCGAGCAGGCCGCTCGACGCCTGAAAGAGCTGAATCCGGCCCTGGAAGTGCTGCAAGTTCCCGAGAACGTCGGGCCCGAAAACGCTGCGCGACTGGTGGGCGAAGTCGATCTGGTGGTCGACTGCGCCCCGCTTTTTGAGGAACGGTTCCTTCTCAATCGCGAGGCGGTTCGACAGGGCAAACCTTTGGTAGAATGCGCGATGTTCGAGCTCGAGGCGCAGCTCACCGTGATCCTGCCCGGCCGCACTCCCTGCTTGAACTGCCTGTACCCCGAACCTCCCCCGGCCTGGAAGCGTAAGTTCCCCGTATTCGGGGCGGTCTCGGGAATGGTAGGCTGTCTGGGAGCGATGGAAGCGATCAAGCTGCTGGCCGGCTTTGGAACGCCACTGGCCGGCGAGTTGCTGGTGGTCGACCTTCGCGATCATCAATTCCAGAAAATCACCATTCGTCGCGATCCGAACTGCCGGGTCTGCGGTGAAATGCACGAGTCCAAGCGATAGAGAACGCATGATGTCGATGCTGACGCGCGCCGTAGTTCTTTTCGCAGCGCTGGCGCTGTTCCTGCCCTGCGCCGCGCAGGCGGGCGATTGGCCGCAATGGCGTTACGATGCCAGCCGCGGGGCGGCTTCGCCTCATAGCTTGCCGCAGGGCTTGAAGCTGGCCTGGACGCGCGATCTGCCGGTCCTCAAAGCCGCCTGGCCCGATCAGCCCAAGATGCAGCTCGACACCGTCTACGAGCCCGTGGTGCTGGGCAAGCGGATGTTCGTGGCCTCGTCGCGGCACGATTCGGTCACTGCTTACGACACGGCGACCGGCGGCGAGCTTTGGCGATTCTTCGCCGAGGGACCAATCCGCATGGCGCCCCTTGCCTGGGAGGATCGCGTCTTCTTCGCCAGCGACGACGGGCATCTGTACTGCGTGCAGGCCGAGCGCGGCGAGTTGCTGTGGAAGTTCCGTGGCGGACCGAGCGACCGCCGCGTGCTGGGCAACCTCCGGCTGATCTCGACTTGGCCCGCGCGCGGCGGACCGGTGTTGGCCGACGGCACGCTCTACTTCGCGGCCGGCATCTGGCCCTTCATGGGGACGTTTATCCACGCAATCGATCCGCTCACCGGCAAGGTGCTCTGGACCAACGACGGCGATGGCTCGATCTACATGAAACAACCTCACAGTGCCGACTCGTTTGCCGGCGTCGCACCGCAAGGCCCGCTGGTCGTGGCCGGCGACAAGCTGCTGATCCCGGGCGGGCGAAGCGTGCCGGCCTGTTTCGATCGCCACACCGGCAAGATGCTGTACTACCAGTTGAATGACAACGGCAAGCGCGGCGGCGGCTCGCAGGTCTCGGCCATTGGCAATGTGATCATCAACGGAGGTGCGGCCTTCGATCTCTCGAACGAAAAATTCCTGGGCATCTTCGGAGAGCCCGCCGTCCTTTCGCCCGACGTTCTGTTCAGCTCTGCGAACGGCAAGTGCGTTGCCTATGATCCGAATTCGAGCGGCACCACCTACTCGGCCACCGTGGTTCAAGGGGGGATCAAGCAGAACACGCCCCACTGGTCGCCCGAGCGATTGGGCGGACTCGACAGCGGTCCTCTCCTGGCACTCATCAAGGCAGGGGATCGCCTGATCGCTGCCGGGCCGGTGGAAGAAGCGAGCCCTGAAGTCAAAGATCCCAAGAAATCCAAAGACACGAGCAAGGACAAAGAGAAGAAGGAGGAGACACCTGCGCGGCGATCGGTCACTCCCGCACGAAGCCAGTTGTCGGCCTATCTGCTGCCTCTGGCCGAAGAAGCGGAAGCCCCAGCCTGGGAGACGGAAGTCGAGGGAACGGTCGCATCGCTCTTGGCGGCAGATGACCGACTGTTCGCCGTGACGCGCGAAGGACGAATCTATTGCTTTGCCGCAGGTGTCGTTCCCACTCCGGTCAAACACCCCCTGCCCAGGCCTGCCGCGAATGACACGCCAGCAGCGGGCGCTAGCAAAGTCCGCGAGATCCTGGCCGCGGCTGGAGTTCGCGAAGGCTATGCGGTGGTGTGGGACGCCGGCGACGGAAGCACTGCGTTGGAACTCGCCCGGCAAAGTAAGCTGCATGTGATCGCCGTTGAAGAGAACGCGGAACAGGTGCGGGCCTTCCGCGAGCAACTGGTCGCCGAGAACCTCTCGGGCGAGCAGCTCAGCGTTCTGGAAGAGAACCCCGCCTCGGCTTCGCTTCCCCAGTATCTGGCCAGCTTGCTCGTCGCCGAGAAACTTCCGTCCGGTCTGGAACCGGCCGAGCTTTCGGCACTTGTCACGCGCATGTACAGCGTGCTTCGCCCTTACGGCGGAGTCGCTTGCTTTGTGATCGCCGAGAAAGACCGCCCAGCCCTGGAGGAAGCCGTTCGTAGTGCCGCCCTTCACGGCGCGAAGCTGCGAATGTCGGGCGAGTATGTACTGCTATCTCGCGAAGGGGCCTTGCTCGGTGCGGCCAACTGGACCCACGAACATGCCGACGCGGCCAATACGCGCGTCTCGAAGGACAAGCTGGTCAAGGCGCCGTTGGGCATCCTGTGGTTCGGCGGAGTCTCGCATGAAGGGATTCTTCCTCGCCACGGCCACGGCCCGCAGCCGCAGGTGATCGACGGCCGGCTGATCATCGAGGGGGTCGACTTCATTCGAGCCACCGACATCTATACCGGGCGGCTCCTCTGGGAGACTCCGCTTCCGGATGTGGGCGCCTTCTACAACAACACCTCGCATCAGCCGGGCGCCAACGCCGGCGGCACGAATCACATTTCGACCTCCGACGGCATCTATGTGGCCTATCGCGATCGCTGCCTGCGACTCGATCCGGCTACCGGACAGAAGCTGCATGAGTTCAAGCCCCCGGTCACCAAAGGTTTGAAGGTGCCTGACTGGGGTTACTTGAACGTCAGCGATCAACTGCTGATCGGCGGCGCTGATCCGCTTCTGGAGAACAAGATCGAGAAGCCCAAAGGCTCGGGAGACGATCCCGATCCCAAGGGAGCCGTAGGCAATGCCGCTGCCCTGCTGACGACCGCGGTAAAGAAAATCGTGGGCGGAGAGAACGACAACTTCTCTTCCAGCCGGGTGCTGTTCGCGCTCGATCGCCACACGGGGAAGCAAATCTGGAAGGCAACCGCCGAGAGCGGCTTTCGCCACAATGCGATCGTCATCGGCGGCGGCAAGCTGTTTGCCATCGATCGCCTGTCGGGTCCGCAGGTCGCCAAACTGAAACGTCGGGGCGAAACGCCCGCCATACCCACCAAGCTGATCGCCTTTGACCTGGCCACCGGCCAGCGACTATGGGAACGTAACGAAGAGATTTTTGGCACCTGGCTCAGCTATTCGGCCGAGCACGACCTGCTGGTCGAAGCGGGACGAGTCTCGCGCGATACGCTGAACGACGAACCCAAAGGGATGCGCGTCTGGCAAGCGACAAGCGGCAAGATCGTGTGGCAAAACCGCACTTATCTGGGGCCGGCCATGATTCATGGCGACACGATTATCAAGGACAAAGGAGCCTGCGAACTGCTTAGCGGAGCCCCGGTCATGCGAGAAGATCCCTTCACCGGGCAACTGGTGGAATGGACCTGGGCCCGCACCTACGGCTGCAACACACCTAGCGCTTCGGAGCATCTGCTCACGTTCCGATCCGGCGCCGCGGGCTACTACGACTTCTGCAACGACGGCGGGACCGGCAACTTCGGCGGCTTCCGCTCGAGCTGCACCAACAATCTGATCGTAGCCGGCGGATTGCTGAACGCGCCGGACTACACGCGGACCTGCTCGTGCAGCTACCAGAACCAGACGTCGCTGGCCATGGTTCCCATGCCCGACGCCGAGATGTGGACCTTCTTCGGCTCCGCGGCTCCAGCCGGTCCGGTCCGCCGGGTCGGCATCAACCTGGGCGCGCCCGGAGATCGCCGGGCCGACGATGGCACGCTGTGGGTCGAGTATCCCAGCGTCGGCGGCACGTCGCCCGCGGTCAAGGCGAGCGTGACGCCGGAGAAGGTCACGTGGTATCGCCGGCACTCCACCCAAATCACGGGGCCCAATGCCTGGGTGACAAGTTCCGGCGTGCGGGGGCTCTCGACGTTGAAGCTGCACCTGGGCAAGTCCGACGACGAGATCGATGACCGCGCGTACACCGTGCGCCTTTACTTTGCCGAACCCGACGACGTGAAGCCGGGCGAGCGAACGATGGACATTGCCCTGCAAGGCAAGAAGGTGCTGGAAGGTCTCGATGTGTCGCGCGAAGTCGGTGTGCGGAAGACGCTGGTCAAGCAGTTCAAGGGGATCATCGTCCGCGAAGAACTGATCATCGGGCTGACGCCAGGAAGTTCGTCGCCTAAGAGCGTGCCCGTGCTGTGCGGCGTAGAGATCGTGGCCGAAGGCTGGTAGCGGGCGCTGCCGCGGGACCACGGGGAAGGCCGTAGCCCTCTCCGCCGATCAGTTCTCGTCTCGATCAAGCGACTCCGAGAGCATCTTCTGAAAGTCCTTGGCGTCTTCGCTGGCCATCCGGTCGCGGTTGGCTTCCAGCACGTCGCCCAAGGTCTGCCGCATCTGGCTATCGCTCAGGTACTTGAGCTTGGGGGTCAGCTCGACCAGCACCTCAGAAGCCTTGTCGTTCTTGTTCTGGAACATCAGCACGATCCATTTGCCTGCCAGGCCGAAGGCCCGCACGTCATCCTGGGTGTCGTGCAGGTCGGCCAACTCGCCAAACAGCTTCAGGGCCTGCTCGTACTCATTGTGTCGCAGGTGCCAGCGGGCCAACTGCTGCGTGGCCAGCCGGGTGTATTCTTTTTCTTCGGGATAATGCTCCAGCACGCTCCGCCATCCGCGTTCGCTGTTCAGATGAACGGCCAGGAAGTACTGCTCGCGGACCGTGGCCTGCTTGGGGATGGCCGTCTTGTGCGGATCGGCGCCGGCCAGCAGCGAACGGTCTTCCAACGCCCAGGCCATCAGTCCGCCGATCAGAAAAGCGGTCAGTACCAGCGCCGAGATGATCCGCCAGGGCGCACGGGGCGGAATGATCATGGCCTCGGTCTTCATCAGATGACCCAGGCGATTGGCGGCGGAAGATCGCTCGTCGGCCGGCCCGATCAGGTCGATCGACTCGCTCCAGTCGTCGTCGAGCCCTTCGATCTGTAGATTCCGCAGTTCGCGCAGGATCTCGCGCGGCGCAGCATGCCGCTGGCCAGGCTCCTTCGACAGCATCTTGTGAACGATACGGCAGAGACCACTGGGCAGGTCCGGGCGGATCGATTCCAGCGGTTCCGGGCGGCTCTTCAAATGCTGCACGGCCACGCTCAGCGCGGTCTCGCCCCGAAACGGTGGGCTGCCGGCCAGCATGTGGTAACAGGTGACGCCGAAGGAATAGATGTCGCTGCGCGAATCCAGCGCGCGCCCCTCGACTTGTTCGGGGCTCATGTAGAGCGGGGTCCCCATCGTCATGCCGACGCGGGTCAAGTTCAGCCCTTCGCCGTCCCCGGAGATGCGGGCCAGACCAAAGTCGGCCACCTTCACTTCGCCGGCGCGGGTGAGCATGATGTTGTCGGGCTTGATGTCGCGGTGGACGATGCCCGCTTCGGAAGCCTTGTGCAGGGCCGAGGCCACCTGGCGGATGATCGACACCGAGAGCTTCAACTCCGGCGGGCCATGCTTGACCATGTACTCGCGAAGATTCTGCCCCTGCACGTACTCCTGGGCGATGTAGTGGATCCCTTCGATGCAGCCCACGTCGTGGATCTGCACGATATGAGCATGCACCAACTGCGCCGCTGCCTGGGCCTCGATGCGGAATCGCTTGATGTACATGTCGTCGGTCGAGAGATCGCTGCGGAGCACCTTGATGGCGACTTGCCGCTTGAGTGCGACCTGCTCTGCCAGCCAGACCTCGGCCATGCCGCCGCGCCCCAGCCGACGCAACAACTGATAGTCGCCGAGCTTACGCCCGGAGAGATCGACTTCGGGCGTCGTGTTCGGGGTTTCCGGATTGGTAGCGAATTCGGCCATGTCGCCAGTATAAGACTCGACTTGCTGCTCTGCGAGATGAGCCTGACGTGCGGAGGCACACGGTGATTGTGGCGCAGGCCTTACAGACTGCGCAGGTAGTCCAACAGGTCGCCCAGCTCTTGCTTCGGAAGCGGATCGGGCAGTTGGTGGCGGTGCTTGATGAAGACTTCGTCCAGCGTAGCGGCCCGGCCGTCATGGAAATAAGGTCCGGCCTGACTGACGCCCAGCAGCGAAGGCGGGTTGAATCGCGAGTTGCCGAGCACATCGGCCAGCCCCACATCGAACGACTCGCCGATGGTGAAGGCCGGGCCGGCATGACACTCGTCGCACGCTTGCCGGCGGAAGATCTTCCTTCCTCGCTCTACGGCAGCCTTGTCGAGCGTGCCGACCAACTCGGCTTGCGGCCGGGGAGGCTCAAGCGTGCGGATGAAGGCGGTCAGAGCTTCGACCTGGCCGGGGGCGGGCTCGGGGCCGAGCATGGTGGTGCGGATCGATTGCAGCACCTGCCCTTCGAGATCGTGGATGTCCCCCTTCCACGCCCAGGGGCTGGTGTCGCCGGTGCCCAACAGCGAGAGCACGCGCTTCGGCGCGCCGAAGGATCCATCGGACAGATTGTCGTTCAAGTGGCCATTCGTGTGGCCATCCGTATGGCAACTGTGGCAACTCATCCAGCCCTCGAGCGAGAGCTTGCCGTCGTAGAACAGCATCTCGCCTCGCTCGGCCACGGAAGGTTCCGCCTGAGGCCCCAGCGCGATCTCTCGAAGGAGTGACTCTTGCTTGATGTCGACGACCGAAATGGAATCGGCAAACGTGTTGGCCACATAGACCAGCCGGCCATCGGCCGAGAACGTCACGGCCGTCGGCCGTCGGGCGACCTTCATCCGCCGCAACCCGTACTCCACTTCGTTCCCGAGCGCCAGTTGCCCCACACCAGCCAGCGCCACGGCAACGTCGCTCGAGGAGTTGATCGCCACACCGGCCGGATCGCTGGCCGCATTCCCCGGATCGCCCAGCAGGTGAACGTGGCTGTTCTTCAGCAGCTCGTCCTCGGGGCCATAGAGTCGAGCCAGCTCCAACCAGCGGAGCAGGTTCGTCATCAAGATGCCCCAATGGATGTCATTGTGCGTGGTCTCGGCCAGGTTCGTCAGAATCTGGTGCGAGACGAGCAGTTTCTTGCCGTCGGGTGAAAGGGCCAAGCCGCGGATGTTGCTGCCGGGGAGCTTGCGCAGGAGTTTAATCTTGGCCTGCGCGACATCGACGATCGCCAACTGCCCGCCGTGCGAGTCGGCCACCAGCAGCGCGCCATCGGGCAGAAACAGCAGTTCGCGCGGAGCAAACGGCAGGTCGACTGTCCGAACAACTCCGAAAGCCGGGACGGGATCACGCGTGATCGATACCAGCGTCAGCCGACGAGCCCATAGCGACGTGACGGCGGCAAGTGAGCCATCGCGCGAAGTACGCACCTGAACCGGCGTGTCGGCCACGGATAGCTCGGCACACCTGCGGACCGAATCGATGCCAGGATCCAACATCAGCAACTTGCCAGCCTCTTCGTCGGTGGCCAGCAACCGAGACGCATCTCCGTCGAGCGCGGTAAGGCTTGAGATCCGCTTGCCGATTAAGGTTTCGCTTTCGACCCGGCCTGCGAGGGGGTCAACGACCGACAGCGTGCCGACTCGATTGGCCACAAACAGTCGCCGGCCGTCCGCCGAAGGAACGATCGCCAGCGGGCGGCGCAGGGCGGGGCGCGTCGTCAGGTGGATGTCGGCGCCCAAGGCCGAGGCCGGCAGGGACCCGAGCAAAGCCAGCAGAATCAGGACAGGCGGGACAGGGCGTGTCGGCATGCGTGCCTCAAAGGCGCAGGCGTTTCGAGCGGAGTCTTCCACTGGCTTAGTGTCGCTCACGGAATCATCGATCGCAAGGTTTCTGCGAAATACGGCCAAAATCAAGCCACTACCGATACTCTTTTTGTTTCCCTAACTGGGGGGCGTGTGGTACAAGTGGAGAACCTCTATCCCTGCGAATCGATTCCCATGCCCCTCAGGATACCCTGTGTCCGCACACGAAGGCCTGCTTAGCGAAGTTCCCTTCTTTCAGCTACTGGATGACAACGAACGGGCCGCGCTGGCGCAGGTTCTGGAAGAGGCTCACTTTAAAGCGGGGGAGTCTATCTTTCTGGCGGGCGATCTGGGCGACAAACTCTACATCGTCGTCAACGGCGCCGTCGAACTCTCGGCCAAGGACTACCTGGGCCAGAAGATTGTCTTCAACGTCGAACGCAAAGGGGCGATGTTCGGCGAACTCTCGCTGCTCGACGAAGGGGTCCGCACGGCCTCGGCCATCGTGACGGAAGACGCCGACTTGCTGGTACTGACGCGAGAAGATCTGCAGAAGTTCATCCGCCAGAAGCCCGACGCTGCGCTGGACATGATGACCATGATGGGCCGGCGAATGCGGGAGTCAACCGCACGGCTGCATCGCATGTCGGCTCGCAACGCCAACGACGTGGCTGACAAGAAGGTGATCGGCGGCTTCGAGAAGTTCTGCGACTGGATCGCTGCCTTCTCGGGCAGCATCGAGTTCCTGAACATTCACCTGGTGCTGTTCGCCGCCTGGCTCCTCTGGAACGGCTTCAGTTGGAGTCTGGCCTTCGATCCCTATCCGTACGGCCTGCTGACCATGTGTGTGTCGCTGGAAGCGATCATCCTGTCGGTGCTGGTCCTCTTCAGCCAAAACCGCCAGGTGGCCAAGGACCGCATCCGTTCCGACATCGAGTATGAAGTGAACGTGCGGTCGGAAATGCAGATTCAGCACCTGCACGAGAAGATCGATCAGTTGCACGCGGCCCTCTCGCAGCGGCTGCACAAAATCGAAGACCGGCTGAAGAAGTAGCCGCTGATGCCGAGCGCCGGATCAATTTCAAATTTCAAATTTGAGATTTCAGATTTGAGAATCTGAACCATCAACGAAAAGACCCTGCCTTGCGGCAGGGTCTCTTCTTTGTTGGCAAGCGTCTCGCTGACGCTTCGGTTAAGATTGTTACGCCTACTCTGGCACCACAACCGCTTACACCTTGTCGGCAGTCGGCACCACGAACGGGGCCCGGTATTCGCGGGTCAGCATCACGTTGGCCTTCTCGGCATTGGGTCCGACAAAGGTCTCGCGGGCGCCGTCGATCGCCAGCTGCAGACCGAACTGGATCTTGGCCGAGTCGAGAGCCACCTTGTTGGCTTCCAGGTGCTTCGAGAACCGCTCCAGGGTCTCCATCGTGTCGTCGCTTCCCTTGGCAGCCTTGAGCCGCTCTTGCACCGCGCCGGCCGAGAGCTGCTCGCCCAAGCGGTACGAGATATTCCCCAGGTGGCACAGGGCACTCGAGAGGTGCCCTTCCTGGATGTCGGCAGCCAGGTCGGTCGACTTGCGGCTGCGGACGGCCTTCACGAAGTTCTCGTAGTGATTGCCCCCGGCGTTGAACTTGGCGATCTCGTTCCCCTTCAGATCGAAGGCGGCGCCCGAGTTGTAGCTGGTCATCACTACGTAGCCATCGCTGCCGTAGAAAATCACGCCTACATTGGCACCCTTCAGGCCTTCGGTCTTCAGACCGCGGACCTCGAAGACCAGGGTCTTATCCCCGTAGTCGTGGATGCTGACCTGGGTGTTGGCCGTTTCGCCGGCGTCCTCGTAACCAAAGCGGCCACCGTAGCTCAGCACGCCCCGGCCGATGTCGTTCACGCCCAGGCCCCAGCGGGCGACGTCCATCTGGTGGATTCCCTGGTTGCCCAGGTCGCCGTTGCCGAAGTCCCACTGCCAGTGCCAGTCGTAATGGAACTGCTTGCGGGTGATCGGACTCTTGGGAGCCGGACCGCACCACAGATCGTAGTCGACCCCCTTCGGCGCTTCGTACGTTCCCTTGGGACCGATCGATCCGCGACCCTTGTAGCACAGCCCGCGGGCCAGCTTCACTTCGCCGATCTTGCCGCTCTTGATAAAGTTGACGGCCTCGATCGAACCGCCCATCGAACGGCATTGGGTGCCGGTCTGGCAGATCTTGTTGTGCTTGCGGGCAGCTTCGACAATCCGCCGGCCTTCGCTCACGTTGTGGCTGACGGGCTTTTCGACGTAGACGTCTTTGCCGGCCTGAATGGCCCAGATGGCGGCCAGGGCGTGCCAGTGATTCGGCGTGGCGATCGAGACGATGTCGACCGACTTGTCTTCCAGCATCTTCCGCAGGTCGGTCACAAACTCGGGCTTGCGGCCCTGCTTCTTGGCGATCTCTTCGCAGCGGGCCCGGCCGATGTTTTCATCGACGTCGACCACATACGTCACTTCGGTCCCTGCCTTGCCGGCGAAACCGCCGACGTGGTCCATGCCCCGTCCCTTCACGCCGATGATCGCGACGCTGAGCTTGTCGTTGGGGCCGGCGGCCTTTTCTTCTTGTGCCAGGACCGGCGTGACCAGCCCAACCGAAGAAGCGGCCGCAGCGGCCAGCATCGAATCTTCCAGGAAACGGCGACGATTGAACTTCGACATACGGCAGGCTCCATCAAGGACAGCGAGGGCGGAAAGTGCATTCAACAGGCAGGGCCGAAATCCGCGAATCCCTCTAACATAGCTGACGGGAAGGGGGCGATTCCAGCAATTGGTGGCGAGAATTCGGACATGGCTGCAAGCCACCGCAGGAAGATGGTTTGCTGACGCGGTTTATTCCATCGCGCGGCCTGAATCCACCCTGTCGGCGAAAAGAGGTCTGGCCGCTGGAAGGAACTTCGACCACAGCTGAGGCTTTGATGAGGTCGCGATGACCATCCTCAGGAGTTACCCCGCGCTTCTCAGCCCCTCGCCTTCCCGGCCGGAAAAGGGAATGACATCTCGCAAATCGGCAGCCACTGGCGGCGCATCCCCTTCCACCAGGATCTTCACGCGGGCCCCGGCAATCGCCCGGCCTTTGTGATCCAGAACCTCAAGAAGCCGAATCGTCGACGGCTGCGCCAGGATCAAGGGCTGCGCTGCTTTCAACGCCAGACCAATCTTCGCCCCATCACGTTCCCCCTTTTGCGGTGCTGTTTTGTGGTTTTCGTTCCTGTTCAAGCCGCACGTTGCCACCGGGCTGCGACGCGCGTCGAGCGTGCCGGCGGTAGAAGCTCCTGGGCGTCGGCCAGGCAGGCTCTTTCGATCGCGCGCTCCAGGACCCGATCGAGTTCGATCCGGGTCAGCAGCCACTCGCCCCAATCGCGCCGCTCGGCAGGTGTCGCCATGCGGCATGTTTCGCTCTCGGGTTCGGCGAGGGCCAGGCACCAGGCATTGCGAAGGTGACAGACCAGGGACGACCCGGGCGAGCCCCCCGCCCGGCCGCCAGGAGCGGGCCCTTCGCCCGCCTCCAACTGGTACTCCAGGCGGAATGTAAGTTCCAGTCCGGATTGGCAGCAGATGTATGTCGCAAAACCCACGTAGATCCCCTTGGCTTCCGGCATGACTGGTGATTACAGATTTATATTAGACTGATAGTGAATTGATGTCAATCATTTTTATTTAGATCTTGGATCTTTTTTGGCGGACGAAGACTACCGCTTTTGGCCAGCAAGAACTATGATTGGACCCATGGCTAAAACCGTTCACTCTCGCGATAGGAAATCCCCCATGGGCAAGAAGGCCGCCAAATCCGTAGACGAGCATGGTCGTAAAAAAGGGAAAGGCAAGGAGCCCGCTGACTGGACCTCGGCCGATCTCCGTTTCCAGGCTGCCGAGCTGCGACAGCTCGTTGAAATGCTGGAACACGCCGCCACGACCATGGATAAGATGGGCATCCAGCGCTACGAAACCATGGTCGGCAACTGGCACAAGGCGCTCAAGATCCTGCAGAAGTTCGTCCCCTCGTACGTGCTCGCCCGACTGGCCGGCGAAGCGTCGGACCGCGGGCTCGAGTTCAAAGAGTTCCTCGAAGTAAAGCCCCACAAGTAAGCCCGTTTAAGCCGATCACAGACGCGGCCGGCGTACTTGAACGCCGGCCGTTCGCGTTCTTTGACGCGCTGCAGCCGGCGCTCGCGTTACTCGAACAGCGGCCAGACAGTCCCCTGCACGAACCACACGTGAAACAGCAGGGGCAACGGAATGACCAGCCAGAAGAGCGTCCAGGCGCGGCCCGCCAGTCCCCACTGCTCCACGCCGTGCCCCGCGTTTTCCAGCCAGCGTTCGACCAGCATCAGCCCCGCGTGCAGTGCGAAATAAGCCAGCGGCAGACCGTAACCCGCCCGAACGGGAATGCTGATCGCCCCTTCGTGCAGCACGCCCGAGAATAAAAACGCGGCCGTCATGGCTACCGTTTTTCCCAGCCGATCGGCGAGCGGGCGATACACGGCCACGGCCGTCATCTCCGAGAAGCCCACGTTCCAGCGTTGCCCCCAGAATTCCGTCAGGCTCCGCGACCCGATCGGCGAACGGAACAACGGGCGGGCATCGACGCCCGCCAATCGCCACAACCCCACCGCGACCGGGAAGATGCCAAAATGGAGCATCAAGCTCAGCGACCCCAGGGCCGGCAACGTCGCCAACCAGCGGACAGAGAGGCTGGTTCCGGTTGGAAGCTGATGCCATATCAGCCCCGCCATGACGAATAGCCCCAGCCCCGCCAAACCTTTGAGAACGCCTGTGCCGATGGACCGCCACGCACCCGGCAGGGCCGGGCGCGGTTCGGCGGCGAAGATCGCCGGTCGCATGCCGAACCAGAGCGTGGTGAAGCCCAGCCAGCGCGCCGCGCCAAGGGGCGGCTTTCCGCCGGCAAGGTACTCGACCATGACGATGGTCTTCATGCCCCACAACATCGCAATCACCAGGGACACCATCCGCAGGCCGGCGGGCTCTGCTGCGGTGAAGCGATCGACCAGCAAGGTGCCAGCTCCGGTGAGGAACCAGGCGGCAAACCGGGCCTTCGTCAGGCTGCGGACGAAGCAGATCGTACGACCGACGAGCAGCATGGCTGCAAACAGCCCAGCCAGTTTCCAAAGGACGGCGATGTCTTGAGGGAGATAGGCGTTCATAATTCAACAACTCGCAAGTTCCAGACCAACGCCGAACCATAGACAAACGTCAGGGCCGCGAACAGCAGCACCAGGGCCACCTCGGCGATGCGAAAGAAGCGACCTGCCGGTGCCTCGCTACGATCGAACACCAGGAACTGGATGGCCAGCCGCGATCCCCAATAGACGGCGATAAAGCCCGAGACCGCGGCCGCCAGCGTCGAGCGGTCCAGCAGGGCCGCGGGCGCAAAAACGGACAGCAGCCCGAACGAAGCGTTGGTCGTCCAGATGTAGGCCGCATAGGTCCAGAAGACCTGCCGCGTGAGCGGCCGCAGCCGGGCTGTCTCTTCGCGCCAGCCCAACACGCGCGGGATGGCCAGACTTCCCACGACCAGCGCGAGCTGCCCGACGCCCGCCGCCAGGATCAAATTGCCGAGAAGCCCTGCGTTCATCACATCCACCATCCAGCAGCCGCCGCAACGAAGAAGACGGCCGTCAAGTAAATCTGTGCCGCCAAAAACAGCCGGTCGATTCCCGGATGCTGCCGCCGGATTTCGGCGTCGTAGAAAGCGAATTGAATGACCAGCCGCAGGCCCCAGAAGACCGCCAGGAAACCGCTCAGGAATTGCCCCAGACCAACGCCAGCCGTCAATTCGCGCGGGAACAGAAAGATGATCAGCGCGAAAGCGGCCAGCACGAGCTCGATGTACAGGTTCTGCACCCAGAAGATCTCGCGGACGATCGGCGTGACGCCTGCCAGATTGCGACGATACTCAAGCTTCTTCGCGGCCACGAAGTTCGACGATGCAATGGCCAGATGAAGCAAGCCTGCCGTCCAGAGCCAGGGAAGATAGGGCGCCATGGTTTTGTCCTGAAGCGATACTCGACGATGTCCACACAGTCTTAACCGGAGCCTGGACAGGAGATTAACGCCGGCCAGGGGCGCCGGACGCTCATTGAACCCTGGGCCCCGTTCCGTCACACTTAGAGCTGAGAGTAGAGCAGGTTGCCGCGTATCGTGTTGAAGTCGAGCTCTTGAAGCATTGCCTATGCCTACTACGAATCCCGATGTTTCTTCCAACCGCTTCAGTTTGAATTTCTGGGGGGTATTGGCCGCGATTGCCTTGGCGGTTGTCTTCTACTTTGTGGTCATTGCACCGGACAAAGAGGATGCCGCCGGTGAAGGCCGAAGGCACGCAGCCGTCAAGCAGCGGCTCAGCGAGATCAACCTGGTTCCTCTGGAAGGCAGCGATACGCCAGTCACCTCGGCAACGCTGACGGGCAAGGTGGTGGTGCTGAATTTTTGGGCGGTCTGGTGCCCGCCTTGCAAAGTCGAACTGCCGCTGCTGTCCGACTACGCCTATTCGCAGCGAGATAATGAGGAACTGGTGATCCTGCCGATCGTTTATGACGAGCCCGAAACCGATACCCGCGAGTGGCTGGCTGCATCGGTTCCGAATATCTACAAGCTGTTGGGCGTCAGCATCCCCACGTACTTCGATCCCCAGGCCGTGACGCAACAGGCCATGGTCGAAACGGTGAAAGATTCCGTCTTTCCGACCACGGTGGTACTGGACCGCAGCGGGACCATTCGCGGCGTCTACCTGGGCTATTCCCCTCGCGACTTTCTCTCCATGAAGCGGCTGGTCAACGACCTGCTCGCCGAGAAGTAACCATGCAGACACCTGAGCACGCAGCGGATCATGTCAGCCGCCGGCACTTTTTAAAGGACTGCCAGATCGGTCTGGGGCAGATGGCCTTGGCCGGATTGTTGGCCAACTCGGCATCGCGTGGGAACTGTGCCGAGAAAGCTGCGCCAGGTCCGCTGGCCGCCAAAAAGCCCCACTTTACGCCCACGGCCAAGCGGGTGATTCATCTGTTCATGGCCGGCGCGCCGAGCCAGCTCGAGCTGTTTGACAACAAGCCGATGCTCACGAAGCTGGAAGGCAAACCGCTGCCTCCTTCGGTGATCGGCGACCAGCGCTATGCGTTCATTCGCCCCGATGCGGCAGTGCTGGGCCCGCGATTCAAGTTTGCCAGGCACGGCAAGTCGGGCATGGAACTGAGCGAGGCCGTGCCCCATCTGGCCGGCATTGTCGACGACATCTGCCTGCTCAAGGCAGTCCACACCGATCAGTTCAATCATGCCCCGGCTCAGATCTACTTCAACACAGGCTTCTCGCAGCCGGGCCGGCCGTCGATGGGCTCGTGGGTCTTGTACGGACTGGGAGCCGAGACCGACGAGCTCCCTGCGTTCGTGGTGATGAGCACCGGCAGTGGGCTCTCGGGCGGAGCGGCGCTGTGGTCGAGCGGTTTCCTGCCGACCTACTACACAGGGGTCCGTTTCCGCACGCAGGGGGATCCGATTTTGAACGTGGCCAGCCCGGCCGGGGCCGACGCGCAACTGCAGCGCGACACGTTCGACGTGATCCGCGACCTGAATCGCAAGCAGCTCGATACGGTGGGCGATCCCGAGATCGCCACGCGGATCGCGGCCTACGAGATGGCCTTCCGTCTGCAGACCTCCGCCCCCGAGTTGACGGACCTGAAGAGCGAGACCAAAGAGACGCTCGAGCTGTACGGCTGCGATCCGGAGAAGCCCTCGTTCGCCCGGGCCTGCCTGTTGGCCCGGCGGATGATCGAACGAGGCGTGCGATTCGTGAACATCTATCACGAAGGCTGGGACGCCCACAGCGATGTGACCGGCAACGTGAAGAACAATGCGGGAGCGACCGATCGAGCCAGCGCCGCGCTGGTGACCGACTTGAAGCGGCTGGGGCTGTTGGACGACACGCTGGTCGTCTGGGGCGGTGAGTTCGGCCGCACGCCAATGGTCGAGACCAACCCCGCGCTCGGCCGCAGCCTGGGGCGAGATCATCACCCGCAGGCCTATTCGATGTGGCTGGCGGGCGGGGGCATCAAACCTGGTTTGGTGCATGGTGCCACCGACGAGTTCGGCTTCCATCCGACCGAAAACTCAGTGCATGTGCAGGACCTGCAGGCCACCATCCTGGCGACGTTGGGCCTGGACCACGAGCAGCTCACGTTCCGACACCAGGGGCTCGACTTCAAGCTGACGGGCGTGGAGCATCACGCGCCGGTCAAGGCGATTCTGGCGAAGGGCTAGGCTGGGAGCGAGTAGAGTAGCAGGCACACTCCGTGTGCCGTCCGCCTGAACTCTCCGCAGCTACCGCCTTGGGTGCGATTGAACGAGTACCAGCGGGCGGGAGTGGCTGTGATTCTTTGAATGGAGGCGCGTTAAGTAGCAGGCACACTCCGTGTGCCGTCCGCTGGCGCTCTATTAAAGGAGTACACAGGCAGGAGCGGGAAAGAGTGTAGGCGGACGGCGGACGGAGTGTGCCTGCTACTTTACGCGACAAGACAGGCGAGCTAGCTCTCGGCGGCCAGTCGACGGCACATCGGACCGAAGCGGCACGACAGGTATTCGTCGAGCCGCCAGAGGTTTCGGGCCGGATCGGCCTCGAAGAAGACGCTGGCCCCGATCACCAGCAGATCGCGGAAGCTCTTGAGAGGGAGCGAGCCGGGCGAGAGCCCCCCGACCTCGCGATAAGTCTCCAGCACGGCGCGATGCAGCCCCACGAAGTTCAGCACCACGCGCGTGTAGGCGTTCACCTCCAGCCGATCGCCGGCCGGTTGCCACCACAGCGCCGGCGCGTAGAACCCTTCGGCCAGGTCCTGCCAGATGGCTAGCGCGCGATCGATCGCCCTCTGGGCCGCTTCCAACGTGGCGCCGCGGGCGACCAGTTGCCGGAGCATCGGCTCCTGCTGCTTCGCTTGGCGGGCCCATTGCCTGAAGACCTTGGTCGCCTGGTTGAAGTAGAACGGAATGTCCTGAAACGTCAGGTCGAGCTTGGCCGGAAAGAGCCCCAGCCGGCTCGAGGTGGGCAGCAGCGTGTGCCCGTCGGCATTCTCGGCCATGAATTTGAACTCGGCCACATCGGCCATCACCTCAGCCAACACCGCAGAGAGCGCAATGGGCAACCGCTCGCAGACCTCGCCATGCACGAACTGCCGAAAGAGCGACTCATCAAGCCACATCGCGTCCCCCATTCCGAGGAAGCACTCTCGCAGCGACAGTCCTCCGGCCGGACTCGCCGCGGCTGTTTCGCTTAGATTCAAGGGATCGGCGAAGCGGGCGATCTGAGAGTACAGGTCGTCGAAGCGCAGCATGCTGGCCTGCCAGCCATGCCCCCAGACATCGTGCACCAGGAACTTTTCGATCTCGGTCACCAGGCCCGGCAACGCCCGCAGCACATCGGCCGAGCCAAGCCCCGAACGGCTGGAGAGCGTGGCGACCAAGGCAGGCTCGATCTTGCCGCCGTCGACGTAGCCAAAGGCCGGGAAGTGGGCAAAGCGTTCCTGCGTGAATCGCTTCAGGTCGGCCAGAAAGGCCCGTAGCGGCGCTTGCTCGCGCGGCGTCATGCTGGTGAAACGCGGGGTGGTGAGTCCCGATTTATCCGCATCGAGCGGCAGACAGAAGAAGAGCATCGTGCCGGTGATGACCGCGTCAACCTCGTCGGCTGCCACAGGAGCTTGCGGATAGAGCGCCCGAAACAATCGCCAGGCCGCGTCGCGCAGGTCGTCGGCCTGGGCGTGCAGTCCGAACTCGTCGCACAGGGCGCGGACCAGCAACTGCCGCACGCGGCCATCTTCCAGGTCGCGCTGCACCTCGGCCTCCAGCCCCGCCAACTCGACGGGGGTCAGCCCGAACTGCTCTTCCAGGCGACCCACCAGGTGGGCGACATTCGCCCGGGTGCGGAAAAAGTCGGCCTCGTACAGCGGCAAGGTGCGGCTGCCGGCCGTGTCGAGCACGCCCGCGTCGTCGAAGACGCACTCTTTCAGACGCATCAGGAACAGCACGCTGCGGCCGAACAGCCGGGCCTGCTCGGCTTCGGTCAGGTCGTCGAGGACGTGTGGTTCGAGCAGCATCGCCGATTCGCGCACGATCTGATCGTGCAGTCGGGCAAGTTCGCCCGAGGCTTCGGCCGTGGAGGCTTCGGGCTCGGCATGCAGCCGTTTCTCGAGCGACTGGAAGGCCTGCACGCTCTGGAGGAGAGGGAGCCAGGCGACCGGAACAAAGGGATCGCAGAGCTTGGTGTCGGTCAGGACCGCCGGCATGGTTCGAACCCTGGAAAGTCGAACGCAGATCTACTCTTGTTCAGCGTAGCCGGACACTCGTCGTCAAGATACCGCTTTTGAGCGTCTTATCTGTTTGCGAGCGGCGCAACAAAAAAGCCCTACCCATTTCTGGGTAAGGCTTTATGAGTGCCGAAGAGAGGACTTGAACCTCCACTCCCGGTAAAGAGAACTAGGACCTGAACCTAGCGCGTCTGCCAATTCCGCCACTTCGGCTTACTCGGAGAGCCGATCTTTATACGAAAAGAATTCCGCCAGTTCAAGGAGGGTACCGGGCCGGAATTTGAAATCTCCAGCCAAGCCGCCGGTACGATCAATCCGTCTTGGGCGGGTGGTCGTATTCGGTGATCGGCTGGAACTCGCGGGCCGAATCGGTGGCCGGCGTAGGGACCAGCCAGATTTCGCCAAACAGGTCCGGTTGCTCGAACAGGACCCCGTGATGGCGGACCAGTTCCAACACGCCCAGGAACAGGCCGATCAGGGTCGACTTGTGCATGCCGGGCTTGAAGAGCGTGGTAAAGGCCACGCGGCCTTCGGCCAGCAGCCGCTCGTGGATCCGCTGCATGTGAATGTGCAGCGGGGTCTCGTCGTAAATGATGCTGGCCGGCTGCGAGGCGATGTTGTCGCGGATCACGCGGCTGAACGCGCTCACCAAGTCCCACAGTTCCAACTCCACGATCGGCTCGTCGGCCAGGTTTCGCTCGCGGGGGGGCAGGTCGCTCGAGAGCCGCGGGTAGCGCTGCTGCCAACTCCGGCCTCGTTCTTCCAGCATGCTGGCCGCGTCGCGGTATTTTTTATATTCCAGCAACTGTTGCACCAGGTCGCGCCGCGGGTCTTCGACCGTTTCGTCTTCTTCGCCGCCGCGAGGCAGGACCAACCGCGACTTGATCTCGACCAGCGTGGTGGCCACTTCCAGAAAGTCACCCACCTCGTTCACATTCAGGACCGCCAGGACTTCCAGATACGCGGCAAATTGCTCGGCGATGATGGCGATCGGGATCTCCAGGATGTCGACCTCGTGCTTGCGGACGAGATAGAGGAGCAGATCCAAAGGACCGCGGAAGATATCGAGCTCGACGCGGTAGTTCATAGTCGGCTCGAGAGTGGAGGTGTTTCTTACTTCATTTCAAATCTCAAATTTGAAATCTGAGATTTGAGATGGGAACAAAAAACGCAGGCCGTTCAGATTGCCATGGTCGTGCTACCTTCGCGCGGCCAGGGCCAGCGCCCCATGGTCGTGCTACCTTCGCGCGGCCAGGGCCAGCGCCCCGTGGATGACGACTTCTTCTCCCAGGCCTGCGGGCACGATCTCGTAGTAGCCCAGCGAAGGAGGAAACACATAGCGTGCCACTTCAGCCCGCAGCGGTTCGAAGAATAGGCTCTCGCCCATCAGCGAGACCCCGCCGCCTATCACGACCACTTCCGGAGACATCAGCGTGATCGTCTGGGCGATGGCCCAACCGAGCGTCTGCCAGGCACGGTCCAGAATCTCGGCTGCCAGCAGATTTCCCTCGGCGGCCGCCTGACCGACGATCTTCGTGGTGAGCCGGTCCGGGTCCCGATCGCAACGGGCCAGCAGATCGCCGGCGTGCTGCTCGTGAACCTCTTCTTCTTCGATCAGGCGTTGCCGCACGTCTTCGGGGTCGAGATACCGTCCTGACTTGGATGAGAGAGTCGAGATGCGATGCGTGATCGGCTCGCTCAAGGCGGCCTGCGCCGCGGCGGCAATTCCCCAACCTGCGGCAAAAGACTCGACGATGGCATCCGGCGTATCGGCCTGCAAGCCGGGCCGCAGATGGCCGATCTCGGTGGCGCCACGGCCGCGACCGCCGTAGATTTGCCCCTTGTGAATCAACCCGCCGCCGATGCCGGTGCCAACGGTCAGGTACAGCACCGGGTCTTTGCCTCGCCCCGCTCCAAACAGCGCCTCGGCCAGTCCGGCCGTGTCGGCGTCGTTCTCCACCTGCGGCCGGTGACCGAGCTTTTCCTGACACCAGTCGCACAGGGGGAAGTCGTCCCAGCCGGCAATGTGGTGGCTTTTGAGCGTGCGCCCACTGCGGGTGTCGAAGGGCCCGCCAAAGCCAATGCCGATGCCCGCGATGGGAAACCGCTCGCGCAGCCCTTGGCCAGAGACCTCGATCTGCCGGCGGATGCCTTCTCCACCCAGGCGAGGTTCGACGTCAAAGCGTTCAAGTGCGATCAATGGGGAACCGTTGCCGGTTCCTACGCCCAATTGCAGCTTCGTGCCGCCAATCTCAATGCCGAGGAACATCAGTCAACCCACAGGTATTGTGGTGCAGGCAGTCGCCCACACGGTTCAAGCTCAGCATGCGGGCCCGTGCCAGCAAAGCGAACTAGTTGCTGCCAACCGTCTGAGCGCTCTTGGCATAGCGCCCTTCATGATTGATCCGGGCGAAGACATCGTTCAGCACCCAGTGAAACAGAGCCAGGTGGATGCTCTCGACCATGCCCATATCGTCCAGCGGCACGTGCATGCCGGACTGAGCCATGCTCTTCAGCTTACCCCCTTTAAAGCCCGTCAGGCCATAGGTCTTTAACCCATGGCGATTGGCCCAATCGATGGCGTTCAGCACGTTAGGACTGTTGCCCGAGCCGCTGATGCCGATGGCCACGTCACCTTCGGAGCCGTAGTTCATCAGTTGCTGCACAAAGATCTGGTCGTAGCCCACGTCGTTGCCGACGGCCAGCATCCAGCCGACGTTATCGGTCAGGCTGAGGATCTTGAGCCGCTTCTTGCTCTCGTCGCGCAGGTCGGACTCGCGAAGGGAGCTTTTGCCCAGATCTTCAGAAATGTGAGACGCCGTGGTGGCCGATCCGCCGTTGCCGAAGATGTAGACGAATTTTCCGTCTTCCCAGGCCTCGAAGATAAGATCGGCCATCTGGCGGATCTCGGCTTGGTCGACCCGCGCCAGTTCCGTTTTCAGCCGCTCAACGTAAGGGCCAATTTCCAGGTGGGCGCCCAGCATGGTCGATCATCTCCGCAAGGGTTCACAAGGCCGCAACTTCGTTGGGGTTATTGTAACGGAACGGGGCAAATGTGGGAGGATCGAAAAGTCGTCTGGGGGAACCTGCTGGCTGATTTTTGGCCCCACGGCGGAGGGGGGCATGGATTTTTTTATCTTGACCCATCGAACCTTCCGACTATAACTGCGTAGTGAAGGCAGAAGTCCGAGGAGGCAAGGCCTCGGCTTCGTCCTGTTATTGAGCTTCGCCATTGTTCGCCAGAATTCAAGTCTGGCGAAAAGGCCGGCTTATCTCAGAACTCCTGAGATGAACCGGCTTTTTTCGTTTGCACTTTGCTGGTTGGGATCGAGAGGACAGCATCCTCTGGAAGCCAAACACGCGAAGGAACTCCCATGGACATTCGCCACAAAACCTGGAATCGGATCAGCGCGGCTTGGCTGCGTGTGGTGCGTTTCGCCATTGCTTGCTCCATGTCCTTGGTGCTTTGTCCGGTGATCTACGGCGTGGTGGCAAACTTCGCGGTTTCGACCGTGGCCGCAATCGTCTTGCAGGATTCTTCGGAGAAGACCCCCACCGAAGAAGAATCTCGCGACACTTCCCCCAAACTTTTTCGCGCTCGCTCCGTCTGCTCCAAGAAACGCCATGCTCTGCAAGAGAAACTGGCGTTGTGGCCTCGCGATGCGCATCGGCATCATTCGCGTCAGTTGACGGCGCCGATCTCAACGGAATGCCTAGGTCCAGGCCTCTATATCCGTTGTTAGGCTCGACTGCCAGCGAACTGCTGCGTAGTCACTCTTTCAAATCTTGCTGTTTGTTTGCGCTTTAGCACGCTCGTTCGTCGAAAGACGACACACGGGACCGTACACTCCGCGCCAACATTCCCGCGTCGAGGAGTTTCCATGTCTGGTACTGTCACCCCGCACAAGCGAGTCGATCTGGAGACGGAAGTCAGCCGCGCCCTCATTCATTTCGAAAAGGAGTATATGGGGCGCGGTCCGTTAGAGACCAAGACCTACTTTCTTGAAGACATGATCCTGATTCGACTCAAGGGAGTGCTTACTCCCGCGGAAAGAAAGCTAACCGAGTCCGAGCGTGACCGGGGCGCTTACCTCTTGAAGCAGATGCGCAACGAGCTGCTCGCGGGAGGCCGCGCCAAACTAGAAGCAGTCATTCGCGATATCGTTGGTGTCGACGTGAAGAGTGTCCACACTGATATCAGCACCAAAACCGGCGAACGGATTATCGTTTTCACGCTGCATCAGAAGCCGGACCTGGGGCAAATCCGTCAGGCCCGACCGACCGCGGGCGAATGTGGCGAGTCGAGTCGGGAGTGCCTCACCTAGCACCATTGCTTTCGCAGCGGACCTTGTCCGCTGCCATCGAACGCGTCATCGATTGGGAGCCCTTCGATCCGGTCAGGATCCGTTGAGCTCCGAATCACTCAAACTTCTGCCCCATGCTTCCAGGGATAGCCCATGCCCTGGAGATCAGGCCGGCCAGCCGCCCACTGCGGTTTGCCGGCTTTTTTTATTCCTACCAAAAGGAGAGCATCCACATGCTTCATGGACCTGCCGAAACCACCGCCTCGCCGGCGCGGCCGTTGGCGCCGCACGCATCGGAACTCAAGGTTCCCGCTGCCGGCGAGTATCGCCACATTCTGATTCCCACCAGCCTGGAGAAAGTCGATCGACCCGCCGTGATGCTGGGATTGCAGATGGCGGCCGCGTATCAGGCCAAAGCCACACTGCTGCACATTCTGCCCGCCGGAGAAACGTCGAACTCGGTCCATTGGCTCGATGCGCTCGACAATCTCAACCGTGCCATGATGACGCCCGGCCGCGAAGTCCTGTCGGGGCAGCGCCTGGTCGACGCCACGCGGACTCGCATCCGTGAGTATCTGGATCAGGAGATTCCCGCGACCCTCCGTAGCTCGCTGGAGATTCACGTCGAGTGCCGGCTGGGTGAGGTTGCTGAAGAAATCACGAAATTCGCCGACGCGCAGGGTGTGGATCTGACGATCCTGTGCTGCGAACCGACGACCTGGGGGCTGCCCATTTTGCCCAGCACCGTGCGTCGCATTCTGCAGTTGTCGCAGAAGCGGGTCATTATGGTCCGCCCGGACACTGTCGCTCAGGCGGCTGGTTGATGTGTGAGCTGACAGGCCAATTCTGCGGCGGCTCTTGGTCGCCCGCTTCCATGAGCCACGCGGTATTCGCGAAGGAGTGTTTGGTATGAGTGCCCACCGTCAAAGTTTCTGGCGTGATGCCGTAACGATCCAAGGATCGATTACGCCGCATGTCATGCCGTATGTGTTGATCTTTGGGCTGGTTTCCACAGTAATTTGCTGTATTGCCTGGCTGGTCGAACAGCGATACCAGATCAAGGTGGGCCTGGAGATCGCGCCCTACGAGATCGCCAGCGCGGCGTTGGGCCTGCTGCTGATTCTGCGCACGAACTCAGGGCACGACCGCTGGTGGGAAGCCCGCAAGCTGTGGGGGGGCATCGTCAATCAATCGCGCAATCTGGCAATCAGCGCCATGTCCTACGGTCCGGCGGACCGGCTGTGGCGCGAGCAATTCGTGAAATGGGTTGCGGTCTTCCCGCACATTGCGCGATGCAGTCTGCGCGGGCAGCGTCCTTCGCCTGAAGTCCATGCGCTGGTCGGCGACGAAGCTGCCAATCAAATCGCTGCATCGGCCCACATGCCCAGCTTCGTGTGCATGAAGCTGGCCGAGTTCTTGAACCAGGCCTGCGAGAACTCGCAGATGGATGGCTTCGCCTTCATGCAGGTGGACCGCGAACGGGCCACTCTGATTGATCACATCGGCGCCTGCGAGCGGATTCTCAAGACTCCGATGCCGTTGGTTTACGCCATCACCATCCGCCGCTTCATCGCCCTGTTCCTGCTGGCTCTGCCGTTTGCGCTACTGCACCGGTTGAGCAGCGAATGGCTCGTTCCCATCATCACGATGATGGTCGCGTTCCCGTTGATGTCGCTCGACCAGATCGGGGTGGAACTGCAGAACCCGTTCTCGACCTACAACCTGAACCACCTTCCGCTCGACGACATCTCGAAGAACATCGAGCGGAACGTGACAGGCCTCTTGCAGGGCAAAGAAGCGGCGGTGAATGAGTCGCTCTGCAAGCCGCACCTGACGCCGCTTTCGGACGAATCGGATGAACTCTCCCCGTCCCATGCGGGAGCCGGCCTTGACGGCCACTCGCGCGCGGTCGTGGATCTCAAGCGAAACGCCCTGTAAACCGCGTTCCTTAGGTCCGCGGCTTACGGAGACCCCCTGTTACTCATCCGCGAAGATCTGCGTGCTCTCTTCCTTGGTCACCGGCGATTTCATTTCGTCGGTGATCAACTGCACGCGGAATCGCAGGTCGCCGGCGGCCATTCCCTTTACCTTCACTCGGAAGGCCGTATCGGCCTTGGGGGCCAGACGGGGGATCGGCTCAAAGACGATCCGCTGACCCGTGGTCGTGCCACGGGTAGGCCCTTCGACGTTAAGTACCTGCATCTGCTCGGGGACGAGCGCCGTGACGCGCACGTTCTCAGCCGTCTTCGATCCCTGGTTCATCACACGGATCTCATAGGCGGTCTCGCCGCCGACTTCGATCGGATCCGCCACATCCGCCAGTTGGAACAGCACGGCCGCGACTCCTTCAACCAGGACTTCCTGCTTGCCAAGGGCCGTCAGGCCATCCTGCGCCGAAGCTTCGATCTTCAGCTCCTGCACGCCGGGCTGCGTGGGGAGCGCGGTCAACGTGACGCTGCCGCTCCGCTCCGGAGGAAGCTCTTCCAGCAGCCAATGCACGGCCCGCGTCTGCGGATCGTAGCGGCCCGCGTTGTCGGCGCCGACGAACTCGAAGCCGGCGGGCAGCACGGCGGTCAGTTCCACCTGTTGAGCCGGGGCGGTGCCTGGATTCGAGACCGACAGCGTGTAGACCGCTTGCCGCTCCAGATAACGCCGCTTGGGACCAGCCGCCGCCACTTCCAGCGCGGGGGCCACCACTTCCATGTCGTAGCGGACGCTCTTGGCCCGCAGGTCGCCGGCGCCGCTGGCGTCCAGAATGTTGGTCACCTTGCCGGCGCGGATCGCCCGCAGCGTCAGGTCCAACTCGCGGCTTTCGCCGGGCATCAGAGTGCCGATTTCATGTTCCAACTCTGGGCCGGCCGGATGCTGCAGGCCAGCCGGAATCGAATCACGAAGCACGACACCCGTCGCGGGGCCGGTGCCCGGATTCGAGATCTTCATCGACAGGGTCACGTCCTGATTGATCATCACCTTCTGCGGGCCCTTCAACTCCACGACCAGTTGCGGTCGCGTGACGGTGCTGCGCGCGGTGGCTTCGGCGGTGAATGTGACCGTGGCCACGCTGCCCACTTCCCCTTCCACGAGCGGCACCACGCGGAGCGTGATTTTGGCCTCAGCGGCCGGATCGAGCGTGTGCAACGCCCAGGTTAGTTCGCCGCGCGGATCGAGCCGGGCAGCCGGTTGAGCATCAAGAAAGCGCGTCCCCTTAGGAACCTGATCGTGCAACTCCACGCGATGAGCGGGGACAGAGCCGGTGTTGCGGATCACGATCTCAAGGGTGGCCGGCTGACCGACCTGCATCTCGCGAGGGGCCGACTTGTGAATGCTCAGGCTGGGCGTCTGCTGTCCTTCCAGTTCGCGAGCGCCGGGAACGCCGACGCTATCGACGCCGCCACTCGGAGCACCGCCGGCTGACGGAAACTCGCCATCCTCTTGAGGCTGCGGGCGACCGCCGCGCAGATCGTTGGGAACTTCGCGTCGGCCCGCACCCGGCGTGCCATAGCTGGGAGCGCCGCCATAGTTGGGGCGGCCAGGTTCGTGTTCTTCTTCGGCCGGATGGAACGGATCGTTGGCCGATTGAGTCGCCGGTCCCGCTGGATTCTCACGCGGAGCGGGGCCAGCCTGTGGACGACGCTGGTCGAAGGGCCCTGGACGCGAGCCGGGCAAAGAGCCTGCTTCCGCGGCGGCCGCGCCCGGGTAGCCGCCCGCACGAGGCGCGGCAGGCTCCGAGGCGGGAATTTCGTCCGAGCGAGAAGGCTCCGCCCCCGGATAACGGCGCGACTCACTGACCGGCAAGGCGCCCTCGTTCTCGTCTTCGGGAAGTCGGTTCGGCGGCGGCAACGGGCGGCGAACCGGCATCACCACTTTGGTTTCGGGGCGGTTCGCGGGCACATCATTCGTCGCTTCGACCTCGTTCGATACCGGCCGGATCGGCAATCGCGCGGCGCTGCCGGGCGTAGTCGCACCAGCGGCACGGGGGCGAACGACGGGCGCAGCCGCCGGAGTACGCGGCCGGACCGGCGCCGGAGCTTCTTCGCTGGCATCCGGGCGGTCGAACGGATTCGAGGAGCCCGTCTCACGTTGAGCCTGAGCAATGGCAATCAGGCCCAGCAACACAACGCCGGAAAGGGCCGCCAACCGCAGCAATGATCGTTTCATGGCGATTCTTTCGAATGAAAGCCGCAGACATGGCCGGCGCGCAAGACGCCGGGGCGCGAGGTTTCGCGGGCGGGATGAATACCAGAACCGCACGGGTGCGGGAAGGGCAATCCGCGGAAGGAAGGACCGCGAAGACGACAGCATGCCAGCAAGATTCGCATGCCAGCACCGTACGTGCCGACCGAAGGCTACGCCGCTTCGCCGTCGGCGTTCCGCTCGTCGAGCGCGTCGAACCACTCGGCCGATTCCTCGTCCGAATCATCGGACTCTTCAAGCTCACGATCCTCCCAGTCCCCAGCGTCTTCTGACACTTCGTATGGTTCGATTTGGTCCAGGGACTCTTCGCCTTCGGCCAGTGGGCCGTCGTCGTCGTCCAGGGCCGCCTTTTCGAGCGTCAGTTCCTCAGGAGCCGGCAAGACTTCAGCAGTGCTCGAACGTTCGCGACGTTTGCGCTGCTTGCGGTTGGGAATCGATTCTTCTTCCAAGAGCCGCTCGAACTCGCGATCCGCTTCAAGATTCTCATCTTCGATTTCGTTCGCACGCGGCGCCAGCAGCACGGGAGCTATCACACGCGCCGGCGTCAGATCGGACCGGCGAGCCGGACCGGTCATCTCCGGGTGAGGCTCGTCGATGCGCGTGTGCTCGGGCAAGGTCACCATCGGAGGGCGAGGAGCGGGCAGAGCCTCTGGCGCCGGCGTCAAAACGGGGGCTGGGGCTGGTCGCACGGTCGCTTCCGCCGATTTGACAGGCTTGATCAGACTTGGCGACAGTGTCCGCCCCGCCGCTTCGCGCCGTTCGGGCAAAGTCTGCACCTCGACCCCCAGGCCGGAGAACAGCTTCACGATGTGCTCGTGACAGGTGAAGACCAGCATCTGATGGCCCGCTCGGGCGAAATCGACCAGTACGGACGCGGCGGCTTCCGCGCGTCGCGAATCAAAGTTCACCAGCAGATCATCCAGCACTAGCGGCAACTGCGTCCCTCGACGTGCGTACCAGGCGACCAGCGACAACCGCAGCGCCAAGAAGAGTTGCTCGCGTGTTCCGCGGCTCAGCACCTCGACAGGCAGCGTGTGCCCGAGTTCGTCGTCGACAACCAGCGTTTCGTTCTCCAACCGCGTCCAAACGCGTTGATAGCGGCCGGATGTCATGCGGGCGAGATACTGGCTGGCCTCGGCCAGCGTCTCGGGCTGGCGGTTGCGTTCGTAGTGGCGACGCAGACGGGTGAGCAGTTCGCTGGTCGTGGCCAGCACTTGCCAACGCTTGATCGCCTCGTAGAGCCGGGCTTCGACCTCGGAGAGTTCGACCTTCAGATCGCCCAGTTTCCGCCCGCCCGCCAGTTGCTTGAGCTGCTCCGTAAGCTGCCCACGCTCTTCAAACAGCTTGTGCAGTCGCTGCCACAGGGTCTCCATCTCGGCGGCCAGCCGGCTGCGCTCCTGGGCGGTCTCTTCGGCCGAATGTCCAAACAACGCCTGGCGAATCTGCTGCTCGCTGGTGTGTGTTCCCAGGGCGGCCTCGATGCGGAGCGTAATCTGCTCGCACTCCAGCGACCACTCCGCGGCTTGTTCGATCTTCATGGCCAGTTCGAGCAGCGTCGATTCGTCGCTGGCGCCGCAGGCATGCAGCCAATCGCGCCGGCGGCGCTTGTGGCGGTTGAGCGATTCGACAGCTTCGCGGAATCGCCGCTTCGATCGGCGGGCGTCGCGTGCCAGCTTCTGCCGGCGGGTCTGGCTCTCGGACTGGGCCCGGTGTTCCTCGGCCAACTGTCGCAGCTTCGATTCGAGCGAGGGTTCGTGCTCCGATCCTTCGCCGCTCAAGGCCACGGGACCGTCATTCGAGGTGGCTTCGTCCAGCAGGTGATCGACCTGCGCCGAGAGATGCGACAGGGCCTTCTGCTGATGGGCCAGGTCCTCTCGACGGTTAGCCAGTTGACCGGCCAGATGTTGCAGTTGTCGTTGCGCCCCTGCCAGTCGGCGAAGTTGCTTGGGCGAAAGCTCCTCGGGCAACCCGATGGCGCGCAGCGATTTCTTCCAGCGGCCTACGGCCCCTTGGAAATCGCGACGGGCCGAATCGCGGCCCGACTTGGCCGCCGAGAGATCGTCCACTGCGGCCTTCTTGCGGGCTCCCATGGGGAGCAGTTGCTCAAGCCGCGCCAGCTCATCCACCGCCTTGGCCAGGCGATCCGCCAGCGGAGTTTCGCGATCGGGAAGCTGCGTGTCGAGCTGCCGCATTTCCTCGCGGGTCTGAGTGATCTGCATGCCCAGGGCTTCGGCCTCGGTCTGCGCTGCGTCCAGGGCATTCTCGTGCAGCCGTTCGATCTGGAACTTGCCCCCCGCGGCGGCCGCGATTCCCAGGCCGCCGAACAGGGCCAGCATCCAACGGACACTCCCTCCCATCGCCAGCGGCAGCAGGAAGCCAGCCAGGATCATCACCACGCCCAGCACAAAAATGCTCCCCAGCGCGGCAATCATCCAACCAGGCAGCACCTGTGCATCGAGCAGGTCGCGGTTCTTGGAGTTCAGTTCTTTTTGCTGACCTTCGAGCTGAGCCAGGCGTTGATCGAGCTGCTGCCGGCGGCGCAACTGCGAGACCAGGTGCCCCGTCTCTTGAGCGGCGGCGATCACATCGGCCTGATTGCGCTCGGAGAGCCCTTCTTTCAGGTCATCGGCCAGTTGGCGAGCAGCCTTCGAGGCGGCGGCGATCTCCTGGCGATAGCCCTTGGCTTTGGCCCGCGATTGCCGCGCGGCACGGGCAATCGGCCACAAGGGCGAGAGCACGCGCGAGGTCAACACCGGCAGCGCCAGCGGATCGCCGATGCCGGGCATGCCCAGCCGACTCTTCTCAGCCTCCAACTCGGCTTCCAGTTCAAGCGTTTCTTCGGTGAGCGTGTCGACCCGCGCAGCCAGGGTGGCGAGCCAGGGCTGCTGCTCGGTCAGGATTTCGATTCGCGGTCCGTGCCGCAGAATGGCCGGGTTGACCTCGATCTGACGAAGCCGCAGCGAGAGCTTCTTGGCCCGCTTGCGGTGCTTCTTGGCCTGCTCGCGACGCGTGGCGATGCGGCGATTGATCTCGTCGAGCTTGTCGCAGGCCTTCTCGGGCAAATGGGGCAACGTCCCCAACTCAGTCAGCGATTCGGTCAGCTTCTCGCGCTGACGCCAGTCGCTGCGAACCGCGGAGGCCAGATCGAGAACGCGAATCCGCGCCGACAGATCGCCGGCCGTCTGTTCGGCGCCGGCCGTCGCTTGCTCGATGTGAGACAGATGGGCCAGGCCGTCGATGTAGCGCTCGGTCAGACCGTCTTGCCCCGCGATCTCTTCTTGCAGCCGCTGCTGTCGCGCCGTCAGGTCGGCGATCAGCGAAGGCCGATCCGGGCCTGCCCAAAGTTGATCACGCGAGGCCGACAGCATCCGGGCCACATCGACCAGCGAGACCCGATCGAGCCCGCACGACAGGCTGTACAACTCGCGAGCCGCTTCGGTCTCGGTCAAGGAGCCAAGTTGCTCCAGCTCGCTTAATCCCAGCGCGAAGACGTTGTCGAAGACCGACTCGTCGACCCCGCCCAGCAGGTCTTTGCCCAGCGGAATCTCGGTCGCCTTGCCGTCGGCATCGACCAAGGCCACGGTTCCCAGCGGATCGCCGCCGGTGGACATCAGATCGCTGCGGGTCAGCCGGAAATGCTCGCCGGCAGCTTCGATCTCGAGGGTTCCCGCGGCCGGGCCGCCATCGATCGGCGGCAGATAGCGCGCTCGCCGCGCGGGCGTGAAGCCGTACAACACACCCCGCACGAACTCGAGCAGTGTCGATTTGCCAGCTTCGTTGGGCCCAAACAACACGGTGATGCCCGCAGAGAGCGGCTTGAGCCGCAACTTCCGCCAGACGCCGAAGCCATCGACAAACAGGTCTGTCAGCTTCACGGCTTAACCTCCCAGCAGGTCGACGGACAGACCCGCGACCTCGCGAAGCATCTGCCGCTTGTGGTGCGGATGAGGGCCGGCAAGATCTGGCCACTGTTCAACCAGCGTGCCCATACCGATCAGCCACGAAAAGTCCAACTCGCCGCCGGAAGTCAGCAGGTCGTCGTCGTCAAAGAGCACTTCCATCGGCTCCTCGTGTTCGGACTCGTCCGTGACGTAGCCTTCATCGAGCGTAACTTCATCGGCCAGGCTGACCGATTGAATCGTTTCGTCCGATTGGGCGTCGAAGTGCTGCCAGACCAACCGCAGCAAATCCCCCAGCATGGTCGGCTCCTCAAAACGCAGCGTCGCCAGACGGATGGAAGGATCAACCTCCAACGCCAGCGGCCAGACCGCCGGGCGGCTGTTGCCGAACTCGCCCTGCAGCTTGGAAAGCAACTCGCTGGCGAGCGCCCCTTTGCGAAGCGGCACGGCCAGACCAGCGTCGCCCAGCGGGGCATCGGCAGCGATGGTCCAGCGCACGAGCAGTTCGATCTGAGGGTTTTCCGTGCGAAGTTCAAGACTGGCGGAGCGCAGCAGCCCGGCCAGTTCGTCGGCCGTGGTGCCGGCATGAATCGAGATCCGCCGGCTTACATAGCGCAGCACATCGGTCGGGACCATGCGGGCTTGGGCCGGGGCATGCTCCTCGCCCGAGACATCAATGACCAGCGCGCCGTGCGAGCCAGCTTCCGCGGGCGAACGTCCCTGCGGACTTCCGGCGTAGCAGGCCAGCGGCGCCGCCCACAACGTGGCGGCATCATGCTGACCTCCGAGCGCCCAGTAGTCGATCAAGTGCGTGCGAAGCTGGTCGGCGGTGAACTGCCCCTGGCCGACCGCGATGGTGAACAACTCGGGATGATGATCGGCCAGCTCGGTCGCCGTGAGCGGGCGTTGTCCCAAGCTCGATCCGACCAGTTGCGCGATCGGTTCGCCGGACTTGGTGTGAAGGACCTTGGTGGTCCGGCCCACGGGAAAGCGATGCACATTGGCCGGCAGGGGCAGACCGGCGGGCCAGCGTTCTTCGCCATCGATGCGCCCGGCGGCCCAATAAATGGCCACGCCCGAGTTCGCCAGGCGTTGGAACTGCTCGAGCAGGAACAGCATGCCGCGAAGCCCGGTCGCACGGGGATCGATCACATCGCCCGACAGGACGAGAAAGTCGGCCTTCTCGGCCAAGACCAGATCGAAGACGCGCTCGGCCGCGCGATACGGTGCGTCGCGAAACAGGTCGCGCAGGTGGGTCGGGATGTCGGGAACCCCTTGCGGGACGGTCTCCAGATGGAGATCCCCGGCGTGCACAAAACGAAATGGCCGGCTCGTCATCCACGCCTCCTTGCGCAGCACGCTCTGAGCGACCGCCCTCCCTGGGCGGCCAAGTCTGTTCCGCCGTGAGTCTAGCGAGTTTGGGCGAGCGAGCCTATGCCGTTTTGAGGGTGATGGCAGGCGGGTGCTAGCGTACTGTCTCAGAAGTGTGGTGACCTATTGCGATTCGACATTGCAGGTGAGCGGCAAGGCGCTATCCGCCGGTAGCCCCTGTGGCAACGCAGATTCACCGGCGGCTAGCGCGTTACCGCTCACTAAACCACTGCCGACCGATAAAACCCCCTCTGCGTGAGACTACCCTAGCGTTAGTGCTTGTGCCCCTCGTGCCCGCCCTGGAACACGGCGTGCTCCTTGTTCCCACGCGCGGCAATGTAGGCGATCAGGTCCAGAATCTCCTCGCGGTTCAGCTTGTCGAGCAAGCCCTTGGGCATGATCGAGATCGGCGACTTCGCCCGACTGGCGATGTCGGTCTTCTTGATCACAAGCGGCTCGGCCTTGGCCAGCGGGTTCTCGACCACCTTGACCTGATCGGGCGTTTCTTCCAGCACCATGCCGGTGATCGCCTTGCCGGATTCAAGCTCGAAGGTAAAGGTCTGGAACTTCTCCTCGATGCGCGACGAGGGTTCCAGCAGGTCCTTCAAGATGTCGAGCGGCTTGTACTTCAGATCAAGCTTAACCAGGTCCGGGCCGATCACGTTCCCCACACCGTCTTGCTTGTGGCAGGCGATGCAGTTGGCCACGGTGAACAGGTGCTTGCCATTGGCGAAAGAACGCCCCTCGATGCCGGCCACGGCCGAGGCCAGTTCGTCGAACTTCCACTCGGTCCTCGGGCGGCGATCCTTCAGCAGCGCGTCCTTGATCTCCAGTGGATGGGCCGCCAGGTAAGCGTCGGCGTTCTCTTCGTAAGCGTTCAGATCCTCGACCACGTACAGGGCCGCATACATGCGACGCCAGTGGCCGGGGTAGGTACAGACGATCGGATACACGCCCGGCTTGGTCGGGGCGGTGAAGCTGAGCTTGGTCGATTCGCGCGGCTGCAGCAGCGGGCTGGCCAGCAGCACCTTGCCCGACTTGGGCACATAATGTCGCGCGGCCGCATCGGGAGCTTGTGCCGAAGCCTCGGCCGCCATGCCGATCTCTTCGAGCGCCCCCGGTTGCGTGATGACCAGGTTGTGGGGCATCAGGTCCGAGTTGTCGAACAGGAACTCGACCGGCTTGCCGGCGCGAACCACGATCACGTCCTTGTCGAAGCTCATCCGTTCGAAGAGCGTGCCGACGCGAATCACGCGGACGCCGATCTCGCCCAACTCGGCGCGGAGCTTGCGGCATTCTTCGACCGGCAGCAAGGCCGCCAGAGCGTCGGTCATTTCGAGCATGTCGAGCGCTGCGGGCGAGGTCCGCTCGGCCGGGGGGAGCTTTTTGATGTCGGCCAGCAGCACACTTACCAGGCCCGGGGCCTGATCCTTGGGCCATGCGTTCCGAGGAATGCGTTGGATGGCTCGAATGGCTGTACTGCGGTCGTTGTTCTCTCGCACAAAGCGGGCCAGGGATTCAAACGTCTTCGTTTCCTGTCCGCGGACGTGGGTCAAAGCGTCCATAGCGGCCCTTCGAATGACCACGGCCGGCGAACCAGCGCTCTGTTCAAAACTGGCCTTGGGATTGGGATACGGGATTTTCTCTTTGCGATAGACTTCGCCTCGACTCTTGTCCAGGACCAACAGCGTGAAGCCATCGAGTCGCTTTCCCAGGTCGCCATCTTCGCGGTTGTAAATAGTGATCCCTTCGATGGCCGCTTCATCCCCCAGATCGAGTTCCCACCAGGGCTTGCCGGTGTTCTCTTCCGTGTGAGTCTGGCCGCCGCCGCCGAACTCACTCTTGGTGTTGCCGTCGATGGCCCGGCTGGCGTCGCCCCCGTGAGCCGTATTCTTCTGCGTCGCCTTGCCGCGTCGGGCGATGTTGCGCCCCTCGCTCATGACTTCCACTTCGGCCAAAGTCAGCGTGCCATTCTTGGGCAGTTCGATCCGCACGTACCGGCCCAAGGTTCCATTGCCGCTGCCCCCTTGGCCGGCCAAAGCTCCAGGCAGACCCGTCAGCAGCGCCTCGATCTTGGGGTACAACGTGGCACGCACACCGGCGTCGGAGATCAACGGCATGGCGTTCACAAAGTCGCGCAGGCCGCTGGGCGTCTGCGAGGCCAAGGCCCAGGCCTTGTCGAAGGAGCCGTCCACATTCACCAGCGAGACAAACCCGATCTGCCGCAGAATCGGCTGCTTGGCCGTCGTAGCCAGCTTCTCCAACTCGGCACGGGCGGTCTGCAACTCGGCCGTGCTGCGGCCCGTGAGCTGACGCACCAGATCGAAGACCACCGTCGTATCAACCGCCTGTTTGGAATCGATCCCGGCGATGGCGTCCATGATGATCGCCAATTCGGCCTTCTTATCGAGAGCGGCCAGCCCGCGGATCGCTTCGCGGCGATGCTCGTCGCGCATGCCCGGCCGGTTCAGCATCTCGAGGAACACAGCCCGGCCGCGGGGCCGCTTCAGCAGGTTCTCGGTGCTGGTCGTCTTCAGCAGGTAGCGGGCGCCGGCGTCGCTGGTGAAAGCCGGATCGCGGCCATCGGCCAGGGCCTTCTTCCAGTAGGGATCCAGGGTCCGCATCGTTTCCTTCGAGAGGTAGTCCAGATACTTGTCGCTGGTCTTCTCGCCGGAGATTACCACCACTTCGACTGCCTCGGGGACGTTGAAGAAGCTGGCCGTGCGGATCGCTTCCAGACGGACGCGGGGGTGCTCGTCGCCGGCCGATTGTTTGGCGAGTTCCAGCGAGTTCGACACGCGATCGCGCCAGTAGCACAGCACGCGCGTGGCCGCGGCTCGGGCCTCGGGAACGGGGCTCTTCAACATCCGTTCCAAGTGAGCCGTGTTCACTTCGTTGTGATGCTGATAGACCCACAGGGCTTCCATCATCTGGTGCTCGTAATCGGGGCTTGCCTTGTCGAGGCCGGCGATCCACTTCTCCAGGGCAGCCACCACTTGCTTGGTGTCGCGGCCCGACAATTCGATCTTGGCGCGATAGCGGATGCGGTTGTCCGCGTGCTTTAGCACATCGAGCAGCTTGTCGATCGATTCGCCGGCAATCTTCACCGCGGGAACCAGCGGCCGGCCTTCGCAGGTAACGCGATAGACGCGGCCATGCAGCACGTCGCGGCTGGGATCGCGCAGGTTGTGCTGCATGTGGCCGATGATCGGGTTCTGCCAGTCGGTGAAGTAGAGCGAGCCATCGGGGGCGACCTCCATATCGGCAGGGCGGAAGTTCGGATCGCTGGAGGAGACGATCGGCTCCACTTCCTTGGCGCCAAAGCTCGAACCCTCGTCGTGCATCTTGTATTCCAGAATCCCCTGGAAGCCGATCACGTTGCCGACCAGCAAATTCCCCTGCCGCTCCGGCGGGAAATGGCTGCTCGAGAGGTACTCAATGCCCGGGCAAGGACGGGTCCGCTGCTGATACACCGTCGGCGTGCCGCCGTGCTTGTTGGGGAACTCGATATGCCCGGAGAACAGGGCGGCGTGGAACGGAACCGAGCCGGTGCCGTCGACCACGATGTCCTGGCCCCAGCGATCAAAGGCATGCCCGTGCGGATTGGCAAAGCCATGCGTCACATAGACGTCGAACTTCTGGGCCCGCGGTTCGTAGCGAAAGACCGCCCCATTGGCCACCCGGCGCGTCGGTCCCCAGGGAGTTTCGACTTGGCTGTGATGGAAGGTTCCCTCTTGGAAGTAAAGGGCGCCGCCCGGATCAAGGGTGAAGCTGTTAGCCGCGTGGTGCGTGTCGGCCGAGTCGAGCCCGCTGATGACGCGCTCCTTCACGTCGTACTTGTCGTCGCCGTCGGTGTCCTTCAGAAACAGCAGGTCGGGGGTCATGGCCACCAAGACGCCCCCTCCCCAGAATTCAAAGCCAGTTGGGTTGTGCAGGTCGCTGGCAAACGTCGTCGACTTGTCTGCCTTGCCGTCGCCGTTGGTGTCTTCCAGGATCAGCAGCCGGTCGTTCATCGGCTGCTTGGGCTTCCAGTGGGGGTACGTGGGCCAGGTGGCGACCCACAACCGGCCCTTACCGTCGAAAGCCATCTGCACGGGGTTGACCAACTCGGGGAAGTCCTCTTCCGAGGCGAACAGCGTCACCTTCATGCCGGGGCCGACCTTCATCTTCTCGATCGCTTCGACTCCGCCCAGAAAGACGTGCTTGCCGCCAGGGAGCGGGCCGGGCTTGTTGGTCACCACGGGGATGAAGTCGGGCGTGATGTCGCTGGCCGGGGCATCGCCGCCGGCAGCTACGCTCCACACACGCTGGTCGTGGTTGGCAGTCAATGCGTCCAGGATCTCCATCTCGCGCTGCATGACCACGCGATTGGTCTGGCCCTCGACAAACTTCAAGTCGGCGCGGCCGCCGAAGATGGAGAAACCGTCGGTCGTGCGGTAGCGATTGAACCAGAGGAAGTTTTTCTGATTCACGGCCTGGCGGAGCTTCTCGAGCTGTGCGTCGGTCAACTTCTTGGCCGCCGGTCCGCCGAACAGCGCCTGATCGATCCGCGGGGCCATCGCCTTATCGCCCAGTTCACTCAGGTGGATGCCATTAATGGTCAGCGGGCGGGCCGCTTCGTTGTAGGCCAACAAGCTCGGCGTAAACAGATCGACAAACAACGCACCGTTGGCCTTGGCCACTTCAGACATCGCCGTGGTGTAAAGTTTGAGCCGGGCGTTGTTCTCTTTGCCATCGGGCAGGTTTCGGTCCTTCAGGTCTTCGTGCGCGATCGGCGAGAAGAGGACAAGCCTCGGGGCGCTCTCGCCGTTGTACTTCTGGCTAAGCGTGTGCTTGATGAACCCAGCCAGCTCCCCCTTGAACTTCTCCAAGCCGGCTTCGCCTGCCTGCGCTTCGCCGTAGCCGAAGAAGGCGAAGATCACATCGGTTTGGTGGATCTTCAGGTGCTCGTCGAGGCTGCCGAAGTTGGCCGAGCGGAGCCGCAGCCCGCCATTGATCTCGTCTCCCGAGAAGCCCAAGTTGCGGACCACCAGTTGATGTTCGGGGAAGCGGGCATGGAGCAAAGTCTCGAGCCCGCCATGATGCTGCATCCGATCGGCCAGCGTGTTGCCGATGATCGAGATGTGGTCTCCCTTCTTCAGCTCCAGCGGGGTCTGAGCCCGCGCACCACTCGCCCACAGGGCCAGCAGCGTCGCCAAGGAGAACGCGAATCGCAATGCACGGAAAGAGACCGCGTGCATAGGGAGACCTTTCGTAAGCGGGGCAGGTTTCGATCGGGCGGGATGCCGTGTGTTTTTGTTGCGCACAAAAACTTTTTCGGCGGCTCACACCCATTAATAGCCGTGGATGGATGAGGCTGCAATCCGTTGGTCTGGCCAATTGTTGAAAAAGGTCAGGCCACCTGAAACGCGAGTGAATTCAGATGTCCGCGATAGATTCGGACGAGGGTCCAGATCTCTAGCACGTCAACGAAGTGGGGAGGGAAGAGGTGAGTTCTCCTCGTTTTTCGAAGCGCGGCCCGCCCAGAAATAAAGAACCGGAAGGCGCTCGACGCGCCTTTCCGGGTGTGAGGACTTCTTACCTGAGAGCGGCACATTCGGGGCACACCGTGGCTTCTCGCACCGTCTCGTAGCCAACTCCGCCAGGATCACTGGTCTTCAGTCGGTTCACTTCCTTGCGGAAGGGGTAGGTCTTCGGACGTATTTCCAAAACTATCCGCGCGGCAGGTACCCCAGGCGGGACGGTCCGCGCACATCGATCGCAGCGATACATTCCATAAGCCGATTCATACGCTTCCGGAGTGGCTCACGGTCCGAAAGGGTAAAGAGTGAATAAGGGCTGCGCACCAGCGCGGCCCGTCCTTCGAAAAGTCAGGAGATATTGCCAGACAGCAGGGAGAACCACGCGGGAGGGTCGCGGCAGCGAGCGGGACCGCCCGAGCGAGCAAAGAAACGAGGCAAATCGCAGAGCCGATTCGGCGACCTTCGGGCGGCTCAGCTCCGAAGGGGGCTATTTCATGGGATGGCGATTGGTCCAGTGTCGAGTGCAGATACTAGCCAACTGCAAGCCGGTTCACAACAGAAACCTGCCGTAGGCGGACCTGGATCGCAGTCGCCATCACGTGCCTGGCAAGACAGCACTAGCGCGATGGATGAACTTTTCGCGTGTCAACGATTTTTGCTTGCTTCCGCTTGGAGAGCGGTCAGAATCTTTCCGTCGGGGGATCCACGGGGCGCGACGGTCCTCGCCCATCATCTCTGCTTGGGGCAATTCACCATGCGTCTGAACACTCCCGTATTGATCGTTCGATGCTTCGCCTTCTTCGCCTGCTCTGCCGTGACAGCCGATGATGCCCCGGCCGGCCGGCCCTGGGACGAAGCCTTCGCCGGCAGTGCGCAGGCGATTCTCAAGGCAGCTAAGACACTGCCCGTCCGCGATGCTGACGATTCCGACACCTTCCTGCGCGATGTGCGCATCGAAGTCGACGCTGAGAAGCGCATTCAGACCACGCAGCGATCGGTCTATCGGCTAAATACCGAGCGGGGACTCGAGGATCGAGGTAACGCGCGTGCTCAATGGTCGCAGTGGCACCAGGAACGGCCGAGAATCCGCGCCCGCGTTATCTCGCCGACTGGTGAAGTTCACGAATTGGATCTCAAGACGATCAGCGAGCAGCCGGTCGAAAGCCGCGACGCGCTGGTCTTCTCAGACCGACGCGTCCTGAATGCCCCTTTGCCGGCGGTTGGCTTGGGAGCCATCGTGGAACTCGAGACGGTAACGCGCGAGAGCCTGCCGTTCTTTTCGTCGGGGATGCTGCGGCAGATCATACTCCCCAGTTTCGAACCGGTAGAAAAGGTGCGGGTCAGCGTCGAGTGGTCGCTCAAGACTCCGGTGCTCGTGAAGTCCGAAGGAATCAAGCTCGAGGGTAAAGCGAGCGAGAGCGACGGCCGCGGGAAGATGGTCTACGAAGCCGGCCCCTTCAAACCGCTCTCGTTTGATGACTTCGAATCGCAACGCCCTTTGACCGAGGATCCGCTCCCCTCGCTGCTGATCGCTACCAAGGCCAACTGGTCCGAGATTGCTACGGCCTATCACGAGACGATCGAAAAGCAGATCAAGGGATTCGACTCCCGCACGGTTTTGGCCGATCTTCAGCTCGATGGCAAATCGCGCGAGGAAAAAGCCTCGCTCATTCTGAGTCGACTGCAGGGCATGATTCGCTACACCGCGCTGGCATTTGGCGATTCAGCGGTCATCCCCTACCGACCTGCTGAAGTTTTGAGCCGGCGGTATGGCGACTGCAAGGATCAGGCGAGTCTCTATGTGGCGCTGCTGCGCGCGGCGGGGGTCGAGGCCCGCGTGGCGCTCATCTCCACGAGCAACTACGACGTCTTCGCGGCTTATCCGGCACTTAATCAGTTCAATCACGTCATCGTCTATATTCCCGGCGCGCCGGCACTCTGGGTCGATCCCACGGTGCGTCGTGCCCGCCCTGGCGAGTTGCCAATCGGCGATCAAGGCCGCCTGGCTCTGGTGGCAGACCCCAAAACAACCGAGTTGCTCCGGACTCCGCGGTCTCCCGCTGGCGCAAGCCGGCTGGTCGAATCCCTTGAGTACACGCTCTCGGAAACAACCAAGGGTCGGGTCGCTGGGGCGATCGAAGCGTCGGGCAATGTCGAGTTGGAACTTCGCAACGCCTTTCCCGAGGCCAAGGACTTGCGCAAGTACTGGGAAGATCGCTTCAAGAAACTCTACCGTTCAAGCCAGCTCTCGGCATTCGATGCGCCCCCATTGGCCGACACCTCTCGTCCGTTCCGCCTGCGGGCGGAGTGCGAAGGTGCCACGCTCGGTTTAGCTAATGCCAACCAGATCAATCTTTGGCTTTCCAACGCAGAGATTCTGGACCGAGTTCCTCTGTTTCTCAAGCCGAATGCCACCGACCGGGCCACGGGTGAACTGCTGCCGGCTTTTCCGCGGAAGCATCGGCTTGCACTGGCCGATCTGCATTGGCAGGACTTGAAGTACCGCCTGATTCCCCCCACGGGTTTTGCCGTCAGGGAGTTGCCGAAGAATTCGACCCAGTACATCGGACCGGCGACTCTGTCGTGGGAGTTCACCGAAGGGGGCGAAGGAACGGTCGATGCTCACTTTCATTTTGATACAGGTTCCGGAGAGTTCTCGGCGGACGAAGCCAACCAGTTTATCGATGCGATGGCTTCCATTGCGAGAGATCAATATGGATTCGAATTGGTGTTCGTTCACGAACTCACACGGCTGACGCAGGAGAACCGCCTGCGCGAAGCTGTGCATGCGGGGCTGGAACTGGCGAAGCAAGAGCCCAAGAACGCCTGGCACCCGATCCGGCTGGCCAGCACGCTCGGAATGATGGGTTTGAACGATGCCGCGCGAGTCGAGGCCCGCAAAGCGATTGCATTGGATCCCCTGAGCGAGCAGGCGCACTTTAGCCTTGCCTCGGCCTCTTGCCAGGATCCTTTCGGCGTCATCCTGCGGCCGGGATGCGATCGGGAGAACGCGCGGACTTCGCTCGAAAAAGTCTTGGAGCTGAATCCCGAGAACCTCTTTGCGCGCGAGATCTTCCTGAAATTCATGGAATTCGACGAGATGGGGAACCGCTGTTCGCCCGAACGCCTGAAGGGCATCCTGGCGGAGTATCGCAAGGCCCTGCGGCCCGGCTCGGATTACATCGCATTGGACTATGCCCGGGTGCTGGCCATCGGGCAACAATTTGATGAACTGAAGCGCGAGTCGAAACGGTATCGGCATCTCGAGGAAGGGTTAATGATCTACACGGCGGCGCTGGTGATGGCCGATGGAATTCCCGCGGCCGAGACGTTTGCCAAGGGGAGTTCCAAAACGCCGGCCGGCTTCCAGCAATTGATGCTCAATGCGGGCCAGGTGCTGAACGACGCCCGCTGCTATACCCAGGCCGCCGAACTGATTCGCAAGTACGCAGCGGCCGCTCCCGACGCGCGCTTCACACGAGATCTGGCCGGCCATCTGGCCCAACTGAAGCCGACCGAAGAGCGATGGCTGGCCGACGAGGACCCGGCCCTGGTGGTTCAGAAGCTCTACCACTGGATGTTCTGGGATGGTGCCAGTCATCCTCAGATAGCGCCGCTGTTTCGCGAGGGGAAAGTGGCGGCCGAACCGCTGGCATCGCTCAAGCGGCTGATGCAGCGGACTCGCGTTGTCATGTTCGACAAGTCGCCTCAACGGCGCTGCGACGAAATGGCCAGGGCCACCTTTCTCGTAACGGGTGGCAACGACAACATGGGTTGGCGGGTCACCGTGAATGCCTTCGGCGAGGTTCCCCAGCAGTGGTACGTCGTGAAAACCGACGCGGGTTACCGCCTGTGGGACGTGGGGCCGCGGCTCTCAGGGCTCGGCGCCGCTTCGTTGCGCGAGATCGAAGCAGGTCGCCTGGACTCGGCACTGACCTATCTGGAATGGGCGATGGTCGAGGATCCGCAGACGCCGGCCGTCTTCGACGCCTTCAGCGGGTCCCCCTTCAAGCGATTGCTGATGCTGGCCACACGCTCCGACATCGCCGAACTCCGGCTGCCGGCAACGGCGTTACTTGCGGAATCGGGAGATCCGCCAGCCATCGACGCCCTGGCAAAGCTCCGCGAGGTCACCGAATCGAAGATCAAGATCGTGCAGATCGATCGCTCCTTGCTAGAAATCTATATGCGTGCCAAGAAGCACGCCGAATCGCTGGCCGTTGTCGAGCGGTTGCTGGAAAGCCACTCGGCACGAGGGGAATTGCAGTTGGCGCGAATCGATGCGCTGGAGCGACTCGATCGACATGCTATGGCGCAGGATGCACTGAAGAAAATGCTCGAGGATCCGAGCGTCGAACTGGCAGCGCGAAGATTCGTGGCGCATCGCGCTTTCCGCGAGGGTGCCTTCGCCGAGGCTCACAAGCAACTGCAGGTCCTCATCAAGAGGCAAAAAGATCCGTTCCTGCCCGGGCCTTCGCTTTGGGGCATGCTGGGACAGGATCCAATGCCGCCTGTGGCCGTGGACGTGGCGACTTCTCTCTACGAAGGCTCTCGCACCAGCTATCACATGCGCGCTTTGGCCATGGCGCATGCCGGCACCGGCCAACTGACGGAAGCCTGCCAGATGCTGCGGACTTGTCACGAATTCTGGGGGCTCGATCCCAGGAACTACATCGTGCAGGGACGCATTGCCGAGCAATGCGGAATGCCAGACGCCGCGCGGGCCGCCTATCAGAGACTGCTGAGCGAACTTGCTGAAGAGCCTGAGTTCCCCGGCTTCATCGGCGAAGTGAACGTGCTTCGCAGTCTGGCCAAACTGCGGCTGGCGGCGCTCGAGAAATAGCTCTTCCCCAACGCATCTTCGTCTCACAACGGAAGATACTCAAAGAACATTGGCGTATAAAGCTTGCCTCCCCAGGTGTTGTACCAGCCCGCCCAAAGGTAGATCAGCGTTACCGCCACGAAGAGATAGCGAGCGTAATAGCGCAGATAGACGGTGACCAGGAACAGAGCGAAGAGCTGAATCAGCTTGCTCAAGATCGGGCCGGCGATGGGGCCCAGGAACTGCGAGACTAGTCGGATGACCGGGTGCATCTCGTGGTCGGCACCGTCGATCATCATGAAGCGGATCGTCGAGGCGCCATCCAGCGCCGCCGCAATCGAAACGGCCAGCCAATACCAACGGAAGGCGTAGAAATAGCCCGGGTAGTTGGCCTGGAATCGCGCGACAATAGGGCGGAAGCACTCCACGCCTGTCAGCCTACCAATGCTGCGGACGTTCAGCCAACATTCGATCGCGGCGGGCCAGGAAAAAACGCGTTCGTGCGAGCCATGTAGTCGCGATAGGCCGGGCGTCGCTCGGTGATGGTCTTCTCCAACAATGTCACGCCCGAGACCCGCATCAAGAGCAGGCTCATAAGCAGCGGGCTCAGCACCGTCAGCCCGGCCCCGCCGGCAGTCGCAATCAAATACAGCCCCCACCAGACGCAGAAGTCGCCGAAGTAGTTCGGATGCCGCGTGTAGCGCCACAGCCCACGGTCGAGCACCTGACCGGCGTTCGTTGGGTCAGCCTTGAAGCGAGCCAATTGCACATCGCCAATGGATTCAAAGGCCAGCCCCAACAACCACAGCGCGCCACCCAACAGATCCAGCCCACTCCAGGCAACGGGCTCTCCACTCGCGTAGAACGCCGCGCATTGCAGCGGCAACGCCACGAACCACAGAATCACCGCCTGTAGCCAGAAGACGGTAACGAGACTCACCCAAGCGAAACGTGCCCCGTGGTGCTGCCGCATCTCGCCGTAGCGCCGGTCTTCCCCCTGGCCCAAGTTCCGCCAGAAAAGATAACCCGCGAGCCGCACACCCCAGATCGTGGTGAAGATAACCAGCAGCCAGGTCCGTTGATCCGGCGTTTCAACGCGACCCAGGCTGACCCATGCCAGCAGCACAAACCCCAGACCCCACGCCGGGTCAATGATGCTGGCATCGCGTATCGCCAAGCTTACCAGCCACAGAAGCGTCATCGCGGCCAACACGATGCCCAGGTTTGCGGCCACGAGCGCGATCATCGCTCGGACGCCGCCATGGACGACTCGATCCGTCCCGTGGTTCTCACGGCCACCGGTGTCAGCAGGTACTGTGCGACAAACCACTCGCTTCCGCCCCGATAGCCGAACAACTCCGCGACTGCCAGAAAGAACAGCCGCCAGCTCTGGAACCAACGCCGCGCTTCGGTCGGGCCATAGGTCGCTTCCAACACTGGCATCACCTCGCTCTTCCGCGCGTCGAGGTGGGCCAGCCAGGCTTCGGCCGTTTTCTGGTAGTGCCCACCGCTCCACAGCCACTGCTGGGATATCTGAAGATCCCGATCGAACCGGCCCAGCAGATCCTGACTGGGCATGATCCCGCCGGTGAAAAAGTACCGCCCCATCCAGTTGGCTTCCCCTTCACTCTCGAAGGGGTACGCATGCTTGCGATGGCAGAAGACGTGCACAAAGAGCTTCCCCTCGGGCTTCAGCCAACCGGCGATGCGCTCCAGCAACCGCTCGTAGTTCCGCATGTGCTCAAACATCTCGATGGAAACAACGCGATCGAACGGGCCATCGATATCGAAGGAGTTCATGTCAGCGGTGATGATCTGCAGGTTGCCCAACCCGCGCCGGGCGGCTTCTGTCTCGATGAACTGCCGCTGACTCGCCGAGTTCGACACGGCCGTGATGCGGCTCCGTGGGCAATGCTCGGCCATCCACAGCGACAACGAGCCCCATCCGCAGCCCAACTCCAGAATCTCCATCCCGTCAACGATTTCCGCCCGGCTGCACGTTTCTCGCAGGGCGGCGGCTTCGGCCTCATCGAGCGACTCCACACCAGGCAGCCAGTAACAACAACTGTACTTGCGATGTCGGCCCAGGACTTGCGTGAAGAACTCGGCCGGAACTTCGTAGTGCTGTTCGTTGGCCTTGTCCGTCGCCAGCGCAATCGGGCTTGACCGCAATTGCTCAGCGAAATGGGTGATCGAATCACCGGCCGTCTCGCGCAGCCGGGCAGCACACAGCCGGCGAATCGCGCTGCGAACCGCGAAATCCGGCACCCACCCCTGCTCCACGCCCTCGATGGCCAGACTCAGTAGCGTCATAACCGACTATCCTGTTCAGTTCCGCCGGTCAGGCACGACGCCTGACCTTTCTGATATTCTTGGCCCCCTCGCCCAACTGGCCACTCGTTTTTCTCATTTTTCTTCCTCGCCAGCCGCCCCCTCGGCTCTATAAATCCCCGCCATCCCATTTCATGGCTCAGGAGTTGAGGTCAGCACGTGCGCATCGCGGTGATTGGTTCGGGAATTTCAGGCATGGTTGCCGCGCGCTCACTGCACCGCGAGCACGCCATCACTGTTTTTGAAGCCGGCGACTACATTGGCGGGCACACCAACACCGTCGATATCGAATGGGCCGGCGAGCAGCACGCCATCGATACCGGCTTCATTGTCTTCAACGACCGCACCTATCCTCACTTTGTGAGGCTGCTCGACGAGCTAGGGGTTGCCTCGACGCCCACCTCCATGAGCTTCAGCGTGCGGGCCGATGCCGCCCGGTTAGAATACAATGGCACCGACCTGAACGGCCTCTTCGCGCAGCGAAGCAACCTGTTTCGCCCCTCGTTCCATCGCATGATCCGCGACATTCTGCGATTCCACCGCGAAGCGGCTGCCCGCACTTCGCAGCCCGACCGCGGCGAAACCGTCGCCGACTTCCTGGCCGCGGGGAGCTACTCCATTGAGTTCGCGCAGCACTACCTACTCCCCATGGGCTCGGCCATCTGGTCCTGCCCCACGGGCACGTTTGGGCAGTTCCCGATCCAGTTCATCGTCGAGTTCTTTCAGAATCACGGGTTGCTGAGCTTGCGCGATCGCCCGACCTGGCGCGTCGTCACCGGTGGTTCGCGAAGCTACGTCGACGCCCTAATCCGCCCGTTTAGGGACTCTATCCGCCTGTCGACTCCCGTGGTGTCGGTATCGCGAACTGAAGATGCGGTGCAGATCACCCCGCTCGGAGGATCCGCCGAGCGATTCGACCACGTCATCTTCGCCTGCCACAGCGATCAAGCCCTGGCGATGCTCCGCGACCCGACCGCGACCGAGCAGGAACTGCTGCGGGCGTTCCCTTATGGACGCAATACGGCGGTGCTGCATACCGATGCCTCGCTCCTGCCGCGCCATCGTCGGGCTTGGGCCAGCTGGAACTACCTCGTTCGCCCGGATCGGCCCGAGAGCGCCACGGTCACCTATCACATGAATCTGCTGCAGCATCTGAAGTCGCAGCACCAGTTCTGCGTCACCCTGAACGGCGACGAATTGATCGATCCCGCCCGTGTCTTGCGGACATTCGTGTATCACCACCCTGTCTTCACCGTTCACCGGGCCGATGCCCAGCGACGCCACGCCGAACTGCTGAACGTCCATCGAACCTCTTATTGCGGCGCGTACTGGGGAAATGGATTCCACGAGGACGGCGTCGCCAGCGCCCTGGCCGTAAGTCGCGCCCTGAAACAACCAACCCGATGCACAGTTGCCTCTACGAAGGAAGCGTGTGGCATCGGCGGCTAACCCCGGTGCGACATGCCTTCCGCTATCGTCTCTTCATGGCCTGTCTGGACCTGGGCGAACTTGACCAGGTCTTTGCCGGGCGATGGCTGTGGTCTGCGCGGCGGCCGGCCTTCGCCTGGTTTCGACGAGCCGATCATCTGGGGCCGGCCGAGCAGCCGCTCGATGAGTCCGTGCGCAACCTGGTGCAGGCCCGCTTGGGGTGGCGTCCCGCAGGGCGGATCCTGTTGCTCACCCACCTGCGTTATCTCGGCTTGGCCATGAATCCCATCAGCCTATTCTACTGCTACGACACAGACGAACGACTGGAAGCCGTCGTGGCCGAGGTTAGCAACACCCCTTGGGGCGAACGGCACGAGTACGTGTTCGACGTCCGCGGCTGCACCGGCCCTATGACGCTGGAGTGCGCCAAAGAGTTCCACGTCTCTCCCTTCATGCAGATGGCCATGCAGTACGTCTGGAAACTCAACGAGCCGGGCGAGCGAGTGGCCGTCCATCTCGAGAACCACGCGCAGGGCCAGCGTGTCTTCCACGCCTGCCTTTCGCTGCGCCGCCAAGAGATCACCGGGCGATCCCTCGCCTGGGCACTGTTTCGCTATCCGCTTATGACCGCCCAAGTCGTGTGGGGGATTTATACGCAGGCGTTGCGGCTCTGGCTGCGCGGCGTTCCGTTCGTCCCTCACCCCAAGTATGCCGGCGATTCGAAAGTTCCTCAGAAAGTGAACTCATGAGCTCCACCACGTCGTCGACGCAAACCGGATCTCTGCAATCCGTCCCACCCCGATCGCGGCCGATCGCCCCTGGCTTCATCGACCGCACGGCCCGCGGCCTGTTCTGCCGCAAGCTCGCCGGTCTCTCGGGCGGCGTGCTCAACCTGAGCGACGCGCTGGGCCAGCAGGTGCTCGGCGCCGCTGGAGCCGCCAGCCTCTCCTGCCACGTCGAAGTCCACGATGCCGGCTTCTATCGCCATGCGATTCTCGGCGGAAGTCTCTCCGTCGCCGAGTCCTATCTGCGCGGACATTGGGACTGCGACGACCTGACCGCGATGTTCCGCATCTTCTGCCGCAACATGCCGGTGACCAACGGAATCGACCTGGGCCTCTCGCGCGTCGCGCAGTGGCTGGCCCGCGGCTATCACGCGCTGCATGCTAACAGCAAGCAGGGGAGCCGACGCAACATCGGCGCGCACTACGACCTGGGGAACGACCTGTTCCAGATCATGCTCGACGAGACGCTGTCCTACTCATGCGCCCTCTTCGAGCCGCCAGGCTGCTCGCTGGCCGACGCCTCGCGGGCCAAGCTCGATCGCGTCTGTCGCAAGCTCGATCTCCGCCCTGGCGATCATTTGCTCGAGATCGGCACCGGTTGGGGCGGGCTGGCGATGCATGCGGCACGAAACTTCGGCTGCCACGTCACGACGACTACCATCTCGCGGCAGCAGCACGACCTGGCGAAAGAGCGGATCCAGCAGGCTGGACTTGCCGACCGCATTACGCTGCTCTTGGAAGACTACCGCGACCTGAAGGGGCAGTACGACAAGCTGGTCTCCATCGAAATGATTGAGGCCGTCGGGCACGAGCACTTCGATACCTACTTCCGTCAGTGCCACAATCTGCTGCGGCCAGGCGGGACGTTCGTCCTCCAAGGAATCGTGATGCGCGAGCAGCGCTATCGCGAATATCTGCGAAGCGTCGACTTCATCCAGCGCTACATCTTTCCGGGCGGATGTCTCCCCTCGGTCGGAGCGATCGTCGCCTCAACGGGCCGCACTCCTGGCCTGTTCCTCGCGCATCACGAGGAACTCGGCCCGCACTACGCCCAGACCCTGCGTCACTGGCGAAGTCGCTTCCACGCACGGCTGGACGAAGTCCGCCGGCTGGGCTATTCCGAGACTTTCGTCCGCATGTGGAACTACTATCTCTGCTACTGCGAAGCGGCTTTCGAAGAGCGATGCATCGGGCTGGTGCAGATGCAATTCACGAAGGACTAGTCCACTGAGCGGCAAGGCACTAGCCGCCGATAGCCCCCGTAACATCGCCATTCACCGGCGGCTAGCGTTTAGCACTAACGCCCTGCCGCTCAGTTCCGGAACCACTGGCGTTTGCTCCCTCGCCGTAAGAAGAAAAAATCACAGCCTTTGTGTGCCGGGGCTCGCAACGGGTCTCACGTTGACTCCACCCCACCTCAGTCGCTACTGGTCGACCCGAAAGGCCTCGTGACAGGTTGTGCAGGCCGGCGTATCCAAGGGGCTTCAAACGCGCGATGGAATGCGGAAGCAAGCAAGATGAGAAACGCGGGAAACAGCAACTCGTAGAAGCAGAACTGCTGCCACTCGGGCCAATTCCAAGGGCGAGTCATCGAACAGGCCAGTCGGATCAGCGGTTCGTGAATCAAGTACAGGCTGTAGGAGATCGTGCCGATGTATTCGAGTGGCTTCCACGAAAGGACTTTCGCACTCCACGGATCGTAAATGGCCAAAGCGAGAAGGGTCGAAGCGAAGACTCCCCCGACGCCAGCACGCAGCAGGTCGAGCTGCTGTTCTTCCGGCAGGAGCAGGCCCGTCAGAGCTAGCGCAAGGAAAAACGCGAGTCTCAGGAGTCGGATGAACCTGGCAGAGCGAACTTGCCCCCCAAACGCGACGGAACGTGCAACATAGATCCCCAGGACAAATGTCGGTAAGAAAAGTGGCAGCGCGGTCGCAAAGTAAATGACTCGCCATACGCCGCGAGTGTCGGCATAGAGGAGAGCCAGGTAGTAAGCAACGCTGGCCAGGCACGCGAACCCCAAAACCCAGGCCATGCCAATTCGCCTAAGCATCCACATGATCAGTGGCAGGATCAGGTACCAGCGTGCTTCGACGCAGAGAGTCCAATAGGACCCATTATAGATGGTGACAATAAGGAGTAGTCCGGCGATCACTACTAACGGCCGTGGCCAACCCAAAAGATTCTCGGAGTACCAAGGTTCGATCTGCGTCGCTTGAATCGCTCCCCACAAAACAACCCAGAGCGCGACGGATGCCCAATACGGAGGTGCGATGCGGACCACTCGATTGCGAAAGTACCTGCTCCAATTCGTGGGAACTTCCCATTTCAGGAACATCGGATAGGTCAGGCAAAAAGCCGAGAGGACAAAGAAGAGATCGACTCCCAGATATCCCAGCCCCAGTACGCCAGACCATTCGAATGTGTGGTCTCCCCAAGTAATTCGCGGCCATCCAAAGCGACCTGCGTGTCGGTAACCATGAGTTGCCACCACCATCAGGCAGGCCAGACCCCGCAATCCATCGATTTGCGCAAACCGTCGAACCGTGGGAGTAATCGGAACCCGGTTCGAGTCGGACGGGTCGTTCATCGTCTGGTCGCTTCCGGTCGATCCACGGCAGTAGGACTCGAAACTTGGATGGCCAGTTTACCCCAAGTTGTACTTGCGCAGTTTCGAGAACAGCGTGCTGCGCGGCAGGCCGAGGATCCGGGCGGCTTCGGACTTGTTCCCCTGGCATTCGGTCAGCACCGCGGCCAGGCGTTCGCGCTCGAAGCGCTCCACATCGCTTTCCAACGTGCTGGAACTGGCCAGCGACCCAGGTGACGACAACGTCAACGCCCCGGAACTGACCGGCGAGGGCGAGGCCGGACGCGGGGGGGACCAACCGGCAACCGCTTGTCCGCGGGCGGGCGTGAAGGCACGGCCTTCGCTGGGACTGACCGATTTGGGCGAGGCGAGGATCTCCGGTGGCCAATCGCTGACGGTGATCGAGTCCCCCTCGGCCAGCACCACCGCACGCTCCACGGCGTTCTCAAGCTGGCGAATGTTGCCCGGCCAGGAATAGCCCACCAGGATCGCCAACGCGTCGCGATCGATTCGCGCAATCGACTTGCCGACTCGCGAGGCATACTGCCGCAGAAAGTGATAGGCCAGCTCCACGATGTCATCGCCGCGCTCGCGCAGCGGAGGAGAGAGCAGGCTGATCACGTTCAAGCGATAGAAAAGATCTTCGCGGAAGCGGCCCTGGCGGATCAGCTCTTCGAGATTGCGGTGGGTGGCAGCGATCAGCCGCACATCAACGCGAATCGTCTCGGTCCCACCGACCCGCTCAAAGGCCTGCTCCTGCAGCGCCCGCAGGAGCTTGGTCTGTGTCTCGAGACTGATGTCGCCGATCTCGTCGAGGAACAGCGTGCCGCAGTCGGCCATCTCGAAGCGGCCGATCTTATCGCGATCGGCGCCGGTGAAGGCCCCTTTCACATGGCCGAAGAGTTCGCTCTCCAACAGGCCCTGGCTCAAGGCAGCGCAGTGCACCTGCACAAAGGGCCCTTCGCCGCGGGCGCTGTTGCCGTGGATGGCCTGAGCCAGCAGCTCTTTGCCCGTGCCGCTCTCGCCCCGGATCAGCACGGACGACGAACTGCGGGCGATCTTGGAAACCTTACCCAGCATCGTCTGCACGACGGGGGACGAGCCGCGGATCTCGTGCCGCAAGGCCACGCTGCTTCGCCCGGCGTTCTCCGGCGAGGGGGACGACGCGGGGGGAGCGGTGCGATTCACCAACTCGCCCTGCAGGAACAGAATACGCTGCTGCTGCTCGGCGATCTGATCGACCTTGGCCTGCAGTTCTTCTCGCAGACGGGTGATGGTGTGATGCCCCTGCGCGCTTTCCAGAGCCAACGACGTGGTGCGGGCCAGCGCGATGAGGAAGTTGCGATCCTCGGGCGTGTAGGGCTGCGATTCGTCCTTGGGTCCCAAGAGGACGAAGCCGACCAGCACATCCCCCGCTTCCAAGGAGGACGCCAGCTCTCCGCCCAAGTCGTCCAGGTGCCAACGCCCCGCCGACGGGGGCGGGCCCGAACCGGCCCAACGCGAGACCAGGCCGGCCGTGCGCAGCTCTTCGGCCAAGGGGGAATCGAAGGCCATTTTGCGGGGGAACTCCATCCGGCCGTGGGTGGCGACCCGCTCGAAGCCCTCGGAGCCGGCTGTCTTGAGATAGACCGCCCCTGACGAAGCCGACACGGCGTCGAGGGCCGACTGCAGCATCTGTTGCACCAGTTGGGCCGGCTCGACGAGCTGCTCGACCGCTTTGCCCAGCCGGCGCATGGCTTTGTCGAGCTGGAACTTCTCGCGGTGAAACTGCACCTCGGAGGCCATCTGGTAACGGTTCCCCGCCCAGCCCATCAGCACCAGCACCACCATGGCCGTCAGTCCGACGACCAGCACGTTGCCCCAGATGAAGATGCTGCCGGAGATCAACGCCCACATGCCGACCATCAGGCAGAACAGCGCCATGGCGGCGAAGCTGATGGCAAAGTACCAGAGCCCTCGGTTCAGAAACCTGCCGGCCTGCATCAGACGATAGCGCGTGATGCTGACGGCATAGGCAATGGTGAAGAAGCCGCTGGCCACGAGCATCAGCGGTTTGGTGGTGGTGCCGTAAGCGAACTCGGCCGGATTGGTGGTCGCTGTGTAGAGGACCATGCCCAAGGGGACCGTGGCCGGTATCGCCGCAGAGAGAAGCCACTTCACCTGGTTCTGTTCAACCTGCGTCTCGGTCTTCAAGAAGCGATGGACCAGCACGCCCAAGCCCGCAATGAACCACACCGCCGAAAGGGCCAGGCTGGCCGAGATCAACTGCGCCACCATGACGAGCGGAGCCGCCAGTTGATCGGGATCGTCGGAGACTTGATGACTCCAGATCATCGCACCGAACAGCAGCAGGGTGAACAGCCCTGGCAAGCCATACACGGCCACCATGGTCTGCCAGGGCCAGCGTCGGACCACCAGATGCGGCTGAGGGAAGAGCAGATAAAAGTGCAGCGTGACGGGAGGAACCAGCATGGCGCAGAGCACAAAGGGATAGAGCAGCCACGGCGAGCCCAGCAAGCTGGACCAGTGGAACCCACCCATGAAGGCCACCACGGTGATCGCGCACAGCGCGAAGAACATGCGGGCCGAAGTGTCCGAGGGCCGGCGGGTGACGACCAAGGCGCCGATCACGAAGATGATCATCTTCAGAAAGAACCACGCCAGCGAAATCAGAATCGAGCTGAGCGGCGTGGGCTGCAATCGCAACCAGGAGGTGACCGTTTCGGTCTCGCCCGTGGCATTGGTCCGCAGTAGTTCCAAGCGTGCCCAACGGGCACGATCGCGACCGATGTCGACCAGCGGAGGGAGCCGAGCTTGCGTTTCGGCATCCAGATCCGTCGGGGCGGTAAAGTCCCCTTCCACGACTCCGTCGGGGGGGATTTCGGTCAGGGTCGGACTGAGATCCGCAATCGCCCGGATGAAGTGCGGAAAGGAGAGAACGGGCTGCATCTCGAAGGACCATCCATGTCGCGTGAGGACTTTGGCCGGGACGTGCGTGATGATATCGCCGGGCAACTCTGCGGTGGCGATGCGCGGAATCGCCAGGCGGGCGTCGATATCCCCACCGACCCGGGCCACCCGTGCGCCGACGTCGGACTCGCTGTTGGGGAACAGGGAGTAGACGCGCAGGTCGTAGGTACTTCCGTCGCGCACCAGGACGGAGAGCGAGTAGCCCACCGCGACGAGGCTGACGAGGATTAAACTCTGGAGCAGATAGGACTTCATTCGAGCGCCGAAAAATGGGAAGGAACTCGAAAAGCGCCGAACCACCGTCAGTTCGGCGCTGATATCCTTAAGTCCTACGGTTCGGCGCTCGCGATGTCAACGATCTAAGTCTAATAATTTCAAGGGTGTCAGCGAATGGCGGGAATTCGGCGCTCATTGGCATGCTAGATGCTACTCGTAAATCATTCCTTTCGACTACCCAGCCTGACCCCAGGTGGCAATCGAAAAGCGATACGACACTGTTCCCGATCGGCATCCGGCTGACCCACACCGCTTGCCACTTCTTGCAACGTCGCATCGCCAACGATTGGCACCTGGGGTCGCTTTATTCTTTGGGTGCGTTCTGCGCCAGCTCTTGGTCCCAGGCTCTGCCTGGGACCACACTGACCCGAGGCTCCGCCTCGTGGGACTCTCTTCTCAGTCCACCCACCTGTGCTCCAACCGAATCCGCACGCTCGACCTTTACCTGCGGGCAGTCAGCAGGATGGTTGCCCGCGCGAGCGCCAACGAGGCGGAGCCTCGGGTTCGTTTCGGCCCAGGCAGAGCCTGGGACGAAGAGAAGATATGATTTGACCGCACTCACTTTGGCCCGTAAGATCGTATCAACGAGTGCTTATGTGCCTGCGCGATCGACATGCTTGCAAACTGAGAAAACGGTATGCCCGCAAGACTTTACTTTCTGCTTCCCCTGCTCCTGCTGGCCATTCTTATCAGTGCTCCCGCTGCCGAGGCCGCCGAGCCGAAGACGGGCGAGCAAATCTATCGCCAACAGTGCGCGTCGTGCCACGGCGCGATGGGCCAGGGATCCAAGACGCACACGACTCCGCTGACGGGCGACCACTCGACCATTGAGCTGGCTCGGATCATCGACAAGACGATGCCCGAGGACGACCCCAAACTCTGCGTGGCCGAAGACGCTGCTAAGGTGGCCGTATACATCCACGAGACGTTCTACTCGCCGGTCGCCCAGGCGCGGCTTAAGCCGGCCCGCATCGAGTTGTCGCGGCTGACTGTGCGTCAGTATCAGAATTCGATCTCGGACTTGATCGCCAGCTTCCGCGCCGAGCAGAAGCCCGACGATCGCCAGGGAATGCGCGGAGAATACTTTCGCTCGCGGCAGTTCAGGGCCAACGAACGGGCGATCGAGCGAGTCGATCCGCAGGTCGCGTTCGACTTCGGCACCGGCACTCCCGGCGGCGACATGACCGACGAGCACGAGTTCTCGATCCGCTGGGAAGGGACGATCCTGGCGCCCGAGACCGGCGACTACGAGTTCATGGTGCGGACCGATCAGGCCGCGCGCCTGTGGATCAATCATCCCAAGGAGCCGTTCGTCGACGCCTGGGTCAAGTCGGGCAAAGACACCGATCATCGTGCATCTATTCGCCTGCAAGGGGGCCGCATCTATCTGGCGAAGCTCGAGTTCTCCAAAGCCAAGCAGGGCGTACGCGACGACGACAAGAAGCCCAAGCCGCCGTCGAAGCCCGCCTCGATCTCGCTGTGGTGGAAACAGCCGGGCCGCAGCGAAGAGCTGGTTCCCGCCCGCGTGCTGTCCCCGGGCAAGGCGTCGGAGCAGTACGTGCTAAAGACCCCATTCCCGCCCGACGACCGCAGCATGGGCTACGAGCGGGGCTCGGCGGTCTCGAAGGAATGGTACGACGCGGTGAGTGAAGCGGCCTTTGATACGGCCGGCTATGTGGCGGCGCGATTGGACGAGCTCTCGGGATCGAAAGAGGGGGCCAAGGACCGCGATCCGAAGGTCCGCGACTTCTGCAGCAAGTTCGTGGAGCGGGCTTTCCGCCGACCGCTGATGCCGGAGGAGCGGAAGCAGTACGTGGATCGTGCCTTTGAGGGAAATCCGGAAACGATTGCATCGGTCAAACGGGTCGTGCTGCTGACGCTGAACTCGCCGCGATTCCTGTACCGCGAAGCGATCGGCGATCCGAAGGACTCGTACAACGCGGCCGCCAAGCTCTCGTACACGCTATGGGATTCGATCCCCGACAAGCTGCTGCTCGACGCTGCAGCGGCCGGGCAGCTCGCCAACACCGATCAGCTCCGCAAGCAAGCCGAGCGGATGATGGTAGACCGCCGGGCGCGATCGAAGCTCCGCGAGTTCTTCTCGCAGTGGCTGCAGCTCAATCGCATCACCGACCTGGCCAAGGATCCGAACCGCTTCCCCGGCTTCACTGAAGAGATCGAGGCCGACCTGCGGACGTCGCTGGAACTGATGGTCGACGGCGTCGTGTGGAGCGACAAGTCGGACTTCCGCGAACTGCTGCTGGCCGACAAGCTGCTGCTCAATGGCCGTCTGGCCGGTTTTTACAACGTCCCCATGCCGATGGATGCCCCGTTCCAATGGGTCGATGCCGAAGGAGAACAGGCCGGCATTCTGACGCACCCGTATCTGCTGGCCGGTTTCGCTTACACAAAGGACAGCTCGCCCATTCACCGCGGGGTATTCATCTCGCGCAGCGTGCTGGGCCGTGCGCTTCGTCCGCCCCCGGAAGCCGTGGCGCCGCTGGCGCCGGATCTGCATCCCAGCTTAAGCACGCGCGAGCGAGTGATCCTGCAGACCAAGGCCGAGGACTGCCGTAGCTGCCATGCGATGATCAATCCGCTGGGCTTCGCCCTGGAGAATTACGACGCGGTCGGGCGCTATCGGACCGCCGAGCGGGGCCGCTCGATCAACACAGCGGGCGAGTACCACACCCGCGACGGCAAGACCGTGAAGTTCAACGGAGTCCGCGAGTTGGCTGATTTTCTGGCAGCCAGCGACGAGGTGCATTCCTCATTTGTCGATCAGTTGTTCCACTTCCTGGTGAAGCAATCGATTCGGGCGCATGGCCCGGAAGAATCGAGCCGCCTCAAGAAGTCGTTCGTCGAAAGCGGATATAATTTAAAGAAGCTGACCTCAGAGATTGCCGTGCGAGCGGCCCAGTAGGGTGGGCTTTGCCCCCTGTGCGACCGCAAAACACTTACCCAACCAAGTAAGCCTGGAGTTTTCCCCATGACCAGCCGCCGGCAATTCCTTCGCGATCTGGGCGTCAGCGCCGCTGCCCTGCCGTTCGTTTTGAATCTCTCCAGCTTCGCTCGCGCGGCCGGCTCGCGACCCAAGCAGCGGATGGTGGTCATGTTCAGCCCCAACGGCATCGTGCCCGACACCTTCTGGCCGGATGCGGAAGGGGCCGACTTCACCTTCAAAGAGAGTCTGGAGCCGCTGGCCCCGTTCAAGGACAAGACCCTCATTCTGCACGGCGTCTGCGACAAGGTCCGTGGCGACGGCGACAACCACATGCGCGGCATCGGCTGCCTGCTGACCGGCACCGAGCTCTTCCCCGGCAACATCCAGGGTGGTTCCGACACGCCGGCCGGTTGGGCCAGCGGGCTGTCGATCGACCAGGAGATCAAGAACCATCTGCAGGCAAATGCCGAGACCCGCACGCGATTCGGCTCGCTGGAGTTTGGCGTGATGGTCCCCGAACGGGCCGACACCTGGACCCGCATGGTCTACTCGGGCCCGAACAAACCGGTGGCCCCGATCGACGATCCGTACCAGATGTTCTCGAAACTCTACGGACGACAGAAGGACAAAGCTCATCTGAAGAGCGTGCTCGACGGTCTGCACGAGGACCTGAAGAAGGTCCGCCAGTCGGTCAGCGCGGCCGACCGCCGGCTGATCGAAGAGCACGAGGCCTTCGTGCGGCAGATGGAGCACGAACTGAACGCCCCCGCGCAGGAAGGCCCCCCGGCCCCGGACCTGCCCGCGGGCATCAAGGAAGAGAACGACAACATCCCCAAGATCGGCAAGCTGCAGATGGACCTGATGGTCAACAGCTTCGCGGCCGACTTCGCCCGCATCGCCACGCTGCAGTTCACCAACTCGGTCGGCGGTGCCAAGCATCGCTGGATCGGTGTGGACGAAGGGCACCACGAGCTGTCTCACCACCCGGACTCGAACGAAGAGTCCAAGAAGAAGTTGACCAAGATCAACCGTTGGTATGCGGAGCAGTTCGCCTACCTGGCGCAGCGACTCCAGGAAACCCCCGAGCCGGGCGGCGAGGGGAGCATGCTCGATCACACCACGCTGATCTGGACCAATGAGTTGGGCAAGGGGAACTCGCACACGCTCGACAACATCCCCTTCGTGATGGTCGGCGGCGGCCTGGGCTTCACGACTGGGCGTTCGCTCAAGTTCAAGAAGGTGGCCCACAATCGCTTGCTGCTGGCCCTGGCCCACAGCTTCGGGCATCAGATCAAGAAGTTCGGCAATCCCAACTTCTGCGGCGACGGCCCGCTGAGCTTGTCGTAGGGTGATGCAGGCGTCCCGCCTGCCTGATCTGCCATCGACGCTCCATCATGACACGCCCCGGCAGGCCCGAAGGGGCGCGATCGATAGCCCAGGCCGCAGGCCTGGGAATCGGACTACGAAGGAACCCAGCCCCGAAGGGGCGAGACTTCTGCAGCCCCAGAGTCTCGCCCCTTTGGGGCTGGATTGATCCACTCCCGCTTTCCCAGGCCTGCGGCCTGGGCTATCGAATCGCGCCCCTGTGGGGCTCCGGACGGAACTCCGACTAGCGGGTAGGCGTCCCATCGCTCGGCCCCTGGCCGCACAGTTGCCCGGCGAGCCTCGTCAGGAAATCGCGTCCTTGCGGACCGTTCTCCAACAACTCGACCAGGCGAGTCGGAATGCCGGCGGCTCCCAGGTGCGCTCCGGAAAGCGCCCCCGCCATGCAAGCGATCGTGTCGACATCGCCCCCAAGCAGGATAGCCTGACCGATCGTTTCCTCGAAGGAATTCGGCGACAACGCGAAGCTGGCGATGTTCGGCGACGAGCGCGGAGAGCCTGTCCTACCTTACGGCGTCAAGCGGCATACTGCCAATTCCGGCGTCACGTCCCTTCGCGTTCAAACGTCCCGCCCTTGCGTCGGGGCGAATGACAGCAATAATGTGGGACGATTTTGTACGCTTCAGTCCCGCCTCCCTGCGCTCTGTCCCGCGGGAAGTCCTGCAAGGAAGATTGCCTGTGCCGCGTCGCGACGATATCCACAAGATCATGCTCATCGGTTCCGGGCCGATTGTCATCGGTCAGGCCTGTGAATTCGACTATTCCGGGACCCAGGCCTGCAAGGCCCTCCGCGAAGAAGGCTACGAAGTGGTGCTGGTCAATTCGAACCCAGCCACGATCATGACCGATCCGGACACAGCCGATCGGACCTACATCGAGCCGCTGACCCCCGAGATCCTAACCAAGGTGATCGAGGCCGAGCGTCCCGACGCTCTGCTCCCCACGCTGGGTGGGCAGACCGCGCTCAATCTGGCCATGGCCCTCGACAAGCTGGGCGTGCTGAAGAAGTACAACGTAGAAATGATCGGCGCCAAGGCCGATGTGATCCAGAAGGCCGAAGGGCGGCAAGAGTTCAAGGCCGCCATGGAGAAGATCGGCCTCGAGGTCTGCCGCGGCGCCACGGTAAACGACGTGGCGGCCGCCCGCACGATCCTCAAAGAGATCGGCCTCCCCTGCGTGGTTCGCCCAAGCTTTACGATGGGCGGGTCGGGCTCGAGCATCGCCTATAACCGCGACGAGTTCGACTTCCTGGTGCAGCGCGGGCTCGACATGTCCCCGATCACCGAGGTGCTGGTCGAAGAGTCGATCATCGGCTGGAAAGAGTACGAGATGGAGGTGATGCGCGATGTCGACGACAATGTCGTGATCATCTGCGCCATCGAGAACTTCGACCCGATGGGCGTCCACACCGGCGACTCCATCACCGTCGCGCCGGCCCAGACGCTGACCGACAAAGAATACCAGCGGATGCGCGATGCCTCGCTGGCCGTCATCCGCGAGATCGGCGTCGAGACGGGGGGCTCGAATATCCAGTTCGCCGTCCATCCCAAGACCGGGCGGATGATCGTCATCGAGATGAACCCCCGCGTCAGCCGCTCGAGCGCCCTGGCCTCCAAGGCCACCGGCTTCCCCATCGCCAAGATCGCCGCCAAGCTGGCGATCGGCTATCGCCTGCACGAGCTGGCCAACGACATCACGCGCGAGACCAAGGCCTGCTTCGAGCCCACCATCGACTACGTAGTCACCAAGATCCCGCGGTTCGCGTTTGAAAAGTTCCCTGAAGCCGACGCCACGCTGATGACGCAGATGAAGAGCGTCGGCGAAACGATGGCCATCGGGCGAACCTTCAAGGAGTCGCTGCAGAAGGCCCTTCGCGGGCTGGAAGTCGGCCGCTTCGGCCTGGGCTGCGATGCCAAGGACCTGTGGGGGACGGACCGGCAGCCGACGCTCGACGAGATCCAGGCCAAGCTGGCCACCCCCAATGCCGAGCGGATCTGGTATCTGCGCTACGCCATCCTGGCCGGCATGAGCATGGAGCAGATCCACGACGTCACGCACATCGACCCCTGGTTCCTCGACAATATTCTGGAGCTGGTCGAGTTCGAAGGCGAGCTGCGCAAGTACTCCGACCTGTTCGCGCTGGGCGACGACCTGCTGCGCCAGGCCAAGCGGATGGGCTTTGCCGACCGTCAGCTCGCCCATCTCTATCAGATGCCCGAGTTCCAGGTCCGCCAGCATCGGCTCTCGCGAGGGATTGTGGCGGTCTTCAAGTCGGTCGACACCTGCGCGGCCGAGTTCGAGGCCTACACCCCGTACTTCTACTCGACCTACGAGGACGAAGACGAAACCCCCAAGAAGAAGCCCGGCACCAAGCGGATCATGATCCTGGGCGGAGGTCCCAACCGCATTGGCCAGGGGATCGAGTTCGACTACTGCTGCTGCCACGCGGCCTATGCACTGGCCGAGTTGGGAATCGAGTCGATCATGGTCAACTCGAATCCCGAGACCGTCAGCACCGACTACGACACCAGCGACCTGCTGTTCTTCGAGCCCCTCACGACCGAAGACGTGCTGAACATCTGCGACCGCATGCAGCCCGATGGAGTGATCGTGCAGTTCGGCGGGCAGACTCCGCTGAATCTGGCGCGAGCCCTTTCGTCCGCAGGCGTGCCGATCATCGGGACCAGCGTCGACGCCATCGAAGAGGCCGAGGACCGCGAGAAGTTCCAGCGGCTCTTGCATCGCCTGGGACTCAAGCAGCCCCCCAACGGCATCGCCCGCACTACCGAGCAGGCCCGCGACGAGGCCCGCAACATCGGTTATCCGGTTCTGGTCCGGCCCAGCTTCGTCCTGGGCGGTCGCGCGATGGAGATCTGCTACGACCAGGCCCAGCTCGAGCACTTCGTGCAGGATGCCTTCGTAGCGAGCGAAGGGCAGCCGGTGCTGATCGATAAGTTTCTGGAAGACGCCACCGAGGTGGATGTCGACGCCATCAGCGATGGCGAGCAGACCATCGTGGCCGGCGTCATGGAGCACATCGAAGAGGCCGGCGTCCACTCAGGCGACTCGGCCTGCGCCATCCCCCCGTACAGCCTGCCGGGACCTGTGGTCGACGAGATCAAGCAGGCCACCATCCTGCTCGCCCGCGGACTGCGGGTCTGCGGGCTGATGAACGTGCAGTTCGCCATCAAGAAGGAAGCGGGCCGCTACGAGGTCTACGTGCTGGAAGTGAACCCGCGGGCCAGCCGCACTTCGCCCTTCGTGTCGAAGGCCGTGGGCATGCCGATCGCCAAGATCGCCGCCAAGTGCATGGCCGGCGTCTCGCTGGCTGCCCAGGGGATCTTCAGCGATCCGGTGCCGGGCTATGTCTCGGTCAAGGAAAGCGTCTTCCCCTTCGCCAAGTTCCAAGGGGTCGACATCATCCTGGGCCCCGAGATGCGATCGACCGGCGAAGTGATGGGGATCAGCGATCGCTTCTCCATCGCCTTTGCCAAGAGCCAGATTGCCGCCGGCGTGGACCTGCCGAAGGAAGGGGCCACGATCTTTGTCAGCGTGGCCGAGCGCGACAAGCAGATCATCCTCGATCCGGCACGTCGCCTGACCGCCATGGGCTACAAGCTGATGGCCACCTCGGGCACCTGCCGCGAGCTGCTTGCGGCCGGGATCGAAGTCGAACGGGTCAACAAGCTTCAAGAGGGGCACCCGAACCTGATCGACCATCTGATCAACGGCCGCATCAAGCTGATCATCAACACCCCCAGCGGTAAGGGGGCCCGCACCGACGAGGGCCGCATCCGTGCCGCTGCCGTCTCGCACGGTGTGAGCTGCATCACCACGATGCAGGCCATTCAGGCCGTGGTGAAGGCGCTGGAAGCCTTGCGCGAAGAAGAGATGACCGTCCGCCCGCTGCAGGAGCGCCTGGCCGCCGCGAAGCTGTAGGGCAGGCGGCAGGGCGTACGAGTGCGAGCGTTCTAGGTGAGCGGCATGGCGCTAGCCGCCGGTAGCACACGGCTAGACGATGCCACGCGAATGTGTTCCTGGTCGGGACGATTCTCCTCGATCGCTCCGCACGCAAGCGATGAGGGAAATCCGACAGCAGCGCCACCGGCGGCTAGCGCCTTGCCGCTCAGTTCCGTGGCCCATGCGTTCGTCGGCTCGTCCTGATTGCATGGCCATTCTTGTGCTCGGCGGCTATTCTTTCTCTAGCTTGCCGGTCCCCCACCTACGCCGCCGAGGCTTCTATGCCCTGCCTCCTTCGAACGCTCTGCTCCCTTGGCCTGGCCCTGACCGCCGCTCCGTTGTTGGCCCAGGAGTACACGCTCAAGTCCAAGGTGGACACTCAAGGGGACGTGAATCGCGTCAGCACGGCCAACAGCTTTCGCATGGACGTGTTCGCCGAGAACGAGGGGAAGTCGGTCAAGATCTCGGAGCTGAAGAGCACCGAGACCATGAGCTTTACTGAGACCATTCTTACGAAGAAGCCGGGCGAGAAGGCGACGCAACTTCGCCGCGAATACACAGCCGCCGTGCTGGATCAGGGGGATGGCAAGAAGAAGACGCTGGCGTTTCAGGGAAAGAAGCTGCTGATCGAGCGCAAAGAGGGGGGCTACGAGTTCCGCTTCGAAGGCGGAGATCTGCTGGAAGGAGAGTCGGTCGACTTCCTGAAGAACGAGTTTCAGATGAGTGACGACCTGGCCGATCCCGACACGTTGCTGCGCCCCAAGAAGCCCGTGAAGGTGGGCGAGACCTGGATGCTGGACATCGCTCCCATCGCCAAGAACTATGCCCGCACGACGCCGGTGCCGCTGGACCAGGCCAAGGCCCGCGGACAAGGGAAGCTGGTGAAGGTCTATCCCCAAGGCGGCCGGGAGTTCGCGCTGATCGAGGTCGAGATCGAGATCCCGCTGAAAACCGGGCCGCAAGGAGCGATGACCGTGATGGAAGGCTCCAAGCTATCCCTGAAGCAGAAGATCGACGGCGCGTTCGACGGGAAGTTCGGCACGCAGGTTTTCGAGAGCCAGATGAATCTGGATATCGAGGGACTGCTGGACGCCGGCAAAGGGAAAATGGTCAAGACGACCATGACCGGCAAGGGGACGTTTCGCGCCGAGGTGACGGACTTGTCGCAGGAAGCGAAGTAGACGAGGCGCTCTGCCCACCCTACTCGTGCGTCTATGTTGAATTGTTAGGCTCCCATTTGTATCGACCCCGGAGGGGTCCCAGCGATTAGCCGGGGGTAAGCGAAGCGACACCTCCGGTGAGCGGCCTCCCATTCCATCCTGACCCCGGCAGGGGTCACAGCATACATCACCGCTCCCTATAGGCTGCGACCCTTTCAGGGGCGGAAGGGTTCTTGCGCAACCAACCGGGGGTGTCGCTTCGCTTACCCCCGGCTAATCGCTGGGACCCCTCCGGGGTCGGCCGTACGAATGCCCACCAGATTTGAATGGACGCACCACTACGGCTAGCGATTCCAGTTTAAACGCAATCAAAAGCACCACACTCGTCAGGGCCAGCAGGGCGGTGCCCAGGATGAAGACCAGGGCGAGCCAGGGCAGCCACCACAGACAGCCCGGCGATAGCCGCGATGTAGCCGGGGACTTGGGGGATTCATAGGGGTTCTGGTCCATGCTGCCATCGTAGCCCACTCGTTTTGCCGCGATACGGACCCTGCGCTTTCTTGTGGCCCACGGCCGTTTGCCTTACAAAAGGGCATTCCCCCCCCGTGCTTCGCAGATGGTTTGTTGGTCGGCGCAAGCAGGCGGGCCGCCTGCACCACCAAGAGGAAGATCGCATGCCGACTCGCACCTTGGCCTCGCGCCGTCAGTTCCTGGCCGCCTCGATTGCTGGCGGAGTCTGGCTGGCAGGGCGCTGGTCGCCGGTCTTGGGACAGGACGCGCCGGACAAGACGCTCCCCGCCGGTAAGAAACTGATCGTCCGCACGCCCGCGCCGCTGAACGCCGAGCCAGAACTGGCCGATCTGGTGCGCGAGTGGATTACGCCGGTCGAGTCGTTCTATGTCCGCAATCATGCGAAGATCCCGGCGATCGACCTCGACTCCTATCGCGTCACCGTCGAAGGGCTGGTTGCCAAGTCGCTGAAAATGTCGGTGGCCGAATTGGCCCAGCTTCCCGCGGCCAAGCTGACCGCCACGCTGACTTGCGCCGGTAATCGCCGCAGCGAGTTCACAGGCCCCAAGATCCCCGGCGTCGCCTGGGGAGCGGCAGCGATCGGCAATGCCGAGTGGTCCGGCGTGCCGCTGTCGGCCGTGCTGAAGCGCGCCGAACTGAAACCCGACGCCAAGCATGTGTGGTTTGAAGGTCTCGATCAGATCGTCGACAAGAACGAGACCTTTCCTTTCGGCGGCTCCATTCCGCTCGAAAAAGCCCTGAGCGATCAAGGCGAGATCGCCGGGGCGATTCTGGCTACGCACATGAACGGCAAGCCGCTCACGGCCGAGCATGGCGCGCCGCTGCGATCGATCGTACCGGGCTTCATCGGCGCGCGAAGCGTCAAGTGGCTCACCAAGATCACCGTGAGCGATCGCCCCTCGCCGAACCACTACGTGGCCGACGCCTACAAGGTGATCGCCGAGGACTCGCGGGCCGCCCTGGATGCCGCCCAGCCGCTGTACGAGTACGCGCTCAACTCGGTCATCTGTGTCCCCGCTGCCAAGAGCAAGGCAACCGGCAAAGTCGCTGTGAAGGGCTTTGCTCTCCCCTCAGGCGTCGCCGGCCGAATGCTCAAGGGCATCGAGTTGTCGACCGACGGGGGCAAGAGCTGGGTCGCTGCCAAGATTGATTCCAAGACGGCCGCGTACTGCTGGGCGCTGTGGTCGGCCGAGATCAACTTGCCGCAAGGGGCCGATTCGCTGCTGGTACGAGCGACCGATTCGTCAGGCGAGACGCAGCCTCGCGAGATGCCCTGGAACGTGAAGGGCTATCAGTACAACGCGTGGCATCGCGTGCCGCTGGCGTAGAAGATCGAGGAGGAAGGAACACAGTGTCTTATTCGCCGCGCAGCCCCAGTCGCTCGCGCTGATAGGCGCCCGAGGTAACGCGGTCGATCCACACGCGGTTCTCCAGGTACCAGCAGACTGTCTGCTCCAGGCCGGACTCGAACGGAACGGTCGCCCGCCAGCCCAGATCGCGCTCGATCTTGCTGGTGTCGAGCGCATAGCGGCGGTCGTGGCCAGGGCGGTCCTTCACAAACGTGATCAGTCCCGCGGCAGGCCCGTGGGCCAGGCCCGGCTTGAGCCGATCGATGATGGCGCACAGCGCCTTCACCACATCCAAGTTGGCCCGATCGCCGGCCGCGCCGATGTTGTACTTCTGGCCGGGCGTGCCGCGCTCGAGGACGGTGCGGATCGCGCGGCAATGGTCTTCCACATGCAGCCATTCGCGGATCTGCTGCCCGTCGCCATAGACCGGCAGCGGCTTCCCTTCGACGGCATTCAGAATCATCAGCGGCAGCAGCTTTTCGGGGAACTGATAAGGGCCGTAGTTGTTGGTGCACAGGGTGGTCAGCACCGGCATCTTGTAGGTCTGAAAGAACGCCCGCACAAAGTGATCCGAGGCGGCCTTCGACGCGGCATAAGGCGAGTTGGGCAGATAGGGGGAGCTCTCGGTGGAGCGCGGGTCCTCGTGGGCCAACGAGCCGTAGACCTCGTCGGTGGAGACATGCACAAAGCGGAAGCGCAGACGCTCGGCGTCGGGCAGCTTCTCCCAATGCTTGAGCGAAGCGAACAGCAGTTCGAAGGTTCCCAGCACGTTGGTTTCGACAAACTGGCGAGGTCCGTCGATGGAGCGGTCGACGTGCGACTCCGCGGCAAAGTTCACGATCGCTCGCGGCTGATGTTCGGCCAGCAGCTTCTCGACCAGCGCGCGATCGGCGATGTCCCCCTGCACAAAGACGTGTCGCGGATCGCCAGAGACCTGAGCCAGTGAGTCGAGATTTCCCGCGTAGGTCAGCTTGTCGAGGTTCACCACCCGCGTCACGGGCTCGAAGGCCGGGTCGGCATCGCGTGCGAGCAACTGACGCACGAACGCGCCGCCAATAAAGCCGGCGCCGCCGGTGACCAGGATCGCAGACATCGAGCACTCAGCCTGAAAAAAGATGCCGGAGAGGGGATTTAGCCATTGTCAAAAAGATACGGCGAGTCGGACTGCAGCTCGTGTCGGATTTCGTCCACCGGCTCGGCCTTGCCACGTCCGGCGAACAAGCGGTTGGGAGCATTGTAAACCCAACCCGGATAGGCGCTGATATTTTTATAGGCGTGAACCACGCCGGGAGGAACGATCAGCGTGGCCGGACAGGACTCGCCCAACTCCAGCACCATGGTGCACTGGTACGTTGCCGACTCGGGGCGAGCATCCCACAGCTTGATTCGAAAATTGCCCGGCCCCATGAAGGCGAAAAAATCCGACTGCTCCACATGCTCGTGCGGTCCGCGCAGCACACCCGGCACGGTCTGGCTCATGTAGGCCATTGCGGGCAGGTTGTTCGCCGGCGTTTCGTCCTCGCGGTACAGTTCGGTCAACCAGCCGCGAGAGTCGCTGCGAAACTCGAGCTTACGAACGACCACGTCGTCGATTGTTCCTGCGCGAAACTGACAGCCCACTTCGCACTCGAGCGCTGGTTCCATCATCGATCCCTTGCGTTGGTCAGGGAGACTGCCCCGCATCGGGCTCAGCCGTGCAGGCCTGAAAGCGCGGACTTCGAGACATCCGATTCTTGTCCGTCCTCGACCACGCAAGATAATCCACTCGCAGCAACGTGGCGACAGCAAATCGCCGCTGGGGCCACAAAGTCCAGGCCAATGGCCAGGCTACTTGGCCGGTGGGAAGCTCAGGCCAAACTTCAGCGGTGTGCCCGACATCGGCTGATCGGCGCTGGGCGTATCGGTAAAGAAGAAGCCGGTCCCGCCTCCTCCCTGGCAGATCTTGAGCAGCAGGGCGTTGTCCCCTTGCTTGAGCGTGACCGGCACGGTGTCGTCGTAGGCCGCGAGCCCGCGTCCGCCCTTTCGGCCTGGGTGAACCTTCTGGCCATTCACAAAGACGGTAAGGGTGTCATCCGACCCCATGTAGAAGGTCGTCTTGCCGGCCTTGCTGGCCTTCACGTTGCGGTACAGGTAGTACGCGATATCGTCTCCATTGGAGCCGAACTCGCCTTTGATGTCGTGTGTGGCGCCATCCGAGTAGTTCTTCTGCGTCCACTTCACTTTGCCCTTCTTGCCGTCGTACTCGGCATCGGGCTTGAAGCCCTCGGTCTCGGGTGGGTACTTCGTGTCGAAGCCCTTGTCGCCGCTGTTGGGAAAGGGGCCGATCAAGTGCCAGGGATCGTAGCTGACCCAATCGGGGCGGGATTTGCCCTTGGGCTTCAGGTCGATACCCAGTCGATGAACGCCCGCACGGAGATGGTGCTTACCCAGAGGAAACTCGCGGTTTCCGTTCAGGTCGCCAAAGTCGAACTTGTCGTGGATCACGCGATCGTCGAGCAGGATTCGTCCTTCGACGTCTCGAGGGCCGCCCATCGTCTTCAAGATCAGATTGCGATTCCCTTCGGAGGGAAGCGTGAAGCGCAGCTCGTGCAGGCTTCCCATGGGGAGTCCGCTCCAACTGGCATAGTCGCCCACCTGGACGGTCTCCGGAGCGCCCTTGCCTTTGATGGCTGTCCGGCCCTTGGAACCGCTGCTTGAACCTGAGCCCATGAACATGAACAGGACCAGCCCGATTGCCAACACGCCCGCCCCGGCGCCGGCCCAAACCCAGATGGGAACGGATTGCTTCCCGACGTCCGACATTCGCCCCACGTTGCTGGCCCGCGAGACGCTGCTCCCCTGGCGGATCTTGCTCATCGAGCCGCCCGTGGGATTGGCCCCGAGCGAGAGGCCGCTGACGCTGCTGCCGCCGCGCGTGGTGTCGATGAGCGGGGGGGCTTCGACGGGCATGCTCTTGGCAGCCGTCATCATCTGCTGCGTAACGCCCGACATGCTCAGGGTCGAATCGTCTGTGTTCTTGAGTCGGGTGACGGAGGCATCGCCCCCGCGGCGCTTGGTCTTGGTCTCGCAGCCGTGCGCTTTCTGCCACTCGACCAGAACGGCGCTCAGCTCGGCAGCGCTGGCGTAGCGGTTGGCCGGCTTTTTAGCCCGCATCTTGCGGCAGATGTCGACCAGATCGGCTGGCACGTCGGGGCGATACGTATTGATCTCCTTGGGCTCGTCGGTCTGATGCTTCACCAGGCGCTGGGCCAGGGTGCCATCAGGGAACGGGGGCTTGCCGGTCAGCAGAAAGTAGAGCGTGCAACCGAGCGAGTACAGGTCGGCGCGGGCGTCGATGTTGTGGCTGTCGATGGCTTGTTCAGGGGCCAGGTAATCGGTGGTCCCGAGCACGTTCTCTTTGTGCTCCATCGTCAGATTGCGCTCTTCCAGACCGGTGAGCCGGGCCAGGCCCATGTCCAGGATCTTGATCGTCCCCTCTTTGTCGAGCAGCAGATTGCTGGGCTTGATGTCGCGGTGGATCATGCCCCGCGTGTGGGCGTGCTCCAGCCCGTCGGCCGACTGCTTCAGATAGTCGACTGCCCGCTCGTACGAGAGGGGCCCCTCTTTGATGACAACCCGCTCCAGGTCCGATCCCTCGACATACTCCATCACGATGTAGTGAAGGTTGTTGTCGTTGTCGACGTTGTAGGCCCGCACGATGTTGATGTGATCGAGCGAGGCGATGGCCCGGGCTTCGCGGTGGAAGCGATCCAGGTACGAAGAATCGTTGACCCGTGCGGTGGGCAGAATCTTAATGGCCACCCGGCGGCGCATCAGCAGATGCTCGCCCAGGTAGACGGTGCTCATGCCGCCGGCGCCGATGTAACTGAGCAGCTTGTACTTGCCCAGCAGGAAGCCCTTGTGCTTCCCCTGCATCAGTTTTTCGTTCTGCCAGGGGGTCACCAACTGGCGGTCCATCAATCGCTGGGCGACGACGGTGCTGTCCGAGGGGGGGCCGCTTTCTTTTTCCAGCTCGCGCAGGGCCTCGTCCAGCCGATCGCTTTCGACCAATCCGCTGCGTCGCACGACGCTCACGTAAATGTCAACAGCGATGGGAGGGGCCATGATGGGAAACCGCGAAGCGAGCGGGGGTGGAAAGGAGAGGGGACGCCCCCGACTAAATCGTAATGCAGCAGGTGTTACGGGACTAGGGTAACTTTGTCAGCGACCTTCAGTTTCGTTGGACAGGTCGCACCCAGAGAAGGCCCGTTTCACCGGGGCCCACCCATCGATGGGGTAGGATAGTCTATTCTGTTTCGGGGCGAAATGGACTTCAAGAGAACCCTGCCGGCCTCCTTCTTGGTGGGCGTCTCGAGGGACGTGTTAGCGAACCTTTTTCCCTCCTGGCCCTTCCGTAGGAAGGACGAACGGTTTCAATCCCGGTTCGACCGCCGCGGGCGGTATTAAAACCCCCGTCCTTTGTGGTATAACACAGGCCTATCGTGCTTACCGTGCGGCGGGCTGTGTCCCCTGTTCACTTTTTTGAGGGGCGCTTGTCGCCGTTTGTTATGGCTACTGCGGAGATTCTTGCCATTCCCACTGCGAACGAGAACGCGTCGAACCGCTCCCTCGACCTGGCCCTGGCTGCCGCCCGAGTCGCTGGCGACAACCGCGGACGGAATATCGTGATCCTGGATCTTCGGGAAGTCACGCCGGTCTTCGACTACTTCGTGATCGCCACCGGCTCCAGCCGCCGGCAGTTGCACGCCATCTGCGAAGAGATCGACGCAGAACTGCAGGTCGGCATGCGCGACAAGCGGATGGGCCGCGAAGGCTTCGAGGCCAGCCGCTGGATCCTGCTGGACTACGGCAACGTGGTGGTACATCTCTTCGACGAAGAGACCCGCGGCTACTACGACCTGGAGAACCTATGGGGCGCTGCCAAGCGCGTCGCGGTTCCGGCCGTTGAGCCGCGCGAGACCCGCGCTGCGGCAGGGCAGTAAGGGGGAAGAAAGGATCGAGGATGTAGGATCGGGGATCGAGGGAAGTCGATCTTTGAGTCTACCGATACTCTCGGTCCTGGCTACTTTCTTGCCTTTCCCTCAATCCTCGATCCTCAATCCTTCCTCCCTCCCCCGCATGAACGTCCTCGCCGAAATCCGCAGCCGATTCCTTGCCGCGCTGACTGGCCTGGCCGACAACCCGGCCGAAGCCGCCGAGCTGGTCCGGACCAGCCAGGATCCCAAGTTCGGCGACTACCAGGCCAACTGCGCGATGCCGCTGGCCAAGCAACAGGGGAAGAACCCGCGCGAGGTGGCCGCCGAGATCGTGGCTCGGCTGAAGATCGACGACCTTTGCGAAAAGCCGGAGATCGCCGGCCCCGGGTTCATCAACCTGCGGCTCAAGGATGCCTGGCTGCAAGGGCAGCTTCAAGCGGCCGTGGCGGACGAGCGGCTGGGCGTGGCGACCGTGGTCAAGCCGCGGACCTTTGTCATCGACTACTCCGGCCCCAATGTGGCCAAGCCGATGCACGTGGGGCACATTCGTTCCACGGTGATCGGCGACAGCCTGGTCCGCGTGCTGCGATTCTTGGGGCACAAGGTGATTGGCGACAATCACCTGGGGGACTGGGGGACGCAGTTCGGCATGATCCTGTACGGCTATCACCACTTCCTGGATGCGGAAGCGTATAAGACGAATCCCGTTCAGGAACTCGCCCGGCTCTATCGGCTGGTGCGGAAGCTGGTCGACTATTTCGCCGGCAAGAAAGAGCTCCCCGCGCAAGAGGCCGCGCTGGCGGCGAAGCGGGCGGAGTTGGTCCGCCAAGAGGCCGTCGCTTCCGCGGATCCCAAGAGCGAAGTGGGCAAGAAGGCCGCCAAAGAAAGCCGACGCCTGGCCAAGGGGGTGAAGGAAGACGGCGAAGCGCTCGACGGGCTGAAAAAGCAGATCGCTTCGATCGAGACGAGCCCGCAGCTATCGAAGCTGGCCGCGGAACATTCCAAGATTGGCGAGGCCACACTGGCCGAAACCGCCAAGCTGCACGCCGGGGAGGCCGAGAATCTGCGGTTGTGGCGCGAGTTCATGCCGGCCTGCATCCAGGACATCGATCACCTGTACGAGCGGCTGGGGATCAAGATCGACGTGACCTTGGGTGAAAGCTTCTATCACGACCGGCTGGCCGGCGTGGTCGCCGACCTGAAGGCCAAGGGGATCGCCCGCGAGAGCAACGGCGCGATGTGCGTGTTTGTCCCTGGCAGCGAGATTCCGTTTCTCATTCAAAAATCCGACGGCGCGTTCCTGTACGCCACCACAGACCTGGCGACCATTCAGTATCGAATGGAAACCTGGAAGCCCGACGCGATCCTGTACGTGGTCGATCATCGGCAAGGGGACCACTTTAAATTGCTGTTCGCCACGGCGCGGATGTGGGGCTGCGAACAGGTGGAGTTCAACCACGTCAGCTTCGGCACCGTGCTGGGGGACGACGGCAAGCCGTACAAGACGCGGTCCGGCGACACGGTCGGCCTGGAAGGGCTGCTGGACGAAGCCGTCGCCCGGGCGAAGCTGGTCGTGGACGAGAACAGCCCGGAGCTCTCCGAGAGTGAGCGGGCGCATGTGGCCGGGGTGGTGGGCATCGCCGCCGTGAAGTATGCCGACCTGTCGCAGAACCGGACCAGCGACTACACGTTCAGCTACGACAAGATGCTGGCCATGAACGGCAACACGGCCACCTATCTGCAATATGCCTATGCGCGGGTGCGAAGCATCTTCGCCAAGGGCGAGGTCACCCCCGAGGCTTTGAAAGCCAGAGGCGCCGTAATTCAAGCGATCGAACCGGCCGAGCGAACCCTGGCCCTGGACGTGCTAAAGCTCTCCGAAGCGCTGGACCAGGTCACCAGCGACTATCGCCCTAACCAACTCACCAGCTATCTCTTCGAACTCGGCGAGAGCTACTCGCGTTTCTACGCCCAGTGCCCCGTCCTCAAGGCCGCCACGCCAGAGATCCGCAACAGCCGGCTGCTGCTCTGCGACTTGACCGCCCGAACCCTGAAGAAGGGCTTGGAACTGCTGGGAATCGACGTGATCGAAAAGATGTAGAGGAAGTGGCATGACAGCAAGACTGCATCGTTGCAGTTTCTCGCCACTTGCCACAAACCACTCGCCTCGCCCCCCCGCACATCGTTATATGTCGATGCGTTACCCTATTCTTCTCCCAAAAATCGCCCTGTCCCCCAACTACCACAGCCGATAGAATTCTCCCGACTTGCCTCTCCGCAAGGGATCAGCGGATGAACCAAGCTTGGAGGCCGTATGCGTTTTTGTGTCCTGCTCCGCACGCTCTGCGGATGCCTTCTTGCGTCGAATTTCGCGTTGGACACTTGGGCGGCCCCCCCTCTCTCCCCCAAGGAAGCACTCGAATCCTTCCAGCTTCCCGATGATTTGGTCATCGAGTTGGTGGCCTCGGAGCCCGACGTCGTCGATCCGGTCGCCATCACCTTCGACGAGTCCGGGCGAATGTTCGTCGTCGAAGCCCGCGACTATCCCGACACTCCGGTCGAGGGGGAGAAAGCTCGTTCGCGAGTGACTTTGCTCGAGCCCGCGGCCGATGGCCGATTCCGCCAGAAGAGCGTCTTCGCCGACAACGTGCCCCACGTCCAAGGGGCGCTGGCCTATCGCGGAGGGGTGCTGGTCACGGCCTCGCCCGACGTCGTCCATCTGCGCGACACCAAAAACACGGGCACGGCCGACCAACGGCAGGTGCTGTTCACCGGTTTCTTTCAAGACAATCCGCACTTTCATGTGGGCAACCCGCGACGGGGTCTCGACAACTGGATCTACCTGAACAACGGCCTGGCCGGCGGCGAGGTCTGTCGCGCCGATAAGCCCGACGACCGCGTGAGCTTGAACCGCCGCGACTTTCGCTTCCACCCCGGCACGCTGGCCTTTGAGCCCGTCTGCGGCATGGGGCAGTTCGGCAACACGTTCGACGCCTACGGCAATCGCTTCTACTGCACAAACCGCAACCCGCTGATGTACGCGGTGCTGCCGAATCGAGCCGTCGAGCGCAACCCCTGGGCGACCATCTCGAAAACCCATCAGGACGTCGCCCCCGCGGGCAATGACTCGCGGCTCTACCCGCTGGTCGACGGCAAGCTCTCCCAAGCCAGCCACGCAGGCACGCACACCTCGGCTTGCGGACTGCACGCCATCCGCGGGCAGGAGCTGGGTCCAGAGTACTTCGGCCAGACGCTGGTCTGCGATCCGGCCGCTTCGGTCGTGGCCGCTTACATGGTTAAGCCGCACGGGGCGGGGTTTAAGGCCGAGCGCTCCGGCGACAAACGCGACTTCCTGGCGTCGACCGATCCCTGGTTCCGCCCCGTACAGATCTGCGACGGGCCTGATGGGGCGATCTATGTCGTCGACATGTACCGCAAGGTGATCGATCATCCCGAGTTCATGGGCAGCGACGCCGCGCTCGACAATGCCGAGCTCCGCGCCGGCGACGACCGGGGCCGTATCTATCGCATTCGCCGGGCCGACGCTCCGCGGGGCAAGTTCGCCAAGCCCCAGAGCACCGGCGATCTGGTGGCCCTGCTCTCCAGCCCCAGCGGCTGGCAGCGCGAACTGGGTCAGCGACTGCTGGTAGAGCGCCAGGCGCAGGACGCGGTTCCCGCGCTCACGGATTTGGCGGCCGAAGGAGAAGATCCACTGGCTCGAATCCATGCCCTGTGGACTTTGGAAGGGCTGGAGAAGCTGACCGACGAACATCTGTGCTCCGCGCTGATGGACCGCAGCCCCGTCGTCCAAGAACAGGGCGTCCGCCTGGCCGAGCGGTTCCTGGCGGAGTCGCCCGACTTGGTCGAAGACCTGCGGCAGTTGCCTCGCCCTTCCCGGCGCATTCGCTTTCAAATGATCTTGGCGCTCGGCGTATGCAGCGACCCGGCGGCCACCAAGCTGCTGGCCGAGTTGGCGGCGCTCGAGGTCCACGACCCCTGGTTCCTATGTGCCACGCTGACCGCCTCGCGACGACGATCGGCCGAAGTTTTGAAGCTCCTGCTGGCGGAAGAGTCCTTCTCCGACCATTCCGATGCGCATCGGGCCGAGATGGTCCGCCAGTTGGCCAGTGTGGCCGGCGCCCGCGGCGAGTTGAACGAGATTGCCGACCTGATGTCGCACGCAATCGACGCCCCGGCGGAGGGCCGCTGGTGGCAGATCGCGACCCTCACTGGACTGGCCAATGGGCTGGCCCGACATGAAGGCGCCCTGGGCGAAACGACGCTGGCCCTGCTGCTGGAGAATCCGCCGGGCGAACTCAAAGAGCTGGCGACCAAGGCCTCGGCCCTGGTCGATCAGGCCGACAAGCTGGCGGGGGACGACCAAGCACCCTTGGCCGAGCGGATCGCTGCCATCCATCTGATGGCACACGGCCGGTACGAGCGAACCGAAAAGACATTTCAGAAGTTATTGGGCCGCAGAAACTCGCCCGAGATCCAGTTGGCCTGCCTCGAGGCCCTGCGTGGCCGGCTGCTCGAGCCGGCAGCCGACATGATCCTGTCGTGCTGGTCGACCCTTTCGCCCGGCCCCCGGATCACCGCCTGCGACTTGTTCCTGTGCCAGGAGCCGACCACGCGCAAGCTGTTGGCCGCCGTGGCGCAAAAGCAGATCCCGGCGGCCATGATCTCGCTCGACGAACGGAACTACCTGCTCGAGCACGACGATGCCGGCATCCGCGAACAGGCCGTGCGGCTGTTTGGCCAGCCGGCCGCGACCGATCGCCAGGCCGTGATCGAGAAATACCGCGAGGCGCTGACCCTGGCCGGCGACAAGAACGCCGGCAAGCAGGTCTATCGACGCGTCTGTTCCTCGTGCCATCAGATCGGCAACGACGGCTTTGAAGTCGGCCCCGACATCGGCGACCTGCGCGGCAAGACCCGGGCGATGGTGCTGTACGACATTCTCGATCCCAATCGGGCGGTTGATCCCCGCTGGGTTTCGTACGAGGCCACGCTGGATGACGGCCGGGTGCTGACCGGCATCATGGAGAGCGATTCGCCCGCCGGCCTGGTACTGCGGCGACCGGGCGGAGTGAAGGTCGTGCTCTCGCATTCCGAAATCGACGAATTGGAATCGAGCGGCCGGTCGCTGATGCCCGCGGGCTTCGAGCAGGAGATCTCCGTGGAGCAGATGGCCGATCTGCTGGAGTTCCTGAAGCAGGGCCGCTAGCCCGACTTCGGGAGCAGAGTCGATCTGCATTCTCTGTCTCGATTCGGGGCGGAAGGCTGTAGGGTGAGCAGAGGGCCGCCAGGCCCACCGCTCCGGCCAGCCAGCTTCTGCCCCTGGACGAGATCGGCTCGTCATTCGCTTCGGGACGGAAGCTTGCTGGCCGAAGCGGTGGGCCTCGCGTCCCTCTGCCTACCCTACGGATGCTCGCGCACCTCTTTCTGTCCGATGTTCCCTCATCGCTCCCTCCCCTTTCTCCATCAACAAAAAAAGGGCGGCCTTTCCGAAGAAAGACCGCCCCTCTTGTATTTGTCATTCAAGAGACGGCTGATTGCTCAACCGTCCGTTGAACTACTTGCCGCAGCAGCTGGGCTCGGGCGAGCAGCAGCTGGTCTCTTCGCAGCAAGACGACTTGCAGCAGCGGCGAGCACGCAGCAGGTCCAGCAGGCGGGGACGCTTGCAGCAGCTGGTCTCTTCTTCGCAGCAGGTCGGCTCAGCGGGGCAGCAAGTGGGCTCGGGAGCGCCACAGCTGGTCTCGCAGGCGGGCTTGCAGCAGCGGCGGCTCAGCAGACGGTCGAGCAGACCGACGCGCTTCTTGCAGCAGGGATCAGCGTCGCAGCAGGTGGGCTCGGCCGGACAACAAGTCGGCTCGGCAGCGCAGCAGCTCTTCTCTTCAGCGCAGCAACCGCGGCTGAACAGACCGGCTTCGGCGCTCTGGACACTGAACAACACCAGGACGGCCAAAGCGGCCAGGGACAGGAACAAACGTCGCATGGGAAACTCCTTGGTCAGAGGGAGGTAAACGGTGAGTCGCGTCAGGACTTCGTAGCTGCTTTTCGTCAGGTTTGCCGGCAGCCCTTCAGCCACCCCTCAAGATTTCAGTTTGTTCCGACTTTTCCGCGCACGTTGCGTGTAGGGCATGCGACACCAGCGAATCTGGCAGAAGCATTCGGCGTGCGTGGATCAGTGAACCCGGGAGGGGAGGGACAAACTGGAGGAGTGTGCCGTCTGCTGGCAACGTGGCGAGAGATTGATGTTATCGCCCGCTTTCTGCCAGCACTTGAGGGCTTCCACAAAAGGTCCGGATAGCGAAGACCACGAAACCCAGGGGCGAAGGACCGCTTATTCCGGTTCTGCGGACAAGGGATAGAGTGCGGCAAGCTTGAAACACCAGAGTGGGGCCGAGGGGAGGCACTGACGCACTCGACACATGCCGTCGATGATGCCCGGGCTGGCGAGTGCCACGACCGTCAGGTGCGAGGCACGACCACGAAAGCGGGCGAAATTTTCTTGCTCGTCCCCTGGCAACCGGGGGATACCGCGCTTCTAGATCACTCGCTTCCCCTCCGTTTCCGCTGTTGTCTCCTGTTTCTTCTTCTCCGCGTCTCCGCGCCTCCGCGTGAGAAACTCATTCACGTTACCCCTTGAGTTAGCAACTGCGAGCAGAGGGACGCAAAAGAACGCAGCGCGTCGAAGCCGCACCCAAAACGTGGTCCATGCCTTTCTTCATTCCCCCTCCCGCCATCTCGGCCCGGCTTCTGAATACACTTGTCGGACCACCAGTCAGGCAGAAAATTTCATTTTTCCGCAAATCCTGAAATACCAGCCATCTCGAATCGCCGACGAAGAATCTATAGTGAATTCACTTGCCGCCAACACATCAACGCGTAACAATGCGTCCAACGTGCGGTTAACCGTCGGTCTCGCCAAGGATCTGCCATGTTCGAGCTGCAGGGTTCCCAACACTCCCCCTTCTGCGATCGCTCCAGCCGCCGCGACTTTCTGCGGCTCGGCAGCCTGGCCCTGGGCGGGCTGACTCTCTCCAACGCACTGCGGGTGCGAGCCGCCAGCGGGCAAGAGGCCAAGCCCAAGAGCTGGGGTAAAGCGGGCATCCTGATCTGGCTGGCCGGCGGACCCTCGCAGATCGAGACCTTCGATCCCAAGCCCGATGCTCCCGTCGATTACCGCGGACCATTCAAGACCATCTCGACCAAAGTCCCCGGGATGCAGGTCTGCGAGATCTTCCCCAAGCTGGCCACGATCGCCGACAAGTACTCCCTCGTTCGCTCCTGTTGCCACGAGAACAGCGGCCACGGCGGCGGTCAGCGTTGGGCGATGACCGGCTACGACAGCCGCTCGCCCGAGTTCGAACTGCCGCACGACTTTCCGAATGTCGGCTCGGTGGTGGCCCGGATGCGCGGACCCAATCGCAAAGGGATGCCCAGCTTCACGGCCTTTCCCCCTTCCAATCTGCACAACCAAGGCGCTGCCTATCTGGGCGCGGCCTACAACCCGCTGCAGGTCTACTCGAATGGCCGGCCGACCGAACTAACGCTTGATCCGGTGGTGAAGGCCGCCCGATTGAACGACCGACGGCAGTTGCGAATGCAGCTCGATCGCATGCGCCGCGATGGCGATCGTGCGGGGCTCATGGACTCGATGGACGCGCTCGAAGCCCAAGCCCTGGACCTGGTGACGGGCAATGCCGCTCAGGCGGCCCTTGATCCTTCGAAGGAACCGGCCGCCATGCGCGAGCGCTATGGCAACAGCGACCTGGGCAAGTGCTGTCTGCTGGCCCGTCGCGCGGTCGAAGCGGGCACCACGTTTGTCACGGTCTCGATGGGGGCCTGGGATCAGCATGGCGCGGCCGGCGGAACGATTCACGAGAAGTACCTGGAGTACGCCCCGCAGGTCGATCAAGCCGTGACGACGCTCATCGAAGATCTGGACGACCGCGGGCTGCTGGACGATACGGTGATCTATCTGCTGGGGGAATTTGGCCGCACGCCGCGCATGAACAACACTGGCGGCCGCGATCACTGGCCGCAGGCCATGTCGATTCTAATGACCGGCGGAGGGCTGCAACGTGGCCAGATCGTCGGCGCAACGAACTCCAAGGGCGAGTTCCCCACCGAGCGCGTGCTGGCCCCGGCTGACGTGCTGGCCACCGTCTATCACACGTTGGGAATCGATTACCGGCGGGAGTTCATGAACAGCGAAGGCCGGCCCGTGCAACTGCTGGCCGAAGGCCGGCCGATCCGCGAGCTGGTTTAGACGCGGACTCGCGGCGCTCCCGTCGTGGGGAGCAGAGTGAACGAGGCCCACCGCTGCGGCCCGTCGGTTCCGTCCCTTGGATGGAACCTTGCTCGCGTTCGCTTTCGAAGCACCAATCACTCGCCCCAACGGTGGGCCTCGTTCCACTCTGTCCGCCGTACGTCCTTCCACGCAGAGTGGAGGCACTTCACACGGTTTCGCGAGGCGACGAGCTTTTTGGGGTCTTCAATGGCAGCCCCGTTCCTGGGGCTTTCGCACAGAGGCTATTTTTACAGAATGATTTAAACGTTATTGAAAATCAAATAACAATCTGATATTTATTTTAAATTAAGATTCATACATGCTATGATACAAGGAGGAAGCGAGGTCCTGTTGCGCGCGGAGGTCTAGCATGGACAATCAGAAGGTCTTGCCGAGCGACCCCACCTGGCGATTCCCCGAAAAGTGGCTCCGTCGACCTCGCTTATGTGACCATGCAAAACGTTGAAGGCAGGATGCGTCAGATGGCCCACCAACCCGAGAACTTGCGCGCTGGGGTAAGCGCCGGCGCTGGGGTAAGCGCCGGCGCTGGGGTCAGCGCCGAGGTTGAGTCTCAACCCGAAGAGTTCGCGCCAGCCACCCGGGAACCGAGCCAACCCGAAAACTTGCGCGCTGGGGTCAGCGCCGGCGCTGGGGTAAGCGCCGAGGTTGAGTCTCAA
>Ga0335394_10000078_pt1 | contig 88946 bp, 86 predicted proteins | sample MAT03_FD_205741 | JGI IMG/M metagenome (GOLD analysis project Ga0335394, IMG submission 205741) | Freshwater microbial communities from Lake Fryxell liftoff mats and glacier meltwater in Antarctica - MAT-03 (spades assembly) (version 2) ... | reverse complement strand
ATGCGCCGCGCGACCCAGATGTCCATGGGATAGGTGCTGGACGCGATGACCACGTCGGGCTTGAAATTGCGCACCAGCCTCGGCGTGTCGGCCCACACCGCGCGCAGGAAGGCGGCAATGTTCTTCAGGCGCGCCACGCCGTTGCCTTGGTAGCGCGGCGTGGGGTAGAAGCGGTAGGCGATGCCGTCGATCGCCGCGTCGCCCGCCACAGGCTGCGTGCTGCGCACATGCGAAAAGTCCGCCGCCAGCATCTGCACGCGATGCCCCATGCGCACCCATTCACGCGCCAGGTAGTAGGGCCGGTACTCCATGCCCAGCACCGGGCTGCCGGCGTAGTGGTTGAGGTAGAGGATGTTCATGCTGACGTTCATGCGCAGGGTCACGCCAGCTGGCGCAGGCGCGCCACGAAGGCCGCCACACAGGGCGCAAACAACGCGTGCTGCTGCACCCACTGGCGGTTGTGCGCGGCGGCCGCGTCGGCCTGTGCTGCAAACGCCACGACAGCGGCACGGGGCAGCAGCCCGGTGGCCGGCACGATGAGGCCGTTGAGACCGTCCCGCACCAGTTCGCGGTTGGCGGGCAGATCCGACAGGATCGGCACGCAGCCGTGCGCCATCGCTTCCAGCACCGAGACCGATACCGAATCGCTGCCGGGCAGACTCAGGTACCAGCGGGCACGGGCATAGGCACAGGCCTGCGCCGTGGCGTCGAGCCGGCCGACGAAGTCGACGCGGTCGGCAACGCCCAGCGCGGCCGCCTGCCGCAACAGCGCCGGGCGCAGTGAGCCCTCGTTGGCCACCATCAGCCGCCCTTCAGGGCCGGCCAGCTCTACAAACTGCGCCAGCACGCGCTCTGGCGCGTAGATCGGCTCCAGGCCGCGGTTGGCGAAGAACTGCCCCTCATCCTTGGGGCCAGGCAGCGGCGGCATCGCCTCCAGGCCGAAAGGAAAGACCATCACCTCGCGCGCCCCGAGTTCGCGCATGCGCGCGGCCATCACCTGCGAGTCACTCGTGCTGATAGCGCAGGCGCCGAGCACCTTGGACGTGACCCAGCGCCAGGCCTTGCCGCGCTGCGGCGTGACCAGCACGTCAGAACCCCAAGCCGACCCCACCAGGCGCCCCGGCGCGCCGAACAGCCCCATCGCCAACCAGGCCAAGGTGCCGTGCGACGTCAGGTAGTGCGCGTGCACCCAGTCGGGCCGCACGTGCCGCAGCCACAAGGCCAAACGTGGCAGTGTCCGCAGCAGCGCGATATTGCCGCCTTCAAAGCGCGGTTTGGTGGCCAGCGCCAGGCGCTGCGCCGGTGGCACCACGCCGTCGAAGCCGGCCACAAAGCCGCGGCTGGAGGCAGCCCATACGTCCACGCCGGCCGCCACCAGCGCACGCGCCCACTTCAGCAGGTGCGGGCTCTGGCCGTCGCCGACCAGCGCCAGCCGCAGGGGCGTGGCGCCGCTCACGGCGGTGGCGGGACTTCGGACGCTGCGGCGTCGGCGGGTGCGGCACCGCCGCCCTTGGCCCAGGCGTCGTAGTGCGGTTGCAGTTCGGGGTGGCGCTTCAGGTGCGGCGCGTCCATGCGCCGCGTGTCGCCCACGCGTTGTGCCGGGTTGCCGGTGATGATGGAGAAGTCTTCGAACTCCCCCGCCACCATGCTGTACGCCGACACCAGGCAGCCGCGGCCCAGCGTGGTGCCGGGCAGCAGCGTGGCGTGCGCTCCCACGAAGCAGTAAGGGCCGATCGACACCGGTGCGGTGAAGTACGCCTCCTTGTGCGGCGTGGTGACATAGGCGCGGCCGTACAGGCGCACCGCGACGTGGCTGGAATGCGTGAAGATGCCGGTGAAAAAACCGATTTGCGTGCCTTCGCCGATCGATAACCCGAAAGTGGCGTCGAGGACGCTGAAGTGGCCGATGAAGACGTGGTCTTCCAGCACCAGCCGCTCGCGCGCGAAGCAGAAGCTCGTGTTGCTGACGCGCGTGTTGGGCAGGTAGCGGCCGTCACTGAGCACCCAGCCGCCCACCATGCGCGGCCCCCAGGCGCGCGACAGCAAGCGCTTGGCGCGTTGCCACGCATGCCGCCAGGAGTGGACCTTCATCGCAAGAACTTCGGCTGCGGTGTCACGACTGCGGCGACACCGGCTGAACGTGTTGAACCGGCCACGTGGCCAGCTTCCAGAAGAACCAGCCGAAGTACAGCAGCATGGCGGCCGACACCGCCCAACCGCCGCCCTGCAGGCCACCGATTGCAAGGCCTGCCGCCAGCGCGGCCACGAACATCAACTGCCCCACCAGCGCCAGCCGCAAGGCCCAGGCCTGCGCGCCCCAGGCCATCGGCACCACCGACAGCGGCGACGCCACGAAGTGCAGCCCCACGTAAACCGCCATGCAGCGCGCCAATTCGCCGGCGCCGCGCCACGGCGCCCCGAAGGCGGCCTCGAAGGCCCAGGGTGCAACGCCCAGCACCAGCGCCACCAGCGGCAGCGCAATGGCCGCCAGCACCGCCATCACGCGCCGCACCGCCGCGCGCGCGGCTGGCGTGGCGCCACCGGCGGCGAGCGCCGGGTACAGGGCCTGCGACACCGCGCCGCCCACCAGCGTGGCGGGCGCCTTCAGGTAGCGCAGCGACAAACCCCAGAAGCCCGCCGCGGCCGGGCCCTGCCAGGCCGCGATGAGCACCAACGCCAGTGTGTCTTGCAAGGCGCCAGCAAAGGCGTGCGGTGTGTTGAGCAGCGGAAAGTCGCGGTGGCGCCTTGCCACTGCGGCCAGTTCGGCGCGCGGCAGTTGCCACCAGCACGGCAGGCGCCGCCACAGCAACGCCGCGCATGCCAGCGTGGCGGCCACCGACGCGCCGATGAGGCCCGTCGAACCCGCCCCCAGCGTGCCCGCCGCGCCTTGCAGCAGCGCCGTGCCGCCGTGCTGAACCACACGTCCTGCGGCCAGCGCGCGGAAACGTTGCGCCCGCACAGCGCCCAGCGTCGCCAGTGACACCGCGCCCGTCGCGGCCACCAGAAGCGGCAGCTGCAGCGGCCACCACTGGCCCACCCAGGCGGCCCAGCCCGCACCGAACAGGCTGGCCAGCAGCGTCGCCATCAGCAGCAGCCAGCGGCACAGGGCGGACAGGCTGCGCGCCTCGGCCTCGTCGCGGGCCAGCGGCAAGGCAAATTCGTAGCGCGCGCAGGCCACCACCGCCAGGTTGGCGGCCACGGCGGCGAGCAGATGAAACTGGCCGAATTCGGCCGGCGTGTACAGACGCGTGAGCCACGGCCCCAGCAGCAGCGGCAGCGCCTGCGCTGCTGCGCCACCCGCCAGCAGCAGCATGCTGGCGCGCAGCAGGCCGGGGCCTGCTGCAGATGTCACGACCGGCCAGCACGCAGCGCGGCCACCAGAGCCTCAACCACGCGGTCCTGGTCGTCAACGCTCAAGTCCGCACTCATCGGCAGGCTCAGCACACGCGCGGCGAGAACGCTGCTGACTGGGCAGCAGTCGGGGCAGCAGTAGGCGGCGTAGGCGGGCTGCAGGTTCAGCGGCCTGGGGTAGTGCACGGCCGTCGGCACGCCGGCGGCCTTGAGTGCGGCTTGCACCTCGGTGCGTGCGTCCACCATCACCGTGAACTGGGCATAGACGGAATTGCGGTCAGGGCGCACGGCGACCTGCTCCACACCCGCCAGCAGCCGCTCATAGCGCGCGCCGATGTTGGCGCGTTGCGCCAGTTCCCAGTGGAAGCGCTCAAGTTTGGCCAGCAACACAGCGGCCTGCAAGGTGTCGAGCCGGCCGCCGACGCCGACACGGGTGTGGTGGTAGCGGCCGCTCTGGCCGTGGACGCGGATCTCGCGCGCGGCCTTTGCCAGCGCATCGTCGTCGGTGAAGAGCGCGCCGCCATCGCCATAACCACCCAGCGGCTTGCTGGGGAAAAAGCTGGTGGCGCCAAAGGTGGACAGCGCGCAGGAGCGCCCACCTTGGTAGATCGCACCAAAACTCTGCGCTGCGTCTTCGATCACCGCCAGGCCATGGCGCGCGGCGATGGCATTGATCTGGACCATGTCGGGCACTTGGCCATACAGGCTGACCGGCATGATGGCCCGCGTGCGCGACGTGACCTTGGCTTCGATCAACGACACGTCAATGTTCGCGGTGTCCGCTTCAACGTCCACGAACACCGGCTTGCCGCCGGCAAGCACGATCATCTCGGCGGTGGCGGCGAAGGTGAAGGCGGTGGTGATGACTTCGTCGCCGGCCTTGACGTCGAGCGCCATCAACGCGATCAGCAGCGCTTCGGTGCCGCTGGCCACCGTGATGCAGTGTGTGCTGCCGGTGAAGTCGGCCAGAGCCGTTTCGAGCTCGGCGACCTCGGGCCCGAGGATGTACTGGCCATGGTCCAGCACACGCTGGATGCGCGCATCGACGCTGGTCTTCAGCGCCGCGTATTGCGACTTCAGGTCGGTGAATTGCATGTCAGTGTGTCGCCTCGCAGGCGATAGTGTTCACCGGTGGCGGCGCAGGTGGCTTCGCCCTGGCCGCTGGCCGGCAATGCCAGCCTTTCGCCATGCCGGCTCATCCAGCCGATGCGCCGCGCCGGCACACCCACCACCAGCGCAAAGGCCGGCACGTCGCGGCTCACCACCGCACCGGCGCCAACAAAGGCGTATTCGCCGATAGTGGTGCCGCACACCACCGTGCAGTTCGCACCCAGCGTGGCGCCGCGCTTCACCAGCGTGCGGCGGTATTCGCCCTTGCGTGGCACGGCGGAACGCGGGTTGTGGACGTTGGTGAAGACCATGCTGGGGCCGCAGAAGACATCGTCTTCCAGCGTCACCGCGTCATAGACCGAGACGTTGTTCTGGATCTTGACGTTGTGGCCGATGTGCACGTCGTTGGCCACGAAAACGCCCTGCCCAAGCGAACAGGCGCGCCCGATGCGCGCGCCGCCGCTGACGTGTGCAAAGTGCCAGACGCGCGTGCCGTCGCCGAGCTGTGCGCCTTCATCGACGATGGCGCTGGGATGAACGACGACCGCCATCTAGAAAACCAGCGGCAGGCCGACGCGCGTGCCGTCGCGTGCACTGCGGTAGGCCGCGATGATGACTTCCAGCGACCGCAGGCCTTCGTAGCCGTCCACTTCGGCGTGTTTTTCGCCGCGCAGCGTGGCGATGACGTTGTCGTAGTACAGCGGGTGGCCGGGGCCATAGACCGAAGGCGCGGCATAACTGGCGTCCTTGATGGCAGCGTCTTCGGGGCGCACCTCGTCGAATTCCCAGTGGTCGATGCGGTTCACCGCCACGCCGCCGATGCGCACGGTGCCGCGTTCACCCAGGATCGTGATGCTGCCTTCGAAGTTCTTGCCGTGCGTGAGCATGGTGACGTTGATCGACGCCAGGCCACCGCTGCGCAGGCGCAGGCTCATCACGCCCGTGTCTTCGGCCTCGATGGCGCGTGCCAGCGTGGCGGTGTAGGCGTGCACGCTGTCCACCGGGCCGACGAGCCAATCGACCATGTCCACGTAGTGGCTGGCCTGGTTCAGGAAGGCGCCGCCGTCCATGTCCCAGCGGCCACGCCAGGGTGCGTCGTCGTAGTAGCTTTGTGGGCGCGTCCAGAAGACGTTGACGGTGACCATGTGGACGCGGCCAAAGCGCCCGTCATCCACGGCAGCCTTCAGCAGCTGCATCGTCGGGTTGAGGCGGTTCTGCTTGACGACGAAGAGCTTGACGCCGGCGTCGCGGCAGGCGCGCACCATCGCCATGCCGTCGTCCCACTTGGTGGCCATCGGCTTTTCGCTCAGCACATGGCGGCCGGCGGCGGCGACAGCCATGGCCTGGCGCGGGTGCAGTCCGCTCGGGGTGGCGAGGGTCACGATGTCGGCGTCGCAGCCCTGAAGCAGCGCATCAAGCGAATCGAAACCCGCTGCACCGGTCTTGGCAACCGCAGCGGCCAAGGCGGCTGGCTGGTTGTCGCACACGGCCACCAGCTGCGCCCGTTCACCGTGCTGCCGCAGCGCTTCGAAGTGGTTGGCCGAGATGCGGCCACAACCCACCAGCGCAAAGCGGATGGGGCGGTCGGTGATGGGCAAGGGAATGGGCAAGGGAATGGGCAAGAGGATGGGCAGCGGCACGGCCATGGAGCGGGGAATTCTACGGGTGCGCCTAAAATTGAAGCACCCACCCTGAGTTGATATGAGCGACGACAACCAACTGATCACCGAGCGGCGCGAAAAGCTGCAAGCCATTCGCGCCCAAGCCGCCCAGAACGGCAGCGCTGCTTTCCCCAACGACTTCAAGCCCAAACACCACGCCGCCGACCTGCACCAGAAGTACGGCCAGGTGGAAAATGTTGAGCTGGAACCGCAGGCGATTGCCGTGTCGGTGGCCGGCCGGCTGATGCTCAAGCGGGTGATGGGCAAGGCCTGTTTTGGCACGCTGCAGGACGGCTCTTTTGGGGACAAACATGGCCGCATCCAGCTCTACATCACGCAGGATGCCGTGGGTGCTGAGGCGCTGGACGCCTTCAAGCACGGCGACCTCGGTGACATCCTGGGCTGCGAGGGCCTGCTGTTCCGCACCAAGACCGGTGAGCTGTCGGTCAAGGCCCACAAAGTGCGGCTGCTGACGAAGAGTCTTCGTCCTCTACCCGACAAGTTCCACGGCATGGCCGACCAGGAACAGAAGTACCGCCAGCGCCATGTCGATCTCATCACCGACGAGACCGCTCGCGCGCGTTTCGTGGCGCGCAGCAAGGCGGTCAGCTCGATTCGCAGCTTCATGGTCGAACACGAATTCCTGGAAGTCGAAACGCCGATGCTGCACCCCATCCCGGGCGGTGCAAATGCCAAGCCTTTCGTCACCCACCACAACGCGCTGGACCAGCAGATGTTCTTGCGCATCGCGCCTGAGCTCTACCTGAAGCGGCTGCTGGTGGGCGGCTTTGAGCGTGTCTTCGAGATCAACCGCAACTTCCGCAACGAAGGCATCAGCGTCCGCCACAACCCCGAGTTCACGATGATGGAGTTTTATGCGGCCTACTGGACGCACCATGATCTGATGGACTTCACCGAAGCCGTGCTGCGCCATGCCGCGCGCGCCGCCACGGGTTCGGCCGCTGTCACCTACGCCGGCCAGCCGGTGCACCTGGACCAACCGTTCACGCGCCTGAGCGTGCGCGAATCACTGGTGGTGCACGCCGGTCTGACACACGCGCAAGCCGACGACGTCGAACTGCTGCGCGCGCGCCTGAAGTCTGCCGGGCAAGAAGCCCCCGCGCACTGGAAGCTGCCCGAACTGCAGTTCGGCCTTTTCGAGGCCGAGGTCGAAGCCAAGCTCTGGCAGCCCACCTTCATCATCGACTACCCCGTCGAGGTCAGCCCCCTGGCACGTGCATCCGACAGCAACCCTGCCATTACCGAGCGCTTCGAACTCTTCATCACCGGCCGCGAGTACGCCAACGGATTCTCCGAACTCAACGATGCCGAAGACCAGGCCGCACGATTCCAGGCGCAAACGGCCAACAAGGAAGCCGGCGACGAAGAGGCCATGTATTTCGACGCTGACTTCATCCGCGCGCTGGAATACGGCATGCCGCCGGCGGGCGGCTGCGGCATCGGCATCGACCGGCTGATGATGCTCATCACCGACAGCCCGAGCATCCGCGATGTGATCCTGTTCCCGGCGCTGCGCCGCGAAGGCCAGTGATGAGCTCCGTGCGGCTGGACTCGCTGGCCGACATCGAGGCAGCGGTCTGGCGCGAATTGGCGCAAGCCGTGCGCGACAAGCAGCACGCGTGGCGCGTGGCGGTTCTGGCGACCGTGGAGGGGCAAGGCGCTGACGCCCGCAGCGTGGTGCTGCGCGACCTGGACGCGACATCGCGCACGCTGCTGATGTACACCGACGCGCGCAGCCCGAAAGCGGTGCAACTGGCCACGAACCCCCTGGGCACGCTCGTGTTGTGGTCCGGCGCCCTGGGCTGGCAACTGCGTCTGCGGGTGGCGCTGGTGCTGGAGACTTCGGGCCTTCGTGTGTCCTCGCGCTGGGCACGCCTGAAACTCACGCCGGCGGCGCAGGACTACCTGTCACCGCTGCCGCCCGGCGCGGTCATCGGCAGCGGCGTCGGCGCTGACGTTGACCACATCACCCCCGAACGGCAAAGCCGCGAACACTTTGCAGTGCTCGCGGCTCAGGTGCGGTCGGTGGACTGGCTGGAACTGCATCCCGAAGGCCACCGTCGTGCGCTCTTCAGCGCCGCCGGTGGTGTCTGGGTGACTCCTTGAACAAACCCTGAACCAGCGCCGATCAGCGTGCCAGCTTGGCCAGCGTGCGGCCGGCTTCGCCAGCCGCCGGGTGCTGCGACATGTAGAACGAACCGCTGTCTTCGCCGTACATCGGCTCAAACGGGTTGGTGGCGCGTTCGACGCGGGTCCGGGCGAGCACTTCTGCGCGGGTCAGGGTGATCCTGGCCACGATCGGCGGGTTGTAGGCTTCCGCATAGAAGTTGAGCGTACCGTCGCCACGGGCCTGCACCAGTTCAGCCTGCACTTGTGCGCGGGTCTTGGTCAGCGTCCAGAGTTGCGTCGCGCTGTCGTCAGGGGTGGGGCTTTCGGCGTGTGCCGAGAAAGCGGCAGCCAGCGACAACAGGGCGATGGCGGGGTAGATGTGGCGATTGATCTTGTTCATGAAACTTCTTTCTGAGGCATCCGTTGGGTGGGTGGACCTGTCGGTGGATGCCTGCCCGGCTCTGTCCATGGGCTGAACTTTCGGGTTTACCCATGGACCGAAAAAGCCGCTCAGAAGGAACGTACCGTTCCGAATTCAGGAACGGTGCAGGCGCGGATGGCAGATTGCCTTGGCTGCGTCCGCGCTTGCCCGCGCTTGCCCGCGCTTGCCCGCGCTTGCCCGCGCGGTCAGCGGTGCGTGAAGCGCGGCTTGCGCTTGTTCAGGAAGGCGTCCATGCCTTCCTTCTGGTCAGCCGTGGCGAAGAGCGAGTGGAAGAGCCGCCGCTCGAAGCTCACGCCATCGGACAGCCCGCCTTCAAAGGCACGGTTGACGCTCTCCTTGGCCATCATCACGCTGGGCCCGCTCATGCTGCAGATCAGATCTGCGGCGGCCAACACCTCGGTCATCAGCTGGTCGGCGGCCACCACGCGAGACACGAGACCCGCACGTTCGGCCTCGGCGGCGTCCATCAGGCGGCCGGTGAGCACCATGTCCATGGCCTTGCTCTTGCCCACCGCACGCGGCAGGCGCTGCGTCCCGCCGGCGCCAGGGATGATGCCGATCTTGATTTCGGGCTGGCCAAAGCGTGCCGTGTCGGCGGCGATGATGAAGTCGCACATCATCGCCAGTTCACAACCACCGCCCAGCGCAAAACCGGCCACCGCCGCAATCACGGGTTTGCGCACGCGGCGGATCGTTTCCCAGTTGCGGGTGATGAAGTCGCCGCCATAGGCTTCGTCAAAAGTCTTCTGCGCCATGGCCGAGATGTCGGCACCGGCGGCAAAGGCCTTCTCGCTGCCGGTGATGACGATGCAGCCTATTGCTGCGTCGGTATCAAAGGCCAGCAGCGCAGCCCCCAGTTCGTCCATCAGCGCGTCGTTCAGCGCGTTGAGCTGCTTCGGCCGGTTCAAGGTGATGAGGCCGGTGCGGCGGCTGCTGTCGCCCCGCACATCGGTCAGGATCAAGGGGTCGGTCATGGCGTTCTCCAGCCTTGGGGTGGCGCCTGCAAAGGCGTGTCGCGGCCACTATAAGGCGCGCATTCGTGGGACTTTTGAAGCGCAGCCCTGACATGTGCACAGAGTAAGCTGCCGCCCGGTCCCGGGCGCCGACTTCGGCGGCCGGCATGCCCATCCGTTTGACCGTCAGAACCCGGTACCTTCACCTCCAGCTGCGCCGCAATCGTTGACCGATGCCCATCATCTTCCGCAAGACTGCCAAGGGCCTGGCCGAAGTCGAGAGCCGGACCCACCGCCTGCCGCCGCGGCTGCGCGGCATGCTGATCCTGGTGGACGGCAAGCGCGACAGCGACGACCTCGGGCGACTCGTCGCCCTGCACGCCCACGAGACCTTGGCAGCCCTGGCCGAACAGGGCCTGATCGAAGCCGTGGGCGAAACGCTTGCCGTGGCCGAACCCGCAGCGTCCTACGGCCCCGTGGCCGCAACGGCCCCCTCCCCTTCACCGTCTGCTTCATCCGCTGCCATACCCGCACCCTCGGCAAGCGCTGCCCGCGAACTGACCACCTTGCGCCGCCAGGCAGCGCGCGCGTTGAAAGAAGAACTGGGCACCAGTGCCGGCCCGCTGGTGACCCGCATCGAACGTGCGAGCAGCGCCGAAGAGCTGAGGCCCTTGCTGAGCCAGGCGGTGAAGCTGGTGGTGGCGGCGCGGGGCAGCACAGCCGCCGACGCCTTTGCGACACGGATGCCGGTAATCTGACACGCCAGCGGCCCCTTTACCCTTTCAGCGCCCGCGCTCAGCCTGCTGCGGCAGGCGGTCGATCACCAGATCGACATAGGTCTGCGCGTCCTGGCGGATGAGGATGCGCACCGGCAGGTACTGCAGGCTCGGCGCGACCCAGAATTCGGCCGCCAGTTCGCCCGCCACCGGCACGTCGCGGCGCGGCTTGATGTGCACCGCCTCCACCGGGCCGGCGGGTGTGGCCAGCATCTCGGTCTCCTTCACGTCGTAGATCCAGGGCTCGACGCGGCGCGGCAGCGCCAGCGGAAAGCTCAGGCTCTGCCCTGCGCGCAGCCTGTCGGGTTGGGTGGTGAAGAGCCAGGTCATCTGCACAAACTGGCTGGCGCTGTCCTGCACGGCGGCTGGACGCGGGAGCTCGGTGCCGGCGGGCAGGCGCACGCGGTCGGCATCAAGCCAGATCGTCAGCCGGCGCGGGTCACGCAGCGCGACCTTGGTTTCTTCGTCGTAGCGGCGCGGCTGCAGGCCGTCCGCAGTGAGCTCGCCTTCGCTGGTGATGCGCCGGCTCATCAGCGGCGCAAAGGACGGGCCCACGCTGATGTCCAGGTGCACCTGGTATCGGCTGCCTGAAAGCAGCCATTCCACTTGCGCCTGGCCCAGCACCGGGCCGCGGTAGTCTCCCGTGAGGGTGTAGCTCAGGCGGGTGGACGGGGGCCATTCGAAGGCGGCTTGCGAGGGGGCTGACGCGGCCGCGGCGGGTGTGGTGGCTGGTGTTGAGTCTGGTGTTGCGGCCGGCGGCAAATCCACGGCCGGAGCGGTCGCCACGGCGGGCAGTTTGGGGACGGGCAACGGGGGTTCGACCGGGGGCGGCGGCTCGGGCGGCGGCGACAACACTGAAGCCGCAGACGCCGCTGACGCCGCTGACGCCGCTGAAGCCCCCGCCTGCGGTGCGGCCACGCTGCGCGGAGTTGGACGCAGGGGCGCTGCCGGTGCCGCCGGGGCCTGCGTCGGCGCCAGCACCCGCACAAAGGCCACGTCGATGCGCTTGGGCGTGTCTGCCGCACCGTCACCCAGCCGCGGCGGCAGGTGCTGGTTGGCCAGCCACAGGTGTGCCGCGCCCACCGCAAGGGCCAGCGCGAGCAGCTGGGCCCGGTGGCCGTGATGCAGCGGCCCCGCCGTGGTCACGACACGGTCACCGCTTCAGGTGCCTCAGATGCTTCAAGTGCCCGCCGCACCCAGAAAACAGCACAGCGCAGCCACGGCACTGAGTCGGAAGCGCAGCGTCAGCCAAGCCGCCGCACCTTGCGCGGGGTAGAGGCGGCGGTCCACGGCGTAGCAGACGACCAGCATCAGCCCCAGGATCACGAGCCCGGCGCGCGGCGGCATCACCGCTGCCGGCCAGGCCACGAGTGATGGCACCACGCCCCACAGCAGCGCTGCGGTGCCCGGCCGGGGCTGGGTTTGGGTCTGAACTTCAGTCTGGACTTGCGGCTGGCGCATGGCAAAGCCCCAGTGGATGCCGCCCAGGAAGCTCAGCACCACGGCGCCGTACGCCGACAGCGCGAGCGCGACGTAGGCCTGCACTTCGTCGCGCACCGCCCACAGCAGAAGGGCGCCGGCGATGAAAGGAATCAACCCGGCGTAGGCCAGGCGCTGGGCGGCCGCGTCGGGCAGGGTGGAAAGCGGCAGGGGCGCAGTGGACGACACGTTCATGCCGCGATTGTCCTGCGGCCCGTGCTTTGCGCTGAAGCGCGGTTATTTCTTCGAAGCCGCCACCAGCAGTTTTTCAATCGTCTCGGCAGGAAGGGCGCCGGGCTTGCGGGTGCCGTCTTCAAAGAACACCGCCGGTGTGCCGTTGATTCGGTTGGCGCGTGAGAAGGCCAGGTTGCGGTCCACCGCGGCGGTGTCGCAGCCCTTGGCGGCCGTGGGCGGTGCAGCGCCGTCCAGCATCCAGGCGCGCCAGACCTTGCCCGGGTCCTTGGCGCACCAGATGTCGCGCGACTTGACCGTGGAATCCGGCCCCAGGATCGGCATCAGGAAGGTATAGACCGTGACGTCCTTGATGCCGGCCAGATCGCGCTCGAAGCGCTTGCAGTAGCCGCAGTTGGGGTCCACAAAGACCGCCAGCTTGCGCGCGCCCGTGCCCTGGCGAATGACGAAGGCGTCCTTCATCGGCAGCTTGTCCCAGCTCACGGCCAGCATCTTTTCGATGCGCGCTTCGGTCAGGTCGGTGCGGGTCTTGGTTTCGACCAGCGAGCCGTTGACGAAGATGTGTTCGCCCTTGTCGTCGCTGTAGAGGATTTCGCTGCCGCCGTAGCGCACTTCCCACAGGCCCGGAATCGGCGTGCGGGTGACTTCGTCGATCTTCGGCAGTTGCGGCAGCCTTTCGGGCAGCGTCTTGCGGATCACCGCCTCCTGAGCGGACGCGGCGCCGCAGAGCAGGGCGGCGGAAAGTAGCAGCGGCTGCAGCAGCCTGGGCCGCCTGAAATAACGTGGCATGGGGTGTCCTTGAAAAGAGTGATCAGCCGCCGAGCGCACGGCCGGTGAGCAGGCGTTTGAGCGGCGGCAGTTGGTTGAGCAGGGCCAGGCCCCCGTTGCGCAGTTCCTTGGCCAAAGGTGCTGGGTGCGCAAAAAGCTGCAGCAGGCCGTCGGTCAGCTGCGTCATGGCCCAGGTAGGGCCGCGGCGGCGGCGGGCGTAGCGAGCGCCCAGTTTGGGGTCGGCCAGCGACCGCCATGTCTCACACGCAGCGATTTCTTCGGCCAGCACGGCCACGTCGGCAAAGCCCAGGTTCAGGCCTTGACCTGCCAGCGGGTGCACCACATGCGCAGCGTCGCCCACCAGCACCCAGCCCGGGCCATGCACCGCATCGGCCTGGCCCACGGCCAGCGGCCACTGGGCACGCGCGCTGCACAGGCTGAGCGAACCTGCCGCGCCCGCCGTGGCGTCCATCAGCGCGGCGGTGAAGCCGTTATCCGTCAGCGCCATCAGTTCGTCGGCGCGGGCGTCAGGCACCGACCACACCAGGCCGAAGCCGTGGCCGGCGCGCGGCCGGTCCAGCGGCAGCAGGGCCAGCACATCGGGGTGGCGAAACCATTGGCGTGCCAGGCCGGCGTGGGCCTGGTCCGATACCAGGCGCGCCGCGATGGCGCGGTGGCCGTAGGCGTGGCGCTGCATGCGCACACCCAGCCTGTCGCGCGCAGCCGAGTCCTTGCCCTCGGCCAGCACCTGCAGCGTGGCCGGCACTTCGGCACTGACGAACTGCAGATGGGGCGCAAAGGTGGCGGCGGTGTGCAGCGCGCGTTCGAGTTCGGCGGCATCGACGATCCAGGCCAGCTCCGCCAGGCCTTGGCTCCAGGCCGAGAAGTCCAGCGCCGCACCGGGTGCATCGCCTTCGATGTGCATGTCGTGCACGGGCGTGCGGGCGTCGGCGGGCAGCGCGTCCCAGACCTTCAGCGCCGTCAGCAGGCGCATCGACGCGGCGTTGAGGGCGTAAGCGCGGATGTCGGCGGTTGCGGATCCCGAAGTCGGCGCGGCAGCGCCCAGCAACGCGACCCGCAAGCCCTGGCGGGCCAGCGCAAGCGCGGCCGCCAGGCCCACCGTGCCGGCGCCACGCACCAGGACATCATGAGCAGGCATGGGGCCGATTGTAGGGAGCACCCCCGGGCACAATCGGCCAGCGGGCTTTGTGTGGCCCCGATGAACCTGGAGCGACCGTGAGCAATGAGGTGAGCAATGCAGTCAGCGATGCCGTCAACGATGGAGTCAGCGAGATCGAATGCACGCTGTCGGCCCTGCACGTCTATCCCATCAAGTCCTGCGGCGCCATCACGCTGACGCAAGCCTTGCTGGTTGAAACCGGCCTTGAATACGACCGCGCCTGGATGGTGGTGGACGAAAAAGGCGAGATGTTCACGCAACGCGAACTGCCGCGCATGGCGCTGATCCAGCCCGCCTTCAAAGGCGGTGAACTGATGCTGCGCGCGCCCGGCATGTTGGCCCTGCACCTGAAGCTGGACACCGTGGAAGCCGCCACCCGCGTGCGGGTGTGGGACGACATCGTCAAGGCCTACGACATGGGCGCGCTGGCGGCGCAGTGGTTCAGCGACTTTCTCGGCCAGAAATTGCGCCTGGTGCGCTTCGACCCCGAAGAGAAGCGCTTGTCCAAGCCCGAATGGACGGGCGACATTGCGGCCGAAAACGCCTTTGCCGATGGCTTCCCGCTGCTGGTGTGCAACGGCGCGTCGCTGGACGACCTGAACACGCGCCTGGCCGCGCGCACCGCCGCGCCGGTGACGCTGCAGCGCTTTCGCCCCAACCTGGTCTTCAGCGGCCTGCAGGCCTTTGACGAAGACCATGTGCACGAGATCGTGATCACCTCGGCAGAAGGCCCGGTGCGGCTGCGGCTCGTCAAGCCCTGCATCCGCTGCACGATCCCGAATGTGGACCCGCTGAGTGCCGCCACCTCGCACGAGCCCGGCGACACGCTGGCGAGCTTTCGTGCCGACCCGCGCGTGCAGGGCGGCATCACTTTCGGCATGAATGCGGTGGTCGTCGAAGGGCTGGAACACACGCTGCGCGTGGGCCAGACCGCCCGGGCGAGCCTGAGGTTTTAAGCCCGTTCCAGGCCCGTTCTAGGGCCGGTGCTCCGGTAGCGGGATGAATTCCGTCTCACCCGGCACGGCATCAAAACGCCCCGCTGCCCAGTCGTCGGCGGCGCGCACGATGCGCTCTTTGCTGGACGAGACAAAGTTCCACCAGATGTGGCGGTGGCCCAGCGCATCGCCGCCGATCAGCACCGCGCGCGAGGCTGCGGATGCCGACATCAGCGGCTCGTCGTCCGCCGCCAGCAGCACCATCGTGAAGGGCGGGACACGGACACCGTCGAGCTCGACCGCACCGTCCACCACGTAGAGAGCGCGCTCGGCGGCCAGCGGCAGCGGGAAAGCGTCACCAGGCTGCAAGGCGATGTCCAGGTACAGCGTGGGCGAGCGCACGGCCACGGGTGAAGTCGCGCCAAACGCGCTGCCGATCAACACCCGCACCACCGCACCACCCAGCTCCAGCTGCGGCAACGCGGCGGCCGGCGTGTGGGCGAAGGACGGCGACATTTCTTCGTCGGCCACCGGCAGCGCCGCCCAGAGTTGCAGGCCGTGGCTGCGCCGCGTCTTGCCGCGCAAGTCCTGCGGCGTGCGCTCGGAATGCACGATGCCGCGGCCCGCGCTCATCCAGTTGATGGCGCCGGGCTCGATGCGTTGCACGACGCCCGTGCTGTCGCGGTGCTCCATGGCGCCTTCAAACAGATAGGTCACGGTGGCCAGGCCGATGTGCGGGTGCGCGCGCACATCGTGGATGTCGGCGGGCTGCGCGGTGATGGGCCCGAAGTGGTCGAAGAAGACGAAGGGCCCCACCGCCTGACGCTGCGCGGCGGGCAGCAGGCGGCGGACGACAAAACCGCCGCCAAGGTCTTTCTGGTGGGGCTGCAGCAGGTTCAGAGGTGAGCTCATGGCCGCAGTGTAGGAAAATCACCGGTTCACTGCCCTGATCCGAAAGAAATCCATGAGTCTCAAGTGCGGCATCGTCGGCCTGCCCAACGTCGGCAAGTCCACGCTCTTCAATGCCCTGACCAAGGCCGGCATCGCGGCCGAGAACTACCCTTTCTGCACCATCGAGCCCAATGTCGGCGTCGTGGAGTTGCCCGATGCACGCTTGAAAAAGCTGCAGGACATCGTCAAGCCTGAACGCGTGGTGCCGGCGATCGTGGAATTCGTCGACATCGCTGGCCTGGTGGCTGGCGCCAGCAAGGGTGAAGGCCTCGGCAACCAGTTTCTGAGCCACATCCGCGAAACCGATGCCATCGTCAATGTCGTGCGCTGTTTCGAAGACGACAACGTCATCCACGTCGCCGGCAAGGTGGACCCGATCGCCGACCTGGAAATCATCCAGACCGAGCTTTGCCTGGCCGACCTGACCACCGTGGAGAAGAGCCTGCACCGCTACGTGAAGGCGGCGCGCTCGGGCAACGACAAGGAAGCCGCCGCACTCGTCAAGGTGCTGGAAAAGTGCCAGGCCGTGCTCGACCAGGCGCAGCCGGTGCGCAGCATCGCCTTCGGCAAGGAGGAGCTCGTCATCCTCAAGCCGCTGTGCCTGATCACCGCCAAGCCGGCGATGTTTGTCGGCAACGTGTCCGAGACCGGTTTCGAGCACAACCCCTTCCTCGACCGCTTGCGTGAAGTGGCGTTGAAGCAGAACGCGCCGGTCGTCGCGATCTGCGCCAAGACCGAAGCCGAACTGGCCGACATGGCCGACGAGGACAAGGCCATGTTCCTGCAGGAAATGGGGCAGGAAGAACCGGGCCTGAACCGCCTGATCCGCGCCGCCTTCAAGCTGCTGGGCCTGCAGACCTACTTCACCGCGGGTGTAAAAGAAGTGCGCGCCTGGACGATCCATATCGGCGACACCGCGCCGCAGGCTGCCGGCGTCATCCACACCGACTTTGAACGCGGATTCATCCGCGCCCAGACCATCGCCTTCGACGACTTCGTCGCCTTCAAGGGCGAACAGGGCGCCAAGGACCACGGCAAGATGCGCGCGGAAGGCAAGGAGTACGTCGTCAAGGACGGGGACGTGTTGAACTTCCTGTTCAGCAGCTGAGCCCGAAGCACTTTGCGAACCGTTTGACACTGCCTTCGCGGCGTAAAGTGGGCCGATCTTGAGCAGCGCCCCGCTTCCGATCAGTGCGCCCACTCCCTGGGCCCAGGCGCGCGTCGCGCTGGCCACCGCATTCGCCTACGCCACTGTCGGCGCACTGGCACTGCTGCTGGCCGGGCCACCCGGCTACGCGTCACCGCTGTACCCGTCGGCCGGCATCGCGTTGGCGGCCGTGCTGACCTACGGCCGCGCCGCCCTGCCCGGCGTCTTGCTGGGGGCTTTTGCAGTCAACGCCGGGCTCGGGCTGTTGCGTCACCAGTCGGGGACGGACCTGGTGTCGTTGCCGTTCTTGATTGCCATCGGCGCCATGCTGCAGGCAGGGGTGGGTGCCTGGCTGGTGCATCGCTTTGTCGGCCGCGTGGTGGCGCTGAACGCGCCCCGCGACATCGCTCGCGCCGGTTTGTTCGGTGGCCTGCTGGCCTGCACCATCAGCCCCAGCATTGCCACGCCCGCGCTATGGGCCGCGGGCGCCATGCCGGCTTCGGCTGCCCTTGCCAATTGGTGGACCTGGTGGAGCGGCGACACGCTGGGCGTGTTGATCGCCGCACCGCTCGTGCTGACCGTCATCGGCCAGCCTGCCGCCGACTGGCGCCCGCGCCGGCGCACGCTGGGCGTGCCGCTGGTGCTGGCGATGGGCCTGCTGGCGAGTGCGGTGTTCGAGACCGGCAGGCTCGACCGCGAACGCCAGCGCGCCGTGTTCGAGCGCTTCGCCACGCGCCTGGCCGACGCCGCGCAGTCGCGGCTTGGCGCCGCGCAGCATGCGCTGCAGGCCCTGCACGGCGCGGCCCGCGTCAATGGCAGCCTGGACCGGGGCAGCCTGCGCACGGCATCGCACTGGTGGCTGGCGCAGCCGATCCAGCTCCAGGCCGCCGGCTACAGCGTGCGCCTGCCCAATGACCGCGTGGCAGCTTTCGAAGCCGCCGTGCACGCGAAAGGTGAAGGCAGCTTCCACGTCTTTGACCGCGACGGCGGCAGCGACCGCGCGCAGAGCGGCGAAGTGGTGGTGCTGCGCCACATCGAACCCGAGCAGGGCAACGCGGCGGCGCAGGGCGTCAATGTCTTGTCGGTGCCGGCCGCGCGCGCGGCGGTCACTGCCACCCGGCAGAGCGGCGAGCCCGCAGCCACCAGCGTGTTCGAACTGACGCAATCCAGCCTCCGCGAGATCGGCATCGTCCTGTACCAGGCGCTTTACAGCGGCATGCCGGACAACCCGGCGGCGCGCCAGGCGCAATTCATCGGGGTCGTGTTCGTCACCCTGCGCACCGAAGCGGCCATGGCCGGACTGGCAAAGCCGGCAGAGTCCTTCATGCGCTGGTGTCTGGTGGACGATGCCGCGCCCAGTGCCGCCGCACGCCACGTGGCCGGCCCGCCGGGCTGCGAAGACGTCGCGCTGGCACCCGGCCACTTTGGCCTCGACCGCCAGCTGCCCTTCGGCGGCCGCACCTTCACGCTGCGCCTGCAGGCAGACCCGGCCACGCTGCCGGGGAGCCAGCGCGAGGCCGCGTGGCTGCTGTCGCTGTCGGGCATGGCGGCGGCAGCGATGTTGGGCGCGCTGCTGCTCACGGTCACCGGCCACAGCCGGCGCACCGAACTCGCGGTGCGTGCGGGCACCCAGGAACTGCGCAGCGAGGTCAGTGAACGTCTGCAGGCCGAGGCGGCGCTGCGCGAAAGCAGTGAGCGACTGCGCAGCATCCTCGACCACGTGCCACTGGGCATCATCTTTCTGGACCCTCGGGGCCACCTGATCGAATGCAACACCCGCTTCTGCGACATGGCCGGGCAGCCAGCGCCCGCGTTGCTGGGCCGTTCAGTGGCCGAGATGGTGCACAGCGACGACGCCGCTGCGATCCGCCGCCTGCGGCGCGAACTGCTGAAGGGCCGCGCACCCAGCCCGCTTGAAGCCGTCCGCCTGCACGCCAGCGCGGGGGAAGAGATGACGGTGCGCGTCAGCGTCAGCGCCTTGCGCAATGCCAGCGGTGACATGGTGCGGCTGGTGGGTGTGGTGGAAGACATCACCGAACACCTGCGCCTGGAAGCCTCAGACAAAGCACTGCAGCGCGCCGAGGCCGCCAACCTGGCGAAGAACGAATTCCTGTCCCGCATGAGCCACGAATTGCGCACGCCGCTCAACGCCATGATCGGTTTCGCACAGTTGCTGGGGCTGGACCATGACCCCGGCCTGCTGCCGCACCAGCGTGAATGGACGCAGCAGATCCAGCGTGCTGGCTGGCATCTGCTGGAGATGATCAACGACACGCTGGACCTGGCACGCATCGAAAGCGGGTCGGTGCAGCTAAACCTGATGCCGGTGGCCGTGCAGCCTCTGGTCGCTGCCTGCCAAGCCATGGTGGCGGCCCTGGCCACGCAGCGCCGGGTGAGCTTCATCGACCGGCTTGCTGAAGACGGCTCAGCCGGTGTGGCGGTGATGGCCGACAACACGCGCCTGAAGCAGGTGCTGACGAACCTGCTGTCCAACGCCATCAAGTACAACCGCGAAGGCGGCAGCGTCACCATCAGCGCAAGACGCGTGAACGTCCCGTCGGGCCCGGCGGTGGACATCAGCGTCGCCGACACGGGCCTGGGCATGACGCCCGCCCAGCAGGCTGCCCTGTTCCAGCCCTACAACCGCCTGGGCCGCGAGCAGAGCAACATCGAAGGCACCGGCATTGGCCTCGTGATCAGTCGGCTGCTGGCTGAACGCATGGGTGGCACGCTGGAAGCACGCAGCGTGGAGGGGCAGGGTTCGATGTTCACACTGCGCCTGCCCGCCGCCGCGAGCGCCGAACCCCCAGCTGTGCGCTATACCGACACCTCGCCCGCGCCTTACCAGAAACGCCTGGTGCACTATGTGGAAGACAACGAAACCAACATCGAAGTCATGCGCGGGGTCTTTGCACAGCGCGCGCAGATCCGACTCGAAACCTCCACGCTGGGCCTGGACGGCCTGGCCGCCATCCGCAACACGCAGCCCGACCTGGTGCTGCTGGACATGCAGTTGCCCGACATCAGCGGCCTGGAGCTGCTGCGCCACCTGAAGCAGGACGACAGCGTGGCCAGCATCCCCGTGGTGGTGGTGTCCGCCGACGCCACGCTGCAGCAGACCCAGAATGCACTGACGTCGGGCGCGCTGCACTATGTGACCAAGCCGCTGAATGTGGCGCGTTTTCTGCAAATCGTGGATGAAATCATGGAGGCTACCGATACGCGTTGGGGTTAGGTTGGACGGCGTCGATTGGCTTCGTTTGGTGGCGGCAAAGCCGGGCCCGCAGTGGCGGCCGGCGGACAGCCCCCGCTGGTGGGTGAGCGGCGGGTGGTGCCCGGCAGGGGCCCACTCTGTGGCGGCGAGGAGCTGAGCCCGAACACAAACAGTCCTGAGGACTGTTTGTGCCTGGCGAAGGCCCGGGCCTCTGGCCCGGGCGCAGGGCTTGAGTCGGCGCGCGCAGCGCGCTTCAACATCTGATTCACCGCCGACTGTTTGAACGGGGAGAGCGAAGCGAGCGAAGTGAGTTGGGCGGTGCGACTCAAGGCCGAGCACCGCAGCGGAGTCGTAGCGCAGCGAAGACCGCCATAGCGTGGGCCGCTGCCGGGCACCGCCCGACGCGAGGCACAGCACAGCCGGGCAGACAGCGTCAGACTGCAACCTTCGCCGCCCACACCGCGCAAAAATACGGATCCCCTTGGCCATCAACCAGAGCGTCAGGGCCGACGCCAACGCCCCCGCCGTCACCGAGATGCTGGCGCGCTTTGCCGTCAATCACCCTCCACGCGGCTGGAGCGACGCCGTCGAATCAGAGGCCCACCGCACCTTCGCCAACTGGGTCGGCTGCGCCATCGGCCCTCCTGCACACGCCACAGTGCAAGCCGCGCTGCACGCCGTGCAAGACCTGCGGCCAGCACCGCAAGCCAGCCTGCTGGGCCGCAGTGAAAAGGTGGACATGGCGAGTGCCGCGCTCATCAACGGCATCAGCTCGCACACCTGAGACTTTGACGACACCCATCTGAAGACCATCATCCACCCCGCCGGGCCGGTGGCGCCTGCGGTGCTGGCACTGTGTGAACACCTGAATTTGTCGGGCCGACAACTCATCGACGCGCTGGTGCTGGGCATCGAAGTGAGCTGCCGCGTCGGCAACGCCATCTATCCCGACCATTACGACCGTGGCTGGCACATCACCGGCACCACCGGCATGCTGGGCAGCGCGGCCGCGTGTTCGCGCCTGCTCGGCCTGGACGCGGCGCGCACGCGGATGGCCCTGGGCATTGCGGCGTCGCAGCCCACGGGGCTGCGGGAACAGTTTGGCACCATGACCAAACCCTTCCACCCGGTCGGCGCGGCGCGTGTGGGCCTGATGTCGGCGCTGATGGCCAAACATGGCTACACGGCCAGCAAACGCGCGCTGGAAGCGCCGCGCGGGCTGCTGCAGGTGTTCAGCGACAAGACCGATTGGTCGGAGATCAGCGATGGACTAGGTCAGCGTTGGGAGTCCGCCCTCAACACCTACAAGCCCTTCGCCTGCGGCATCGTCATCCACCCCGCCATCGACGGCTGCGTGCAGTTGCGCAACGGCCATGGCTTGACGGCCGACAACATCCAGAAAGTCACGCTGAAAGTGGATTCGCTGGTGCTGGAACTCACCGGCAAGACGTCGCCGCGCGACGGGCTGGAAAGCAAGTTCAGCGTCTACCACTCTTGCGCCGTGGGCTTGATCCATGGCCAGGCGGGTGAGCATGAATACACCGATGAGGTCGTCAACCGCGCCGACGTGCTGGCCTTGCGCGCCAAGGTGGAAGCGGTGGTGGACAACAGCATCCACGAAGCATCGGCCGACCTCACGATCAACACCACCGACGGCCGTGTGCTGCACCTGTTGGTCGAACACGCCATCGGCAGCGTGGAGCGGCCGATGAGCAACGATCAACTGCGCGCCAAGTTTGCCGGCCAGTCCGAACCGGTGCTGGGCGCTGAGCGGACGGCGCAGGCGTGGGCGCTGGCAATGGACATGGCGCAATGCCCCGACCTGCGCGAGTTTTTTGCCGCGACAAGCGGCGGGCGCTGAGCCCGCGAGCCTTCACTTCGCCAGCGCGTCCGCCCCACCTTGGCGACCCCGCCGTCCGGTCAGCCCGCCACCCGGGACAGGCGATGCCCCGCGGTTCAGCCAGCCGGCGCCACGATCGCACCCCGGATGCCGTGCTTCTGCAGACTGGCCGCCACGAAGCCGCTGGCCTTGGCACGTTCCACAAAGCCGCGCAGGAAGACTTGCGCCACCTCACCCCGGTTGGCTTGCACGCCCATCGCCTGTTCAATGACCATGAAGCGCCCGGGCAGCAGGCGCAAGCCCGGCAAACGGGCAGCGTCGGCCTGCAGTTGTTGCTTCACGCCGGCGGCCACGTCCGCGTTCTCGGCGATGAAGCTGTCCACCACCGCGGGTGACGTGGGCGAACGCAGGATCGCCGCGGCTTTCAGTTCACGCGTCAGGTGCAGGTCGTAGGCGCTGCCCTTGCCCACCATCACCCGGGTGCCGGCGCGGTCCACCTGCCCGTTGTCGGTCAGCGCCGAGGCGTTGCGCACGAGGTAGGCGCCTTCGATCTGCACATAGGGCGCACTGAAGCGCACGCCGTCGCTGCGCAGCGGGTCCACAGCGAAGAAGCCGATGTCGGCCTGGCCGGTCTTGACCGCCTCCACCGACTTGGCCGCCGCGTCGAAGACCACCAGTTCTGCAAAGACGCCCAGTTCCTGCGCCAGCGCACGCGCCAGGTCCACCGAGACGCCGAAGACTTCGCCCGTGGCCGGGTTGCGGTTGGCCAGGATGGGGTTGCCCAGATTGATGCTGGCGCGCAGCTTCCCAGTGGGTGCAAAGGCCTTGAACAGTTCGGGCGCGACGGCTGGCGGCGTGGCGCAACCGGCGATGCCGAAGAAGGGCACGGCGCTGAAGGTGGTGATCATGTGGGTGAGCAGGCGGCGGCGCTTCGGGTGTGTGTACGTCAGGTGTGGGTGCATGAAACGATTCTGGCCGCCCCGAGTGCGACGTCAATAGCGTCAAACGCCTCAGCGCAGCGGCACGAAGCGTTCGCTGTGGCGCGGTGAGGGCAACCCGTCGGCTGCAGCGGCTTCAGCGATGTGCGCGATGAGCGCTGCGGGGATGCCGTCCGCGAGGCGGTAGGCCTCCATCCAGGTCTCAAGGCCAGCAGCCGCGTCGGGCCGCTGCAGCAGTTCACACGCCAGACCTGGCCACGCCGCCAGCAACCGCGCCTGAAACCGGCGCACCCGCGACGCGCAGTCTGCGTGCTGCGCCGCATCCACCTTGTAGTACACGTAAAGGGCAGACGCCTCGCTCGCTGACCCGTTCAGTGACTCGGTCACGCCTGGCCCAGCCCTTTCCAGCGCGCCACCAGGTCGGTCTCGATGTCGAACAGGTCCAGCACCCGGCCAACGCTGTGATTGACGATGTCGTCCACCGTCTGCGGCCGGGCGTAGAAGGCCGGCACGGGCGGCATGACGATCGCGCCGTTCTGCGTGGCCTGCAGCATCGACTGCAAATGGCCGGCGTGCAGCGGTGTTTCGCGCAGCATCAGCACCAGGCGGCGGCGCTCCTTCAGCACCACGTCGGCCGCGCGTGTGACGAGCGTGCTGGTGGTGCCCCAGGCAATTTCCGACAACGTTCGGATCGAACACGGCGCAATCACCATGCCGATGGTCTTGAACGAGCCCGACGAGACCGTGGCCCCGATGTTGCGCGCGTGGTGCACCGTGCTGGCCAGTGCTTCGACGTCGGCGGTGGCCATATCGGTTTCGGCGGCCAGCGTGATGCGAGCGGAATCCGACATCACGAGGTGCGTCTCGATGCCAGAACCCTGCAGCGCCTGCAGGATGCGGATGCCGTAAATGGCGCCCGACGCGCCAGTGATGCCGACGATGAGCCGGCGGGGTTCAGGGTGGGTCATGACGCCATTCTCCACGCGGCGCAGCCATCGAGCAGGGTCAAGCGGACAAGGCAGCCCGAAGCTGTTGGCCTTTTCAGCAGCAGGCAATTGGGCCTATGTGAGCGCATGCTCTCGCTTAATAGCCGATATTTGTAGGCCTTGTCCCATTCCGATGCCGCACGCTCGCGTCGATAAGCACTCCAGCTGCGAGAGTGCTAATATTTACGCCACTGATGCCCCTGGAGGGAATCCGAGTCCATATGAACACTGCCGCATTGACCGCAAACGCCACCGCCCTGACCGTCCGTGACCCCTGGTCCCTGGTGCCCTCGCTGGGCAACCTGGAGTCTTACGTCTCGGCCGTCAACCGCATGCCGATGCTCACGCAGGCCGAGGAAGTGCAACTCGGCCGGACCTTGCGCGACACCGGTGACCTGCAATCCGCCGGGCGCCTGGTGCTGTCGCACCTGCGGCTGGTGGTGTCGATCTCACGCCAGTACGCCGGCTACGGTCTGCCGCAAGGTGACTTGATCCAGGAAGGCAACGTCGGCCTGATGAAGGCCGTCAAGCGCTTCGACCCCGAACAGGGCGTGCGCCTGGTGAGCTACGCCATGCACTGGATCAAGGCCGAGATCCACGAGTACATCCTGAAGAACTGGCGCATGGTGAAGGTGGCCACCACCAAGGCCCAGCGCAAGCTGTTCTTCAACCTGCGCTCGATGAAGCAGGGCCTGAAGCAGAGCCACGGCGAAGCCACAGACGGCGAAACGTTCCGCAACACGCTGACGCCCGATGAAGTGGCGCACGTGGCGCGTGAACTGAACGTCAAGCCCGAGGAAGTCATCGAGATGGAAACCCGCATGTCGGGTGGCGACGTGGCGCTGGAACCGCAGACCGACGACGGCGAAGAGAGCTACGCGCCCATCGCCTACCTGGCCGACGACACCAATGAGCCGACACAACGCATCGAGGCGCGGCAACGCGACTGGTTGTCCAGCGACGGCATCAGCACGGCACTGGCGGTGCTGGACGAACGCAGCCGCCGCATCGTCGAACAGCGCTGGCTGCAGGTCAACGACGATTCATCAGGCGGCATGACGCTGCACGAACTGGCTGCGGAATACAGTGTCAGCGCCGAGCGCATCCGCCAGATCGAAGTGGCCGCGCTGAAGAAGATGCGCAAGGCCTTGGAAGGCGTTGCCGCCCACTGACGACGCGGTGGCGCTGGCTCGGCTTCAAGCCTGAGCCAGCAACTGCTTGATGTCCTGCGCCAGCGCATCCGCGCCGGTGCCGTAACGCGTGAAGAGCCGCACCCGGCCCTGCGTGTCAAAGACGTAGCTGGCCGCCGTGTGGTCCACCGTGTAGTTGGCTTCGGTGCTGCCCGGCACCTTGGCATAGAAGACCTTGAAAGCCTTGGCCGTGGCAAGCGTCTCTTCAGGCGTGCCGCGCAGCGCGACGAAGTCGGCGCCGAAGTTGTCGACATAGGCCTTCAGCAGCGCGGGCGTGTCGCGTTCCGGGTCCACGGTGACGAACACGCCCTGCACCCGCGCGCCGTCGGCACCCAGTGCTTTCTTGACAGCTGCCAGTTCCAGCAGCGTGGTGGGGCAAACGTCGGGACACTGCGTGAAGCCGAAGAACACGACCACCACTTTGCCCTTGAAGTCGGCCAGCGTTCGACGCTTGCCGTCGGCGTCAGGCAGGTTGAAGTCGCGCGCGTATTCGGCGCCGGTGATGTCGATGGACTTGAAGGACAGCGAAGGCGTGGGCGCAGCACCAGGGGCGCCCTTCTCACAGGCAGCGAGCGCGGTTGAGGCCAGGCCGCTGAGGATCAGGTGACGACGGGAAACAGCCATGGGTTCAGGTAGTGGTCGATCAGCAGCGCCGCAAACAGCAGCGACAGGTGCCAGATGGAAAAACGAAAGGTGCGCCGCGCCAGCGCGTCGCTGTAGTGACGCCACAGTTGCCAGCCGTAGGCAATGAAGCCGATGCCCAGGATCACGGCTGCGGCCAGGTAGAGCGGCCCGCTCATGCGGAAGACAAAGGGCAGCAGCGTCGCGGCAAAGAGCACGATCGTGTACAGCAGCACCTGCAGCCGCGTGAATTCAGGGCCGTGGGTGATGGGCAGCATCGGCAGGCCCGCACGGCGGTAGTCCTCGGCGCGGTACAGCGCCAGGGCCCAGAAGTGCGGCGGTGTCCACAGGAAGATGATCAGGCACAGGATCAGCGCTTCGTGGCCCACGTCGCCCGTCATCGCGGCCCAGCCCAGCACCGGGGGCATGGCGCCGGAGGCACCGCCGATGACGATGTTCTGCGGCGTCATCGGTTTGAGCACCACGGTGTAGATCACGGCATAACCCACAAAGGTGGCGAAAGTCAGCCACATCGTCAGCGGGTTGACCCAGAGGTACAGCACCGTGCTGCCGGCCGCACAGAGCACGGCCGAAAAAATCAGGGCCTGGGCCGTGCTGAGCTGGCCTTTGGCGGTGGGGCGCCAGGCGGTGCGTGCCATGCGGCTGTCGATCCGCTGCTCCACCAGGCAGTTGAAGGCCGCCGCCGCAGCGGCCACCAGCCAGATGCCGACGGTGGCCAGGCCCGCCAGGCGCCAATCGGGCCAGCCGGGTACGGCCAGCAGCATGCCGATGAGGGCGCAGAAAACAATCAGCTGCACCACGCGCGGTTTGGTCAGCGCGTAGAACTGGCTCCACACGGTGGCAGCGGTTCTGGGGGCGGCGAGGGTCTGGTCCATGGGGTGCGCGATTCTAGGAGGCCGACCACGACAGCGGACGCGGCGCAACCATGGCGGCAGCAGGGCGCGAACGCGCCAGCAGCAGCGTGAGCAGCAGCACCAGGCCCGCCGCACCGGCCGAATGGCCCAGTGCCGCCACCAGCGGCCAGCCCAGCACGACGCTCGACATGCCGCTGGCCACTTGCGCCACCAGCAAAGCGGCCAGCGCCTGCGCGAAGCCCTTGCATGCGGCGCCCGTGCGCCACAGCTGCCAGGCCAGCAGGCCCAGCACCAGCACCACTGCACCCGCAGTCAAGCGGTGGGCCATGTGCACGGCGACCTGGGAAGCCACCGTGCGTGCGCCGCTGGCGTCTGCCTCGCCCAGGCCGCGCAGCAGCGTGAAGCCGTTGCCAAAGTCCATCGCCGGCCACCACTCGCCGTTGCATTGCGGGAAGCCGCTGCAGGCGAGCACGGCGTAGTTGCTGCTAACCCAGCCCCCCAGCGCAATCTGCAGCGCCAGCAGTGCCGCGGCAGCCCAGGCCAGTCGTCGCAGGCCCTGCGGCAACGCCAGTGGCGCCTGCCGCAGGGCGGCGTGCTGCATCGCCAGCAGCGACAGCAGCAGCAGCCCACCCAGCAAGTGCAGCGTGACGATGGCCGGATAGAGCTTGAGCGTCACCGTGTACTTGCCGAATGCGCCCTGCGCAACCACCCACAGCAGCGTCAACGTCGGCCACCATGGGGAGAGCAGCAGCAAACGGCGCTCGCGCCAGGCCTGCACGGTCATGACCAGAATCAACACCCCCACCGTCATCGCCAGGTAGCGGTGGATCATCTCGATCCAGGCCTTGGACCAGCTCACCGGTCCGCCCGGTGCGGCAGTCTGTGCAGCGTGGATTTCTTCGCGCGCGCCCAGAGGGCTGACTTCGCCGTAACAACCGGGCCAATCGGGGCAGCCGAGGCCGGAATCGCTCAAGCGCGTGAAGGCGCCGAAGACGATGAGGTCGAAGGTCAGGAAGAGCGTCAGCGCCGTCAGGGCCAGCAGTCGCGTGCGTGTGTCGGCGCCGCGCTGGCGCAGCCACCACCACGACAGCGGCAGCGCGGCCAGGGCCAACGCGAGCAGCAGCAGGCGCGCGGCCGGTGCCAGGTCAACCAGGGATTGGGTGCTGCCGTCCATGCAGATGCCGTCTTCAGCGCCCCGGCAGGTCCCAGCTGGCGGACGCACGCAGCACGCGGTCCAGGTCGCGCTTGACGCGGCCGGGGTCGGCCCCGGGCGGCATGCGCATCATCCATTCGCCCATCGGATCAACGAGGTAAAGGTGGTCTTCCAGCGCGCGCCCTTCTGCGGCAACGAGCCAGCGCGCCAGCGCATCGCGCGGCACTCGCAGCGCGGTCAGCGGTGCCTTGCCGCCGATGGCCGCTTGCAGCGCTGGCGACAGCGGCACTTCGTCGGTAATGAACCAGACCTTGTCGATCCGCTCGGCTTCACGGCCCAGCATCTCGCGCAACTGGCGCTGCATGAAGAGGCGCTGCTCGCACGCGGTCTCGCAAGCCGACGGCCCCACCACCACCAGCAGCCACTGACCCCGCAACGATTTGGACGCTACCGCTGCGCTGGACAGCGATTGCAGTGGCAGGTCGGGCAGGGCCCGAGTCGGCAGGATCAGCGTGCTGTAGTTGGTGCGGCCCTGGGGCCGGATGACAAAGTAGGTGAGGTACGACGCGATCACCGGCGCCGCGCACACCAGCAGCACCAAGAGCATCTTGGCGCGGCCGCTCAAGGTGCGGCGCTTCGCGGCCTGCGCGGGTTCAGACAAGTCCGGCGTGACGACGCTGTGCACCGTCATGGTCAGTGGCTCAAGGCGGCTCGTGTCTTGCGGCATGGCGGCGGGGGCGGATGAATTGGAACCAGGCATAGAGAAAGACCGTCAGCGCGCTGAGGGAGAACCACTGGAAGGCATAGCCGTAGTGCTTTTGCAAACCCGTGTCGGGGGCGGGCCACTGGCGCAGCAGGCCGTCGGGTGGACCGTCGTTTGTAGAGCCCGGGCTGTCGTCCTGCACCAAAGCCCAGGGCCGCAGGCGAAGCGCCGCTTCTTGCGCATAGGCATCGATGCCCAGATTTTGCCGGATCGGCCCCGAAGCTGCGGCGTCGAACTCGTACAACCGCGCCAGCGCGGGGGCGATGTGGCCCCCCACCGCCACGGTGCCGGGCGCGGTGGGTGGCGGCGCAACGCGGGCGCGGTCGGCCGCATCGCGCGGCAACCAGCCGCGCTGCACCAGCACCGCGCTGCCGTCGGCCAGTTGCAGCGGGGTCACCAAGTAAAAACCGGTGCGGCCGTTCATCGGGCGGTTGTCGAGATAGATCGACCGGTCAGCCAGCCACTGGCCCTGCAGCATTGCGCGCCGATGCGGCGGCGCTGCGCCGTCTGCGCGGGAGCGCGGCAGGGTGTCGGCCGTCAGGGGCGGCAGCGCGGTTTGCGTTTGCATGACTTGCTGCAACTGCACCTTCTGCGCGGCGCGGTCGAGCTGCCACACGCCCAGGCGCGCCGTGCCAGCGGCCACCACCAGAGCGGCCGCCAAGAGCCCGACCTTCGACCACCGGGTCAACGCCGGGGCCATGGCAGATGCCGATAATCAGACCCCATGAAAACTGTGATGGTGCTGTTGATGGTGGCGGTGCTCGTGGCCTTGGCCAGCGCCGGCGTGTTCATGCTGAAAAAGGGCCGCAGCGAAGACAAGCGTGGCAAGCAGATGGCGCGCGCGCTGGCGCTGCGAGTGGCGCTGTCGGTGCTGCTGTTCCTGTTCATCCTGCTGAGCTGGCGCATGGGTTGGGTGCGGCCGACCGGCATTCCGATCGGCGCTTGAAAAACAAGAACGCCGCGCAGCGCGCGGCGTTCGGCGGATATAGCGCAGCTGGGCTTAGAGCCAGTACACCAGGAAGTACAAGCCGAGCCAGACGACGTCCACGAAGTGCCAGTACCAGGCCGCACCTTCAAAGCCGAAGTGCTTCTCGGGCGTGAAGTGGCCTTTCATCAGCCGCAGCGTAATGAAGGTCAGCATCAGCATGCCGACGAAGACGTGGAAGCCGTGGAAGCCAGTGAGCATGAAGAATGTCGAGCCGAAGATGCCGCTGCTGAGCTTGAGGTTCAGGTCGCGGTAGGCATGGATGTACTCGAAGGCCTGCACACAGACGAACGTGGCACCCAGGATCACGGTCAGCCACATCCAGGCAATCGTCTTGCCGCGCTGGCCGGCGATCAGCGCGTGGTGCGCGATCGTCAAGGTGACGCCAGACGTCAGCAGCAGCGCAGTGTTGATGGTGGGCAGCGGCCACGGGCCCATGGTCAAGAAGGGCTCCACCGTGCCGGCCGGCGACGCGGTGTAGCCACCGCCAGCGCTGGGCCAGATGGCCTTGAAGTCGGGCCACAGGATCTGGTTGTCAAGGCTGCCCAGATTGGGCAGCGCGTGCACACGGGCCCAGTAGAGCGCGCCAAAAAACGCGGCGAAGAACATGACTTCGCTGAAGATGAACCAGCTCATGCTCCAGCGAAAGGACACATCGATGCGGTCGGAGTAAAGGCCGCCCTGGCTTTCTGCCACGGCTTCGCGAAACCACTGGTAGAGCACTGTCAACCAGACCACCATGCCCACCAGCAGTGAATAGGCACCCCAGCCGTGGCCATTGATCCATTGGCCAGCGCCCAGGATCACCAGGAACAGACCAAAGGCCACCAGCACCGGATGGCGGGACGGGGCAGGGATGTAGTAGTACGGGGCCTGGCCAGAGGCCGCGGCGGGGGTGGTGGCTGACATGGGAGTCCTTCTTCTCGAATCCTGGATATCTTTGTAGCGGGCTTTGCGTCAGGCGGCCACGCCGCTGCTGACCACCCAGCGCACGAGCAGCACGATGAGCACCACGAACAGCGCCGCGCCGGCAACGCCGCCAATGACCACGTGCACCGGGTTGAGTTTCTGCACGTCTTCTGACAGACCCGAGGAACGGCGAATGCCGAGGAAAGACCAAGCCACGGCGCGCATCGTTTGCAAGAGCGACGCCGGGCGCTGCGCTGCTTCCTTGAGGCCGCTCATGTTGGCGCTCCCGCGGTCGTTTCTACCGTGGTTCCTGCGGCCGTTCCTGCGCGCGTGACCTTCGGCCCCACCGTGCCAGCCGGTGCAGCCGGTACCTTGCCACCAACCTCAAAGAAGGTGTACGACAGCGTGACCGTGGTCACGTCTTTGGGCAGCTTGGGATCGATGCGAAAAGTCACCGGCCAGGTTTTGCTTTCACCCGGCTGCAGTTTCCATTCGTTGAAGCAGAAACACTCCACTTTGCTGAAGTGCGCACCAGCCACCATGGGCGCATAGCTCGGAATGGCCTGTGCGGCCATCGTGCGGTTCTGGCGGTTGCGAAACTCGTACATCACGGTGGTCAGCTCACCCGGGTGCACCTGCAGTGAACGCTGCGCGGGCTTGAAGTCCCAGGGCCCGCGCACATTGGCATCAAACTCGACCGTGATGGTGCGGCTGAGGTCCACCTGTGTATTCGGTCCGGCTGCCGCCGTGGTGCCGAACCAGCTGCCAGACGCAATGCGCTGATCCGACAACGACAGCACGTTGATGCCCAGCGCGTCGCAGATGGCGCGGTACATCGGCACCAGCGCGTAGCCAAAGCCGAACATCAGGCTCACCACCACCAGCAGCTTGCCCAGCATGCGGTGGTTTTGGGCGATCACGCGGGGCAGCGGCAGCATGGTGCTCAGTGCCCGCTCAGCAGGACCATCTTGGTCACGAAGCCGATGGCAAATATCGCCGCCACCGATGCCAGGATCAGCGCCAGCCGCAGGTTGGCCTTGCGTTGTTGCGGGGTCAGTGCCATGGCTGCGCCGCCTTCCTTCAGACGATCACGCGCGTGGCGGTGATGTCGAGCTTGGGCGGCGTCTCAAAGGTGTGCCAGGGCGCCGGCGACGGCACTTCCCATTCCAGGCCTTCGGCGGCTTCCCAGGGTTTCTGCGGCGCCGGTTCGCCCTTGCCGCGCATCACCGGGACGACGACGAAGAGGAAGAAATACACCTGCATCAGCCCGAAGCCGAAGGCGCCGATGGATGCCAGCATGTTGAAGTCGGCAAACTGCATCGGGTAGTCGGCATAGCGGCGTGGCATGCCGGCGAGGCCCAGGAAGTGCATCGGGAAGAAGGTGACGTTGAAGAAGATCAGCGACCCCCAGAAGTGGATCTTGCCGCGCGTTTCGTTGTACATCACGCCGCACCACTTCGGGCTCCAGTAGTAGAAGCCGGCGAAGAGACCGTACAGCGAACCTGCCACCAGCACGTAGTGGAAGTGCGCCACCACGTAGTAGGTGTCCTGCAGTTGGATGTCGATGGGCGCCATGGCCAGGATCAGCCCCGTGAAGCCGCCCATCGTGAAGACGAACAGGAAGCCGACGGCAAAGAGCATCGGTGTCTCGAAGGTCATGGAGCCTTGCCACATTGTGGCCAGCCAGTTGAAGATCTTCACGCCCGTGGGCACCGCGATCAGCATCGTCGCATACATGAAGAAAAGCTGCCCCGTCACCGGCATGCCGGTGGTGTACATGTGGTGCGCCCAGACGATGAAGGACAGGATCGCGATCGACGAGGTGGCGTACACCATGCTCGTGTAGCCAAACAGCCGCTTGCGCGCAAAGGTCGGGATGATGGCGCTGACGATGCCGAAGGCCGGCAAGATCATGATGTAGACCTCGGGGTGGCCGAAGAACCAGAAGATGTGCTGGTACATCACCGGGTCGCCGCCGCCGGCGGGGTTGAAGAAGCTGGTGCCGAAGTGGCGGTCGGTCAGCGTCATCGTGATGGCCCCGGCCAGCACCGGCATGACCGCGATCAGCAGGTAGGCCGTGATCAGCCAGGTCCAGGCGAACAGCGGCATCTTCATCAGCGTCATGCCGGGCGCGCGCATATTGAGGACGGTGACGATGATGTTGATGCTGCCCATGATGGAGCTGGCACCCATGATGTGCATGGCAAAGATGCCGGCGTCCATGCTCGGGCCCATCTGCAGCGTCAGCGGCGCGTAGAGCGTCCAGCCTGCCGCCGGTGCGCCACCGGGCATGAAGAAGGAACCCACCAGCATGCCGGCGGCCGGGATCAGCAGCCAGAAGCTCAGGTTGTTCATGCGCGCAAACGCCATGTCCGCCGCGCCAATCTGCAGCGGAATCATCCAGTTCGCAAAGCCCACGAAGGCCGGCATGATGGCGCCGAACACCATGATCAGGCCGTGCATGGTGGTGAACTGGTTGAAGAGACCCGGGTTCACGAATTGCAGCCCGGGCTGGAACAGTTCAGCGCGAATTGCCAGCGCCAGCACACCGCCCACCATCAGCATCGCAAAGCTGAACAGCAGGTACATCGTGCCGATGTCCTTGTGGTTGGTGGCATACAGCCAACGCCGCCAGCCGTGGGGGTGACCGTGGTCGTGGTCATGCCCGTGATCGCCGGGGTGGGCGTGACCGTGCGGGTCCAGGACTGCGCTCATGGGGATTCCTTCTGTAGCCGATTCTTTGGACTGATTACTTGCGCGCGGCAACGATCTCGGCAGGCTGCACCAGCTTGCCGGTCTTGTTGCTCCACGAATTCTTGGTGTAGGTGATGACGGCCGCGATCTCGGTGTCCGACAGCGTCTTCCACGCCGGCATGGCCCCGTTGTTGGCACCGTTGAGCAGGATGCCGATCTGCGCCTGAGCGTCGTTCACCACGATGGCGCTGCCGTCCAGCGCCTTGATCGGGCCGGTGCCCTTGCCGTCGGCGCGGTGGCAGGCGGCACAGTTGGCGCCGTACACCTTTTCACCCCGCGCGATCAGTTCTTCGAGCTTCCATTCCTTGGCCGGGTCGTCTGCCGCGGCGGCCATTTCCTTCTTCTTGGCCGCCACCCATGTGGCGTAGTCGGGCTGGCTGACCACCTTGACGTGGATCGGCATGTAGGCGTGTTCCTTGCCGCACAACTCGGCGCACTGGCCGTAGAAATCGCCGGTCTTGTCGGCGCGAAACCAGGTGTCGCGCACGAAGCCGGGGATGGCGTCCTGCTTGACGCCCAGCGACGGCACCATCCAGGCGTGGATGACGTCGTTGGCGGTGGTGATGATGCGCACCTTGCGGTCCACCGGCACCACCAGCGGGTTGTCGACCTTGAGCAGGTAGTTGTCGATCGGTGGCGGCTTGCCACTGTTGGACATCTCACGGTGCGTCACGTCCAGCGTCGCCAGGAAGTTGATGCCCTCGCCTTCGCCCTTGAGGTAGTCGTAGCCCCACTTCCACTGCATGCCGGTGGCCTTGATGGTGAGGTCGGCGTTGCTGGTGTCCTTCATCGCCACGACCGTGCGCGTGGCCATGGCACCCATGGCGATGACGATCAGCAGCGGCACCACCGTCCAGGCAATTTCCACCGCCACGCTCTCGTGGAAGTTGGCGGCCTTGTGGCCCACCGATTTGCGGTGCTTGAGGATTGAATAAAACATCACGCCGAAGACGGCGACGAAGATCACCAGGCAGACGATGAGCATGAAGTTGTGCAGCCAGTTCTGCTGCACGCCGATCTGCGTCATCGGCACCGGCAGGTTGAGCTGGTTGACGCCCGGGCCGCCCGGCAGATCATTCACTGCCTGCGCCGCGCCGGCAAAGAGTGCGGCGCCCGACGCCAAGCCCAGCAGGGACAGGCGGCGCCAAAGTGAGGTCGTGGTCATCATCGTTTTTGCTTCAGTTCGGATCATTCTCAAGGCCATGGCCCACAGGGGCCTGACGCAGCGGCTGCGCGTTCGGCTGGCGCAACGTCTGCCGTAGCGTCTGCCGCAATTCCTGGGCGAAGGCACCGCGCAGCTCAGGCCGCAGGAAACGGCCCACCCGCACACGGGCGCCGCGGCCGCACAGTTGCACCAGTGAGCCCTGCCCGGCGGCGGGCTCGACCGTCAGCCAATCGGCCGCCAGTTCGGTGCGCTCAACGCGGCTGCCGATGCAGCGCTCGACAGACAAGGTGCGGCCCAGGAGTGTCAGCGTTTCGCAGTCGCCGGCATGGCGCGCAAAGAGCAGCATCGCCACACCGACGGCGAGCAATTCAAGTCCGGCAAACGCGGCCACAAAGGGCGCGCCCTGCCAGAAGAAGAAGCCCGCAATCAGGCACGAGACGCCGCACAGGGACGCATAGGCCGCAGCAAGTTGCTGCGGCGTGATGGAGCAGTTGCGCTTGAACAGCCAGACAGTGCCAAACCCGGTGCCAGACCCGCCGCCGAGCTCTGCTTCTGTCCCTTCTGCCATGAAACGCTGTCCGAAAACCGGGGCCGGGCGCGGAGCCTGTGGCCAGTGGCTGGGAACGAAGGTCGAAGTCATCGGGCGGGCGCGCTCGGGATGGGACTGGCGGGATAGCTGGGCCGGCTGGCCGGGCAGAAACTGCTTGTCTCGGGAATCGTCACGGGGTCCGTCGTGGGAACCACTGTGCGACACCTTCATTGGCAAGCCTGCCAACAGCCTGAAATTCTAGCGCACCCCGGTGCAACCCTGCCCTTGGCTCAGCCGCGCCGGCTGCCACTGCGCACCATCGCGCGCATGTCGTCCAGCGGCACCTGCGTTTGGGCGGCCAACCGCGGCCGCGGGGCGGGGCGGAAGGCGTGGCCATAGACCACTTCGAAGTCCAGCGCAATGCGGCCTCTGGTGTCGGCACGGCGTGCCAGTAGCGCCAGCAGCCGTTCGCGCCAGCGTGGTGTGTGCAGGCCGGCGGCACGGCGCGGATCGACGTTGCCGCCGAGTTGCCGCAGTTCCGTCAGCAGCGCCTGCGGTGTGGCCCAGGTCAGCGTGACGGTCTCCTGGTCCATCACCGGGTCGGCAAAGCCGGCGTGCACCAGCATGTCCCCGAGGTCGTGCATGTCCACCAGCGGGGCCATCGGCACGGGCCAGCCCTGTTCACGGTAGAGGCTGCGCAGGCCCTGCAGCGTGCCCGGGCCCAGGGTGGAAAACATCAGGAAGCCATCCACCGCCAACGCGCGCTGCCACGCCGCCATTTCAGCCTGTGGGTCGATCACGCCGTGCAGCCCCATGTTGGACCACAGCAACTCACCGCTGCCAGGCACCACGTCGGCGGCATGAAGCGCGGTCGCGCCGCCCTCGCGCCAGCGCGATGGCGACCACCAGGGCTGCTGCAGCCCCACCGCCGTCGCATCACGCCTTGCCGCGTCGGGCTCGACAGCCAGGCGCTGCGCCTGCGGGTAGGTGGCCCTCAGCACGGCCGCACTGGCACCGATGAATGCACCCCAGTCGAGGATGTGCGTGGGCTTCAGGCGAATCACCGGCAGCCTGTCCGCCATGCGGCGTGCCACCTCACCGTGAAGCCAGGGCGGCTGCGGCGCGCGCTGCAAGCGCCGCTGCACCGCGGCCAGCGCCACGGCGTCCAGCGGGCGGCGGGCGCCGCGGTCGGGCTCAGGCGATGGCATGGCCAAGTATATTGAGGCGATGCTGCGCCCTGCCTTGTCCAGCCTCTTCGCCCATGCTCGCGTCAGCCTGGCAGCGCCCAGCCAGTGCGAGGTCTGCCGCCAGTGGTGCCGTGAAAGCCGCAGCGCACTCTGCGCCGACTGCGTCGCACGCTTTGCGGCGCCGGTGCCACGCTGCGGTCGCTGCGGCCTGCGCATGGGTCTGGCCACAACGGCTTGCGGCACTTGCCTGCGCACACCACCACCTTTTGAGCACACCGTCTGCGTGGCCGACTACAGCTTTCCCTGGGACCGGCTCATCGCCGACTTCAAGTTCGAGGGTCGCGCCGAACTGGCCGGCATGCTGGCAGCGCGTCTGCACGCGGCTTGGCTGCAAGCGGCGTCGCCGCCTGCAAGCCTGGTGCTGCCCGTGCCGCTGTCGGCCGACCGGCTGGCTGAGCGCGGCTACAACCAGGCCTGGGAACTGGCGCGCCGCGTCGCCGCGATGTCGGGCTCGCGCGCACGCGCCGACCTGCTGCTGCGCCCCTGGGACACCGCGCACCAGGCCGACCTCAACCGCGCTGCACGCCAGCAGAACCTGCGCACTGCCTTCATGGTGGACCCGCGCCGGCGCTCGATGCTGGCGGGCCAGCGGGTGGCGCTGGTGGACGATGTGATGACCACGGGCGCCACGGCGCGCGAAGCTGCCGCCGTGCTGCTGCGCGCCGGTGCTGCCGCCGTGGACGTGTGGGTGGTCGCCCGTACGGAAGACGACAAAGCCGACGACCACCGCGACGACAACCACGACGACAGAGAACGCTAGAGCCACTGCATGTTCCACATCGTCCTCGTCGCGCCCGAGATCCCGCCCAACACCGGCAACGTCATCCGCCTGGCGGCCAACACCGGCTGCACTTTGCACCTCGTCGAACCGCTGGGCTTCCAGATGGAAGACAAGCTGTTGCGGCGCGCCGGGCTGGACTACCACGAGTGGGCCGACGTGCAGCGCCACGCCAACTGGGACGCGCTGGTGCAGCGCCACACGCCCGACCCGGCCCGCTGTTTTGCCTTCACGACACGCGGGGCCGAGCCGCTGCACCGCGTGCGCCTGCTGCCTGGCGACTGGCTCGTCTTCGGCAGTGAAACCGCGGGCCTGCCGGCCCCGCTGCGCGACAGCTTTGCGCCGGCGCAGCGTGTGCGCCTGCCGATGCGGCCCGGCCAACGCAGCCTGAACCTGAGCAACGCGGTGGCGGTGGCCGTCTTTGAAGCTTGGCGTCAGAACGGCTATGCGGGCGGCGCCTGAGCTTGTGCAGCGGCGGATTCAGAACGTGCATGGCGCGACATCAAGCTGGCCATGGCCTGCGCCGGCGCGACGCGGCCTTCCAGCACGTCCACGACAGCGGCTGTGATCGGCATTTCCACGCCCAGCGTTTCGGCCCGCGCCAGCACGGTGGACGCCGTCAGCACTCCTTCGGCGACGTGGCCCAGCGACTGCAGCGCGTCGGCCAAGGATTGGCCCGCCGCCAGCGCCAGCCCCACGCGCCGGTTGCGTGACAACTCGCCGGTGGCCGTCAGCACCAGGTCGCCCAGGCCCGACAGGCCCATGAACGTTTCGGCGTGCGCGCCCAGCGCCAGGCCCAGGCGAGTCATCTCCGCCAGGCCGCGCGTGATGAGCGCCGCGCGCGCGTTCAGGCCCGCGCCGGGCATGCCGTCGACGATGCCGGTGGCGATGGCCAGCACGTTCTTCACCGCGCCGCCCACCTCCACGCCCACCACGTCGGCCGAGGTATAGACCCGCAGCGTGTCGCTGTGGAAAGCAGCGACCGCCAGCGCGCAAAGTTCAGCGTCGGCGCTGGCAGCCACCAGAGCCGTGGGCAAACCGCGCGCCACTTCCAGCGCAAAGCTCGGCCCCGACAGCACGCCGCAGGCCCCACCGGGCCGGACAGCACGCGCCACCTCATGCCCCAATGCGCCGGTGCCGGCTTCAAAGCCCTTGCACAACCACAGCGCCGCGCGCCCCGGAGGCAGCGACACCAGCGCCTGGCGCAAGCCGGCCATGGGCGTGGCGATGAGGGTGAGTCCAGCCGCGCCATGCGCCAGCGCGGCGGCGTGGTCGGCGCTGATGGCCAGGGCCTGCGGCAACGCCACCTCGGGCAGGTAGCGACGGTTGCAGCGGTCGCGCTGCAGGGCATCCGCTTGCTGCGAATCGCGCGCCCACAGCAGGACGTCGTTCCCGCCAGCAGCGGCGCCCACCGCCAACGCGGTGCCCCAGGCGCCGGCACCGAGAACGGCGATCTTCATCGCTGGACCGGTGCTTTCTTCTGCGGCAGCGGGTGCAGCCGCTTCAGTTGGCGCCGGTGATGATGCGCGACCCGCCGTTGCTCTGCGCCGCGGCTTGCGCCTGCTGGGCTTCAAACATGGCCTGGAAGTTGACTTCCGTCAGCAGGATCGGCGGGAAGCCGGCGCGCGTGCAGACGTCGGAAACGATCGCGCGCAGGTAGGGGTAGATCATCTGCGGGCAGACGATGCTGATGATGCCCTGCATCTGCTCTTCAGGCACGTGGCGGATCTCGAAGATGCCGGCCTGCTTGGCTTCCACCAGGAACAGCACCTTGTCCTTCACCTTGGTGGTGACGGTGGCGGTGACGGTGACTTCATAGATGCCTTCCGACACCGGCGCCGCGGCCATGCCGAGGTTGATGTCCACCTGCGGCTGCGCCTGTTCCAACAGGATGCCGGGCGAATTGGGCTGCTCCAGCGACAAGTCCTTCAGGTACATGCGCTGGATCTGGAAAACGGGGGTCTCGTCGGCCATGGTGTCGGTCTTGTGTTCAGGGGTGAAAGAAGGCCCGGCGCCGTGGGGCGCAGGGCCAAGAGCCGCGCATTATCGGCCACGTGCAGCGCCAGAACGGCCGCCCGGGGCGGGCCGAAATCACGGCAGAGGGGGTGCTTCAGCTTTCAGCATCGGCAGCAGGCCACCGCTGTAGTCCAGCGCCATCAGGTCGTCGCAGCCGCCGACGTGGGTGTCGCCGATGAAGATCTGCGGCACCGTGCGCCGGCCGGTGCGTTGCACCATCAGGTCTCGCTGCGCGGGGTCGAGATCGACGCGGATCTCTTCGATGTCCGACACGCCCCGCTGCTTCAGCAGCGCCTTGGCGCGAATACAAAAGGGGCACACCTGGGTGGTGTACATCTGGACAGCGGTCATGCGACGATTCCTGGTGTCGTGGAGGCACGAATTGTCGTGCTTCGGGCCTGCGCTTGTTGGCCGCGGGCTCAGGAGGCCTTGTCTGCGGCCTTGTCTGCGGCCTTGTCCGCAGCCTTGCCGGCGACCTTGTCGGCCACTTTCTCGGCCACCTTGGTCATCGGCAGCAGGGCTTCGCGCCAGGCCGCGGTGCCGCCGGTGATCGCCACCGCCTTTTCATAGCCCGCCTTGCGCAACTGCGCCGCCGCGCGGCCAGCGCGCGCACCGTTGGGACACAGCAGCAGGAGCGGCAGGGTCTTGTTGGTGGGCACCTCCTTCGAGCTCTCGATCTGCCCGACCGGCACGTTGCGCGAGCCCGCCGCGTGTCCGGCTGCGTATTCAGCCGGCTCACTGACATCGATCAGCACGCCTTTTTCGCGGTTGATCAGGCGCACCGACTCGGCCGTGCTCACGGCCCCGGCGCCGCCCGCGCCTTGGCGCAGCATCGGCCACACCAGCAGGACGCCCGAGCTCAGGGCCACGAGGATCAGGATCCAGTTGTCAACGATGAATTTCAAAGTGGCCGCCGCAGGGTGCAAAACCGCGAATTATAGAATCTAGGTCATGCACAAGCTCGTACTCATCCGCCACGGCGAATCAACCTGGAACCTGGAAAACCGCTTCACCGGCTGGACCGACGTGCCGCTCACCGCCACCGGCGTGGCGCAGGCGCGGGAGGCCGGCCGGCTGCTGAAGGAAGCAGGCTATGACTTTGACGTGGCCTACACCTCGGTGCTGAAACGGGCGGTGTGGACGCTGTGGCACGCACTGGACGAACTGGACCGCACCTGGCTGCCGGTGCTGCACGACTGGCGCCTGAACGAACGCCACTACGGCGCGCTCCAGGGTCTGAACAAGGCCGAGACGGCGCGCGAATATGGAGACGAGCAGGTGCTCGTCTGGCGCCGCAGCTACGACACGCCGCCGCCTGCGCTGGCAGAAGGCGACGCCCGCAGCGAACGCGCCGACCCGCGTTATGCCAGTCTGCAGCCGGCGCAGATTCCGCTGACCGAATGCCTGAAAGACACGGTGGCGCGTGTCCTGCCGTTCTGGGACGAGCGCATCGCACCCGCGCTGCACGCGGGGCAGCGGCTGGTGGTGGCCGCGCATGGCAACAGCATCCGCGCCATCGTCAAGATGCTCGACGGCATTGGCGACGACGAAATCGTCGGCGTCAACATCCCCAACGGCATTCCGCTGGTGTATGAACTGGACGCAGCGCTCAAGCCGCTCAAGAGCTACTACCTGGGTGACGCCGAGGCGGCTGCGCGCGCCGCGGCGGCTGTGGCCAACCAGGGCAAGGCCAGACCCGCAAAGGGTCAGGCGTAGACCAGCCCGAAGACCTGTTCAGGCAGGACACGCGGCACGGCGCTGCGGTCGAGCATTGCGCCGGCAATCGGAAATTCGGCCTGCGCCGTGTTGCGCCGCGGGCCGCCGGTGACGGCCTTGCCTGCAGGGGTGACCAGCACCGCCACCTCCGCCCCCACGGCCCCAGACCCGGCAGCAGCGCGGCGCACCACGATGCCGGATTCACCTGCGGCGGCAGCGCCGGGCGCAGCGCGCGGGGGCTGAGCTTGGCGGCATAAACATCGGCAGCGCGCATCACACAAGCGATTTCACCGGGTGCGTCGATCGCGCGCGGGTAGCCGCCCCCGCCTTTTTGCTCGTGGTGGTCTTCAACGCCAGTCAGCCATTCGGTGTCGGTGTCGGTGATGGCGCTGGCGCTGCCGCTAGCGCGCAGCATTTCGGCCGACTTGGCGGGGTGGGTGCGAATCTGGTCCAACTGCTTCTTGCTCGGCGGGTCGGCCTGGTCGGCCATGCGCGCCTGCAGATCGACGATCGATGCGTTCATCGTCAACGCCACCGCGACGGCGCACTGCACACGCTCGGCAGCCCAACCCAGCAGCACGGTCGTCAGCTGCACCACCAGCGACGTGTGGCGGGCGTGGCTCAGCGCACGGAGCGCCATGCGTTTGTCGTCCTGGCGCAGCAACGTGAACAGCGCGGCGTCGGGCTGGCTCGTCACCAGCGCCATCTGCCGCTGCACCCGCTGCGCCAGCAGCGGCGCTGCGGCCGGGTCGTGGCCGACCTGGCGCAGCCCGTCGTCGATGTCCCACATGTGGCTTTCCCAGCGGTCAAACCAGGTCAGCTTGCGTGTGCTCGGCGCTGCGCTGCTGCCTCCACCACCACCCTTCTCGCGCGCCTGGCGCAGGGCCTGCACGTCTTTGTAGGCGATGCAGGCGCCGCGTTCCAGCAGCGCCTTCAACTGGCGCACATCCAGCACGCACTGGCCCTGTGCCAGCAGCAACCGGCCCTGGGCGTCGATGACACGAAACGGCAGCGGCGCGCCGGGCGCCATCAGGTCGCGCACACTTTCCAGTGGCAGCGTGGCGGGGTGCTGGCTCATCGCGAGAGCTCTTTGCGGTGTATTGCGGACCTGTCACTGCGGATCTGTCACTGCGCCAGACCCCGGCGCAGTCCCCACTTCAGTTCAACTGCAGGCCCTCACGGCGGCCGCCAGCAGTGGCACCACACTCACGGCGTTGCTGCTGTGCGGCACGCAGTCGGTGCTCCAGACATGCCGCACACCCGCAGCATGCACCTGCGCGAGCGCATCGCCGACAAACAGTGCATGGGTGACGGCGACATCGACGCTGGCTGCGCCGCGCGCCAGCGCACCGCGGGCTGCTGCGGCGAGCGTGCGGCCGGTGCTGGCCACGTCGTCCAGCACCACCACCGCCCTGCCGGCCACGTCGTGGTCGGGCGGAGCGACATCCACATCGCGGTCGCCCCGGCGTTGCTTCAGGCACACCGCATGGTCCAGGCCGTGCGCGGACGCGGCTGCGCGCACCCACTGGCCCGCTTCTTCATCGGGTGCCAGCAGCAGTGCGCGCGGCACTTCACGCGCCACGTGGGCGCCCAGCAGCGGCGCGGCCGTCAGCGCCAGGCCTCGGCGGCCGGGCACCACTTCGTCCATCGTCGTCACGCGGTGCAGGTGCGGGTCCACCGTGATGACGGCGTCGAAAACGCTGGCCAGCAAGCGGCCCAGGTGGCGCTGGCTCACCACCTCCCCGGGTGTGAAGGCCATGTCCTGGCGCATGTAGGCCAGGTAGGGGCTGACGAGCGTGAGGCGCGTGGAGCCCAGTTCACGCGCGCCGGCCGCCGCCAGCAACAGCAGCGCCAGCTTGGCGTTGGGTTGCTGCAATCCGCGCAGCAGCACGGTGTGCGCCGGCAGCACAGGGGGCAGGCGCAGGCGCGTTTCACCGTCGGGAAAGGTGTGCTGGCCGATCAAGCAGATGGCCGAACCGAGCGCGTCAGCCAGCCGCTGCGCCAGCGGCGCTTCGTCTTCAAAGGCGAGCAGCATCGTCATGGCTTGAGCCGTTCGGCCACCAGTTCATGCAGGTGCGCAGCCAACGCGCGGCGGTCGGCATGCCGCGTGCCCACAGACGGCAGCAGTTCCACGCTGACGGCCAGGCCCTGCGCCGAAGCCACGCGCCACAGGCTCTGCAGCAGCGTGGTGTCGCCGATGTAGGCCACCGCCGGGCTGAAGGGGCCGCTCGGGTCGCTGAAGCGCAGCACCACCGGCTGCACCGGCGTGGCGGTGACGACGGCCGCTTGCAGCAGATTGGCGTGAAAGGGCAGCAGTTCGGCGCCGCTGCTCGTCGTGCCTTCGGGGAACACCGCCACCGTGTCGCCCGCCTTCAGCGCTTCGGCCACCGCATGCACCACGCGCACCGCGTCGCGCTTGCGTTCGCGTTCGATGAAGAGCGTGCCGGCATTGCGGATCAGCCAGCCCAGCAGCGGCCACGACAGCACGTCGGCCTTGGACACGAAGCGCGCATGGGGCGCGGCGGCGTGGATGGCGGCGATGTCCAACCACGAAATGTGGTTGGCCACGATCAGCGTCGCACCCGGTCTGGGTGTGCCACTGACTTGAATCGTCAGCCCCATGGCGCGCACGAGGCCGGCCGACCACCAGCGGATGCGTTCGTGGCGGCCGGCTGCGTCCAGGGCCGGGAAGCGCGTCATCACCAGCATGCCGTGCAGCACGTGCAACGTGGCGCGCAGCAGGCGCCAGAGTGCAACCAGTGTTCGCACTGGTGTTTGCATCAGTTCTCGCATCAGCGCGCAGATGCCGGCGCGTGTTCATAGGCCACCGTGCCTGCCACCAGCGTGGCGCGCACGCGCCCGGGCAGCGCCATGCCGGTGCTGGCAAAAGCGAAGGGCGTGTGCTTGCCCTGGCTGGCCAGCACGCCGGGCTCCACCGCCCACAGCGCGCCTTCGTCGAAGATGCAGACATCGGCCACACCGCCTTCCACCAGCCGCCCCGCACTGGTGCTGAGCGAGCCGATGGCATCGCCCAGCACGCGCACCGGGTCCACGGTCACCCGGGCCAGGGTCTGCGCCAGCGGCAGGCCGCTGTCCGCACCCCAGCGCAGCGCCAGGCTCAGCAGCAATTCAAGGCCGGTTGCGCCGGGCTCGGCTTCACCAAAGGGCAGGTTCTTCATGTCTTCGGCCACGGGGTTGTGGTCGGAGACCAGCGCATCGATGGTGCCGTCGGCCAGCGCCGCGCGCAGCGCGTCTCGGTCGGCGCCTTGGCGCAGCGGCGGCGTCAGGCGCATGTCGGGGTTGAAGTAGCCAATGTCGATGTCGGTGAGGTGCAGCGACGGGATGCTGACATCGGCCGTCACCGGCAGACCTTCGGCCTTCGCCGCGCGCAGCAGCTTGACACCCGCCGCGCTGGACAGGCGGCACAGGTGGACCCGCGCGTTCGTGACCCGCACCAGCTCGAAGATCGTGTGCAGCGCAATCGTCTCTGCAATCACCGGCACGCCCGACAGCCCCAGGCGCGTGGCCATCGCACCCTGCGCCGCCACGCCCGTGCCCAGCGCCGCGTCCTGCGGCCGCAGCCAGACGGTGTAGCCGTGGGTGGCGGCGTACTGCAGCGCACGCAACATGACGAGCGTGTCGGTCAGCGCCACGTCGGCTTGCGAAAAGCCGACGCAGCCGGCTTCGGTCAGTTCAACCATCTCGGTCAGCGTCGCGCCTTCGAGCTTGCGCGTCAGCGCCCCCAGCGGAAAGAGCCGGCAACGCGACAGTTTGCGGGCGCGAAACTTCAGCATCTCGACCAGACCGGGTTCGTCCAGTACCGGGTCGGTGTCTGGCAGGCAGACGAGGCTCGTGACACCGCCCGCAGCAGCGGCGGCGAGTTCGCTTTCCAGCATGCCTTCGTGTTCCTGGCCCGGCTCGCGCAGCCGCGCCGCCAGGTCCACCAGACCGGGTGCAACGACCAGGCCGCTGGCGTCGATCATTCGCTCAGCTTGGAAGTCAGGCATTTGGCCAATGCTGACGATGCGCCCTGACGCAATGGCGATATCGGTGACCTCATCGCGGCCCGATGCGGGGTCGATGACGCGGCCGTTGCGGATGAGGATCTTCATGCGTGCCCTCCGCTCATGCCTGATTCCCCGCAATCGTGCTCATCACAGCCATGCGGACGGCGATACCGAACGTCACCTGCGGCAGGATCACGCTGTGCGACCCATCCGCCACCGCCGAGTCAATCTCCACGCCACGGTTGATGGGCCCCGGGTGCATCACGATGCAATCGGGCTTGGCCAGCGCCAGCTTCTCGGCCGTCAGGCCGTAGCTCTTGAAGAACTCACCTGCGCTGGGCAGCATCGCGCCGCTCATGCGTTCGTTCTGCAGCCGCAACATGATGATCACGTCAGCGTCCTTGATGCCGTCTTCCATGCGGTGGCAGACGCGCACGCCCATGGCGGCCATGTCGCCCGGCACCAGCGTCTTCGGGCCGACGGCGCGGATTTCGGGCACGCCGAGTGTCGTCAGCGCGTGGATGTCGGACCGCGCCACACGCGAATGCACGATGTCGCCGACGATGGCCACCGTCAGCTGCGTGAAATCTTTCTTGAAGTGGCGGATCGTGTACATGTCCAGCAGGCCCTGCGTGGGGTGCGCATGGCGTCCGTCACCCGCATTCACCACGTGCACATGCGGCGCCACATGCTGCGCGATCAGGTACGGCGCGCCGCTTTCGGCGTGGCGCACGATGAACATGTCGGCATGCATGGCCGACAGGTTGGCGATGGTGTCGAGCAGGCTTTCGCCCTTGGCGGTGGAACTGCGGGCGATGTCGAGGTTGATGACGTCGGCGCTGAGCCGCTTGGCTGCGATCTCGAAGGTGGTGCGGGTGCGGGTGCTGTTCTCGAAAAAGAGATTGAAAACGCTTTTGCCCCGCAGCAACGGCACCTTCTTCACATCACGGTCGTTGACGCTGAGGAAGGTGCCTGCGGTGTCCAGGATCTGCGTCAGCACGGCCTTGGGCAGGCCTTCGATGGACAGCAGGTGGATCAGCTCGCCGTGCGCGTTGAGCTGCGGGTTGCGGCGCGACAGCATCAGGCGGCCTCGCGCACGCTGAAGGCGAAGTCGCCGTCGTCGCTTTTTGTCAGCGACAACCGCTGCGCGGCCGGCAACACGATCTTGGCCGCGGCAAAAGCGGCCGACACCGGCATCTCACGCCCGCCACGGTCCACCAGCACGGCCAGCGTCACGCTGGCCGGGCGGCCAAAGTCGAAGAGCTCATTCACCACCGCGCGGATCGTGCGGCCGGTGTAGAGCACGTCGTCGATCAGCACGACGTGGCAGCCGTCGATGGCAAAAGGCAGGTTCGTGGCGCCGGTGCCTGCACTCAGGCCGCGTTCTGAAAAGTCGTCGCGGTGCAGCATGCTGCTGATGACGCCATAACCCTTGTCGCCACCGGGCAGGTGGAGGTCGCGCTGCAGGCGTTCTGCGAGCCAGGCGCCGCCGCTCCAGATGCCCACCAGCGCCGCGCCAGGCTGCATCAATCCGCGCACGCCGTTGCGCAGTTCGGCATAGAGAGACTCGGCCTCAAGCTGCTGCATCGTGGCTTTGCCGCAGGAACTGGTCGAGGATCAACGCGGCGGCTGCCGCGTCGGCGTCGGCCGCGCCCATCGCCAGCGCTTCGGTCGTCGTGTAGCGCTCGTCCACCTCGTGCACGGCCAGTTGGAAGCGGCCGTGCAGCTGGCGCGCAAAGCGGCGCGCGCGCAGGGTGTTTTCGTGCTCGGCGCCGTCGGGGTGAAACGGCACGCCGACCACGAGCGCGTCGGGCTGCCATTCATCTATCAGCGCCGCCAGCGCCGCAAAACGCGCGTCGCCCTCGGCAGCCACGGTCTTCAGCGGCTGCGCCTGCTTCAGCAGCGTGTTGCCCACGGCCACGCCAACACGGCGGGTGCCGAAGTCAAAGGACAAAAAGCTGCGGGTCGGCATGGCTTGGCGGCTTTTCCGCTCAGGCGTCCCGCTCACGCATGCCCAGCCTCTTGAGACAGCATGCGCGGGTCGATGCCCAAGAGGCCCACGGCTCGGTTGTAGCGCTGCTCGATGGGGGTGTCGAAGATCACCGCCGGGTCGGCGTCCACCGTGAGCCAGCCGTTGCGGCCCAGTTCGTCTTCCAGCTGCCCGGCTTCCCAGCCGCTGTAGCCCAGCGTCACGAGCACCTTGGGCGGGCCGCTGCCGTCGGCCAGGGCTTCGAGCACGTCCTTGCTGGTGGTCATTTCGAGCCCGCCGCGGATCGACATCGTCGAGCTGTACTGCACCGCACCTTCAGCGCGCTTTTCGTGCAACACGAAACCACGTTCGGTCTGCACCGGGCCGCCAAAGTACACCGGCTGTTCACCCAGTTCATGGCGGTCCAGCTTGAGCTCGACCTTCTCGAACAGGTTCTTCAGCTTGATGTCGATGGGCTTGTTGATGACGAGGCCGAGCGCGCCGTTTTCAGTGTGTTCGCACAGGTACACCACCGTGCCCTCAAAGGTGCCATCGGCCATGCCGGGCATGGCAATCAGGAACTGGTTGGTGAGGTCGATGCGGGGGGCCGGTGCCATGCACGGATTCTAGGGTGTGCCGCACACTACGGAGCATGGAGAAACTCCCCTTGGACAAACCCCTGGGCAGCGCCCTGGTGTGGCTGCGCCGCGACCTGCGCGTGGACGACCACGCCGCGCTGCACCACGCGCTGCGGGCTGCGCGCCAGGTGTGGTGCGTGTTTGTCTTCGACCGCGACATCCTGGACGCCCTGCCCCGGGCCGACCGCCGCGTCGAATTCATCCGCGACAGCCTCGTCGGCGTCGATGCCGAACTGCGCGCGCTGGCGGCGTCGCACGGCATCGAAGGCGCCGGGCTGATCGTGCGCCACGGTTGGGCGCAGGATGAGATTCCGGCGCTGGCGGCCCGCCTGCACGTGCAGGCCGTTTATGCCAGCCACGACGACGAACCCGCGGCACTGGTGCGCGACGCAAAAGTGCGCGGCCTGCTGGCCAATGCGGGCGTGGCGCTGCACACCAGCAAGGACCACGTGGTGTTCGAGCGCAGCGAGGTGCTGACACAAAGCGGCGGCGCGTTTTCGGTCTTCACGCCGTACAAGAACGCCTGGCTGAAGAAGTGCGAGCCCTTCTACCTGTCACCCTACCCGGTTGCCAAACACGCATCGGCATTGGCACCGCGCCCGGCCGATGAGTCCGGTGCGCCGGGTGTGCCCACGCTGCGGGCCATCGGTTTCGAGCCCACCAACCTGCACCAGCTGCGCCTGCCCAGCGGCCCGGCCGGCGGGCAGGAATTGCTGGCCGACTTTCTGGACCGCATCGACCATTACCACGAGACGCGCGACTTCCCCGCCATCAAGGGCCCCAGTTACCTGAGCACGCACCTGCGCTTTGGCACCGTGTCGATCCGGCAACTGGCGCGCGAAGCGCAGCACCGGTGCGTGGCCGGCTCGCGCGGGGCGGAAGTCTGGCTGTCCGAGCTGATCTGGCGCGACTTTTACCACCAGGTGCTGCACCACCACCCGCGTGTCGTCACGGGCTCTTTCAAAATTGACTACGACCGCATCAGGTGGGACCACGGCAAGGCCGCCGACGCGCTCTTCAAGGCCTGGTGCGAGGGCCGCACCGGCTACCCGCTGGTGGACGCGGCGATGCACCAGATCAACCAGACCGGCTACATGCACAACCGCCTGCGCATGGTGGTGGCCAGCTTCCTCAGCAAAGACCTGGGCCTGGACTGGCGCCGTGGCGAGGCCTACTTTGCGCTGCACCTGAATGACTTCGACCTCGCCGCCAACAACGGCGGCTGGCAGTGGGCGGCCTCATCGGGATGCGACGCGCAGCCCTACTTCCGCATCTTCAACCCCGTGAGCCAGAGCGAGAAGTTCGACGCGCAAGGCCGCTTCATCCGCCGCTACCTGCCCGAGCTGGCGCAACTGCCCGACAAACTGATCCACGCGCCCTGGCTTGCGCGGCCCGTGGACTTGGCGGCGGCGGGGGTGACGATCGGCGGCAACTACCCGGCACCTGTGGTGGCGCACGACGCAGCGCGGCTGCGCACGCTGGAGCGTTATGCGGTGGTGAAAGCACGCGGGGCCTGAAGCACCTTCAGTTTGAGGGCCTCAGCCCTGACCTGTGCTGAAGCGCGCCAGGATGGCCGCATGGCGCTGCGGCCACAGGCGCAGCGCCGCGTCGTCGCCGTCAAACACCGTCTGCACAAAGGCGACAGTCAGTGCGCGCGTGGCTTCCTTGACCTGCGGGTTGAGCGTCACGCCGCCCGTGCCACCACGGTCGGTGAACATGCTGTGCGAGCCGCCCTCGTACACCGCCAGCCACTTGCGCGCGCTGCCGGTGGCGTCGAACACCGCCACGCGGTCTTCGGCGCCACTGTAGTAGCCGGGAATGCGGATGATGTCTTCGGTGCAGGTGACGTGCAGGCTGGGCACGGTCACTGTCTGCAAGATTCTGCGAAGCTCGCCTTCGCCGTAAAAAGGCGGCGCCGAGATGACGATGGCCGCCCGCACGCGATCGTCTCGCAGCGCCATCACGCGGCCTTCGCGTTCCACCCGCGCGCCGCTGGCCAGCAGCGTGGTGTTGGCGCCGTAGCTGTGGCCGGCGGCGACGATGCGGTTGGCATCGACACGCGGCGCCAGTTCACCCGTCAGCAGCGTGTCCAGCGCAAAGCGCAGGTCTTGCGCGCGGTGGATGGCTTCGGCCTCCTGCGCCGCGTCTTGCAGGCGGCCGATGACGTTCCAGATGCTGCCTGTCCAGAGCTGGCGGTCACTGCCGACGTGCTGCAGGTGAAGCGCCGCAATGCCCTGGCGCGCCAGGTGCTGACCCAGCCAGCTGTAACCACGCCGGGTGCCGCCGATGCCGTGTGAAAACACCACCAGCGGCACCGCCTGGCCGGCCTGCGGCAGGTACAGCCGCACCGGCACCGGGCGCTGGCGGCGGGCGTCGGCCCAGTCGAGATCCAGGGTCTCGAAGCTGTCCGCATCCGCCGCGCGCAGCGGCCACGCGCTGACCGCTGCAAGCGCGGCAGCACCGCGCAACCATTCACGTCGACGCGACATCATGCGACCCCCTCGACGACCACTGGAGCCGTCACCGGCGGACGGCCGCGCCGCAACACCCGCTGCAGCAGTTGGATGGCGTCATCGACATAGGTGAACAGCACCGGAATCACCAGCAGGCTGAGGAAGGTGGACGTGATCAGGCCACCGATGACGACGATGGCCATCGGCGCACGGAAGCTCGGGTCGGTGCCCCAGCCCATGGCGATGGGCAACATGCCGGCAGCCATGGCGATGGTCGTCATGACGATCGGCTGCGCCCGCTTGTGGCAGGCGTCGAGGATGGCCTCGAAACGCGCCAGGCCATGGTCGCGCCGCGCCAGGATGACGTAGTCCACGAGCAGGATCGAATTTTTCGTCGCAATGCCCATCAGCATGATGAGGCCGATCATGCTGGGCATCGACAGCGCCGTGTGGGTGATGAACAGCGCCAGGAAGGCGCCCGGAATTGACAGCACCAGCGCACCCAGGATGGTGACCGGCTGCACGAAGTCCTTGAACAGCAGCACGAGCACGATGTATATGCAGAGCACACCCGTCAACATCGCCAGGCCGAAGCTGGCGAAGAGTTCACCCATCGCTTCAGCGTCGCCAATCTCGGTCTGGATCACGCCGGCCGGCAGGTTCTGCAGGCTGGGCAGCGCCAGCGCCGCGTTCTTCACGTCGCCCAGCGGCTGCTGGTTGAGCTCGATCTCGAAGTTGACGTTGCGCTGGCGGTTGTAGCGGTCGATGGCCGCCGGCCCGCTGTCGATGCTGAGCGTGGCCACATTGCCCAGCATCACCGGCCCGTTCTTGCCCGGCACCGGCAGGCGCGCCAGCAGCGCCAGGTCGGTGCGCGCGGCCGCTGGCAAGCGCACGACGATGGGCACCTGGCGCTGGCTCAGGTTGAGCTTGGCAAGGCTCTGGTCGTAGTCACCGGCGGTGGCGATGCGCAGCGTGTCGGCAATCGCTGCCGAAGTGACGCCCAGGTCCGCCGCCTTGGCCGCGTCGGGGCGCACGATCAGTTCAGGCCGCACCAGGCTGCTGCTGGATGTGACCGCGCCAATGCCGGGGATGCCGCGCAGTTCACGTTCCACCACCGCCGCGTGCGCGGCCAGGGCAGCGCCGTCTTCACCGGCCAGCACCAGCACGTACTTCTCCGCGCTTTGGCCAAAGCCAACCTTGACGCGCGCCCCGGGCAGCGCGGCCAGCGTGTCGCGCAATTGCGATTCGATGGCCTGTTTGCTGAGACCCCGGCGCTCGGTGCGCGGTGTCATGTTGATGGTGAGCGTGGCCTTGGTGGCGTCGGGCACACCGCCGCCGGGGGTGAAGGTGTCGGCACCGGTGCTGCCGGCGCCGACCGCCGTATAGACCATCTTCACGTGCGAATTCTGCTGCACCAGCAAACGTGCCTCTTCGGCCGCGGCCAGCGTCTGTTCGTAGGTGCTGCCGGGCGGCAGGGTCACCGTCACCTGGGTCTGGCTCAGGTCGTCGGGCGGCAGGAAGCCGGTGGGCAGGTAAGGCACGAGCATGAAAGAACCGACGAAGAACACGGCCGTGGCCAGCAGCGTCAGCACACGGTGCTTCAGGCACCACGAAGCCCAGCCCAGGTAGCGCCGCATCCACGCCGGATCGGTGTGTTCACGCTTGGGTGGTTTCAGGATGTAGGCCGCCATCATCGGCGTCAACATGCGCGCGACGACGAGGCTGAAGAACACCGCCACCGCTGCCGTCCAGCCAAACTGGACGAAAAACTTGCCCGGCACGCCGGCCATGAAGGCGGTGGGCAGGAAGACCGCGATCAGCGTGAACGTGGTGGCGATGACCGCCAGGCCGATCTCATCCGCCGCTTCCATCGCCGCCTGGTAGGGCGTCTTGCCCATGCGCAGGTGGCGCATGATGTTTTCGATCTCGACGATGGCGTCGTCCACCAGGATGCCCACCACCAGCGACATGCTGAGCAGCGTGACAGTATTGAGCGTGAAGCCGAAGATGTAGTGCAGCGCCGCGAAGGTGGGGATGATCGACAGCGGCAGCGCCGTCGCTGCCACCAAGGTGGCCCGCCAGTCGCGCAGAAACAGCCACACCACCAGCACCGCAAGCGCCGCGCCTTCCAGCAGCAGCAGCATGCTGCCTTCGTAGTTCTCGACCACGGGGTCAACGAAGTTGAAGGCCTCGGTGACGGTCACGTCGGGGTGGTCGGTGCGCAGTTTGGCAAGCGCAGCGCGCACGCCGTCGGCGACGTCGGTTTCACCGGCGCCGCGTGAGCGCACGATCTCGAAACCCACCACGGGTTTGCCGTTCAGCAGCGCACCGCTGCGCTTTTCGGCCACCGTGTCGCTGACGGTGGCCACCTGGTCCAGGCGGATGCGCCGGCCATCGCTGAGCGCCACGTCCAGCCGCCCCAGTTCTGCCGCGCTCTGCACGGTGGCGATGGTGCGCACACTCTGTTCGATGCCGCCCACTTCAGTGCGGCCACCCGCGGCTTCCTGCTGCACGGCGCGCAGTTGGCGCGAGATGTCGGCGGCGGTGGCGTTCAGGGCCAGCAGGCGCACGGGGTCGATCTCGACCCGCACTTCGCGCGTCACACCGCCCACCCGCGCCACCGAGCCCACGCCGCGCACGGCCAGCAGGCTGCGCGTGACCTGGTTGTCAACGAACCAGCTCAAGGCTTCGTCGTCCATGCGGCTGCTGGCCACGGTGTAGGTCAGGATCGGCGCGCCCGCCAGGTCGAGCTTGCTGATGACGGGGTCTCTCAACTCGGCCGGCAGGTCCGAGCGCACCCGCGACACCGCGGAGCGCACGTCGTCCAGTGCTTCCTGCGTCGGCTTTTCAAGGCGGAATTCGACGGTCACGATGGCCACGCCGTCCTGCACCTTGGTGTAGATGTTCTTCACGCCCTGGAGCGCGGCCACGGCGTTTTCAAGCCGGCGTGCGACTTCGGTTTCCATCTGCGCCGGCGCGGTGCCGGGCAGGCTGGCAGTGACGCTGATGGTGGGCAGGTCGATGTCGGGAAACTGCTGGATCTTCATGGCCCTGAAGCCCAGCAGACCGGCCAGCGTGAGCATGACAAACAGCATCACGGCTGGAATCGGATTCTTGATGCACCAGGTGGAGACGTTCATGGTCGGCGCTTTCGGCTGCTTACTTCGGGGCCGCGGGTCGGGCCGCAGTTTGGGCAGGTGCGACGACCACGCGCACGGTGTCGCCGTCGGCCAGGAAACCCGCGCCGCTGGCCACGACGGGGGCGGCAGGGTCCAGGCCGCCGGTGATTTCGATGCGGTCCGCCACGCGCCGTCCCACCGTCACCTTGATCTGCGTCACCCTGTTGTCAGCGCCCAGCCTGAACACATAGCTGAAGCCATCCCGCAGCAGCACCGCGCTCTGGGGCAGCGTCAGCGCGCTGGAGCTGCCGGTGTCGAAGTCACCGCGGGCAAACATGCCGGCCTTGATGGCGCCGGGTTGCGGCAGATCGACATAGACAATGCCGTTGCGCGTGGCCGCGTCCACCGTGGGCGCCACCATGCGCACTTTGCCGTCGGCCACCACGCCACCGGCGGCGGTGACGCGCACTGCCTGGCCCGGCTTGATCTGCGCCAGTTCAGCGGCCACCACCTCGGCGCGCCATTCGAGCCGGCCCTGGCGGATCAGGCGGAACAGTTCCGTGCCTGCCGACACCACTGCGCCCACGGTGGCACTGCGCGCCGAGATGACGCCGCTGTCTGGCGCCAGCACCTGGGTCTGCGCCAGTCGCAACTGCTGGACTTTGGTGGCGGCACGCACGGCGTCCAGCCGCGCCTGCGCCGTGCGCTCAGCCGTGATGAACTGGTTGATCTGCTGGGCGCTGAGCGCACCGCTGGCTTGCAGGTCGCGTGCGCGCTGCGCATTGGCGGCCGCGTCGGCCAGTGTGGCTTCGGCCTCGGCGACGCTGGCCTTGCTCTGGGCCAGGTCGGCCTGCGCCATGTCGGACACAAAAGTGGCCAGCACCTGGCCACGCTTGACGCTGTCGCCGACATTGACACGCACCTCAGCCAGGCGCGACCCATTGCTTTCAGCGCCGACGATGGCCTCTTGCCAGGGCGCGATGTTGCCGTTGGCCGCCAGCGCGGTGGAGAGCAGGCCGCGCTGCGCCTGGGTGGCGGTGACGGTGAGCGCGGCTTTGGCGGCAGATGCTGCGGCAGCGGGTGGGCCCGCCTTGGGCGGCACCTTGTCATCCGCCGCGCGGGCGGCCCACGCGATGGCGCCACCGGCAACCAGCAGCACCAGTAGCACCGGCAAGGCTGCGATGAGGCCCTTGCGCTGCTTCGTGTTCAAGTGGGGCGATTTCATGGAGTACCTGACTTCAAGGTTTTGCGGCCACGATGGCGTTTGGGTTTGGGTCCGCAGCGTTCCAGCCACCGCCCAGGGCGCGGTACAGCGCGATCCAGGCTGCCGCCTGTTCACGTTCAAGGTCGATGAGTGCGCTTTGCGCTTGCACGGCATTGCGGCGCGCGGCTTCCAGGTCAAAGAGGCTCGCCAGCCCGCCTTGTTGGCGTGCCTGCGTGGCCCGCAGCGACGCTTCAAAGTCGCGCGCCGCACTGACTGCATCGGCCTGCCGCTGGCTGGCGGATTGCAGCGCCACGAGCGCGGTTTCCACCTCGCGCACGGCGCGCCGCACCTGCGCCTGGTACAGCGCCACGGCCTCGTCGTAGCTTGCCCTTGCCGACGCGGTGGCGGCGCTGCGCGCACCGCCATCAAAGAGCGGCAGGCTCACCACCAGCGGGCCCAGCGACCAGGTCGTGCCCTGGCTCGTGATGCCGCCACTGCGCAAAGCCGCGCCTGCGAAGGAACCTGACAGGCTGACCCGTGGCAATTCTTGTGCGCGGCTCTGCGCCTGGTCCGCTGCGGCGGCTTCGACCGCGCGGGCCGCATCGGCCAGGTCGGGGCGTTGCGACAGCAATGCCGCGGGCAGCAGCGTGACGGCAATGGGCGCCGGTTGCGGCACCCGCGCCGTGCCAGCGGCAAGACGCAAGCGCAAATCGGGTTCGGGCAGGTCGGTGATCTCCACCAGGCTCTTGACGAGTGTGTCGCAGGCTGCCTGCTGGCTCACCGCCAGGTTGCGCGACTGCGCCGCGCCGGCGCGCGCCAGTGCCGCGTCAGCAGGTGCCGTGAAACCAGCGCGTTCGCTCAAACCCGTCAAGCGCGCCGTCTCGTCGCGTGATGTGGCGTCGGCACGGGCCTGCACGGCCTGCGCTTCGCAGGCGCGCAGGGCGAGCAGGCTGCTGGCCACTTCAGCCGCCACGGCCACACGCGCCTCATGCCAGCCGGCCTGCGCACCCACCAGGCGCGCCTGCGCGGCGTTGCGGCCGGCTGCCACGCCGCCGAAGAGGTCCAACTCCCACGCCGCCTGCACGCCGAGGCTGGCGCTGGTGGCCGTGCTGGAATTGGGCTGGCCCGGGACGGACCGGCCACTGCTGGCGCTGGCCACCGCGTCCACCTGCGGCAGCAGCGCAGCACCCGCCGCGACACGGGCCGCGCGCGCACGTTCGATGCGCGCGCGGGCCGATGCCAAGGTCGGGCTGGCGCCTTGCGCCGCCGCCTGCAACGCAGGCAAGGCGGTGTCATTGAACTGCTGCCACCAGGTGGTGAGATCGGCCGTGGCACCGCCGTGCGGCAGCGGCGCCTGCCAGGTTGGCGAAACCGATGCGGGCCCTTCAACAACGGACGGCTGCGGCGATGGTGCGCTCGCACAGGCCGTCAACAGAAGCGCCCAGACCACCCCGAACACCGTGGCCGCCAAGGGCCTGAAGCTTGAAGTTTTTTTCATTGCGCAGGGTCTCCGGCCAGCACCACGCCACGGCGATGCGCTTCGGCCTGCACCATCGCCAGGCCGAACATCACGAGCCTTTCCGACCAGTGGTCGATGGCTTCAGCGCCAGCGCTGTTGCCCGGCAGCAGGTGTTCATTGATGTCCAGGCAGACGTGCATCTGCACACCCAGCCCGGCCAGGCAGATAGCCAGGCGGTGGAGGTCGTCGTCTGCGTTTTTGGCGCTCTCTGCCAGCCCCAGGTGGCGGCACAGCAGAAGCACCAGCGCGTCGTGTATCGGCTTGACGGTTTGTGCGAGTTCGCCGTCCCACAGGCCCGTGGGTTCCAGCATTTCGCGGAAGTGAAGCTTCATGCACAGCCGCGCGGTGTCGCCCTGTTTCAGCGGCTCCAGGAAACCGGCGTAAAAGCCATGTAAAGCTTGGCTGAGCGTGAAATGGCTGTCGGTGAACAGCGCCAGATGGTCTTCGGGCGGGCCGTTGGCGGCAACGATCACAGCGCGGTACAGGCCCGCCTTGTCGCCGAAGTAATAGCTGATGGACGCGATGTTGACGCTGGCGGCTTCCGCCAGTTCGCGCGTCGATGTCTTGTTGTAGCCTTGCTGCGCAAAGAGCCTGAGCCCTTCGGCCAGCAAACGGGCGCGCGCATCTTCAGGCGGCCGGGCGGCTTCGCGCGGGTGGAGAGCAGGAACGGCCAAGGGATGCATGGCCGCAGTGTAGGCCACAAATCAAACGTTTGTTTGATGCGACTGGACCCCGGGTTCGAAGTAGGGTTTCTACGCGCACCCCAGCGCTGCTCCCGGGCGGCACGGGGCAGATGGCTCAGAACAGTTCGACGTCGCTGTTGTCCAGCACTTCATCCGCCAGCTTGCCTGCCGCCACCAGGTCGGCATGGTGCGCCACCTGATTGCGGCCGTTCTGCTTGACGAAGTACACCGCCTTGTCGGCTCGTGCAAAAGCGGCGTTGGGGGTGTCACCCAGACGCAGTTCGGTGAAGCCGACACTGACCGTGATGCGCCCGACTTGAGGGAAGGCATAACGTTCGACATTGCTGCGCAGGCGCACGAAGGCGTGCGCGGCATCCTGCGGGTTGCCGCAGCGCATCAGCACCACAAACTCCTCGCCGCCAAACCGGTAGAGGTGGTCATGGAAGCGGAAGCTGGTGCGCATCAGCCGCGACAGCAGCAGCAGCACCTCGTCGCCAATCAGGTGGCCGTGGTTGTCGTTGACGCGCTTGAAGTGGTCGATGTCGATCAGCCCGAGCCAGGAACTGCCGCTGGGCACATGGCGGCGGGCTTCTGTCTGCTGATGCGCCGCCGCCAGCGGTGACGGCTGCACGGCCACACGCAGGAAACTCTCGTCGAAGGTCTTGCGGTTGAGCAGGCCGGTGAGGGTGTCGCGTTCGCTGTAATCCAGCAGGCCCTGGAAGTTGCGGTAGATGCGCAGGATGCTGCAGACCATGCGCGAGTGCTCGGCCGAGAGCGGCTGCGCCGACTGCACTTCCAGCACGCCGATCGGGTCACGGTCGGATGTCAACGGAAAGTAGGACGTGCAGCTGGCATTCAAGCCAGCCACGGCCGGCCCCGCGCCCACCGTCATGGATTCCTGGCGGCGCAGGCAGGCCAGGCGGTCGGGATGGTCGGCCAGCAGCGGCAGGCTCATCGGCTCTGCCCACAACGAGTCGGCGGTGGCCGTCGTGTCGCCCGGGCCCAGCCGGGCGCGGGTCAGCCAGCGCTGTTGGCTCTCTTCGCCGACGCAGCGGTAGATGGCAACCGCTTGCGGTCGCAACAGATCTTTCAGCGCACCCACCAGGGTCACGTCGAGAACGTCGCGGTCGCGAAAGCCGGTCAGATCGGCCAGATGGTCAACGACACGGGACATCGAGCCCTCGCAATACTTTGTGCTTGTGGTCCCTGACTACTGGAAACAATTGTCACCGAAGACCGCCTGCGTTCAGTGCACCGCGTGCGCCTGGACGTAGCGTGCTACCAGAGACAACAACTCTTCTTCAGAGTAGGGCTTGCCCAGGTAATGGTCCACGCCCAGCTCCGCCGCGTAGTCGCGGTGTTTCTGCGCAATGCGCGACGTGATCATCACCACCGGCAAGCCTTGCAGACTCGGGTCGGCGCGCACGTTGCGGACCAGGTCGAAGCCGTCCATGCGCGGCATCTCGATGTCCGACAGCAGCACCGCCGGCCGCTCTTCGGCCAGACGTTCCAGCGCATCCAGGCCGTCCTTGGCGGTGACGACGCGGTAGCCCTCGCGCACCAGCATGCGCTGCGTGACACGGCGCACGGTGAGTGAATCGTCCACCACCATCACCATGGGCGCGCGCTCTGCGGCAGGTGCAGCCACCGGAGCGGGCAGCGCCCCGGGCACCGGCGCGGCGGCCGCCAGGGCCCGCGCGGCGTCGGCATAGGCGGTGGCCAGCGCCACCGGGTTGTAGATCAGCGCGACAGCCCCCGAAGGCAGCAGCGTCACCCCTGCCAGGCCTGGCAGGCGCGACAGCTGCGGGCCGACGTTCTTGACCACCACTTCCTGGTTGCCGACCACTTCGTCGACGTGCACCACCACCCGCTGCGACGCGCTGCGGATGACCACCACGCTCTGGTTGCGGCCCGTCGCTGGCCCGCGCGTGCCGACTTGCAGCAACGACGCCATCCAGAAGAAGGGCAGGTCCACGCCGGTGTAGTGCATGTGCCCGCTGGCGTAAGCCGATTCGACCTCGGCGGTCGGCACGCGGCGCACGATTTCCACCAGTGGCGACGGCACCGCGACCTGCGTGTCGCCACAGCGCAGCATCACCACCTGCGTGACGGCCGTGGTCAGCGGCAGCAGCAACCGGAAGCGCGTGCCTTTCCCTGCCTCGCTGCTGGTTTCAATGCGCCCGCCCATGGCGTTGACTTCGGCGCGCACCACGTCCAGGCCGACGCCGCGGCCCGACAGTTCGGTCACCGATTCGGCGGTGCTGAAACCGGGGGCGAAGATCAGCTGCGCCAGGTCGGCGTCGCTGGGCTCGGCGCCCGGATTGAGCAGGCCACGATCAAAGCCGCGCCGGCGGATGCGCGCCAAGTCCAGGCCGGCGCCGTCGTCGGCCACTTCCACGGCCACTTCATTGCCCGACTGCGCCACCGTCACCGTGATCACGCCGCCCGCTTCCTTGCCGGCTGCCGTGCGCGCGGCGGGCGTTTCAACCCCGTGCGCCACGCTGTTGCGCAGCAGGTGTTCAAAAGAGCCGGCCATGCGTTCAAGCACGCCGCGGTCCATTTCAATGCCGCCGCCGACGATGTCCAGCCGCACCTGCTTGGCCACGTCCTTGGCCGCCTGGCGCACGGTGCGGTACAGGCGGTCGGCCATGCTTTCGAATTCGACCATGCGCGTGCGCAGCAGGTCGTCCTGCAGTTCGCGCGTCAGCCGCGCCTGCGCCGCCAGTTCGTCTTCAGCCGACTGCAGCGTGCGCTGCAGGCTGCGCTGCAGGGTGGCGACGTCGTTGACCGACTCGGCCATGAAACGCGTCAGTTCCTGAAAGCGCGTGAAGCGGTCCATCTCCAGCGGGTCAAAGGTCTGCAGCGCCGCCTTGGCGGCTTCCATGCGCGAGCTGATCTGCGTTTCGGCCTGCAGTTCGATGTCACGCAACTGGCGGCGCATGCGTTCCAGGCTGTCGGTCAGCTCCACCAGCGAGCCCTGCAAGAGGCCCACACTGCTGTCGATGCGCGACCGCGTGATGCTGACCTCGCCCGCGTTGTTGAGCAGCCGGTCCAGCAGCACCGCACGCACGCGCACGGCGGCGGCAGCAGGGGCGACCACCGGCTTGTCGGCCACCGCCACGGGGTCGGCCACCGTGCCGAAACGGGCCCAGTCGATGGCCGCCAACGGCACGGCGGGCACCGGCTCGGACGCTGCCTTCTGATCGGCTTCCTGGCCTGAATCCTGGTCTGCTTCCTGTCCTGCGGTCTGCTCAACTGTCTTCTCAACTTCGTGCGCGGCTTCAACAGCGGCGGACGCCATCGCTTCGGCTCCGGCTGCGGCTTCGATGTCGAAGTCGATGCCGATGGGCTCCAGCGGCTCCAGCACGGCCTGCAACGCAGGCACTTGCACTGCAGCGGGCGGGGGGTCGGCAACTGGCACGGCAGGCAGTGCAGGCACTGCGCCAGTGCCACGGCGGCGCAAGGCATCAAAGGCCACGACCATGCTGTCGGCACGCGCCAGCAACGGCTCAAGTTGCACCGCCTGGATCCCGTCTTGCGCGCTCAGGTGTTCAACCGCCGACTCCAACCGGTGCGCCATCTCGCCCAGTCGCATCGCGCCGGCCAGGCGCGCTCCACCCTTGAAGGTGTGCAGCGTGCGCATGCAGGCCGCCGGGGCACCTGGGTTGCCGGGGTGGTCGTGCCATTCGCGCAGCCGGTTCTGCAGTTGCGGCAACAGCTCGTCGGCTTCTTCTTCGAAGATCGGGAAGAGCTCGGTGTCGATGTCGTCAACGGCGTCGATGTCGTCATCGACGACGGCACTGTCGGCCGCCACCTCAGGCAGCGCCGCGAACGGCGTGCTGATGTAGCCCGTGTGCGACGGCTCGACCCGCTGGTCGGGCTCTGCAAACGCATCGGCGCTTTCCATCGGCAGGCGTTCGTGCGCGGCCAGCTGGTCCATCAGGCCCGGGTCCACCTGGCGCAGGAAGCCGGCGGCAAATTGGTGCAGCAGGCGGCGGATTTCGTCGGCAGCGTCGCTGAAAAGATTTGCCTCACCAGGCCGACCATGGCCGGCCAGGCGCGAACGGTCCAGCGCGTGTTCGAGCGCACGCGCCAGCGCCGACAGGTCGGTGTAGCCCACAGTGGCCGAGTTGCCGGCCAGCGAATGCGCCAGCGCCACGGCGTTGTCGGACACCGGCGTGCGCTCGTGTTCGACTGCCCATTCGGCCAGTTCGGTGACGAGCCGGCGCGACAGCTCGTCGGCCTCGTTCAGGTAGATGTTGAAGAGCGGGATGCTGATGCGCAGCGGGCCGATGACCTTGACCTGGTCGTCAGATTCGCCATCGGCGTCATCCAGCGCATGCACAGGTTCCTGCACGGCGTCGGCGGCCGGCTCTTGCGCGACGGGCGGCGTGCTGAAGTCGAAGTCCAGCGCGGCCCGTTCGATTTCCAGCGCTTCGGCCTCGGGGGTGACGGCGGCTGCCGGTGCAGGCGCGTCCAGCAGCAGGTCCAGGGTTTCGCTGGGCGGCGCTGCAGGTTCGGCCGGCGCTGCCACGGTCGGCTCGTTGAAGTCACCGAGGTCGAGCTCGAAGCTTTCTTCCTCGGCCACGACCGGCGCCGCCAAGGGCTCGGGCAGCGAAAGGTCCAGATCGGCCGCACTGGGCAGTTCGGGCACACGCTGCACCAGCGACTGGGCGGGGGCCGGCGCAAAGGCATCGTCGAAGTCGGGCAGCAACAGCTCAAAGTCCAGCTCGAGTTCCGTGCTGGATGGAATGCCGGCCGGGGTGACGGACTCCGAATCGGGCGCTGGCGATGCGGGCGCGAGGTCTTCGGCCGGTGCGGGCTCGGTGGGCGCAAAGTCCGCGATGACGCTGATGGAGGCGTCGATGTCGGCAGCCAGCTCGGGCCATGCAGGCAGCTCGAGCACTTCGGGTTCGACCGCCGACAACAGTTCCGATACCGGTTCCGATACCGGTTCCGATACCGATTCCGATACCGATTCCGGCACCGCCTCCCACACAGGCTCAGCGACCAACGGCGGCAGCGCCGCGATCTCTTCAACCGGCTCGGCTGGGGTTGGCGTGGCTGCCGTGCGCGGCCAGGCGACCGTGGTGTCGGCCGCAGCGACCTCGGTGGGCGCTGCCACCGGCCGCGGCATGATGACCGTGGTGTCGGGCGCCGCCGGTGCTGCAACGCGTGCGGCTTCGGCCAGGGCTGCCTGTGCTGCAACCGCTGCACGCGCTTCCAACGCGTCCACCACGTGCAAAGACGGCGCCGCTGGCAGGCTGATCGCAACCCGCGTGCCTTCCAGCCGCAGCGCGTCGGCTGCACGCGCCACCGTGGCGCTCTGGTGGCCGCCGTCGCGGCCTTCGGCGATGGATTCGACCCAGCTGCCCATGTAGGCCAGCGCTTCGGTGGTCAGCACGCGCAGCGGCACGTCCATGTGGGGTGCTTGCGCCAGGCGGGCGTTGAACAGCTGTTCGCAGGACCAGGCCGCGTCGCCAAAATCGCGCAGGCCCAGCATGCGCGAGCTGCCCTTCAGCGTGTGGAAGGCGCGGCGCACGGTGGTCATGTCCTGCGCGTTGTCGGCCGCGTTGTGCAACCTTTCAACCGCGGCGCCGGCATCGGCGACGACTTCACGCGCTTCTTCGACAAAGATGTCGCGCATCTCCGGGTCATCTTCCAGGCCCGTGCCGCCTTGCGGCGCGGGCCTGGGTGGCGGCACCACGGCCAGCGGCGTGCTGGCTTCGGGCACAGAGCCCGACAGGCCGGCCACGGCGTCGGCGAGTTCAGCGCGCAATTCGCGGCGCGCGGCCGGGTCGGCGTTGTCGCGCAGGCCAGCGCTGGCGCGGGCCAGCAGCCGACCCAGCTCGGGCTGGTCGGCTGCCAGGGCCTGCTGCGCCAGGCGTTCGGCGTCGTGCGCCAGCGTGGTGTCGCTGACCGAGGGCTGCGCGGCGGCCATGCCCAGCGCCCGCATCTGGTCGAGCAGGGGAGCCTGCTGCGGCGCCGAAGGCGGCCCGCCGGCCGGTTCTTCATCCAGCTGCGCAAAGGCCGAGACCCTTTCGGACTGGCCCATCACGGCGCTCAGGCTGCCGGTCTCGGGGTCAAAGCGGAACAGCGACTTGGCCATCTGCGGCTGCACGCTGAGCATGTCGATCAGAAAGCTGAGCGCGCCCAGGTTGTCGGCCAGGCGGTCGAAGGTGCCGGCCTGGATGGCGCGTTGCGGATCGACTTCGGTCTGCGCCAACGCATCCACGTCGTCGCGCATGTGCAGCGCGGCCTGCGAGGCCTGGTCCATGCCCAGCACCGACAACACACCGCGCATCGACGACAGCTGCGCCGGCACCGGAATCAGCACCTGGCGGTCGGCGGGGTTGCGGAAGTAGTGGTCGATCTGCTTTTCGATCTCCGACAACGACGCGCGCAGCTCTTGCACCACGCTGCCCATGGTCTGGCGGTCGGAGACGCGGCGATACAGCTCCTCCATCCACATGTCCAGCGGCTGCGGGTCGGCGCCGCCGCGCACTTCGTCGATGCGGCGTGCCAGGCGCTGAACACGGCCTGCGAGCTCAGGTTGGTCGAGTTCGCCGTCTTCCAGCGACGCGTCCAGATAGAGGATGCCGGTGGCCACTTCCATCGCCAGCGCGGCGGGTGGCGACTGGCCCGAGGCCACGGTCTGCGTGACCGTGGTCTGCAACGCTTGCGCCAGCACCTCGCCCGATGGGAACAACCGCTGCAGTGAATCGCCCACCAGCGCAAATTGCTCGCCCAGGCCGCTGATGCGGTGCTGTTCGCCACCGGCCACGGCCGACCAAGAGTCCTTGGCCGCTGCCACGCGCTTGCGTGCCAGCGCCAGCTGGGCAGGGTCAAAGCGGCCCAGGCGCACGGTGTCGTAGTCGACGACTGGGTGGTCCTGCAACCGCCAGGCGCGGCGCACTGCCTCCAGCCGCGGCGCAGCGTCCGGCTGCGCCGGCGCGCCCGCGCGGCCGCAGAAGAACAGCAGGTCTTGCGCCAGCCGGTCCGACAGTCCGGGCTGGCCGCGCACGCTGGTGCGCAGCTGTGCCAGCAAGCGTGAGGCGATGCGCTTGGTGTAGGTGTCGGAACCGAGCAAGTCCGTCGCCTGGGCTTCGAACATCGCCGCCGCCAGCTGCCACAGCGTGCCCAGATGGGACGAGCCCAGCGCGCGTGCGCCGGCACCCAGGTCGGCGCAGAGGTCGCTCATGCGGCGCAGCGACGCGCGGCCGGGCTCGCGCATCAGCGCCAGCACTTCGGTTTCCATCGCGTTGCGGGCGTCGTCGTCGGCGTTGCAGGGCGCGGCGGCCGGGTCGTCCGGCAGTTCAAGCCATTGCCAATCCAGCTTCCACAGGTCCGCCGGGTGCACGCGGTCGGCGCCGGCCAGCGCCAGCGCCGCGCGGTACTGCGGGAACAGCATCACCGGCGACACCGGTTTGCGCGCCAGTTGGCGGGACAGGAAATCGAGCAAGGCGAACGACACGCGCTCGATGACTTCAACCGCCGCGATGTTGATGATGGCGGGCTTGCTGATCATGCGCTGCACGGCGCTTTCGCTGGCACGCAACACATCGGCCACCGCCGGCAGGCCCACCAGTTCGAGCGCGCCGACGCCCTGGTGCAGTTGTGTGCGCGCGCTGCGCAGCACCGACGGATCGACCGTGTCGAGGTCACTGCCGCTGACGGTCTCGGCGTCCTTCAGGTAGCGGCGCAGCGCCTTGTGCGCTGTTTCCAGCGACCGACGCAGTTCGCCATGCACCCACGCCAGCGCGCTGAGGTCGTCGCCTGGCAGGACATTCAAGCCGGCAGTCTCGGAGTCCATGGTGTCTTGCATCAGGCTTTGCGGGTCGGCTGTGCGGTTGGGCTGTGCGGGGCGCTGGGGGGAGTCAGCTGATCTTGAACCGCGACACCGAGGTCTTCAGTTCTTCAGCCGTGCGCGACAGTTCGCGCACCATTTGCGCCGTTGACCGGGTGCCTTCGGAGGTCTGCTCCGTCACCGCAAAGATGTGCTGGATGTTGGCGGCCACGACGTTGGCGGACCGCGCTTCCTTCAGCGCTTCTGCCGAAATGCGGCTGATCAGGTCCGCCAGTTCGCGCGTCACGCGGTCGATGTCGCCGAGTGCGGTGCCTGCTGCGTCCGACAGCCGCGCACCTTCCACCACACCCTGCGTGCTGCGCTCCATGGCGCCGACGGCATCCTGGGTGTCGGTTTGAATGGTGCGCACGATGGCCGCGATCTGGCGCGTGGCGTCGGCCGAGCGTTCAGCCAGCCGCTGCACTTCTTCAGCCACCACGCTGAAGCCGCGGCCGGCTTCACCGGCGCTGGCGGCCTGGATGGCGGCATTCAGCGCCAGCACGTTGGTCTGCTCGGTGATGTCCGAGATCAGCTCGGTGATTTCTCCGATCTCCTGCGACGACTCACCCAGGCGCTTGATGCGCTTGGAGGTTTCCTGGATCTGGTCGCGGATCGAGTTCATGCCGCCGATGGCGTTCTGCACCGCGGCCAGACCGGTCTCGGACGCTTGCAGCGACTGGCGCGCCACGCTGGCCGTTTCCTGCGCCTGCGCCGACACGTCGTTGATGCGGCCGGCCATCTGCAGCACTTCCTCACCCGTGTCGCGGATCTCGCGCAACTGCTCGGTGGATGCGGCGAGCAACTCGGTCGAGGTGTCCTCCACCTGCGACGTGGTGATGGTGACGCGGCCCACCGTGTTCTGCACCTGCTCTACCAGCGAGCGCAGTTCTTCCACCGTGTAGTTCACCGAATCGGCAATGGCGCCCGTGATGTCTTCAGTCACCGTGGCTTGCTGCGTCAAATCGCCCTCGGCCACCGTCTGCAGTTCGTTCATCAACCGCAGAATGGCCGCCTGGTTGGCGTCGTTCACGCGCTTGGCTTCCTGTTCCTGGCGCTCGGCTTCCAGGCGCTGCACGTCGGCCGACTTCATGCGCGAGGACTGGTCGATCACGAAGAGGCGCAGCAAACCAAAGGCACCGGCCGTCAGCATCAGGACCGACAGCAAACCCAGCGCCAGCCGCAGGCCGCTGAATCCGCTGCCACCGGCCAGGCTGGCCTGCAGGCCGTCAAGGCCTTTGCGCAGCGGTTCGGAGTCGGCGACGATGGAGGTCTGCGCTTCGCGCGCCGCCACCAGCCCCTGAAGATTGCCCAGGATCGCGCTGGCCTCGGTGCGGGTCTGTTCGTACTGCACCAGCAACTGCTGGAGCTTTTCGCGCACCTGCGGGTCCCGCGTGCCGGGCAGGCGCAGATCGGCATTGCCGTTGACCACGCCCTGGGCAATTTCCTTGAAGGAATTCAAGTCCTTGCCCAGCAGGAACACCGCTTCGGCGCTGACGCCTTCCGTCGTCAGGAATTCATTGGCGCTCTTGCCGATGCGCTGCGTCAGCATCACGAGTTGACCCACGGCCGACAGTTCGGACGCCGATGCCCCGCCCTGCAGCTTGAGCGACGACACCGTCTCTGCCGTTTCCAGCAGGTCTGCGCTCTGGCGGTTGATGGCGCGCAAGGCCTGGCCCACCTGCGTCAGCGTCTTCTGCTGCGCGAGCACGATGCCGGCGTTCTTCTCGGCGCGGTCCACCAGCAGCAACAGGGCCGTGACCTCTTCCTGCAGATCACCCGACGCGGCGGGCACGTCGCCATCGCCCGTGCTCAGGCTGCGCACGTTGCGCGCCAGCACGTCGATGCTTTCCTTCACTTCCGGGAACGCCGCTGCACTGCCCACCAGGGCCTGCGACACGGACTTGGCAAGGCGCTGCGACTGCGTGGTGGCCTGCCCGACAGCGCCCACCTGCGTGGCGCCGCGGCTGCTGGATGTGAGCACCAGCAAGGCCGCCAGCAAGAGGCCGAGCAGACCGCCTGCAAAGAGGATCACCAGGGCGCGCTGCTGGCGCGCCAGCGGCCACCCGCCGATAACCGGCAGGCCGCTGCTGAAGCCGTCGCCGTCGCCGTCGATGTCGGCGCCAGGCAGGCGCGTTTCACTGAATTCCTGCGCCAGTTCCGACGGCGCCGCCTCGGTGATGATGGACGAGTCCGCGCCTTCGCGGCTGCCCGGCGACAGCGTGTTCTGGCCCAGGCGAACGGTGGCTTCGTTCGGGTTCTGCGGCGGCGACAACTCGTCGAACGGGGATGAGGGCAACGGAATGTCTGCCTCTGGCTTGTTGCGGCCTGCGCCCTTGATGCGGTCCAGAAAGCTCATGGCGTCCTCTTCATAACGGGGTCCTCCTGCTGCGGCCAGGCGGCCACAGTGTGGGCGTGGGTCAAGCGCTTCATGCCGCGATGGCCAGAAACTGCGGGTGGCGTGCCAAGGCAGCCAGATCGATTTCCTGCCAGACACGGCCCTCGGCGTCGCGCCAGCGCAGGTTGGCAAAAGCGGGGCGCCCCTGGCCCACCTGGCCATCCAGCGGCTCGGCCGTCAGCTGGGCCGCACTGCGCAAGCCTGCCAGGCGGTCCACCAATACGGCACTGTGACTGCCCAGAGCGGGGTTGAAGGCCAGCAGCCGCGCCTGTTCGCGCAGTGCGTCACGCGGCAGCGGCTGCCGCATGCCCAGAAAAGCGGCCAGATCGACGACACCATGCAACTGGCCGCGCAGATTGGCCACGCCCAGGAACCAGGGCTGCGTGTGCGGGACCGGCAACAGGGCGCCGGACGGAAAAATCTCGCCCGCGCTGGTCAGCGGCACCAGAAAACCCTGGCCCGCGCACTCCACCGCCAGCCACGACAGCTGCCGCGCCTCGACGCGGGCGACCTGGAGTCGCTCCGCAAGGCGGCTTTGCAGCTGGCGAATTGCTTCGCGGTTGGCCATCAGTCGAAGGCTTTGATCTTGGCGATCAACTCGTCAGCGTTGACCGGCTTGACGATGTAGTCACGCGCGCCCTGGCGCATGCCCCAGACTTTGTCGGTTTCCTGGTTCTTGCTGGTGCACAGGATCACCGGCACGTCGGCAAAGCGCGCGTCGCGGGTGATGGCGCGGGTGAGCTGGAAGCCGTTCTGGCCGGGCATGACGACGTCCATCAGGATGAGGTCGGGCTTTTCTTCTTCCAGACGGCGCATGGCCTCTTCGCCGTTCTCTGCGGTTCGCACGGTGTAGCCGCGCTTGCCGAGCACGTCGGACAGGTGGTGCAGCTCAGTCTTCGAGTCATCGACGACGAGGATCTTGTGGATCGACATCAGGTGTCCTTGGGCGGTCAGGTAACGATCAGGCCGCACTGCGGCGGTATGCATCCACCGCCCGCAACAGCTGTTCTTTGGTGAAGGGTTTGGTCAGATAGTCCTCAGAGCCGACCATGCGGCCGCGGGCCTTGTCGAACAGGCCGTCCTTGGACGACAGCATGATCACCGGCACATGCGCAAACCGCGGATTTCGCTTGATGATGGCGCAGGTCTGGTAGCCGTCCAGGCGCGGCATGAGGATGTCGCAGAAGATCAGTTCGGGCGCGTGGTCATTGACCTTGGCCAGGGCATCAAAGCCGTCTTCGGCCAGCAGCACTTCATGCCCACCCTGGCGCAGAAAGATCTCGGCACTGCGGCGGATGGTGTTGCTGTCGTCGATGACGAGCACCTTGGCGCCCACCGCCACTGGTGCAGTTGCCGCTGCCGTTGCATCTGGCCCCGGATTGTCCAAGCGCCGTTCTCCTCAAATACCCATTTCAGGTCGCAAACCAGCACCGCAAACCCGCGCCGCAAGCTGCGGCAAGGGCCTCAGATCTGGATCATCTCGAAGTCTTCTTTGCGGGCACCACACTCCGGGCATGTCCAGTTCATGGAAACATCGGCCCACGCGGTGCCTTTGGGAATGTCATGCTCCGGATCGCCGTCGGCCTCGTTATAAATCCAGCCGCAGATCAGGCACATCCAGGTACTTGGTTCGTCCACGGCAGCTCAGTCACCTCACTACAATGGACGCAGATTGTAGCCACCCATCTTCAGGCAAATTTGAGCATTTGTGAGGACCTACGCACCGTTCCTAAGAATTTGCTAGAGGTTCGCGGACCCTCCGCCGACGTGCAGCACCCGACCCGCCCAAGCGCTTACCGTCGCTCACGATTTCACCGCCCCGAACCCCGCCCCACCCGTGCCAAGGCCAGACCCCATGACCCCCGAAACCACCCCGGCTGCGGAGCTTGAAGGCCCGCCCACCGAACCGCCACCGCCGGCCTGCGTGATGTGCTTCAACGCCAGCGACCCCTGCGGTGCCGGCGGCCTGGCCGGTGACATCGCCACCATCGCCGCCATGGGCGCGCACGCGCTGCCCATCGTGACGGCCATCGTCATGCGCGACACCGCTGATATCTTCGACCAGCACGAGATCGACGCCGAAGTGGTTGCCGAGCAGGCACGCACGATCCTTGAAGACATCACCATCGCCGGCTGGAAAGTCGGCTTCCTGGGCAACGCCGACAACGTCTCGGCCGTGGCCGAAGTGCTCAGCGACTACACCGAGATTCCGCTCGTCAGCTACCTGCCCAATCTGTCGTGGATGGAAGAAGACCTGGTGCAGCCGTACCTGGACGCCTTCCGTGAACTCATCCTGCCGGCCACTGAGGTGCTGGTGGGCAGCCACAAGACGCTGCAGGACTTTTTGCTGCCCGACTGGGAAAGCGAACGCCCGCCGTCGGCGCGCGAACTCGCCGTGGCCGCGGGTGAACACGGCACCCGCTACGTGCTCGTCACCGGCCTGATGCTGCCCAGCAAAGGCCCCGAGCAGTTCATCGACAACGTGCTGGCCTCACCCCAGGGCGCCATCACGGGCGAAAAGTTCGAGCGTTTCGACACCTCTTTCGTCGGCGCCGGCGACACGCTGGCGGCGGCACTGGCGTCGCTGCTGGCGGCGGGCGGTGAACTGCAGGCTGCCGTTGGTGAAGCGTTGTCGTTCCTGGATCAGAGCCTGGACGCCGGCTTCCGGCCAGGCATGGGCAGCATCGTGCCCGACCGCTTCTTCTGGGCCCTGCCGCCGCCCGAAGAAGGCGAAGACATGGAAGGTGGCATGCCCGAACCCGAACCCGAAGACCCCAGCAACAAGGGCGCCCCGCGCCGTGTGCATTGAGCCCCCGAGCTTGCTAGCGCTCGCTACCCCCCCGAGGGTGCCGTTCGCCAGCGGGCCGGCAAAGCCGGTTCCGCGGCGGGAAGCCTGGTCTTGAGAGACACCCATGACGACGAACGAAGAACTGTTTGCCCGCGCCCAGCGCGTCATCCCCGGCGGCGTGAATTCGCCGGTGCGTGCCTTCCGCGCCGTCGGCGGCACGCCGCGTTTCATCAGCCGCGCCCAGGGCGCTTACATGTGGGACGCGGAAGGCCAGCGCTACATCGACTACATCGGCTCCTGGGGCCCGATGATCCTGGGCCACGGCCACCCGGCCGTGCTGGACGCTGTGCACCAGGCCGCTGCAGACGGCTTCAGCTTCGGTGCGCCGACTGAACGCGAGATCGAACTCGCCGAAGCGATCATCGGCCTCGTGCCCAGCGTCGAACAGGTGCGGCTGGTCAGCAGCGGCACCGAAGCCGGCATGAGCGCACTTCGCCTGGCGCGTGGCGCCACCGGCCGCACCCAGTTCATCAAGTTCGAAGGCTGCTACCACGGCCACGCCGACCCCCTGCTGGTCAAGGCCGGCTCTGGCCTGGCCACCTTCGGCCACCCGACGAGCGCGGGTGTGCCGGCCGACGTGGTCAAGCACACGCGGGTGCTCGAGTACAACAACCTGGCGCAGTTGGAAGAGGCCTTTGGCGCGCAAGGCAATGAGATCGCCTGCGTGATGATCGAACCGATCGCCGGCAACATGAATTTCGTCCGCGCGTCGGTGCCCTTCATGACGCGGCTGCGTGCGCTGTGCACGCAGCACGGCGCGCTTTTGGTGTTTGACGAGGTCATGTCGGGTTTCCGCGTCGCACTCGGTGGCGCGCAAAGCATCTACGCCCAACTCATCCCCGGCTTCAAGCCCGACATGAGCGTCTTCGGCAAGGTCATCGGTGGCGGCATGCCGCTGGCGGCTTTTGGCGGCACGCGCGACGTGATGAGCCAATTGGCGCCGCTGGGCCCCGTCTATCAGGCCGGCACGCTCAGCGGCAACCCAGTGGCGACCGCTTGCGGCCTGGCCACGCTGAAAGAGATCAGCAAGCCCGGCTTTTATGAAGCGCTGACCGCGCGCACGCAGTCGCTGGTGTCGGGGCTCAGCACCGCGGCGCGCGAAGCCGGTGTGCCGCTGGTGGGCGACAGCGAAGGGGGCATGTTCGGCTTCTTCTTTGCCGACGCGCTGCCGCAGAACTACGGCGGCACGATGGCCACCGACAAGGAGCACTTCAACCGCTTCTTTCACGCCATGCTGGACCGCGGGGTGTACCTGGCGCCAGCACTGTACGAGGCGGGCTTCGTCAGCGCGGCCCACACCGCAGACGACATCAGCGCCACCGTGGCGGCGGCGCGCGAAGCCCTGCGGCTCTGAACTTCAGGCCGGCGACGACCGCAAACCGTAGGCTTTGCCGGCCACGAACAGGTATTCGGCACGCAGCACCGCCGCGCCTTTCTCGCCGCTGAAGGTGAAGCCGATCAAGGACAGCGTGTCACCGGGCTTGATCTCGGCCACGCCCCACGCCTGCACACGCGACAGCGGCGCCAGTTCGATCTCCCACCGCGGGTCCTTGCGGGTCGGCAACTGCGCCGCCTTCAGCAGCGCGGGGCCATCGACCGGTGCCGCCTGCGCGGGCAGCACGCGACTCGCCAGGTCGGCCGGCAGCTTCAGGCTCGCGGGCAGTTCAAGCTCCAGTTCCACATGCGGGTTGCGCCAGGCGACCTTGTTCACCTTGCCTTCCAGGTAGATCGGGCGGCTCTGGTCAAAGCTGCTCCAGCCGTGGTGGGCCCAGGCAGGCAGGGCCACGGAAAGCGGTAGACACAGCGGCAGGGCGACAAGGGTTCGGCGTTGCATGTGGGCTCCTCACGGTCTCAGGTCATGGTCTCAGGTCATGGTCTCAGGAATAGGCAATCCAGCGCCCGCAGATGATGGCCGCCAGCCAAATCCCCAGCGACAGCACGGTCTGAACTCGCGCCAGCGTGTCACCCCGCCCCAGGCTGTCGCGGCCGTGGAACCAGGCCGCGTTCAGACCCGCCACCTGCACCAGGCCCATCTTGATGAGGAAGGCGCGGTTGGACAGCAGCTCGGCCGGATTGGCGGCAAACATCAAGAGACCGCTGGTCACCACCAGGCCAAAACCGCACAGCGAGACGCCCAGCGCCAGCCGCGCCAGCGGCTTCACGGGCAGATCGGTGACGAAGCCCCAGACGCGCAGTTCCAGCACCACCAGGCTGCCGATCAGGAGCGCAATGCCGCTGATGTGCAGCACCTCCAGCGCCGGGTAGGCGATGGGGTGCGAGGCGATCCACGGGATGCCGACAAAGCCAACACTTTCCATCGCGGCACGCTAGCAGATGGCGCGAAATCGCCGCGAAACGCCATGCACCCGGCTCCTAGAATGACCTGCATGCACATTCACATTCTCGGCATCTGCGGCACCTTCATGGGCGGCTTGGCCGCACTGGCGCGCGAGGCCGGGCACAAGGTCACCGGCTGCGACGCCAGCGTCTACCCGCCCATGAGCGACCAGCTGCGTGCGCTGGGCATCGAGCTCATCGAAGGCTTCGGCGCCGACCAGCTGGCCTGCAAGCCCGACATGTTCGTCGTCGGCAACGTCGTTACACGTGGCAATGCACTGATGGAAGCGATCCTCGACGCCGGCGCCGCTTACACCAGCGGCCCGCAATGGCTGGCCGAGCACGTGCTGCAGGGCCGCCATGTGCTGGCGGTGGCCGGCACACACGGCAAGACCACGACCACGTCGATGCTGGCCTGGATGCTCGACCAGGCCGGCCTGGCACCGGGCTTTCTGGTCGGTGGCGTGCCGCTGAACTTTGGCGTGTCGGCGCGCAATGGCGGGGGCAAGTTCTTCGTCATCGAAGCCGACGAATACGACACCGCACTGTTCGACAAACGCAGCAAGTTCGTGCACTACCGGCCGCGCACCGCCGTGCTCAACAACCTGGAACACGACCACGCCGACATCTTTCCCGACCTGGCCGCCATCGAGACCCAGTTCCACCACCTCGTGCGCACGGTGCCATCCACCGGCCGCTTGATCGTCAATGCGCGCGACGAAGCCCTGCAGCGTGTGCTGGCGCGCGGCTGCTGGAGCGAGGTCCAGCGTTTCGGCACCAAACGCGAAGAGCCCGGCGGCCTGTGCGCGCGCGGTAAACCGCAGTCCTTCGATGTGCTGCGCGGCAGCCTGAAGCTCGGCCGCGTCGAATGGGCGCTGCTGGGCGAACACAACCAGATGAACGCGCTGGCGGCGATCGGCGCAGCGGAACACGTGGGCATCGCACCCGACGCGGCCTGCGCCGCGATGGCCACCTTCCTCAACGTGCGCCGCAGGCTGGAACTGCGCGGCGAAGCCGCCGGCATCAAGGTCTATGACGACTTCGCCCACCACCCCACGGCCATGCGCACCACTATCGACGGCCTGCGCCGCAAGGTGGGCCTGAACGCGCGCATCCTGGCCGTCTTCGAGCCGCGCTCCAACACCATGAAGCTGGGCACGATGAAAGCGCAGTTGCCGTGGGCGCTGGAAGAAGCCGACTTGAGCTTCTGCCTGCAGGGCAACTACGGCTGGAGTGTGCGCGACGCCCTGGCCCCGATGGCGGCCACGGCCGTGACGGCCGACTCCGTCGATGCGCTGGTCACGGCCATCGTGCGCGCCGCGCGTGCTGGCGACCACGTGCTGTGCATGAGCAACGGCGGCTTCGGCGGCATCCACGACAAGCTGCTGGCGGCGCTTGCCGCACGTTGAAGCGCCGTCGTCCTATCCCGGCAAAAGCCGGTTCGTCGCACGCGGGGCCATGCCCCAAGCCGCCTGCGCTAAGGTTCCACAGATTGTCAATACACAGATCATTCCCATGCCATTGCTGAACCCACGCACCCGCTCCGCCTCCGGCCTCGTGGCCGGCACGCTGGCCACCTTGCTCGCCGGCTGCGCCACGGCCGTGTCGCCCCCGGTGACCGCGACGCTAGCGGCCGGCACCGCGCAGGTCGCGACGCCGCCTTCTGCACCACCGACCTCGCCACCGACCTCGCCACCGGCTGCCGTGCCCGTCCCCGCGTCGGCTGGCGCGGCACCCCCTGCGCTGATGGCCACCTCGACTGCCAGCGGGCGCCCACCCGCGGCCCCCGGCGCACCACCTCCTTTTGCAGAGACCACGCGCGACGCCAAGCGCAGCGACGGTTTCCTGCCGGTGTGGACACGCGATGACAAGACCTGGCTTGAGATTCCAACGGCGCTGCTGGACAAGCCGATGTTCTTTGCCGCGTCCATCGCCAGCGGCCTGGGCGAGCGCTTTTTCTACCCAGGCCTGATGGGGCGCGAACACGTCGTGCTGCTGCGCCGCGTCGGCAACATCGTGCAACTGGTGGCGCGCAATCAGCACGCGCGCGCGCCAGAAGGCACGGCGCTGGGGCGTGCGGTGGCCGAGAGCTATTCCGACAGCCTGCTGGGCGCCGCGCCGCTGGCTGCCGCGCCGCACCCGCAGAGCAAGGCCCTGCTGGTGGACGCCACACTGCTGATCGGCGGCGACATCGGCGGCTTGCAGACGGTGCTGGAAGCGTCGTACCGCCTGCCTTACAGCCTGGACCGCGCCAATTCGAACATCGAACGTGTGCGCACCCAGCCCACCGGCCTGTACGTGACGATGCGCCAGCACTTCACGGTGCCCAAACTGCCGGCGCCGCCGGTGTTTGCGCCGGGTGCGCCGCCACCCAATCCCGCTGCCCTGCCCAACCCGCCGGGCACCGTGCCTGACGCGCGCAGCCTGTTCCTGGGCCAGACCTACACGCTGGCACCCTTGCCCGCAGAGCCCATGAAAAGCCGCGCTGCCGACCCACGGGTCGGCTACTTCACGTCCTCGTTCGTGAACTTTGGCGACGACAAGCAGGAAGGCCGGCGCACGCACATCATCGAACGCTGGCGGCTGGAAAAGAAAGACCCGGCGGCGGCCGTGTCCGAACCGAAAGAGCCGATCCGCATCGTGCTCGACCGCAACATCCCCGAGCAATGGCGCACACCGCTTCGCGACGCGGCACTGGAGTGGAACAAGGCTTTCGAGCGCGCCGGTTTCCGCCATGCCGTCAGCGTGGAACAGCAGCCGGCCGACGCCGACTGGAGCACGCTCGAAGGCACGCGCATGCTGGCCGTGCGCTGGTTTGCGCATGACGGGCCGGGCTCCACGGCCATCGGCCCCAGCCAGTCTGACCCGCGCACCGGCGAGATCCTGCGCGGCGCGGCGCTCATCGATGAAAACCGCGTGCGCGTATTCCGCGCGCGTGCGGCCGAAGTGGTGCCGCGCTTCAGCGACACCAGCAGCGCCGCCCCTGCCGCCGCGCCGACGGAATTTGCACAGCGGCTGATGCACTGCAGCTACGGCGAAGACGCGATGGAACAGGCGCAGTTCGGCTTTGAACTGCTGGTGGCGCGTGGTGCGCTCGACCCCAACGGGCCCGACGCCGAGCGCTACATTGCCGCGGCGCTGAAAGACGTGACGATGCACGAGATCGGCCACGCGCTGGGTCTGCGCCACAACTTCCGCGCTTCGACAGCGGTGACGCTGACCCAGTTGCGCGACCCCGCCTTCGTGGCGGCCAACGGCCTGTCGAGTTCGGTGATGGACTACAACGGCCAGAACCTGCCGCTCGATGGCGAGCCGACCAGCAGCTACAACATGACGACGCTGGGTGCCTACGACTACTGGGCCATCGAGTACGGCTACCGTGAGTACGCATCCGCAGACGCCGAAAAGCTGGCACTGCCAGCCCTGGCCGCACGTGCCGAACGTGAACCCGCACTGGCCTACGCCACCGACGAAGACCTGGGCAACAGCGACCCGCTCATCAACCAGCGCGACATGGGCAATGACCCGCTGCTGTTTGCGCAGCGCCAGATCAAGCTGTCGCGTGAACTCTGGCAGCGCACCACCACCCAGCCGCTGGCTGCCGATGCAGACCTGTCGATCTACCGCCGCGCGCTGAGCCGTGTGCTGGGCACGCTGGGCACGAGCTTGCCACTGGCCACCAAGTACGTCGGTGGCACCTTCACTGCTCGCGCCCGGGCCGGTGCCAATCAGCCGCTGGTGGTGCCGGTGCCTGCCCCTCAGCAGCGCGCAGCGCTCGACCTGGTGGTGGCAGAACTCTTCACCAGCGCCAGCTTCAAGTTCGACCCCAAGGTCATGAGCCGCCTGGGTGTGGACCAGTTCGAGCGCAACGGCGCCAACCGCGGCGCGGGTGTGGACTTCAGCCTGCCCGGCGCGGTGCTCGGCCTGCAACGCGGCGCGCTCGACACCCTGATGTCCGACGGCCTGGCGGCGCGTTTGGCCGACGCCGAAAGCAAGGTCGAAGACCCGCGCAGGTTGCTGAGTTATGCCGACGTGCAGGAACGCCTGAGCACGGCCATCTGGGCAGAGCTGTCCGCCAAGGGCGGCGACATCGACAGCCTGCGCCGCAACCTGCAGCGTGAACACCTGCGCCGCCTGGCGGCCGGCCTGTTGCGGCCAGGGTCCGCCGCTGCGGCCGACGTGCGCGCCGTGACCCGCCGGACTGCGCTGCTGTTGCAGACGCGCCTGGCCGCCGCCGTGACTTCGGCTTCGACGAACAAGCGCGGTTCCAGCCTGGTGCGCGCACACCTGGAAGACAGCCTGGCGACGCTGTCCGAAGCCTTGAAAGCACCGCTGATCAAACAAGGGGTTTAAGCGCTTGGCGCCATCACCGCACCCTGCGGCGACGCACCTGTCGACGCATTTGCTCTACCTGCACGGCTTCCGCTCGTCGCCGCTGTCCTTCAAGGCGCAGCGGCTGCAGCGCTGGCTGCGCGAGCACCGGCCCGACGTGCACTGGTGGTGCCCGCAACTGCCGCCGTCGCCATGCGACGCGATGGCCCTGGTGCACGACGGCATCCGCGGCTGGCCGGCAGAGACATCTGCCGTGCTCGGCAGTTCGCTCGGCGGCTTCTACGCCACGGCTGTGGCCGAAGCCACCGGCTGGCCCGCCGTCCTGATCAACCCCGCCGTGCACCCCGCGCGCGACCTGGCCGCCTACATCGGTGAGCTGACTGCTTTCCACAACCCGCAGAGCAGCTTCTTCTTCCGCGCCGAATTCATCGGTGAACTGCACGCGCTGACAGTGCCCGCCATCACCCGCCCCGAACGCTACCTGGCCTTCATCGCCAAGGGCGACGAAGTGCTGAGCTGGCAGGAGATGAGCACGCGCTACGCCGGCACGCCCATGCGCCTGATCGACGGCAGCGACCACGCGCTGTCGGACTTTGAAGACCACCTTCCCCACCTGTTGAAATTCCTGAACCTATGCGACTGAAGAACAAGATCTGCATCGTCACGGGCGCCGCCCAAGGCATCGGCGCGGCCACGGTGAAGAAGTTTGCCGAAGAAGGCGCCATCGTCATCGGCTGCGACCGCCAGACCGGCGTGAATGCCGGCGTGAATGCCGGCGCCATCGAAGGTGCCCACGAGACCTATGCCGTCGACGTGACGGACCGCGCGCAGGTCGATGCCATGGTCGCCGCCGTGCTGGCGCGCCACGGCCGCATCGACGTCCTGGTCAACAACGCCGGCATCACCAAGGACGCGCGGCTCGTGAAGATGACGCTGCAGCAGTTTGACGCCGTCATCGACGTCAACCTGCGCGGTGTCTTCCACTGTGCGCAGGCCGTCGCCAACACCATGATCGAACAGGGCAGCGGCGTGATCCTCAACGCCAGCAGCGTGGTCGGCATCTACGGCAACTTCGGCCAGACCAACTACGCGGCGGCCAAGTTCGGCGTCATCGGCTTCACCAAGACCTGGAGCCGCGAACTCGGGCCCAAGGGCATCCGCGTCAATGCAGTGGCGCCGGGCTTTGTCGAGACACCCATCCTGGCGACGGTGCCCGACAAGGTGCTGCAGCACATGAAGGAACAGGTGCCGCTGGGCCGGCTGGCGCAGCCGGAAGAGATCGCAAACGTGTATGCCTTTCTGGCCAGCGACGAAGCCAGCTACATCAACGGCGCGGTGATCGAGGTGAGCGGCGGCATGACGGTCTGAGCGCTGGGCAGTGCAGCCGTGCAGCCGTGCAGCCCTGCCCTTGAACCTTCGCTTGATGTGTCCTCGGCCCGGCCACCGCCAGCGGCGACAATCCAGCCGATGTATGCACTCTTCGATGACGCCGGCAAATTCCACGCCGGCCGTGTGATGTCCGAGGCCGAGAGCTCCGTGCAGGTGGAACTGGACTCGGGCAAGCGCGTCAAGGTCAAGTCGGCCAACGTGATGTTGCGCTTCGACAAGCCCGCGCCGGCCGAGCTGATGGCGCAGGCGCAGGCCCTGGCGGCCGAGATTGACCTTGACCTGGCCTGGGAATTTGCGCCCGACAGCGACTTCAGCTTTGCCGACCTGGCGCGCGAGTACTTCGACGCCAAGGCCGGCCCCGACAAACAGGCCGCCGCGCTGCTGTGCCTGTTTGAGGCGCCGCACTACTTTCGCCGCCTGGGCAAGGGCCTGTTCAAGAAGGCGCCGGAAGAAATCGTCAAGGTCGCCCTGCTGGGCATCGAACGCAAGAAGCTGGTGGCGGCGCAGATCGAGACCTGGGCCGCAGAACTGGTGCAAGGGCAGTGCCCGGCACCGGTGCGCGAACAGCTCTACCGCATCCTCTTCAAGCCCGACAAGAACGGCCCCGAATACAAGGCCGTGGTCGAAGCCAGCAAACGCGCGCAGAAGGCGCCGCTGGACCTGCTGACGGCGGCCGGCGCCATCGAAAGCCCCTACCAGTTTCACTGGCGGCGTTTTCTCTTCGACCAGTTTCCGAAGGGCCACGCCTTCCCCGCGCTGACCGCGCCACTGATCAAGGAAGACCTGCCCACCGCCACGGTGAAGGCGTTCTCGATCGACGATTCCGCCACCACCGAAATCGACGATGCGCTGTCGGTGCAGGGCCTGGGCAGCGGCACCGTGGTCTTCGGCGTGCACATTGCCGCGCCAGGGCTGGCGATTGCGCCCGATTCGCCGCTGGACAAGGTGGCGCGCGACCGGCTGTCCACCGTGTATATGCCGGGCTGGAAGATCACCATGCTGCCCGACGACGTGGTGCAGGCCTACACCTTGTCGGCCGGCCGCGACTGCCCGGCCGTGAGCCTGTATGTGACGCTGGACGAAGCGACGCTGGAAGTGCGCAGCCATGAAACCAAGCTGGAACTCGTGCCCATTGCGGCCAACCTGCGCCATGACAAGCTGGACGCCGTCGTCACCGAAGCCACGTTGACGGGCGAGTCACCCGCCGACTACGTCTTCGCACCCGAACTCGCCTTCGCCTTCCGCCTGGCACGGGCGCTGAAAGCACGGCGCGAGGTGGTGCGCGGCAAGCCGGAAAACTTCAACCGGCCCGACTACAACTTCAAGCTCGATGGCAATGTGGGCGAGCCCCTGGGCGATGAGCCGGTGCAGATCAGCACCCGCCAGCGCGGCGCGGCGCTGGACCTGATCGTGGCCGAGGCGATGATCCTGGCCAACAGCACCTGGGGCGGCTGGCTGGCCGAGCACGGCGTGCCCGCCATCTACCGCAGCCAGCAGAGCATGCTGCCGGGCGTGAAGGTGAAGATGGGCACAAGGCCGGCGCCGCACGCCGGCATGGGCGTGGCGCAGTACGCCTGGAGCACATCACCACTGCGGCGTTATGTGGACCTGGCCAACCAGTGGCAGATCATTGCCTGCGCACGCCACGGCCGCACGGCGGCGCTGGCGGCGCCCTTCAAGCCGAAGGACATGACGCTGTTCGCGGTGATCTCGGCCTTTGACGCCGCCTACGCCGCGTACAACGGCTTTCAGCAGGGCATCGAGCGCTACTGGACGCTGCGCTGGCTGGCGCAGAACGAGGTCACTGAACTGGATGCGCAAGTGATGAAAGATGGCCTGGTGCGCGCCGAGACGCTGCCGCTGGTCTTCCGCGTGGCCGGCACCGACAGCCTGCCGCGCGGCAGCCGCGTGCGCGTGCGCATCACCGGCATGGACTTGCTGACGCTGGACCTGCACGCCACCCTGGCCGCGCGGCTGGATGTGGTGGCGGCTGAAGACGGCGCTGCTGAAGAGGACGACAGCGAGCCAGTGGGTGCGCTGGAGCTGGCCATCGACCTGGGCGACGGTGACGCTGGGGTCGCTGAGGCAGACAGCCCTGCCGCCACGGCCCCATCCGCACCCTGAACCATGCGCTGGCGCGACCTGAGCACGTTGCAGTGGGCGCTGATCGCGTCCGTGGCCGTGCACGGCGCATTGCTGACGGTGCGCTTCGTCGACCCCGAGGCCATCAACCGCGTCTTTCGCGACATGCCGCTGGACGTGATCCTGGTCAATTCGCGCAGCAACGAGGCGCCGACAAAAGCGCAGGCTATTGCACAGGCCAACCTGGCCGGTGGCGGTGAAGCCGAGAAGGGCCGCGCCACGTCGCCACTGCCGATGGCGCCGACGATGCAGATCGGCGATTCGCCCGACGAAGCGCGGCGCCGCATCGACCAGCTGCAGCAGGAACAGCAGCAGTTGCTGGCGCAGATCCGGCGCGAAGTTGCCAGCTTGCCGCCGCCCGACCCGCGGCGCGAGGGCGGCTCGGCGCTGGAACGCGACCAGGACGAACGGCGGCGGCAATTGCTGCGCCTGCTGGCCGAGATCGAAAAGCGCGTCAACGACGAGAACACGCGCCCCAAGAAGCGCTACATCAGCCCTGCCACGCGCGAAGAGGCGTATGCGATGTACTACGACTCGCTGCGCCGGCGCATCGAAGACCGCGGCACGCGCGACTTTCCTGAATACGGCGGCAGGAAGCTCTACGGAGAACTGACGATGAACGTCACCATCGACGCCCTGGGCCGTGTGGTGGACGCGGAGATCGTGCGCGCGTCCAAGAACAAGCGGCTCGACCAGCAGGCGGTGGCCATCGTCCGCGCGGCCTCGCCCTTTGGCAGCTTCACGCCGGCCATGCGGGCGCAGACCGACCAGATCGTTGTCACGTCGCGCTTTCGCTTCACGCGCGAAGACGGACTGGAAACGCAGCTGCAGTCGCGTTGAACGACGTCATGGGCAGCACCTCACTTCATCACATGAATTTCGACCGTTATGCCGTGCTCGGGAACCCGGTGGCGCACAGCCGCAGCCCCTTCATCCACACCCTGTTTGCGCAGCAGACTGGCGAGGCCGTCCGCTATGAACGGGTCTTCTGCGAGCTGGACGCCTTCGCCGCCACCGTGCTGGGCTTTGCGGCCCAGGGCGGGCGCGGCTGCAATGTCACGCTGCCCTTCAAATTCGAAGCGCCCGCGCTGGCGGCGCACTGCACCGAACGCGCCGTGCTGGCGGGTGCAGCCAACGTCTTGCGACTGGACGGCGGCGGCTGGTGGGCCGACAACACCGACGGCGTGGGCCTGGTGCGGGACATCGAGGACGGCGCTGGCGTGGCGCTGGCCGCCAAGCGCGTGCTGCTGATCGGCGCCGGTGGCGGCAGTGCCGGCGCGCTGGGCCCGTTGCTGGCGGCACGGCCTGCGGCCGTGGTGGTGGCCAACCGCACCGTGCCAAAGGCTGAAGCGCTGGTGACGCGGCATGCCACCGAGGCCGAAGCCCACGGCGTCAAGCTGACGGCGCGATCGCTTGCCGATGCCGGCGAGCACTTCGACATCGTGCTCAATGCCAGCGCCAGCAGCCTGCAAGGCGCTGCCGTGCCCGTGCACCCGCGCGTGCTGGCGCCCGGCGCGCTGGCGCTGGACTTGATGTACGGCCCCGCGGCTGCAGGCTTCATGGCCTGGGCGCGGGACGCCGGCGCCGTGCCGCGCGACGGCCTGGGCATGCTTGTCGAACAGGCGGCCGAAGCCTTCCACTTCTGGCGCGGTGTGCGCCCACTCACCGCGCCCGTGCTGGCTGCCTTGCGGGCTGACATGGCGGCCGGCGGATGAAGCCGACACCGACCTGGCTGCGACAGCTGCTGCGCATCGCCGGGCTGCTGCTGCTGTGCACCGTGGCGCTGCAGATCGTGTTCGTCGCCCGCATCGCACTCATGACCGTGCTGGACCCGCAGTCCACCACCTTCCAGCGCAGCGAAGCCTGGAGGCTGCTGGTGGAAAAGCAGCAGATTGCCTGGGCGCAGGACTGGGTGGGCCGCGACCGCATCGCGGACAACTTGAAGCGCGCCGTCATCGCCAGCGAAGACGCCGGCTTTGTGGACCACGGCGGCGTGGATTGGGACGCCGTCGAAAAGGCCTGGGGCCGCAACCAGAAGGCGGCAGAACGGGTGGAGCGCCGGGCGGCCAAGCCGTCGGCTTCGCAAAAGCCTTCGCAGATGCCGCCCCAAAAACCAGTGGTGGCCAAGATCGTCGGCGGCTCCACCATCACGCAGCAACTGGCGAAGAACCTGTTGCTGTCGGGCGAGCGCTCGGTGCTGCGCAAGGCGCAGGAACTCGTGCTGACGCTGGCGCTGGAAGCCCTGTTGAGCAAGGAGCGCATCCTGGAGATCTACCTCAACAACGTCGAGTGGGGCGAAGGTGTGTTTGGCGCCCAGGCTGCCGCGCGGCACTACTTTCGTGTCGATGCCCAGAAGCTCGGGCCCGAACAGGCGGCGCGGCTGGCGGTGATGCTGCCGGCGCCCAAACGCTTCGAGCAGCGGCCGGGCTCGGCCTACGTGGTGGGCCGCGCGGCCACGATCCAGGCGCGCATGGGCGCGGTGGCGCTGCCATGAAGGACCTGCCATGAATGCAGCGACCGAGATCGCCACCACAGCCGCCCGCCTGGTGGTGGACGAAGGCATGGAATACGCCGCCGCCAAACGCAGGGCAGCGCGTGACTTCGGCCCGCGCGCCGCCTTGCCCAGCAACGAAGAACTGGAAGACGCCGTGCGCGAACACATCGACATCTTCTGCGCCGACACCCAGCCCGGCGAATTGCAGGCGCTTCGTGAAGTCGCACTGCTGTGGATGCAGCGCCTGGCCGACTACCGCCCGCACCTGTCCGGCGCGGCCTGGCGCGGCACGGCCACGCGGCTGTCGTCGGTGCACGTGGACCTGTACTGCGACGACCCCAAGGCAGCCGAAATCACGCTCATCAACGCCGGCGTCCACTACGACGTCGGCAGCCTGAACCGGCCCGGGCGCGAACCGCTGTGTGTGCTGACGGTCAGCTCCAAGAGCGCCGCGCTGGGCGAGCCCGTCACCGTGCATCTGATGCTGCACGACGCCGACGACCAGCGCGGCGCCCTCAAGCCCGACGCCCGCGGCCGCAGCTGGCGTGGCGACATCGCGGCGCTGCAGCGGCTGCTGGCGGAGGCCGCATGAAGCGCCGCGGCGCGCTGTTGATTGGCGCCGGGGCGGCGGCTGCTGCGGCGGGCGTGGGCTGGCAGCACTGGCGCGAAACCAGTCGCACCGCCCCGCCGGGCGTGCAGGTTGACCCGCCCGCAGGTGACCTGTGGACGATGCGCTTTGAAAAACCCGAGGGCGGCACCTTCGCCATGGCCAGCCTGCGCGGCCAGCCATTGCTGTTGAACTTCTGGGGCACCTGGTGCCCGCCGTGCGTGAAGGAAATGCCCGAGCTCGACCACTTTGCGCGCCAGTTCAAGGCCCAGGGTTGGCAGGTGGTGGGGCTGGCAGTCGACAACCCCAAGGCGGTCCGCGACTTCCTGGCCCGCACGCCCGTCAGCTACACCATCGGCCTGGCCGGCTTTGAGGGTACGGACCTGGCCCGAAAGCTGGGCAACGAACAGTCCGGCCTGCCCTACACGGTGGCTTTTGCCGCCAACGGCACGGTGTTGCAGCGCAAGGCCGGGGCTACCACGCTGGATGAGCTGACACGCTGGGCACAGGCGCGCTAATCGGCGTTGATCCGCGCTGTTTCTGGGTTTCCCTGCCAATCTGCTGCCAGCGGCCGTGAACAGCCCGCAACAAGCGTAAAGTCGCGCCTCTTCCCAACCGTTGCCGGGTGTGACTTGACCATGGCCCGCCACCTCGCATGAGCATCCTCGTCCTGCACGGCCCCAACCTGAACCTGCTTGGCACGCGCGAGCCTCAGGTCTATGGCCAGGAGACCTTGCCGCAGATCGACGCCGAACTGGCCCGCATCGCCACCGATGCCGGCGCCACGCTGCAAAGCCTGCAAAGCAACCACGAAGGTGTGCTGATCGACCGCATCCACGCCGCCAGACTGGACGGCACCCATTTCATCATCATCAACCCGGGCGGCCTGACGCACACCAGCGTGGCGTTGCGCGACGCGCTGGCCGGCGTGGCGCTGCCTTTCATTGAAGTGCACATCTCCAATGTGCACAAGCGCGAGGCCTTCCGCCACCACTCCTACCTGTCGGAGATTGCCACTGGCGTGATCGTGGGGCTGGGTGTCAGCGGCTACCGGCTGGCGCTGTCGCACGCGCTTTCGCTTCAAGGCCGCGCCTGAAAAACAACCACGGCCCGCAGTCAAGGCCTGTGAAACCGAGGACCCTTCCAAGATGGACCTGCGAAAACTGAAGACGCTGATCGACCTGGTGTCTGAATCCAACATCTCTGAACTCGAAATCACCGAAGCCGAAGGCAAGGTGCGCATCGTCAAGGCCGCGCTGGCCGCGCCGATGATGGTGGCCGCCGCGCCGGCAGCGCCGCCCGTGGCGGCCACCGCCGCGTCGCTGGCGGCTGACGCCGCCGCCGCCGCGGTGGCGGCTGACGCCGCTGCCGAGGCCGAAGGCAAGGTCATCAAGTCGCCGATGGTGGGCACTTTCTACCGTTCAGCCAGCCCGGGTGCCAAGGCATTTGCCGAGATCGGCGACGCGGTGAAGGTGGGCCAGCCGGTGTGCATCATCGAAGCGATGAAGATCATGAACGAGATCGAAGCCGACTGCGACGGCAAGGTGCTGCGCATCCTGTGCGAAAACGGCCAGGCTGTTGAATTCGGGCAGCCGCTGTTCATCGTCGAGTAGGGCGCCTCTGTGTTCAAGAAAATACTGATCGCAAACCGCGGGGACAGCGCCGAAGGCGTTACGGCGAAGCCAAATCGCACTGGCGTGCGAAGCACGCAGAGGGCGAATTCGCCGAGGCACCATGTTTAAGAAGATCCTGATCGCCAACCGAGGCGAAATCGCCCTGCGCATCCAGCGCGCCTGCCGAGAAATGGGCATCAAGTCGGTGGTCGTCTATTCCGAGGCCGACCGCGAAGCCAAGTACGTGAAACTGGCCGACGAAGCGGTGTGCATCGGGCCGGCCTCTTCCGCGCTCAGCTACCTCAACATGCCGGCCATCATCTCGACGGCCGAAGTCACCGACGCCGAGGCCATCCACCCCGGCTACGGTTTCCTGAGCGAAAACGCCAACTTTGCCGAACGCGTCGAGCGCAGCGGCTTTGTCTTCATCGGCCCCACGCCCGACGCCATCCGCATGATGGGCGACAAGGTCTCGGCCAAGCAGGCCATGATCAAGAGCGGCGTGCCTTGCGTGCCCGGCAGCGAAGCCGCGCTGCCCGACGACCCGAAGGAAATCATCCGCCAGGCACGGGCCATCGGCTACCCCGTCATCATCAAGGCCGCCGGCGGTGGCGGCGGGCGCGGCATGCGCGTGGTGCACACCGAAGCGGCGCTGATCAACGCCGTGCAGACGACGCGCGCCGAAGCGGGTGCCGCCTTTGGCAACCCGGCCGTGTACATGGAAAAGTTCCTGGAGCATCCGCGTCACATCGAAATCCAGATCCTGGCCGACAGCTTCAAGAACGCGGTCTGGCTGGGCGAACGAGACTGCTCCATGCAGCGCCGGCACCAGAAGATCATCGAAGAAGCGCCGGCGCCGGGCATCCCGCGCCGCATCATCGAAAAGATCGGTGAACGCTGCGCGGCGGCGTGCAAGAAGATCGGCTACCGCGGCGTCGGCACCTTCGAGTTCCTGTTTGAGGACGGCGAGTTCTTCTTCATCGAGATGAACACCCGCGTGCAGGTGGAACACCCGGTGACGGAAATGGTGACCGGCATCGATATCGTGCAGATGCAGATCCGCGTCGCGGCCGGCGAGAAGCTGCCCTTCACGCAACGCCAGATCGAGATGCGCGGCCACGCCATCGAATGCCGCATCAACGCCGAAGACCCCTACAAGTTCACGCCGTCACCAGGCCGCATTTCTCTGTGGCACGCCCCGGGCGGGCCGGGCGTGCGGGTGGATTCGCACGTCTATACCAACTACTTCGTGCCGCCGAACTACGACTCGATGATCGGCAAGATCATCTGCCACGGCGACACCCGCACCCAGGCCCTCGCGCGCATGCGAACGGCGCTGTCCGAGACCGTGGTGGAAGGCATCCAGACCAACATTGCGCTGCACCGCGAACTGATGGCCGACGCCAAGTTCATCGAGGGCGGGACGACCATCCACTACCTGGAAGGTTGGCTCGGCCAACACCGTCGGTGAAGCTGGCCCCCAAGCTTGCGGCTCCGCCGCTGCGCTACCCCCCGAGGGGGCTCGGCCGCATCGGGGCGGCCCTGCGGCGACCGTGACCATGCACGAGTTGGTTCTCAGCGCCCCGAAGAGCCTGGTGGAGCCGGTCTCCGACGTGCTCATGGACGAGCTCGACGCGCTGTCGGTGTCGGTCGAAGACGCGGATGCCGGCACCGACGGTGAACACGCGCTCTTTGGCGAACCCGGCTTGCCGGCGCCGGCCGCGGGCTGGAACCACTCGACACTGCAGGCACTGTTCGACACCGCAGACGCTGCGGAACGGGCGGCCACGCTGCTGCTGGCGCAAGACTGGACGGCGGGCCTGCACGTGAAGGCGGTGGCAGAAGTGGCCGAGCAGGACTGGGTGCGGATCACGCAGAGCCAGTTTGCCCCGGTCTCGATCACGCCTGACTTCTGGGTCGTGCCCAGCTGGCACGAACCACCCGCTGCGGCGCGGCAGGTCATCCGCCTGGACCCGGGCCTGGCCTTCGGCACTGGCACCCACCCCACCACGCGCATGTGCCTGCGCTGGTTGGCGCAGCGCCAGGCTGGCGTGGACTTGCGGCGCGTGCTGGACTACGGCTGCGGCTCGGGCATCCTGGCCATCGGCGCGGCGCTGATGGGGGCTCAGCAAATAGACGCCGTGGACATCGACCCCGCTGCGGTGCGCACCACGCGCGACAACGCGGCGCACAACGGCGTGGCTGCCACAGCTCTCTCGACGGGATTGCCAGACCAGGCCCAAGGCCTGTACGGCGTGGTGCTGGCCAACATCCTGGCGACGCCGCTGAAGCTGCTGGCGCCACTGCTGGCCGGCCACGTGCAGCCGGGCGGCTGGCTGGTGATGGCCGGCATCCTGGAGCGCCAGGCCGGAGACATCACCGTCGCCTACGCGCCCTGGCTGCACGTGGCGGTGGCGGACAGCGAAGAAGGCTGGATCTTGATGTGCGGCCAGCGCGCCGCCGCGCCATGAAGGGCTGCCGCTGATGTCGGCCAACAAGGCCACCGGCCTGGCCACCCGCTGCAGCGCCTGCGGCACGGTGTTTCGCGTCGTGCCCGACCAGTTGCGGGTGTCCGAAGGCTGGGTGCGCTGCGGCCGCTGCAGCGAAGTCTTCAACGCGCTGGAGGGCCTGGTCGATCTGGAAACCGGCCTGCCCAAACGCAGCGTGGGCGCCGGGCTGGCGCCGGCCGTGGGCGCCGAGTCTGAGGCGCAAGAGTCCCAATTCGGCGAATACGACTACGCCCACCCTGCCGCGCGGCCCGGCGCGCCTGCTCTGCCGCCCGCGCCACAGCCCGCCGTGCCGCCTGCCGTGCCGCCTGCCGCGCCGCCCGCGGTGCAGCACGCAACGATCCCAGAAGACGACAGCGCGGCCGATTCCAGCCTGGAAACCCGGCCCGACTTCAGCACCCAGATCAGTGCCGAAGAACTGGCGCAGGCCAACGCCAAGCCTTCCTTCGTGGCCAGCGCCGACCGCGCCGCGTTGTGGCGCAGGCCGCGGGTGCGTGCGGCGCTGGTGCTGGTGGGTCTGCTGGCCGTGCTGGGCCTGGCGGCGCAGGTGGCACACGAATACCGCAACCTGGTGGCGGCGGCGTGGCCTGCATCGCGCCCTTGGCTGGAACAGGCCTGCGCGGCGCTGAACTGCAAGGTCGAAGCCGCGCAGGCCATTGAGAACCTGGCCGTGGAAAGCAGCGGCCTGGTGCGGGTGGAAAAGTCGAACCTGTACCGGCTGCAGGTGGGTTTGCGCAACCGTGCGGGCATCGACCTGGCCGTGCCCGCGCTGGATGTCACGCTCAGCGACAGCCAGGGCCGGCTGATTGCACGCAAGGTGCTGCGCGCGGCCGAGCTGGGCGCGCCGCAGACGACAATCGGCGCCGGCCGCGAACTCAACGTGCAGGCCACACTGCAAGCCACCACAGCCCCCGGCGGTGGCGAGCCGGTGCAGCCGATTGCCGGCTACACGATCGAACTGTTTTACCCCTGACCTACCCCTGACCTGCCTGGCCGCGCACCCGCGCCTGCAGCACAACCCCACGGAGACACCATGCCCGCGCTCATTTGCGGTTCCCTCGCCTACGACACCATCACCGGTTTCCCGGGCCGTTTTGCAGACCAGATCCTGGCCGACCAGGTGCACATCCTGAACGTGTCGTTCCTGGTGCCGACGCTGCGGCGCGAATTTGGCGGCTGCGCCGGCAACATCGCCTACACGCTGCACCTGCTGGGCGCTGAACCGGTGGTGATGGCCGCGCTGGGCAGCGACGGCAGCGACTACCTGGCGCGTTTCAAGGCCATGGGCCTGGACGTGGCCAACGTGCGCTTTGACGAAGAGCTGCACACCGCGCAGGCCATCATCATCACCGACCGCGACAACAACCAGATCACGGCCTTCCACCCCGGCGCGATGAGCAACGCGCACCTGATCCCGGCGCCGACGCGGCAGGACCTGCACATCGGCATCATCGCGCCCGACGGCCGCGAGGCGATGCAGATGCGCGCGCGCCAGATGCATGCCGCTGGCATCCCCTTCGTCTTCGACCCCGGCCAGCAGCTGCCGCAGTTCGACGGCCCCGAGCTGCAGGAATTTGTCTCGCTCGCGACCTGGGTGGCGGTCAACGACTACGAAGGCCGGATGCTGTGCGACCGCACGGGACAGACGCTGGAGTCGATGTCCAGGTCGCACCTGAAAGGCGTGATCGTCACGCTGGCCCACGAAGGCTGCGAACTCTGGGTGCAGGGCCAGCGCACCGCCGTGCCTGGCGTGGAGGCGACCGATGTCATCGACCCCACGGGCTGCGGCGACGCCTTCCGCGGCGCGCTGCTCTTCGGCCTGGAAAAGGGCTGGAGCCTGGAGCGCAGCGTGGCCCTGGGCAACCGCTTGGGCGCGCTCAAGATTGCGCAGCGCGGGCCGCAGCACCATGTGCTGGACGCGGGCGTGCGCGCTGAATTGGCGAAGTGAGCTGGCGAAGTGAGCTGGCGAAGTAATCTGGCGAAGTCACCGGGCGCGCTGACCCGCGCGCTGACCCAGTCGCTTACTGCACCACCTGCGCCAACTTGCCGCTGGCGTACAGCCCCGCCACCACCGACAGCCCCATCGGCTT